>QFCS01000592.1_pt1 | contig 9998 bp, 11 predicted proteins | sample 3576561 | NCBI WGS metagenome assembly QFCS01 | reverse complement strand
TGGGCGGAAAGCGCGGTCGAGGCCCCGTAGAGGCCGCAGAAGAAGTTTCTTCAGACAAAGAAAAGCCCCAGTCGTTGACTGGGGCTGAATTGTGGGCCTTAAGCCCGGTCTTATCAACAGCTAGCCGGAACGGCTAGCCCTTCGGGGTGGCCCTGTCTCCTCTACGTGATGCTCAGTGGAACTGCTCTTCCTCGGTCGAACCCGTCAGCGCCTTCACGCTCGAAGAACCACCCTGGATCACCGTGGTCACGTCGTCGAAGTAACCCGCGCCCACTTCCTGCTGGTGCGACACGAAGGTGTAGCCCTTGTCGCGTGCGGCGAATTCGGGTTCCTGCACCATTTCCGTGTAGTGCTTCATGCCTTCGCCGCGGGCGTAGGCGTGGGCGAACTGGAAGGTGTTGAACCAGTTGATGTGGATGCCGGCCAGCGTGATGAACTGGTACTTGTAGCCGAGTGCGGCCAGGTCTTCCTGGAAGGACGCGATCTGCTTGTCGTTGAGGTTCTTCTTCCAGTTGAAGGAAGGCGAGCAGTTGTACGACAGCAGCTTGCCGGGGCAGGCGGCTTGCACGGCCTGGGCGAATTCGCGGGCGAAGCCGATGTCGGGCACGCCGGTTTCGCACCACACCAGGTCGGCATACGGCGCGTAGGCAATGCCGCGGCTGATGGCTTGCTCCAGGCCGTTCTTGACGCGGAAGAAACCTTCCTGGGTGCGCTCGCCCGTCAGGAAGGGCTTGTCGTTGGCGTCGTGGTCGCTGGTGATGAGGTTGGCGGCTTCGGCGTCGGTGCGGGCCAGCACGATGGTGGAGACACCCATCACGTCGGCCGCGAAGCGGGCAGCGATCAGCTTTTCGCAGGCCTCTTGCGTGGGCACGAGCACCTTGCCACCCATGTGGCCGCACTTCTTCACGGCGGCCAGCTGGTCTTCGAAGTGCACGCCGGCGGCACCGGCGGCGATCATGTTCTTCATGAGTTCGAAGGCGTTGAGCACGCCGCCGAAGCCGGCTTCGGCGTCGGCCACGATGGGCAGGAAGTAGTCGATGAATTCAGGGCTGCCCGGCTCGATGCCACGGCCCCACTGGATTTCGTCGGCGCGCTTGAAGGTGTTGTTGATGCGGCGCACCATGGTGGGCACCGAGTCGTACGCGTAGAGCGACTGGTCGGGGTACATGGTTTCGGAGGTGTTGCCGTCGGCAGCCACTTGCCAGCCCGACAGGTACACGGCTTCCAGGCCGGCCTTGGCCTGTTGCATGGCCTGGCCGGCGGAGATGGCGCCGAAGGCGTTCACGTAACCCTTCTTGGCGCCGCCGTTGACCTTGTCCCACAGCTTCTCGGCGCCGCGCTTGGCCAGCGTGTGCTCGATCTGCATGCTGCCGCGCAGGCGGACCACGTCGGCTGCGGTGTAGCCGCGCTTGACGCCCTTCCAGCGGGGGTTGGTTGCCCAGTCTTTCTCGAGGGCTTCGATTTGCTGTGCGCGGCTCAGTTGCTCGGTGAGGGATTGAGGCATTTGGGTACTCCGTGAGGTTGAAGGAACGGGGGCGGCGGGTTTGCATGAAAGTGCGTTGCCGTTGGGACGACTTTAAGTCTTATAGAAGACCTTTGGAAGCTCTTATGTCTTATATAAGACAAAAATTTTCTTTTTTGTTTTCAATGATCTTCTTGTTATTTTTCTCTATACAAAAACCAGTTTCTTGCATTGAGAAAATTTCTTGCGATGCAGCATTTCACAATTTCACGATGAGAAAAGAAAATCTCTCATCCTGAAAAGAACGGCTCTCAGGCATGATGCGATCCACTTTCGAGCCTCTTCAAGTAGCAACCGTGACTTCCCCGAACCGTCTGTGGGCCTATTCGAGCCTGGCCCTGAGCATGTCCCTGGTGGGCAGCTATGTCGCCCTGTCCAAGCCGCTGGTCCTCGTGTTTCCGGTGTTCCTGTTGGCCTGGCTGCGCTTTGGCATCGGGGGTGTGGCGATGTGGAACTGGCTGAAGAAGCCGGCCGACGAGCCCGCCCTGTCGCCGCGCACACGCGGCCTGCTCTTCCTCGAATCGTTCCTGGGCAACTTCCTGTTCTCCATCTGCATGCTGTTCGGCGTGAGCCTCACCACCGCCGTGGCGGCGGGTGTGGTGATGTCGTCGATTCCGGCGGTGGTGGCGGTGTTGAGCTGGGTCTTTCTGCGCGAGCGCATTGGCTGGCGCAGTGCGGCGGGCATCGCCTGCGCGGCCATCGGCATCGGCCTGTTCTCCTTGCAGAAGGTAGAAACGGCCGCGGCCGTGGCAGACACGAGCGGCCCGTTCGGTATCAGCAAGGCATTGCTTGGCAACCTGCTCGTGTTCGCGGCGGTGGTGTGCGAAGCCTCGTACGTGGTGATCGGCAAGCACCTCACCGAAGGGCTGGGGCCCAAGCGCATCTCGGCCATCATCAACCTCTGGGGCTTCGCGCTGGTCACGCCGTTCGGCCTGTGGGCCGCGTGGACGTTCGACTTCTCCACCGTCGCCCTGCCCATCTGGGGCCTGCTGGTGTTCTACGCACTGGCCGCAAGCGTGTGGACGGTGTGGCTGTGGATGACCGGGCTGAAGACGGTACCCGCCTCGCAGGCCGGTGTGTTCACGGTGATGCTGCCAATCAGCGCAGCGGCCATTGGTGTGCTCTTCATGGGCGAGCGGCTCACCCTCTTGCAGGGCGTGGCCTTTGGCATTGCGTTGCTGGGCCTCGTGCTGGCCACCCTGCCCGGCCGCAACGCGCCGTCTCACTAAAGGCGCATCACAGGCACCACAGGCCGGTGGGCTGTGTGATGCCCATCCAAAGGGCCCAGCCTGACGTGGCCAGGAGCGCGAGGCCCGCGAGGCGAATGCCCCACTGGCCCGACCGCGCACCGCGCAGCCGCAAGAGGAGCCACGGCCCGGCGGTCAGCGAGACCGAGGTGCCGATCGAGAACAAGGCCATGATGGCCGCACCTTCCAGCGCGTTGGCCGAGAGCGACGCGACCAGCAGCGCCGAGTAGAGAAGCCCGCAGGGCATGAGCGCCCACGCCATGCCCAGCACCACCGGCGCGCGCGGCCCAAGCGTGGCCATCACCGGGCGTGCACGCCGCCAGACGTTCTGCCCCAGGTTTTCGATCCAGGCCGGTTGCCGGGCCTGCCAGAGCAGCACCGCGCCCAGCAGCAAAGCGGCCACATGGAACATGGTCCACACGGGCCGCAGCACGGCGGTGTGGGTGCCCAGCCAGGCCAGGCCCTGCACGGAACCCGCCGCGAACGCGCCGAACAACGCGTAGCCCAGCATGCGGCTGAGCTGGAAACCCACCAGCGCCTGCGTGCCACGCGGCCCGGCGGCACGCGCCACGCCGGCACAGGCCGCGCCACACATGGCCACGCAATGCGGCCCGCCCACCAAGCCCATGAAGAGGGCTGTGATCGCCATCGAGGTCTGCATGGTGGCGGCGCGGGCCTGGCCTCAGATGATCCGGGAGAAACGCGCCCGGTCCAGATCCACCTGCAGGTTCTTGTCGAACACCATGGCGATGGCGCGCACCAGGAACCAGCCGGTTTCCGTGACCTGGATGCCCGTCGGGCTCAGGCGCACGAGGCCGTTGGTTTCCAGGCCCTCCAGCACATCGAGCTCGCGCGCGAAGTAGCTGCGGAAGTTGATCAGGTGGCCGAGTTCGATCGATTCGAACAACACCTCGCCCTGGCACATGAGCGACATGATCACGGCGCGGCGCAGCAAGTCGTCGCGCGTGAGCGCCAGCCCGCGCACGATGGGCAGCCGCCCCTGGTCGAGCAGGTCGCGGTATTCCTCCAGCGTTTTCGCGTTCTGGCTGTAGGTGGCGCCGATGCGCCCGATCGCGGAAACGCCGAGCGCGATCAGATCGCAATCGGGCTGGGTGCTGTAGCCCTGAAAGTTGCGGTGCAACCGGCCCTGGCGCTTGGCCACCGCCAGCGCGTCGTTGGGCAGCGCGAAGTGGTCCATGCCCACGTACACATAGCCCTCGGCCATGAGCTTGTCGAGCGACATGGACAGCATGCCGAGCTTGTCACCCCCGCTGGGCAGTTCGGCGGCCACAATGCGGCGCTGCGGCTTGAAGCGCGACGGCAGGTGGGCGTAGGCGTAGAGCGCGATGCGGTCGGGCCTCAGCTCGCTCACCTGCGCCAGCGTGCGCGCGAACGACTCGGGCGTCTGCAGCGGCAGGCCGTAGATCAGGTCCACATTCACCGATTCGAAGCCGATGCGCCGCGCGGCCGCCACCAGCTCAAACACCTGCCCGGCGGGCTGCACGCGGTGCACGGCCTTCTGCACCGCCGGGTCGAAGTCCTGCACCCCGAAGCTCAGGCGGTTGAAGCCCAGCCGGGCCAGCGTCTTCAGGCGTTCTTCGGTCACGGTACGCGGGTCGACCTCCACGGAGTACTCGCCACCCGGCACCAGGGTGAAGTGGCGCCGCAGCATGGCCATGAGGTCTTCCAGCTCGGCGTCGGAGAGAAAGGTGGGCGTGCCGCCACCCAGGTGCAGCTGCGACACGTTGTGGCCCGTGCCCAGGTGAGCCACCTGCAGCTCCACTTCACGCGCCAGGTAGCGCAGGTACTCGGCCGCGCGCGAATGGTGTTTCGTGATGACCTTGTTGCACGCGCAGTAGTAGCAGACTGATTCGCAGAACGGAATGTGCACGTACAGCGACAAGGGCAAGGCCATGGAGCCGGCGCGGCGCTGCTCCAGGGCCTGGATGTACTGGTTCTCGGTGAAGGCCTCCACGAACCTGTCGGCAGTGGGGTACGAGGTGTACCGGGGCCCGGATACGTCGAAACGCCGCAGCAGGTCCTCGGATATGGCGTGGCTCAAGATCGAATCTCCATCAAGGCCTTCACTGTGCGCCACTGCCCCGCAATATCTTTTGATCCGGATCAAAAGACGTCGATCTGATCCCCTCCGGGGGCGTCAATTCACACCCCTGGGGGGTATGCTGTAACCTTTTGCGAATCTGGACCTTTTCCAATGGACGCTCAAAGCATCAAAGTCGCCTGCTCGAGCTGCAACCTGCGCGAACTCTGCCTGCCCATGGGGTTGAACCCCGATGAGATGGACAAGCTCGACAAGGTGATCTCCAAACGCCGCCGCGTCAAGCGTGGCACGTCGCTGTTCAGCGTGGGCGACAAGTTCACGTCGCTCTACGCCGTGCGATCGGGCTTCTTCAAGACCTGTGTGACGACGGCCGACGGCCGCGACCAGGTGACCGGGTTCCAGATGACGGGCGAGATCATCGGCCTCGACGGCATCGTGAGCGACCACCATTCCTGCAACGCCGTGGCCCTGGAAGACGCCGAGGTCTGCGTGATGCCGTTCGACCAGGTGGAAGAGCTCTCGCGCGAGTTCACCACGCTGCAGCACCACGTGCACAAGATCATGAGCCGCGAGATCGTGCGCGACCACGGCGTGATGCTGCTGCTGGGCAGCATGCGCGCCGAAGAACGGCTGGCCGCCTTCCTGCTCAACCTGGTGCAGCGCCTGCACGCACGGGGTTTCTCGCAATCCGAGCTGGTGCTGCGCATGACGCGCGAGGAAATCGGCAGCTACCTCGGCATGAAGCTGGAAACCGTCAGCCGCACGTTCTCCAAGTTCGTGGAGGACGGCATCATCGATGTGAAGCAGCGCTACGTGCACATCAAGAACACCGACGGCCTGCGCCGCATCGTCAACCCTCAGACCTGCGGTTGACGAGAGCCACGCTCAGCGCGCTGGCGGCGGCCGTCACGGCCCAGAACACGAAGAACGACACGGTGTAGACCGCCTGCCGGGTCCAGCCCAGCGGCTCGCCGCTGAGCCCGTGCAGATCGCCCGGATCCACTGCGGCGAACACCACCATTTCCAGCACCGCTGCGAACAGGAAGGCAGGCCAGGCAATGGCCATCCATGGGCGCGCGCTCATCTCAGGGCTCCCTGGGCACCACCGGCGAGGCCGCGTGGTTGCGGGCCTGGTGTGCGGGCTGCAGCTTGATCAGCGCATCCGTCTTCGCCTGCCCTTCCAGCACCTGCACGGCCTGCCGGTCGCGTTCGAACTCGGCCTTGTCGAGCACGGGGTCGGCGTTCCTGACAGCGATGAAGGCGGTGAAGATGCTGGCCACGACCACGGCCAGCGGGCCGCCCACGACCAGCCACATGTGGGGCACGCGCCACCAGGCAACGGGGGCCGCGGCGACCGCGGGAGATGTCGATGGGTTCATGGAAGCTCCTCGGATGAAGATGAGAGTTCAGCGCGGCACAAGAAACGCGGCCTTCTCGGACACATGGATCGCCTCGTCGCCCACGGCGCGAATGTCGAACTGCATCGGGTGCGAGCCGCTGCTGGCCGCGTCCGGCGGAATCTGCACCCGCACCGCCACCGCGCGCACCTCGGTGGAAAGCACCTCCACCTCGGGGCTGGAGGCCAGCGCGATGCCTGGCAGACCCGAGACGCCGATGGCATAGCGTTGGGGCACCTCGGTGGCGTTCATGATCTGCAGGCGGAAGACGTTCTCGATGCGGCCCTGCTCCACCATGCGGGCCAGCGCCCCCCGGTCGCGGATCACGTCGACCTTGAGCGGTGTGCGCAGGAACAGGCTCAGGCCCACGGCCAGGGTGATCGCGGCCAGGATGGCGGTGTAGACCAGCACGCGCGGGCGCATGGCGCGGCGCAGCATCTGGCGCGTGCTCCAGCCGTTGGCCACGCCGTTCTGGGTGGAGAAGCGGATCAGCCCGCGCGGGTAACCCACCTTGTCCATCACGTCGTCGCACACGTCGACGCAGGCGGCGCAGCCGATGCACTCGTACTGCAGGCCCTTGCGGATGTCGATGCCGGTGGGGCAGACCTGCACGCACAGGGTGCAGTCCACGCAAGCACCCAGCCCCAGGGCCTTCGGATCCGCCTTCTTCGAACGGGCGCCCCTCGGTTCGCCGCGCTGTTCGTCGTAGGTGACGATCATGGTGTCCCGGTCGAACATGGCGCTCTGAAAGCGCGCATAGGGGCACATGTACTTGCAGACCTGCTCGCGCATGAAGCCGGCGTTGCCGTAGGTGGCGAAGCCGTAGAAGAAGATCCAGAACCACTGCCACGGTCCGAGGGCGCCGGCCAGCGAGAGCGCACCCAGTTCGCGGATCGGTGCGAAGTAGCCGACGAAGGTGAATCCCGTCCAGAGGGAGAACAGGATCCACAGTGCATGCTTGAGCGAGCGCTTGCCGAACTTGACCGCAGACATTGCCGACTGATCCAGCCGCAGGCGCGCGGCCCGATCGCCCTCCACCTTCTTCTCGATCCACAGGAAGATCTCTGTATAGACCGTCTGCGGGCAGGCGAAGCCGCACCAGAGCCGCCCGGCCACCGCGGTGAACAGGAACAGCGAGAAGGCGCAGATGACCAGCAGGCCGGTGAGGTAGATGAAGTCCTGGGGGTACAGGACCAGCCCGAAGATGTAGAAGCGGCGTGCCTCCAGATCGAACAGCACTGCCTGGCGCGCGTTCCACTCCAGCCAGGGCAGCCCGTAGAACACCAGCTGCGTGATCCACACCATGACCCAGCGCCACGTGGCGAACAGACCTTTGACGGAACGCGGCTGGATCTTCTCGCGCGATGCGTACAGCGACACCATGGTCTCGTCCTCTGCGGGGACGATGGGAATGGTGGTTCTGGGTTTGCCGGTGGCGGTGGTCACGGTGTGATCGAAGGTTCGGGGATCAATTCGCTGAGCCTGGCTTTTTCGACAAGCCCCAGACGTAGGCGGTCAACACGTGGATCTGGTCCGCGTTGAGCTTGCCGGCCTGCGCGGGCATCTGGTTGTTGAAGCCCTTGGTGACGGCGCGCACCACGGCCTCTTCGCCCCAGCCATGCAGCCAGGTGTTGTCGCTCAGGTTGGGTGCGCCCATGGCGGTGTTGCCCTTGCCGTCCATGCCGTGGCAGGCCGCGCAGGCGCCGAACTTGCTGCGGCCGAGCGCGGCGCGCACCGAGTCGTGCGGGCTGCCCGAGAGGCTGAGCACATAGTGAGCGACGTTGCGCACGTCGTCGGGCGTGCCGACGGCCGCGGCCATCGGCGGCATCACGCCGGTGCGGCCGTTGGTGATGGTGGTCTTGATCGCATCCGGATCGCCGCCCCAGAGCCAGTCGCGGTCGGTGAGGTTGGGAAAGCCCTTGGCGCCCCGCGCGTCCGAGCCGTGGCACTGCGCGCAGTTGTTCATGAACAGGCGTTCGCCGATGGCCATGGCCGGGGCATCGTCCGCCAGCTGGGGCGGCGTCTTGCTGGCGAACTGCTCGTAGATCGGTGCGATGGCCTTCTCGACCTTCGCCACCTCGGCCTTGTGCTGCCCGCCAGACGTCCAGCCGAGCAGGCCGGGGTATTTGCCGAAGGTCGGGTACAGCAGGCCGTAGGCCAGCGAGAACAGCACGGTGATGATGAACAGGTAGACCCACCATTTCGGCAGCGGGTTGTTCATCTCCTGCAGATCGCCGTCCCACACGTGGCCGGTGGTGTTGTCGGCCGAGGCCTTGACCTTGGTGGTGCCGCTGACCCAGAGCAGAATCAGGCAGGCCAGGATGCTGACCACGGTCAGCCCGGCCACATACCAGGACCAGAATTCGCTGGTGAAGTCGCTCATGACGGTTCTTTCGTGCTGTCGTTGGGGGCTTCGTCCTGGAACGGCAGCATGGCTGCCTCGTCGAAGCGGGATTGGTTGCGCCGGGCCCAGGCCCAGCCCACGATGCCCAGGAAGGTCATCAGGCTGATCACGGTCACGGCGCTGCGCAGGTCGTTGAGGTCCATGGGTTTTCTCCTGGCGCTTACTTGATGGCGGTGCCCAGCACCTGCAGGTAGGCGATCAGGGCTTCCATTTCGGTCTTGCCCTTCACCTCGGCCCTGGAGGCGGCGATTTCTTCGTCCGTGTACGGCGCGCCCAGCGTGCGCAGCACTTCCATGCGCTTGGGCAGGCCGGCGTCGTTCACGGTCTTCTTCTCCAGCCACGCGTAGGCCGGCATGTTGGACTCGGGCACGACATCGCGCGGGTTGTTCAGGTGGATGCGGTGCCACTCGTCGCTGTAGCGGCCACCGACGCGGGCGAGATCGGGGCCCGTGCGCTTGCTGCCCCACTGGAAGGGACGGTCGTACACGAACTCGCCCGCCACCGAGTAATGGCCGTAGCGCAGCGTCTCGGCCTGGAAGGGGCGGATCATCTGTGAGTGGCAGTTGTAGCAACCTTCGCGCACGTACACGTCGCGCCCGGCGATCTGCAACGCGCTGTACGGCTTGAGGCCTTCCACCGGCTGCGTGGTGGACTTCTGGAAGAACAGCGGAACGATCTCGACCAGACCACCGACCGCGATCACCAGAACGATGAGCACGATCATCAGGAAGTTGTTGGTCTCGATCCGCTCGTGGGTGAAACCCTGGGGCTTGTTGTTGTCGGCCATGGTGGTGGCTCCTCAGGCGTGGGCGGGGTTGAGAACGGGAATGCGGACGTCTTCCACGCGGCCACTGCGCGCGGTCATCACCGTGTTCCACAGCATCACGCCCATGCCGGCCAGGTACAGCACGCCGCCGAGCAGCCGGATGACGTAGAACGGGAACGTGGCCTTGACCGACTCGACGAAGGTGTAGGTCAGGCTGCCGTCGGGGTTCACGGCGCGCCACATCAGGCCCTGCATCACACCGGCGATCCACATCGCGGCGATGTAGAGCACGATGCCCAGCGTGGCGATCCAGAAGTGCAGTTCGATGGCGGGCACCGAGTACATCTTCTTCTGGCCGTACAGGCGCGGGATCAGGTAGTACATGGAGCCCATCGTCACCAGGCCCACCCAGCCGAGGGCGCCGGAGTGCACGTGGCCCACTGTCCAGTCGGTGTAGTGCGAGAGCGCGTTCACCGTCTTGATCGACATCATCGGACCTTCGAAGGTCGACATGCCGTAGAACGAGAGCGAGACGATCAGGAAGCGCAGGATGGGGTCGTCGCGCAGTTTGTGCCAGGCGCCCGAGAGCGTCATGATGCC
>QFCS01001351.1_pt1 | contig 10014 bp, 8 predicted proteins | sample 3576561 | NCBI WGS metagenome assembly QFCS01 | reverse complement strand
GTGTCGAGGGTCCCGAAGGTCCCGGGCACGTCCGGCCGCACCGAGGCGGCCTTGCGGGCGATGGCCTCCTGACCGGCCTCGGTCAGCATGAAGTCGGCCAGCAGCTGCGCGGCGTTGGGGTGCGGCGCGTCGGCGAGGATGCCGCCGTAGAACACCGCCGCCCACTTCTCCTCCTCGAACCCGAAGTCGACGGGAGCGCCCGCCTCCTGCTGGTCGACCTGCGGCTCCACGAAGATGGCGCCGGCGATCTCGCCGGACGACAGCGCCTCGGCGGCCGGGAGCGCCCCCGGGTAGATCTGCGGGTCCTGCGCGGCGAGCTTCTCGAGGAAGTCCTCCCCGTGGAGGTCGGTGAGGTAGTTGTAGTAGTCCACGAACGTGGCGCTGGTCGGCTCCGGCACACCGAGCTTGCCCTTGAAGGCCGGGTCGAGGAGATCGGTGTAGCTCTCGACCTTGCCCGGGAACAGGTCGGTGTTCCAGGCGAAGGTCAGCACCGTCGCGTCGACGTCGAAGACCTCCTCGCCCTGCATCACGTCGAGCTCCTCGAAGGTCGGGCCCTCGGGGGCGACGTAGTAGTCCTGGTCGGCGAAGGTCTCCTGCGTCGGGCGCAGCGAGCTGATGTAGACGTCGGCGACGGCCTTGCCGGTCTGCTTCTCGGCCTCGATCTTCGGCTGCAGCTCGGGGTCGATGCCGCGCACGACCTCCACCTTGATGCCGTACTCCTCCTCGAAGGCGGCGGCGAAGTCGTCGAGCTGGGTCTGGCCCTGGCTCGAGTAGATCGTCACCGAGCCCTCCTCCTGGGCGGCCTCGACGATCGCGTCCCAGCCGCCCTCCGCGAGGGTCGAGTCCGGGTCGTCGCTGCCACATGCTGCGGCGACGCCGAGGAGCGAAAGGACGGAAAGCACGGCGAGCGACCTGCGCAGCCGGTGGGTCGGGTTCATCTCGTTCTCCTAGTTCAGATCCTCAGTGGCCTCACGCAGCGCGCGTGCTGCCTGCATCAGACGGGCTCGCTTCTCTTCGAGCGATCCGCCTTCGGGCCACACCTGGTCGGCCCAGATCACGACGTGGTCGAAACCCGCCGCGCCGTAGCGATGCACGTCCTGGGGGTCCGCGCCCTCGATGCGCACGACCGTCTCGAACGGCTCCGCCTGCTTCCCGAGCTCCTCCCGCAACTCCAGGAGCCGGTCGCGCAAGCGCACCGCCTCCGCGAAGTCCGGTGTGCCGGAGGAGAACCACCCGTCACCGGTGCGTGCGGCGCGGCGCAGGGCCGCGTCGCTGTTGCCGCCGATGACGAGAGGCACGTCCACCGGCGTCGCGACCATCTCCAAGGCCGCGAAGTCGAAGATCTCTCCGTCGTACGCGAACGGCCCGCCGGCCAGGCAGCCGCGCAGCACCGCCAGCGACTCGTCCAGTCGCCGGCCGCGGGCGCGGAACGGTACGCCGAGGGCGTCGAACTCCTCGGCCAGCCAGCCCGCCCCGACGCCCAGCACGAACCGGCCGCCCGAGATCTCGGCCAGCGAGGCCGCGGCCCGCGCGACGAGGAGAGGCTCGCGCAGCGGCAGCACGAACACGCCCGTCGCGAGCCGGATGCGGCGGGTCGTCGCGGCGGCGGCCGCGAGCGTCACCAGCGGGTCCAGCAGGTGGGTCCGCTCCTGCACCAGCGGGCCGGTGTGGTGCTGCTTGACCTCGTGGCCCGGGTGCACGCTCGTGTAGTCCTGCGGGTGGAAGACGTGCTCGCCGAGCCACAGGCTGTCGAAGCCGACCTCGTCCGCGGCGCGGACCAGCTCCAGCAGGTCCGCCGCGGTCATGTCGTAGGCGGAGAGACCGATCCTCATGCGCCGTCCTCCTCGTCGATGGTGCTCGTGCCGGACAGGTCCGCGGGGGCGGCCACCGGGCGCCACTGCGGGAGGACGACCCCGTCCCCGAGGTCCTCGAACCAGACCTCCATCGCCTGGCCCGCCTCCAGCGCGGGCCGGCCGGCGAGGGAGCCGAGCAGGCGTACCGACGGGTGGTCGTCGAGCTCGACCACCACCACGGTGTACGGCGTGGGGTGACCCGGGTGCACCTGGTGCTCGACGGTGGTCCAGGTGTGCACCCGGCCGGTGCCGAGGACGGCGCGCCACTCGCCGGCGTCCACGTGGCAGTCGGGGCAGAAGGCCTTGGGCAGGTGCAGCGGCCGATCGCAGCGACCGCAGAAGCGGATGGCCAGCTCGCCCCTGGCCGCGGCCGCGAAGAAGGGGGCGCTGTCGGGGTCGTCGGTCACGGGCCGGACCCGGGCCGTCTCCGGCGCGCTCATGCCGCCACCAGCAGCAGGGCGCTTCCTCCGGGCGGCGGGGCCGAGGTCACCAGGCTCACCTGGGCCCCGGCGACCTGGTTGGTCGAGGTGCCCCGGATCTGGCGGACGCCCTCCAGCACATGGTTCATCCCGTGGATGTAGCCCTCGGAGAGGTGACCACCGGAGGTGTTGATCGGCAACGCACCGCCGACCTCGAGCGTGCCGTCCTGGATGAAGTCGCCCGCGCCGCCGGGCTCGCAGAACCCGTAGTCCTCGAGCTGCACCAGCGCGGTGATCGTGAAGCAGTCGTAGATCTGCGCGACGTCGACGTCGGCGGCGCCGAGGCCGGCCCGGGCGTAGAGCAGGTCGGCCAGCGGCCGCGACGACCAGCTCGTCGTACGGGGACGCAGGAGTGCCGGGAACATCAGTCCCGGCTGGGCGTCCTGGCCGCTGGACTGGGCGACGGAGCGCACGAGGACCGGCGGCTGGGCGAGGTCGCGTGCCCGCTCGGCACTGGTGACCACGATGGCGCAGGCGCCGTCGGTCTCGAGGCAGAAGTCGAAGAGCCGCAGCGGCGTCGACAGCATCCGCGAGCCGAGGTAGTCCTCCAGGGACATCGTCCGGTGGTGCATCTGGGCCGCGGGGTTGTTGTTGGCGTGCCGGCGGCAGGCCGTCGCGATCCGGCCGAGCGCCTCCTGCGGGGTGCCGTACTCGATCATGTGCCGCTGGGCGACCGCCGCGAAGAACTGTCCGGGCGTCTGCATGCCGTAGGGGAGGAAGAACTCCTCGAAGGTCGAGACGCCGCCGGCGCGGTCGCCGTCGGCGTACCCCTTGCCGTAGCGCTCGCCCGACCGGCCGTTGATGGCGCGGAAGACGACGACGGTGGAGGCGAGGCCGGCCTCGATCGCGGCGACGGCCTGGCCCACCATGGCGGCGGGACCGGAGCCGCCCGGGCCGGCGTCACCCCAGTAGGTGAGATTGCGGGCGCCGAGCGAGTCGGCGAGGGCCACCGGTCGGACGGTGTCCATGTCGCAGCGCACGATGCCGTCGACGTCGCGGGGGTCGATGCCGGCGTCGGCGAGCGCGGCGAGCGTGGCCTGGGTCGCGAGCGTCAGCGTGGAGCGTCCCGACGCCTTGGAGAAGTCCGTGGCGCCGATCCCGACGATGGCGGTGCGGTCCCGCTGCCAGGTGCCGCGGCCGGTGTGGTTCGTCAACGCTCATCCAATCTCATGAGGAATTCGGGCTCGGGAGCCGGCGATCGCCCGCTCGGGCGCTCGCACGGTCGGGGTCAGTCAGGCGTCGGGAGACCGAGCGCGCCGGCCCACAGCCGGGACAGCTGGTCCGCGGCGTGGTCGAGGTCGTAGTCGTCGTCCTGGGCGCACCAGCGGTAGGCGAAGTTGCTGACCATCCCGGTCAGTGCGACCGACGCCAGCGCCGCGTCGAGCGCCGCGGGCGCACGACCATCCGCCTGCCACGTCTCGATGGCGTGCTGGATCCGGCCGGCGAAGCGCACCGACGCGTCGTGGCGCAGCGCCTCGACCTCCGCGTTGAGCGTGGCGACCTGCTCCCAGACGACCATCACCGCCGCGTTCTCCCGGTACGACGCCAGGTAGGCCAGGTTGGCGCGCCGGATCTGCTCGAACGGCTCCTCGGCATGGTCGGCGGCCCGGTGTCCCGGGCTGCGCAGCTCGTCCTCCAGCTCGCGCAGCAGCCCCACGAAGATCCCCTCCTTCGAGGAGAAGTAGGTGTAGAAGGAGCCGCTGGCCGCTCCGGCCGCGGAGGCGATGTCGACGATCCGGGCGTCGGCGAAGCCCACGTCGCCGAACACCCGCTTGGCCCCGTCGAGGAGGGCCTGACGGCTTCGCTTGCCGCGCATGGTCACCGGAAGTGGGCGCTCCTCCTCCGTCCGCTCGGTGCTCACAGCAGGGACTCCCCTCCGTCGACGGCCAGGTTGGCCCCGGTGATGAACGATGCGTCGCCGCTGCACAGGAAGGCCGTGGCGCTCGCGCAGTCGGCGGGCACGCCCGCGCGCCCGAAGGGGACGCGCTCGGCGGCGAGCCGCTCCGCGTCCGGGGTGCCGGCGATCATCAGCGGCGTCAGCGTCATACCGGGCGCCACCGCGTTGACGCGGATGCGATGCGGCGCCAGCTCGTAGGCCGCTCCCCGCACCAGCTGGTCCACGCCCGCCTTCGAGCAGGAGTAGGGCAGCGTGCCGGGACGGAACTGCCGGGCCCGGATGGAGGAGACGACCACGATCGACCGGTCGGGACGAGGTCGCGCGATCATCTCCCGCGCCGCGGCCTGCACGACGAGGAAGGTACCGCGCAGGTTGGTGGCGATGATCCGGTCCCACTCCGCGACGTCGAGGTCGAGCATCGGCACGACCCCGCCGGTGCCGGCGTTGGCGACCACGGCGTCGAGCCCGGGGGCGAGGTCTGCGAGACGCGCGAACAGCGCGGTCACCGAGTCGGGGTCGGCGATGTCGCACACCGCCGTCGCGAGGCGCGCCCGCGGGTCGGGGGACGAGATCTCCTCGCAGGCGTTCCGGGCCTGCTCCAGGTCCCCGGCTCCGCGCGCCGCCAGCAGGAGGCTGGCCCCCTGCCGGCGCAGCTCCGTCGCGATGCCGAGACCGATCCCCTTCGAGCCGCCGGTCACGAGGATCCAGCGGTCGCTCAGGGCGGCGCGGGTGGCGGTCTGCATCGCGGTCGGGCTCCTCTCACGGTGTGGCGTAGGTCATGTGGCGTGGGCCACAGCCTGGCACTTGTCGAACATGAATGCAAGTTCGAATTTTGTTGAATCCGAATTCGAGATCGGCTACGGTGCTGTGACCGGACCCACATCGAGACGACCAGGAGAGACATGCCCGAGCAGCCTGCGACCGCCCCCGTGTACGCCGGGCTGCGCGTGGTCGATCTGACCCAGGGCGTGGCCGGGCCGGTCGCGACGATGCTGCTCGCGGACGCGGGTGCCGACGTCGTACGGGTCGACCGCGAGGACGACCCGTTCCAGGACCTGTCGGGCTACGACGTGTGGCATCGCGGCAAGCGGCGCACGACGCTCGACCCCGCCGACGAGGAGGACCTGCACACCCTGCACGGCCTCGTGGCCTGGGCCGACGTCCTGGTGGAGTCGGTCGACGAGGCAGGCGTCTCGCTCGTCGCCGGCCCCGACCATGCGCGCCTGGTGCGCTGCACCATCACGCCGTACGGCGACGCCGCGGCGCACGCCGGACGCAGCGGGATCGAGTCCCTGGTCGCCGCCCGCACCGGTCTGCAGTGGGAGGTCCGCGGCGTGCCCGGGACCACCATCGGCCTGCTCTCCGGTCGCCCCGACCCCCTGGCGGACCTGCCCTTCGAGGCCGGGACCGGGGTCGGGCCCGACCGCCCCGGCCCGATGTTCGCCGGCATCGCGTGGGCCGGCCTGGCCACCGGCTACCTGGCGACGATCGGGATCGCGGCGGCGCTGCGGGCCCGGGAGCAGAGCGGGCGGGGTCAGCGCGTCGCGACCTCGTTGCTGCAGGGTGCGCTGTGCGCCGGCAGCATCGCCTGGCAGCGGGTGGAGCGCCCCGACGCGGAGGGCTACCTGGGCTGGACGACGGACCCGCGCGCCCCCAAGGGCTTCTACCGCACCGCCGACGGCGAGTGGATGCAGCAGTGGGTCCAGCTCCCGAGCTTCATGCTCGGCGTCAGCGACGGCGACGAGCTGGCCGTGCCGGCCACGGGCGGGGTGTCACCGCGCGACGCCGACCTGCGGATCTCGACCGACTACCAGGAGCTGGTGATGCTCCAGCACTTCCACCCGGCGATGGCCGCGGCGGCGGCTCGGTTCCCGGCCCGCGCCTGGGGACGGGTGGCCGCGGAGGCGGGGGTCCCCTGCGAGATCGTGCGCTCGCCGGAGGACGCGCTGCTCGACCCGCTGCTGCACGCCGACGGATGCGTGCGACTCGTCGAGCGCCCGGGGCGCGGGCCGGTGCTCGCGGTCGGCGACGTCGTCCGGCTCAGCCAGTGCCCTCCCCCGTCGACGAGGGTCCTGGCCGTTCCCGGGCAGGACGACGCGTGGGCACGGTCCATCGCCGCGGCCACCGCCGCGTCCGCTGTCGTCGACGCCTCCCCCGCCGCCGTACCCCCGCCGCCGGCCGACACCCCGCCGCCGGCCGACGCCCTGCCGCTCGCCGGCGTGCGGGTGCTGGACCTCGGCCTCGCCATCGCCGGGCCGTACGGCGCGCAGCTGCTCGCCGATCTGGGAGCCGACGTGGTGCGGGTCAGTGCCGCCCACGACGGTCACTGGATGGCCACCCAGTACGCCCACATGTCGAACCGGGGCAAGCGCAGCATCGTGCTCGACCTGAAGGACCCCGACGGCCTCGCGGCCTTCCACCGCCTGGTCCGCTCCGCCGACGTCGTGCACCACAACATGCGGGCGTCGGCCGCGCGACGGCTGGGCGTGGACGCGGCCTCGCTGCACGTGGTCAACCCGCGCCTCGTCTACTGCCACACCCGCGGCTACGAGCGGGGGCCGCGCGACGGCAGGCCCGCCAACGACCAGACCGCGGCGGCGCTGTGCGGCACGGAGTGGGTCGACGGGGCCGTCGACGACGGCGGTACGCCGATCTGGCCGTCGATCTCGCTCGGCGACACCGGCAACGGCCTGCTCTCCGCCATCGGCGTGCTGCAGGCGCTCTACCACCGCGACCGCACCGGCCGGGGCCAGGAGGTGGACACCTCCATCGCCTACGCCCACCTGCTCAACGCGTCCTCGGCCTGGGTGACCCCCGACGGCGAGATGTCCGGCGACCGGCCCCGGGTGGACGCTCAGGGCTGGGGCCTCTCGCCGCTGCACCGCATCTATCCGGCCGCCACGGGCTGGCTGTGCCTCGCGGCCGACCGGCCCGAGGTCTGGCCGCGCCTGGTCGCCGCGGTGCCCGACCTCGACGGCCTCACCCCGGAGCATCCCGACCTGGCCACCGCCCTGGGCGAGGCCTTCGCCCGCCAGGACGCGCGGTCGTGGGTCACGGTCCTCGACGCCCACGGGGTGCCCGCGGAGGTGTGCGCCGACGAGCCAGGCACCCCGCTCTTCGACGATCCCGACCTCAAGCGCCGCGGCCTCGTCGCCACCTTCGAGCACCCCGTGCTCGGCCGGGTCGAGATGGCGGGCCGACTGATCGACATCGCAGGGGCCCGTCCCCTCGGACGTGCGCCGCTCCTGGGCGAGCACACCGCCGAGGTGCTCGCCGAGGCCGGACTCACCACCGACGAGGTGGACGACCTGCTCGCGCGCGGCATCGCCCGCGACCTGTCCCGCACCCCCCAGGAGGCATCGGGAGCACGTCGCTCGAGGAGGTCCGCGCCGAGGTCCGTGCCTGGCTCGCCGCCGGTCCCCTGACGCGCACCGACCGGTCGGCCGAGCGCACCTGGGGCGAGGGTTCCGACAGCGTCGCGGTCTTCCACGACCTTCCCCACGCGGAGGAGCAGGACCTGCTCGACCGGATGCGCGCCTGGCAGCGCACCAAGTACGACGCGGGGTACGGCGCGATCGACTGGCCCGTCGAGCTGGGCGGGCGCGGCCTGCCCGCGGCGTACGACGCGGCGTTCCGGGAGGAGGAGCTCGCCTACGACACCGGCAGCCACGAGCTGGTGTCGGTGACCCTCGGGCTGATCGCCCCGACGCTGCGCGAGCTGGCGTCCGCGGAGCTGCGCGACCTCCTGGTCGGCCCGATGCTCCGCGGCGACCTGCTCGCCTGCCAGCTCTTCTCCGAGCCCTCGGCCGGCTCCGACCTGGCGAACGTCTCGACCCGCGCGGTCCGGTCGGGGGACGCGTGGGTGGTCGACGGCCAGAAGGTGTGGACGTCGGGCGCGCAGTTCGCGGACTGGGGCGAGATCATCGTGCGCACCGACCCCGAGGCGCCCAAGCATCGTGGGCTCACCGCGTTCATGGTGCCGCTGGACCTCGAGGGCATCGAGGTCCGCCCCCTGCGGCAGATGACCGGCGGGACCAGCTTCAACGAGGTCTTCCTCGACGCCGTGAGGATCCCCGACCGGTTCCGCATCGGCGAGGTCGGCGACGGGTGGCGCGTCGCGCTGACGACGCTCGGCTTCGAGCGCGGCAACAGCGCCGAGCAGGCCCGCGTCGGGGGCGACTGGCGTCGGGCCGTGGAGCTGTGCCGCCACACCGGCGCGATCGAGGACCCGCAGGTGCGCCAGCTGCTCGCGGAGGCGGTCGTCGCCTGGCGTCTGGGCGACGTCGCGAACGCCCGCGACGAGCGGGACCAGGCGCAGGGTTCGGCCCCGGGCGCCGTCGGGTCGATGCGCAAGCTCCAGTGGGTGCACCGGATGGCGTCGGTGTCCGCCGTGGCCCGCGCCGCGCTCGGGCCCCGGCTCGCCGTCGACGACGGCCGGTGGGGCACGTGGGCCTGGACCCAGCAGCTGCTCGGCGTACCGGGCTACCGCATCGCGGGCGGATCGGACGAGATCCAGAAGAACATCGTCGGCGAGCGCCTGCTGGGCCTCCCACCCGAGCCACGAGAGGCGCGTGACCAGCCATGGCGCACCAGCAGCCGATGACCGCCACGACCCGGCTGGTCGATCCCGACCTGCTGGTGGACGGCCCCGACGGGCCGAGCCTGCGCGGGGCGACCTGCTCGGGCTGTGCGACGACCACCTTCCCGGCGCAGGACCGGTGCCCGCGCTGCAGCGAGCTGACGATGAGCCCGGTCCCGCTGCCGCGGCGCGGGGTCCTGTGGGCCTTCACGGTGCAGCACTTCGCTCCGAAGCCGCCGTTCCGCCACGACGGCGAGTTCGAGCCCTTCGGTCTCGGCTACGTCGACCTCGGCCCGGTGATCGTCGAGTCCCGGCTCACGGTCAGCGACGTCGCCGCCCTCGCGCCCGGCATGCCGGTCCGGCTGACGGTGGTGCCGGTCTTCACCGACGGGGACACGACCGTGACCACCGTCGCCTTCGAGCCCGAGGAGGGGTGATGGGCAGCCACGACGACGTCGTCATCATCGGGGTGGGCATGCACCGCTTCGGCCGTACCGACGGCGTGAGCGGGCGCCAGATGGCGGTCCACGCCACGCACCAGGCCCTGGCCGACGCCGGGATCGCCTGGCCCGACGTGCAGTTCGCGTTCGGCGGCAGCTACGCCTCCGGCGACGCGGACGCGCTGGTGGCCGACCTCGGCCTCACCGGGCTGCCCTTCGTCAACGTCAAGAACGGCTGCGGGACCGGAGGCTCCGCCCTCACCTCCGCCCGGCACGCGATCGCGTCGGGCGCCCACGACCTCGGCGTCGTCGTGGGCTTCGACAAGCACCCACGCGGCGCCTTCAACGAGGACCCGGCCAATCTCGGCCTCGGCGAGTGGTACGGCTCGACCGGGATGATGGTGACCACGCAGTTCTTCGCCATGAAGATCCAGCGCTACATGGCCGAGCACGGCATCTCCGAGCGCACCCTGGCCCGTGTGTCCACGAAGGCGTTCCGCAACGGCGCACTCAACCCCATGGCGTGGCGGCGCGCGCCGCTCACCGAGGAGCAGGTGCTCGAGGCGGCGATGGTCAACCCCCCGCTGACCCAGTACATGTTCTGCTCCCCCGGCGAGGGCGCGGTCGCCCTGGTCGTGGCCAGCGCCGAGCGGGCCCGGCGCCTCGGCGTCGAAGGCATCCGGCTGCGCGGCGTGGAGTTCCGCTCGCGCCGGTTCGGCTCCTTCGAGGTCTACAGCACCTGGATCTCCCCGGAGCGTGCCGACGG
>QFCS01000591.1_pt1 | contig 10029 bp, 6 predicted proteins | sample 3576561 | NCBI WGS metagenome assembly QFCS01 | reverse complement strand
GCCCATTTCGCGCATGTACATGCGCACGGGGTCGGTGGTGCGGCCGAATTCGCTGTCCACCGTGGACAGGGCGGCTTCGGCTTCTTCCTCGGCTTCCTCTTCGGTGGCGGCGGTCGGGCCGGTGTTGTTCAGCAGCAGGGTTTCTGCATCGGGTGTCTGTTCATAGACGGCCACGCCCATGTCGTTGAGCAGCGAGACGACGACCTCCAGCGTTTCGGCTTCGACCAGCTTGTCGGGCAGGTGGTCGTTGATCTCACCGTGCGTGAGGTAGCCGCGCGTCTTGCCCAGTTTGATCAGGGTCTTGAGGCGTTCACGGCGGTTGCGGGCTTCTTCTTCGGACAGGACGGTCTCGTCCAGGCCGAATTCCTTCATCAGCGCGCGTTCCTTCGCCTTGCTGATCTTCATGCGCAGGGGCTTGACCTTCTCGGTCGTCTGCGTGCTGGTATCGACCGCTTCAGCCTCTGGCTCGTCGCCCGCCAGATCGTCCTCGATATCGCTCAGGTCTGCATCGTCCATGTCGGCGTCTGCCTTGCCCTTGGCGTCTGCCTTGGGCTTGCGGCCACGCTTGGCCACGGGCTTGTCGGCCGAATCGGCTTTGGCAGGGCGGCCGGCCTTCTTCTTCACGGGCTCTTCGAGCAATTCGGCTTCGGGCTGGGCCTTGGTCGCGGTTTTCTTGGCGGGAGCGGCCTTGGCGGCGGCTTTGACGGGGGTCTTCTGGGTCACGGCAGGTGCTTTCTTCGGCGGCGATGCCGGAGCGGCTGCGCGCGGGCTGGCCTTCTTGGCGGTTTTGGTGCTGGGCGCGACGGACGTACTGGATTTCTTCGCGGGCATGAGGACCTCAAAAAAATGACGAACAGGAACCGGCAGAACACACAAAAACCGCCAGGAAGGCCGCACGACGCGAACCACTCCGGTGATTTTGTTGGGCACAACGCCCGCCTTTCGCCGGAAAGGGCGGGCCTGCAAGCTGTGGGGCGAACATTTGGTGTGCAGTCCTTGCGGGGTTCCGTCGGGCCTGGGTGGGCGCCGAGGTGGCCAGGAAGATGTTCCATCTAGCCCCGTCTGGGGGCCGGGCCGGTGCCGGAGGTGCTGCTGTCGCGCTTGCGGTGCAAAACCTTGGATTATACCGTTGACGGCGTTTTTGCGTCAGGTTGTCGTGCTGGTGTTGAGTGCCTGCAACTGGGCGTTGACGCGCTTGTATTCCTCCAGGGCGCTGGGATCGCCGCCAGCCACCCGCGCGGCAAGATGGCGCGCCATCTCCTCCAGGTGGTCGCGGCGCAGGCGGTTCATCACGTCCGCCAGCTCCGACAACTCGGCGGCCGGGTCGGCGCCCATGGTCGCCAGCTCCACCTGGGCACAGGCAAATGCTTCGTGTTCGTGCCCGCGCAGCGCCTCGCGCAGGGCAGCCCAGGGTTGATGGCCATGTTCGTGCAGCTGGACTTCGAGCCAGTTGAACATCGGTCCGTGCGGGGCGGGCAGGTGCGCCAGCAGGCCATGGTCGTCGGCCGAAAGCGTGTCCCAGGCGTGGGGGTTGGCCAGCAGCAACCCCGCCGCGCGGTCGGCACGGCTGCCCCCGGCGCGGCGCGTGCCGAGCATGCGCGGCGGCGGAGGCGGGTCCTTGCGCCACTTGCCGAAGCTTTTGCCGCCACCCTGGCGGCTGCCCCTGTCGCCACTTTGGCGGGCGTGGCCGCCAGGCTCATAGCCACCGCCTGCCGGCTGGTGGTGGGATCCATGGGCGCCCCCGTCATAGGCGGTGTCCTGCGGCATGGGGGCCGGAGCACGGGGTGATCGCTGGCCGCCTCCGGCCTGCTGCCAGAGCTGGAGCAGGTCCGGGCTGCCAATGCCGATGCCGTTGGCCAGTTCGCCGATCAGCTGGCGCTTGAGCGCGCCGTCGGGCAGGGCGCTCCAGAGCGGCCGCGCCTGGCTGGCCATGCGTGCCCGGCCTTCTGCCGTGGTGAGGTCGCAGTCGGCGCTGGCGGCCTCGAACAGAAAGCGCGACAGCGGGATGGCCTCCTTTACGCACTGGGCGAAGGCCGCTTCGCCGTTGGCACGGATGAAGCTGTCGGGGTCGTGCTCGGCGGGCAGGAAGAGAAACTTGACGCTGCGGGTGTCCGTCGCCAGGGGCAGGGCAGCGTCGAGCGCCTTGCGCGCCGCGCGCCGCCCGGCGCCGTCGCCATCGAAGCTGAATACCACCGAGTCGGTGAAGCGAAAGAGCTTCTGCACGTGATCGGGGGTGCAGGCGGTGCCTAGCGTCGCCACGGCGTTGGCAAAACCGAGCTGGGCGAGCGCGACCACATCCATGTAGCCCTCGGTCACCAGCGCGTAGCCGGCCACACGGATGGCGGTGCGCGCCTCGAACAGGCCGTAGAGCTCGCGCCCCTTGCTGAAGACGGGCGTCTCGGGCGAATTGAGGTACTTGGGTTCGCCTTTGTCGAGCACGCGGCCGCCGAAGCCGATGCACTCGCCCTTGACGTTGCGGATCGGGAACATGATCCGGTCGCGGAAGCGGTCGTAGCGCCTGGCCTGGCCGTCGGCGCCTTTCTCGTCCTCGTGCTCGATCACCATGCCCGACTCCACCAGCAGCGGCGCCTGGTAGTCGGGGAATACGCTCGCCAGGGCCCGCCAGCCCTCGGGGGCGAAGCCCAGCCCGAAGGTCTTGGCGATCTGGCCGGACAGGCCTCGGCCTTTCAGATAGTCGATCGCGCGCGGCGCGTTTTTCAGGTGCTTGGCATAGGCCATTGCGGCCTTTTCCAGCACATCGGTCAGCGTGGCCTGTTTCTGCCGCTGCTGTGCGGCGCGCTCGCGGTCCTGCGGCGAGGCTTCGTCTTCCGGAATCTGCATGCCGGCCTGCTGGGCAAGGTCTTTCACGGCCTCGATGAAGCTCATGCCGGCGTGCTCCATGAGGAAGCCGATGGCGTTGCCGTTCGCCCCGCAACCGAAGCAGTGGTAGAACTGCTTGCTCGGGCTGACGCTGAAGGACGGCGATTTCTCGCCGTGGAACGGGCACAGACCCATCAGGTTCGCGCCGCCCTTCTTGAGCTGCACATAGCGTCCCACCACGTCGACCACGTCCACGCGGTTGAGCAGTTCCTGGATGAAGGTCTGGGGGATGGCCATGGCGAAGGGCGTTAGCTTACCCGCGCGGCCACCATTCAGGGCGGGCAGGGGCATGAGCCCCTGACGGTCTTCAATCCCCGGCGACGATGCCCTCGCGGCGCGGGTCGGCGCCTCCCAGCCACACCCGCTGGCCTCGCTGGGTTCCGCGCTGGATCGCCTGAAGGCCGCTGGTCATTTCCGACTCTTCCACCGTGTGGCCGCGATCCCGCAGGGCTTGTACCGTGCGCCCCGGGAACCGGTCCTTCTCGAGCAGCAGCGGCCCGCCCGTGGTGCCGAAGTTGGGCAGGTTGATCGCGTCCTGCGGCGACAGCCCCCATTGCAGCGCGCCGTGCAGCGTCTTGGCGGTGAAGTGGATGATCAGTGCGCCGCCAGGGCTGCCGGCGCTCACGAGCAGTTCACCGCTGGCCTTGTCGAACACCAGGGTGGGGGACATCGAGGAGCGTGGGCGCTTGCCGGGTTCGACGCGGTTGGCGATCGGCCGGCCTTGCGCGTCGCGCGGGGCGAAGCTGAAGTCGGTGAGCTCGTTGTTGAGCAGAAAGCCGCCGGCACGTTGCGGATCGGTGGTGACCATCATGTGCGAGCCGAAGGCCGCTTCGATGGTCGTCGTCATGGCCAGGGCATTGCCGAAACTGTCCACGATGCTGATGTGGCTGGTGCCGTACTCGATCTGCTCCGGCATGGGGGCAAAGCTGACCTGGACGCCGCCGGGCCGGCCGGCCGGGGCCTGTGGCATGCGGGCGGGCGTGATCAGGCGCGCACGTTCGTCCAGATAACGTGCATCGAGCAGGCTGTTCCAGCGACCGCCGGGTGCGGTGACGAAGTCCGGGTCGGCCACGTATTGCGCGCGGTCGGCAAAGGCCAGGCGCGAAGCTTCCGTGTAGCTGTGCAGCCAGTCGGCGGAGGGCAGACCGCCCGACATCGCGCCGCGCACCAGCGGCTCCTGCGCCTGCGGCGTGCGTGCGAGCAGCCCCAGGATCTGGCCGACGGCGATGGCGCCGGAGCTTGGTGGCGGGAAGCCGCAGATGCGCAGGGTGCGCTGGGCGGCCGTGTGGTCGTGGCACAGCGCTTCGCGCTCGCGCGGCTGGTAGCGCTTGAGGTCTTCCAGGCTCAGGCTGCCGGGGCGCACGGGGTGCTGGCGCACCTTGGCGACGATGGCACTGGCCACCGGACCTTCGTGCAATGCGATCGGGCCCTGTACCGCGATGTTGCGCAGCACCATTGCCAGCTCGGGGTTGCGCAGCATGTGGCCAACGGGATGGGGCTGCCCGTCGGGTCGGTAGAAGTAGGCCGCCGCGACCGGGTCGCTCTTGAGCGCTGTTTCGGCCAGCAGCAGCGTGTGCAGGCGCGGGCTGACCGCGAAGCCCTGTTCGGCCAGGGAGATGGCGGGCTCGAAGAGGCGCGCCCAGGGGAGCTTGCCATGCTGCCGATGCGCCTGGGCCAGCATCATCACGACCCCTGGCACGCCGACCGAGCGGCCGCTGGTCACGGCCTCCATGAAAGGCAGGGGTTTGCCCTGCGCATCGAGGAACAGCTGCTCGGTGGCGGCGGCCGGCGCGGTTTCACGGCCGTCGAATGCCTGGATGCGGCGTCCGTCGTGGTGTAACAGGAAGGCGCCGCCGCCGATGCCACTGGACTGCGGCTCCACCAGCGTGAGCACCATCTGCACCGCGATGGCCGCGTCCACCGCGCTGCCTCCGGCGCGCAGGATGCGTGCACCTGCCTCGGTGGCCAGCGGATTGGCTGCGGCGACAGCCTGGCGCTGGAAAGTCCACCCGGGCTTGACGGTGAGGCCCGACGCGCCTTCAGGTTGCTGCACCGGAGACGAGGTGGGCGTGGAGGTGGTGGGTGTGCCACAGGCGCTCAGCAGGGCGAGTGAAACGATCAGGCAGGCAAGGCGTGTCATGGGCATGGCTCCTTGTGGATCGGTGGCGAAATGAGAGCACCGTAACCCAGAAACGGCTGTGGACCGGCAAAGCGGCCCACAGAGGCGTAAGAAGCCGTTTCACCGGCAAGCGCCGGTGGTTACTTCGGCGCCAGGCGGATGGCGCCGTCCAGGCGGATCACCTCGCCATTGAGCATGTCGTTCTCGAAGATGTGCCTGGCCAGTTTCGCGTAGTCCTCCGGCGTGCCCAGGCGGCTCGGAAACGGTACGCCGGCGGCCAGTGCGTCCTGCACGTCCTTGGGCATGCCGAACAACATGGGCGTGCCGAAGATGCCGGGCGCGATGGTCATGTTGCGGATGCCGTTGCGGGCCAGATCGCGTGCAATGGGCAGCGTCATGCCGACCACGCCGCCCTTGGAGGCCGCATAGGCCGCCTGGCCGATCTGGCCGTCGTACGCCGCGACGCTGGCGGTGGAGATCATCACGCCGCGCTCGCCGGTGGCCTCCGGCTCGTTCTTGCACATGGCCTCGGCGGCCAGGCGGATCATGTTGAAACTGCCCACGAGGTTGACCATGATGGTCTTGGTGTAGACACCCAGGTTGTGCGCACCGTTCTTGCCCACGGTCTTCTCGGCGGGCGCAATGCCTGCGCAATTCACCAGACCCATCAGTTTGCCCAGGGACACGGCCTTGGCGACGACGGCCTGGCCATCGGCCTCACTGCTCACGTCGCACTTCACGAACGCGCCACCGATCTCCCTGGCCACGGCCTCACCTTTCTCCGTCTGCATGTCGGCAATCACCACCTTGCCGCCATGGGCCGCCAACATGCGCGCCGTGCCTTCGCCCAGGCCCGATGCGCCGCCCGTGACGATGAAAACCTTGCCTTGAATGTCCATGTGTGCTCCTGAGTTGAAGGGAACTTACGTTGACGTAAACGTCAATTCGACAGGGATTATGCGACATGCCTTTGTCACGGCCTTGTCATGCCATCGCCCTAGGCTGATGGCTTTGTTTTCCTATTGGAGTTCCGATGTTTGACAGCCCCGATGAGCTGATGCGCCGCATCCACGCCGACATCATGGACGGCTACGACGAAGAGCTGGAGATGGAGCTCGAAGACCGGAACATGGACGAGCAGACCGAAACGCTGCTCAACGATGTCGCCCGTGCTGCGGAGAAGGAAGCCCGCCGCACCTACTTCCGCGAGTTGTTCCGCCTGCAGGCGGAGCTCGTGAAACTGCAGGACTGGGTGGTTGCCACCGGCCACAAGGTGGTGATCGTGTTCGAAGGCCGCGATGCGGCGGGCAAGGGAGGCGCGATCAAGCGCATCACCCAGCGCCTGAACCCGCGCGTGTGCCGCGTGGCAGCACTGCCCGCACCCAACGATCGTGAACGCACGCAGTGGTACTTCCAGCGCTACGCCGCGCACCTTCCGGCCGCGGGCGAAATGGTGCTTTTCGACCGCAGCTGGTACAACCGCGCCGGCGTCGAACGCGTCATGGGTTTCTGCACGGACGAGCAATACGAAGAGTTCTTTCGCTCGGTGCCTGAGTTCGAGAAGATGCTGGTGCGCTCCGGCATCCAGCTCATCAAGTACTGGTTCTCGATCTCGGATGAAGAGCAGCATCTGCGCTTTCTGGGCCGCATCCACGACCCGCTCAAGCAGTGGAAGCTCAGCCCGATGGATCTGGAGAGCCGCCGCCGCTGGGAGCTCTACACGCAGGCCAAGGAAACGATGCTCGAACGCACCCACATTCCCGAATCACCCTGGTGGGTGGTGCAGGCCGACGACAAGAAGAAGGCTCGCCTGAACTGCATCCACCACCTGTTGCAGCAGATGCCCTACCGCGAAGTGGAGCGCCCCGCCATCACGTTGCCCGAACGCGTGCGCCATGAAGGCTACCGCCGCCACCAGGTGCCCGGCGAGATCTACGTGCCGAAGGTTTATTGAACACCCCCGCCGCGCTGCGCGCGACCCCCTCAAGGGGGCAATGCCTGCGGACCGGCGAAGCCGGATCCGCGGCATTCTGGACTTGAGGCGGATCAGCTGAAGAAGAAAGCCCTCGGTGAATGCCGAGGGCTTTCTTTTTTAGCGTACGGCGGCGTGCCAGTGCCCCCATCCAGAAACGCCGCGGATCCGGCTTCGCCGGTCCGCAGGCATTGCCCCCTTGAGGGGGTGACGGTCCGAGCATCGGACCGGCGCGGGGGTGGTTTTACTTGTAGCCGACCCGATCCAGCATCTGCTGGACTTTCGTCAGGTTTTTGGCCACGCTGCCCAGCGGCACGGTTTCGGCCTTGAAGTGGTCACCACCCATGGCCTTGATGGCCGGGTTGTCAATCTTGAGGCCCTTGGCGGCCGGGAATTCGTTGTTGCCGTTCGCGAAGTAGTCCTGCGCGTAGGGGCTGGAGAGGAACTCCATGAAAGCGATGGCGTTTTCGCGGTTCTTGGCGTGTTTGGCCACGGCCGCGCCAGCGATGTTGACGTGCGTGCCGCTGGTGCCCTGGTTCGGGAACATCACGCGCACCTTGCTCATCACGGCCTTGTCTTCCGGCTTGTCCGACTTGATCAGACGGGCGATGTAGTAGGTGTTGGTCAGGCCGATGCCGCATTCACCGGAAGCCACGCCCTTGATCTGATCGGTGTCACCACCCTTGGGTGCGCGCGCCATGTTGTCCACCAGACCCTTGAGCCAGGCTTCGCCCTTCTGGTCGCCCAGGCGCTCGACCACGGTGGCGAACAGCGACAGGTTGTAGGGGTGCGAACCAGAACGCGTGCAGACCATGCCTTTGAGCTTGGGATCGGCCAGCTGTTCGTAGGTCGCCACATCCTCTGCCTTAACGCGGGCTGGGTCGTACACCACCACGCGGGCGCGGGTCGAGAAACCGGTCCAGGTCACGCCGTCGGCGGTGGCGGTGGCGCGCAGGTTGGCGGGAATCGTTTCGTCCAGCTTGGCGGACTTGATGGGCTGGAACAGGCCTTGGGCGTCGGCCACGGCCAGACGGGCTGCATCCACCAGCATGATCACGTCGGCGGGCGAGGCGGCACCTTCGGCGCGCAGGCGCGCGATGATGCCGGCGTCGTCCGCGTCCACTCGGTTGATCTTGATGCCGGTGGTCCGGGTGAAGGTGTCGTACATGGCCTCGTCGGTCTGGTAGTGCCGGGCCGAATACAGGTTGAGCACCTTGTCCTGGGCGATAGCCTGGGTCTGGGAACCCAGGGCGATGGCAGCCAGCACCAGTGAGAGTTTGAGCGCGTGTTTCATGAGTTTCTTTCTGAGAGAAGGGCGGTCAGCCGCCGCGCAGATGCCACCGGGGATAATTGCGCGGATGCTAACACGGACGAGAATGGTTCTTAATGACACTTAAGAAATCGGTGGCATGGTTTCCACGGATGGCACCCATTGCCCTGGCACTTCTGCTGGCCGCTTGCGGCAGCACCCCGGTGCGGGTGCCCGAACCCCCGACCCACACGTTGCCGCCCACGGTGACCCCCGAGCCCGCCACGCGGGCGCCTCGTCTGGGCCTGGCGCTGGGCGGTGGTGCCGCCCGGGGTTTCGCCCATGTGGGGGTGATCCAGGTGTTGGAGCAGAACGGCATCCGGCCAGATTTCGTCGTCGGTACTTCGGCGGGAAGCATGGTCGCGGCCATGTACGCTAGCGGCAAAACGGCCGCCGAGCTCGAGGCGACCGCCCTCAGCATGGAGGAGGCGACCCTGACCGACTGGTCGTTGCCCATCCTGGGTCGTGGCGTGCTGAGGGGGGAGGCGCTCACCCGCTATATGCGCCAGGCGGTGGGAGGCAAGTTGATGGAGAGCATGCAGATCCCGCTGGGCGTGCTGGCCACCGATCTGGCCACAGGGCAGGGCGTGTTGTTCCGCAGGGGCGACACAGCCCAGGCGGTTCGCGCCTCCAGTGCCGTGCCTGGCGTGTTCGCGCCCGTGCACATCGCGGGGCGCGATTACGTTGATGGGGGACTCGTGGCGCCAGTGCCGGTGCGCCATGCCCGGGACATGGGGGCCGAGGTCGTGCTGGCGGTGGACATTTCCAGTGCACCCGAGGGCAATTCGGCGGTCGGCAGTGTGCAGGTGCTGTTGCAGACCTTCGCCATCATGGGGCAGAGCATCAACCGCCACGAACTTGCGGGCGCCGATGTGGTGTTGCGCCCGGCCTTGAGCGGGGTCGGCAGTGCCGACTTCACGGCACGGCTGCGCTCGATTGAAGCGGGTCGGGCGGCCATGCAGGCCGCCCTGCCGCAATTGCGCAGCCAGTTGGCCCGGCGTTTGCCCGCCAACCGGCCATAAAAAAAGCCCCCACCTTGCAGTGAGGGCTTAAGGGGTCCGATGAAACCGAATTTCGAAAAGGACCCGAGGAGACAACCAGAAAAACAGACTTGAGATCCAAGCGCTGCCTTTGTAGAGGGCTAGCGCGTCGTGACTTGATACTAGATGGGCCCTTTTGACGTGTGTCGGGTGGGCCGATCAACGGCACGATCGCGGTGATGTTCAGCGCTTCTTGGCGGCCGTCTTGGTCGCGTTCACGGCCGAGGCGGTCACGGTGTTGAAGTTGGCTTCGGCCATTTCGGTGGCTTGCTTCACAGCCTTCTGAACCGATTCCATGGCGTTGTTGGCGGCGGAAACGGCGCTCTTCATCACGGCGACGGCGGTTTCGGAACCGGCGGGCGCATTCTTGGCGGCGTTGTCCACGACAGCCAGAAACTTCTTCTGGGTGTCGCTGGCCTGCGCTTCAGCGGCCTTGCCGAACTCGGCGCCAGTACCGGCGGCGATGTCGTACAGGTGGCGGCTGTAAGCCACGGTCTTTTCAGCCAGGGGCTGCATCAGGTTGGCTTGCAGGGACAGCAGTTCCTGTGCGTCCTTCACGCTCAGCAAAGCCTGGGCGCTGTTGGCGGATTCGGACAGGGCGGCCTTGGTGGCTTGCACGTTCAGATCGACCAGCTTTTCCACGCCTTCGAAGGCTTTCTGGGTCAGGCCGAAAAGGGTTTCGATGTTGGCTTTCTGGGCGGCAACGATT
>QFCS01001350.1_pt1 | contig 10030 bp, 9 predicted proteins | sample 3576561 | NCBI WGS metagenome assembly QFCS01 | reverse complement strand
CTTCTACACCGAGCCCACGAACGTGTGCGTGAAGCTGTGAGCACCGAGCACATCGACGGGGTCGACAGGATCGACGGGGTCGCGCGGATCCTGCACGGAGCCGTCGGCGACGTCGCCCCGGTCGAGCAGTTCTCCGGCGGGCCCTCGGCCCTGACCCTCGACGAGGCGTACGCCGTGCAGGCGCGCGGCATCGCCCTTCGCGTCGGCGCCGGCGAGCAGGTGGTCGGGGTCAAGCTCGGCTTCACCAGCCGCGCCAAGGCCGAGCAGATGGGCGTGGACGACGTCATCCTCGGCCGGCTCACCGACGCCATGCAGGTCGCCGACGGCTCCCCGCTGCGCCACGACCTGCTCCTGCACCCGCGGGTCGAGCCCGAGATCGCCTTCCGGCTGGCCGTCCCGCTCGGCGAGGGCGAACGGGCACCCGACCCCGCCACGGCCGTCGCCGCGGTGGCCCCCGCCCTGGAGATCATCGACAGCCGCTACCGCGACTTCCGCTTCAGCCTCGAGGACGTCGTCGCCGACAACACCTCCGCCGCACGCTTCGTCGTCGGCACCTGGCGCACCCTCGCCGACGCCCTGCGCGACGGCGACCTGACCCGACGGGAGGTGTCGCTCTCCTGCGACGGATCCGTCGTCGCCGAGGGTACGACGGCCGACATCCTCGGCGACCCGATGCTCGCGGTGGAGGCGGCGCACCGGCTGGCGCGTCGCCACGGCGTCGTCGTGCCCGCGGGCTCGGTCCTGCTCGCGGGGGCGGCGACCGCCGCCGTACCGCTGCCGTCGTCCGCGCTCGTCGCGGCGACGGTGGCGGGGCTGGGCTCGGTGTCGGTGACCACGACGCCCGGGGGAGGCGACCGTGCCTGAGTCCGTGACCGTCGCCGGCAAGGCGACACCGAGGGGACGCTTCCCGCACGTCAAGGTCGTCGGCGACCTCGTGTTCGTCTCCGGCACCAGCAGCAGGCGCCCCGACAACACCTTCGAGGGCGTCGCGGTCGACGCGCTCGGCGTGACCGACCTCGACATCCGCGCCCAGACCCGGGCGGTGATCGAGAATATCGGCGACATCCTGGCCGCCGTCGGCGCCGGCCTGGAGGACGTCGTCTCGGTCACCTCGTACCTCGTCAGCATGAACGACTTCGGTGGCTACAACGAGGTCTACGGCGAGTACTTCGACGAGCACGGCCCGGTCCGCACGACCGTGGCCGTCCACCAGCTCCCCCATCCCCATCTCCTCGTGGAGATCCAAGCCATCGCCAGCATCGCCGGCCGGAGCGCAGGGCGCCCGACCGGCACGACCGAGGAGAACCGATGACCGCCATCCCGCCCGTCTTCAACTTCGAGGCATGGATCGCCGAGCACGAGCACCTCTTGAGGCCCCCGGTCAACAACCGGCAGATGTGGGTGCCGATGAACGACTTCATCGTCCAGGTCGTCGGCGGACCGAACCAGCGCACCGACTACCACTTCGAGCCCTACGAGGAGTGGTTCTACCAGTACCGCGGCAGCATGCACGTCAACCTCATGACGGAGAACGGCCCGGAACGGGTCGACATCCGCGAGGGCGAGATGTGGATGCTGCCGGGGAACGTCTATCACTCCCCGCAGCGTCCCGAGGAGGGATCGATCGGGATCGTCATCGAGCGGATCCGTCAGGAGGGCACACTCGAGCGGTTCGTGTGGTTCTGCCTGGAGTGCGACGCGATGGTCCACGAGGTCGAGCTGCAGGTCCGCGACATCGTCGCCGACCTGCCGCCCGTCTTCGAGCTCTTCTACGACTCCGTCGAGGCACGCACCTGCGGCAGCTGCGGCGCGCTGCACCCGGGGAAGGGCTGATCCGTTGCAGAGCATCGACATCCACACCCACTACGTCCCCTCGTCCTGGCCCGACCTCGGCGACGGCATGCCGTGGCTGCGCGTCGACTCCGAGCGGGAGGCCATGATCATGCTGGCCTCGCAGGAGTTCCGCCGCGTCGAGTCGAACTGCTGGGACGCCGACGCGCGCCTGGTCGACATGGACGCCGACGGCGTCGCGATGCAGGTCGTGTCGCCGACACCGGTCTTCTTCTCCTACGACCTGCCCGGCGGTGAGGCGGAGAAGGTCTGCCGGATCTTCAACGACCTCGCCCTCGACATCTGCGCCCCCGCCCCCGACCGGCTCGTGCCGTTCGCGCAGGTGCCGCTCCAGGACGTCGACGCGGCCTGCCGCGAGCTCGAGCGCGCCCAGGGAGCCGGGCACCGCGGCGTGGAGATCGGCAACCACGTCGGGGACCGCGACCTCGACGACGCCGGGATCGTGACCTTCCTCCAGCACGCCGCCAGTCTCGACATGCCGGTGTTCGTGCACCCCTGGGACATGCCCGGCTCGCCGCGCCTGGACCGATGGATGGCGCGCTGGCTGACCGGGATGCCCGCCGAGACGCACCTGTCGGTGCTCTCCATGGTGCTCGGCGGTGTCTTCGACCAGGTGCCCGAGTCGCTGCGCATCTGCTTCGCCCACGGAGGCGGCTCCTTCCCGTTCTGGCTCGGCCGGCTCGAGAACGCGTGGCATGGCAGACCCGACCTGGTCGCGACCTCCGCGCTCCCTCCCTCCCGCTACGTCGACCGCTTCAGCGTGGACACCGTCGTCTTCGCACCGTCATCGCTGCGCCTGCTGGTCGACGTCATGGGCGCGGACCAGGTCATGGTCGGCAGCGACTACCCCTATCCCCTCGGGGAGCGTCCCGTCGCGCAGGTCGTGCACGCGGCGGACTTCCTCGACGAGGACGCGCGCGAACGGATCCTGCAGGCCAACGCCCGCCGGTTCCTCGGCATCTCGTCCCTGACCGCAACGGCGCCGTCGGCGAGCCTGCTGCAGCCGTAGCCCAGAAAGGAGACCGACCCGCCGGCCCGGCGCGCCTCGCGTCGACGGCCGTCGAACGCAGCGGAGCGAAGCGATCTTCGTCCCCGCTCCTGGTTCGGCCATGTACTCGGGCTGGTCCGCACCTCCTCGGCATCTCGCCGACCCGAACATCGAAAAGGGTGAATCATGAACCGCAAGATCCTGATGGCGGCTGGTGCCGCGACCATCCTGACGCTGACGACGTCCTGCTCGGGCAGCAGCCTCGGCGGCGACGACGGCTCCAGCGACGACGGAACGGTGAAGCTCGGCTTCATCGTGCCCAAGACGGGCGTGTACGCCGGCATCGGCACCGACCTCGAGCGCGGGGTCGAGCTCTACCTCGACCTCCACGACAACCAGCTCGGCGGGCGTGACGTCGAGCTCGTCACGATCGACGAGGGCTCCACGACGCAGGCCGGCACGGCTGCCGCGCAGCGCCTGGTCGACCGCGAGCAGGTCGACGTGGCGACCGGTGTCGTCAACAGCGCCACGGCCGCCGCGATCGCCCCGACCTTCGCCGACGCGGAGATCCCGATGCTGTCGACGGCCCAGGTCGAGGACAACGACTACTGGTGGCGGGTCGGCTGGACCAATCCGGCGATGAACCAGTCGATCCTCGACTACATCGCGGAGAACCACGCGGACGACTCGGTCTATCTCATCGCCTCCGACTACAAGCAGGGTCACGACGTCGTGAAGGCGATCGAGAGCGGACTCGAGGACGCCGGCGTCGACGTCGCCGGCTCGACCTTCACGCCGTTCGGCACCACCCAGGACTACCAGCCCTACCTCTCGGGCATCCGCAAGGCCGGAGCCACCGTCACCTACGCCTTCTACGCCGGCGCGGAGGCGATCCAGTTCGTGACCCAGTACGACCAGTTCGGCCTCGCCGAGGACATCCCGCTCGTCGCGAACCAGGCCGTCACCGAGGGCACGCTGGCCGCCCAGAAGCAGGCCGCCGAGGGCGTCGTGACCAACTCGATCTACTCGGCGTACCTGGAGACGGACGCGAACCAGGAGTTCGTGGACGCCTACCAGGAGGCGTACGACGCGCTGCCGAGCGTCTACTCCGAGGCTCAGTACTCGGCGCTGGTCGCGCTGGACGCCGCCCTCGAGGACGGCGACGTGACGGTGCAGGAGGCGCTCTCGTCGCTCGGTGACGTCGACAGCCCCCGTGGGACCTGGCGTTTCGACGACTCGAACGCGCCGACCCAGACCATCTACGTCCGCCGCGCGACGGACCGTGACGGCGCGATGATCAACGAGGTCGTGGGCGAGATCGGTGTCTACAGCGGAGCCGGCGAGCGGCAGTAGCCGCCGGCGTACCCGAGAGACCGACCGCGAGCGAGGAGGAGGACAGCTGTGATCCGGACAACCAGCGCAGGGGGGTGTGAACGATGACCGAGTGGCTCGATACGAACACCATCACCATGCTCAACGGCCTGGCGTACGGACTGCTGATCTACACGCTCGCGGTCGGGCTGTCGCTGACCTTCGGCATGATGAACCTGCTCAACCTCGCCCACGGGGGCTTCTACCTCGTCGGCGCCTTCGTCGCGGCGAGCATCGTGTCGGAGGACGGGTCGTGGGCGGGGTGGCTGATCGCCCTCGTCGTGGGGGTGGCGATCGGTGCCGCCGGCGGCGTGCTCCTCCGGGTGATGACCCTGCCGAAGGCGGCGCAGGGGCACATGGCGGAGGCGCTGCTGACGCTCGGCCTCTCGCTGGTCGCCTCCAGCGTCCTGCTCCGGGTCTTCGGTGGGGAGCCGCGTTCCGTGGCGCCCCCCGCGGGCCTGGACGGCACGGTGAGCGTCGGCGGTGACCCCTATCCCGTCTACCGTCTCGTCGTCATCCTGCTCGGCGTCTGTCTCGCGATCGCCGTCGAGATCGTCATCGAGCGCACGTCGCTCGGCGCGACCATGCGGGCGATCGTCGCCGACGAGGAGATGGTCCGCGCCCTCGGCATCAACACGCGTCGCGTGGTGTTCGGGGTCCTGATCGTGGGCACCGCGCTGGCCACGGTCGCCGGCGTCCTCGGCGGCCCCATCCTGGGCGCCAGCCAGGGCCTGGACGGGCAGGTCCTCCTCCTCGCCCTCGTCGTCGTGGTGCTGGGCGGGCTCGGCTCGGCCCGGGGCGCCCTGATCGGCGCTCTCCTCATCGGCCAGATCCAGACGGTGGGGGTGGCGACCTCGGCCCACCTCGCTCCGTTCCTCGTGTTCGGTGCCATGGCACTCGTCCTCGCGGTCCGGCCGCAGGGCCTTCTGGGAAGGGCAGGTGTCTGACATGGTCGACGTCCATGCCGTCACCTCGTCCTCCGGCGGCGCCGGACCGGACGAGGCGACCGCGGCGCCGCGCGGACGGAGCGCACGCCGATGGCGACCGCTCCTGCCGGCCGCCGGCGTGCTGCTGCTGGCCGCGCTGCCGCTGATGCTCAGCACCTACGAGGTCGTCACCGCCACGCAGATCCTGGCGATGTCGCTGCTGGTGATGAGCCTGGTGCTCCTCATGGGGCACGGCGGGATGATCTCGCTGGGCCAGGCCGCCTTCTTCGGCGTCGGGGGCTACACCTCGGGCCTGCTCGCCTCGCGACTCACGGACAACGTGTTCGTGCTGATGGCGCTGTCCGTGCTGGCGGGCGTCGCGCTCGCCGCGTCGGTCGGGTGGCTGCTCCTGCGGGCGCGCTCGGCGTACTTCCTGATGCTCACGCTCGCGATCGGCGAGCTCGTGACCCTGGTCGTCATCGCGTGGGTCGACGTCACCGGTGGGTCGGACGGGCTGGCGAACATCCCGGCGACCACGCTCGTGCCCGGTGTCGAGCTCTCGCACCCGGCCGTCGTCTACTGGTTCGTCGCCGCGGTCGTCGTGCTGGTGACCTTCGGGCTGCGGGTGCTGCTGCGCTCGCCGTACGGCGCCTCGCTGCGCGGGGTGCGGGAGAACGAGCAGCGGATGCGTGCCCTCGGGTACTCGACGCGCTGGTACAAGTTCGCCGCGATCTGCATCGCGGGTGGCATCGCCGGGCTCAGCGGATCGCTGTGGGTGGTGGAGAAGGGCTTCGTGGCGCCGAGCGACATGGGGTTCCACGCCTCCTCGTTCGCGCTGCTGGCCCTGATCATCGGCGGCTCGACCAGTCTGGTCGGGGCGATCGCCGGCGCCGCGCTGATCATCACCGTGCAGAACCTGCTGCCGCTCGACCTGCAGGGATACGGCCCGCTCATCCTCGGCCTCACGCTGATCGTGGCGGTCTACCTGGTTCCGACCGGGCTGGCCGGCCTCGCGCGCAGGGTCTCGGATCGACTCGACCGAGGAGGTCGGTGAACATGGCGTCATCGTTGCAGCTGGAGGGGATCGGCAAGCACTACGGCGCATTGCGCGCCGTGGACGACGTCACGTTGACGGTCGAGGCCGGCAGCCGGCATGCGCTCATCGGTCCCAACGGAGCGGGCAAGTCGACCCTCTTCAAGCTCATCACCGGGGAGGTCCCGGCGACGACGGGGTCGCTCCGTCTCGACGGGACGGACATCGGCGGCTACGCGCAGCCACGCCGCAGCCGGGCCGGGATCAGCCAGACCTACCAGCACTCCAGCGTCTTCGGCGGCCTCACCCTGGGGGAGAACGTGGCGCTCGCCGCGCGTCGTCAGCAGGGGCGGGAGCGGATCTGGTGGCGCTCGGCGGACCGGATCCGGGGCGTGGACGCCGTCGTGGAGGAGTCGCTCGGATCGGTGGGGCTCGCGGAACGCGTCGGCGACGTACCCGCATCGCTGTCGCACGGTGAGCGCCGCCAGCTGGAGCTGGCGATCGTCCTCGCCACCCGGCCGCGCGTACTGCTGCTCGACGAGCCCACGGCGGGGATGTCGGCGGCGGAGTCCTGGCAGTTCGTCCGGCTGGTCCAGGGGCTCGACCCCGAGCTCACGGTCGTGGTGGTCGAGCACGACCTCGACGTCGTCTTCGAGCTCGCCACCCACATCTCGGTCCTGCATCTCGGACGATTGCTCGCCACTGGTACACCTGACGCCGTGGCGGCCGATCCTGCTGTCCAGGAGGCCTACCTGGCCTGGCAGGACCAGGGCGACGCGACGCTGTCCAGCGCTGAGGAGGTCCGGTGATGACCACGCCCATGCTCCGCATCGAGGCGCTGCGCGCCGGCTACGACGGCAGCACCGTGCTGGACGGGCTCGCGCTCGACGTCCACGAGGGAACGGTGACCGCGGTGCTCGGCCGCAACGGGGTGGGGAAGTCCACCCTGGTCTCCTCCATCGTGGGCTGGGTCGCCCAGTGCTCCGGGAGCATCCGCTTCAACGGCGACGAGCTCATCGGGCTTTCCACGGACCGGATCGCGGCCCGCGGGATCGGTCTGGTGCCGCAGGGCCGCCGGGTCTTCGCGCCGCTCTCGGTCGAGGAGAACCTGCGGATCGGCGTCCGGGCGCGCGGTGAGAACCGGTGGACCGTCGACCGGGTCGTCGAGCTGCTCCCACGCCTGGGCGAGCGGATGGGCAACCGCGGCGACCAGCTCTCCGGGGGCGAGCAGCAGATGCTCGCGATCGGACGGGCACTGGTCGGCAACCCGGACCTGCTCCTGCTCGACGAGCCGTCCGACGGGCTCTCGCCCATGGTCGTCGAGACGGTGACCGACGTACTGCGCCAGCTCGCCGCCGAGGGCCAGACGGTCCTCGTCGTCGAGCAGAACATGCGGATGGCGCTGGCGCTCGCCGACTCCGTCGCGGTCATCGCCAAGGGCGAGATCGCCTGGCAGACCACCCCCGACGGCTTCCGCGCCGACCCCGACCGCGTCCGCTCACTGATGAGCGTCGCGGCCTCCGGGCGCGACGAGCCGATCCACCGTTCCTGACCGACGTGCACGAGGAGACGACCATGTCCGCAAGCGAGACCGGCTACGGCTGGGACGAGACGTCGCAGACGTTCGTCCACCCGGAGGCGACGCCGTACGTCGCCGGCCCGCGGCCCCTTCCGCAGAGCCTGGACCACCTCGAGGACGCCAGCTACACCGACAACATGGAGGTGCTGGCGCACTGGCCGACGGTGGTGCGGCTGACCCACACCTGGCAGAACGTCGTCGACATGGACGGCCGCCGGATCATGTTCCACTACTACCGCCAGGCGCTGAACGTCTACGACATCACCGACCCGCTGCGCCGCGAGCTGCTGCTGGAGAGGCGGTGGGAGCCGGGCGAGGGCGAGTTCGGTGCGGCGGCGATCGCGTGGCACCGCGAGCAGGGCCGCTGGATCATGGTGCAGTCCTTCGAGGTGCCGCGGACCTACGGCGCGGAGTCCGACAAGTACGCCGACCCGGCGAACCTCGGTCGGCTCATGGCGGTCGAGGGGTTCCGTGGGATCCGCGTGTACGAGCTCGAGAGCCCGGTGGACTGGACCCTGCTGGCCGAGGTGCCGACGGGCCGCCGCGATCCGGAGACCGGCGTCTACAGCGGGTCCGGGGGCGTCGACGCGCCGTGGTGGGACGGCGGGCGCTACCTGACGGTCGCGGCGGCGCCGGACGACTCCTTCACCCGCATGGAGTTCTCCACCTACCCGTACACGCCCGCGCAGATGGTCTTCGACATGTCCGATCCCGCGGCGCCGGTCGAGGTCTCGCGGTGGTGGGTCCCGGGCCAGCGGGCGGAGGAGACCGAGGCCTACGAGCAGTGGGACCGGGCCGGGAACCGGACGTCGTGGACCGGTGCGCGCGTGCCGATGACGATCCCGGTGCCGCTCGCGGAGGGCGGTCGCTACGGCTATGCGGTGATGGGTGCGCTCGGCTTCTACGTGCTCGACCTGCAGGACCCGGCGAACCCCCGCGTCGCCGGCCACCTCCCGCTCCCGCCGAGCTATGCCGGCATCGAGGGCGACGTCGTGGACACCAGCCGGGTCGCCGAGACCGGCATCGTGCTCATCAACGGCGGGCCGATGAACGAGGACGGCTACGAGCCGTTCAAGGAGGTCTACGTCGTCGACGTGTCCGACCCCGCGGAGCCGAGGATCGTCAGCACCTTCCCGCGGCCGACGCCGCCGGCCGAGGCGCCGTACGACGACTTCGTGTTCCGGCGCGGCAAGTTCGGCCCGAAGCGGTTCGGGTCGCCCGCGCATCCGGGACGCGCCCGGGCGGACCTGACCTTCTACTCCTACGGCAACGCGGGGGTGCAGATGTTCGACATCTCCGAGCCCGCCGAGCCGCGGCGGATCGGCTACTTCGTGCCGCCGATGACCGACGCCCTCGACAACCCGCGCTCGTACGTCGTTCCGACGGAGTCGATCTTCGTCGAGTGGGACCGCCGCCTGGTCTGGGCCTTCTGCACCTCGGGGATGTACCTGCTGAGCTCGCCCTCCCTCGGGGAGCCGGTGCTGGGCCCGGTGTCGTCGTGAGCACTGCGGTGCCTGCCGACCTGGTCCTCGTGAACGGCGTCGTCCACACGATGCCGGACGTCGCCGGCGACACCGGTGCCGTCGAGGCGCTGGCGGTGCGCGGGGGCCGGGTGGTCGCGACCGGCCGGTCGGCCGAGATGCGGGGCCATGTCGGCGAGGCGACGACGGTCGTCGACCTGCAGGGCCGTTGCGTCGTACCGGGCCTGATCGACAACCACATCCACTTCGTCCGCGCCGGCCTCACCTGGAAGCGCGAGCTGCGCTGGGAGCGCTGCCCCGACCTGGCGACCGGGCTGCGCATGATCGCGGACGCCGCCGCGACCTCGCCCGAGGGCGAGTGGACGCTGGTCATCGGCGGCTGGCACGAGCGCCAGTTCCCCGAGCAGCGCGGCCCCGTCCGGGCCGAGCTCGACGCCGCGGCGCCGCACGCGCCGGTCTTCGTGCAGATGCTCTACGACTGGGCCGCCGTCAACGGGGCGGGGATGCGCGCGATCGGTCTCGACGACGAGGTGGCTCGCGCTGCCGGCGAGCACCTGTTCGAGTGGGACGACGCCGGTCACGTGACCGGACGGGTGCTCGGGATGGAGGGCTGCAAGTGGCTGTACGCCCGGCTGCCCCGGGAGAGCTTCGAGGACCAGGTCGAGGGGACGGCGCGGCTCAGCCGCGACCTGAACCGGTTCGCGGTGACGGCGCTGGTCGACGGCGGGGGCGTGAGCACCAGCCCCGAGGTGTACGACGCGGTGTACGAGACCGACCGCCGTCACGCCCTGACGGTCCGGT
>QFCS01002452.1_pt1 | contig 10039 bp, 9 predicted proteins | sample 3576561 | NCBI WGS metagenome assembly QFCS01 | reverse complement strand
GTGATGCCCAGATCGCGGTATTTGAGCAGGGACTGCGCGACCTCTTCCGCGGAGCCGACCAGCCAGATCGTCCCCGCTCCGCCACCACCGAACTTTCCGGGCGTGGTGTAGAGATTGCCGTCGAGCACCTGACCGCGGGCCTGCAGGTCGAAAAGGCGCTGCTGGCCGACCGCGACGCCGCGGCGGTGATCATTCCAGCTCGCGCCGCTGGCCGTCGCCATTTCCGCGACCCTGGCCTTGGCCGCAGCCCAGGCCTCGGAAGAACTGTCGCGCACGAGCGTGGTGATCCGTAGGCCGAATTCCAGAGGAGGGAGATCGCGATCGAGCTGCCTGGAGATTACCTGGAGACGCTCGATCCGCTGGCGGATGTCGTCGAGCGGCTCGCCCAATTCGTTCATTCACAGCCGCCCTGAGCCGCGGCGTCAGGCCGCGAGGCCGAGATGAGCGCGCAGCGACGTGTGATGATAGGCGCGGCGGAATACGCCGCGATCCTGCAGCACCGGGATGACCTTCTCGACGAATTCGTCGAAGCCGCCCGGCGTCAGATGCGGCGCGAAGACGAAGCCGTCGGCCGCGTCCTCCTGCACATGGCGGTCGATCTCTTCCGCGATCTGATGCGGCGTGCCGATGAACTGCTTGCGCTCAGTCACGCGGATGATGAGGTCTCGGATGCTGAGCCCCTCGTCTTCGGCCAGCTCTCGCCACGCCTTGGCAGTTTCGAGCCGGTCATCGTAGCGGTTCGCGCGGCCTTGAGCGAGTTGGGCGGATACATCCGGCTCAATCTCCGGCAGGGGGCCGTCGGGATCACAGGCGGAGAGATCGCGATTCCAGACCTGCTCCAGAAACACGATCGCGCCCTTGGGGCTGACCTGCTGGAGCCGGATGGCGCGGTGGCGCGCCTTTGCCTCCTCCGGAGTGTCGCCGAGAACGAAATTGGCCCCGGGCAGGATTTTCAGCGAATCGCGGCTACGGCCGTACCGGGCGAGGCGGCCCTTGACGTCGGCATAGAAGGCCTGCCCCTCCGCGAGCGTGCCATGGCGCGAATAGATCAGGTCGGCATGGCTCGCCGCGAGCTCGCGTCCGGCGTCTGAATCGCCGGCCTGTGCGACAACCGGCCTGCCCTGCGGCAAGGGCACTGCATCGGTCGTGCCGGCAATGCCGAAATGCGTTCCATGGGCTTCGAACTCGCGGCCGCCCCAGATCTTGCGCGCGGTCTCGATGAACTCGCGGGCGCGCTCATAGCGCTGGGCGAAGGGCAGATGGTCGCCGCGCCGGAAATTGGCGCCTGTGAAGGCACCCGGCGAAGTCACGACATTCCAGCCCGAGCGGCCTTCGGAGAGGATGTCCAGCGTGGCGAGCTGGCGGGCGAGCGGGTAGGGCTCGTTGAAGGTCGTGGTCAGCGTGCCGATGAGACCGACATGGCGCGTAACCGAGGAAAGCGCGGTCAGGATGGCCAAGGTGTTGGGGCGGCCGGCCACGTCGAGCTCGTGGAATCGGCCCTTCTGCTCCCGGATGCGCAGGCCTTCGGCAAGGAAGATGAAGTCGAATTTGCCGCGCTCCACCGTCTCGGCGAAGCGGCGGAAGGACGAGAAGGCGATCTGGCTGCCGGCCTGCGGATCGCTCCAGACAGTGAAATTGTTCACGCCGGGAAACTGCGCGCCGAGGATGACCTGTTTCCTGCTCATGACATCAATCCTGGTCTTCAGGCCGCGGACGCGTAGCGGCTGGGCGTCGCCGTCAGTCCGAAGCGCCGACGCAGCGGTCCTTCGACCGCCGGCCGCACAAGCCCGGCTGCGCGCAGCGCTGGCGCAGTATGGGCGGCGAAGGCTTCGGCTTCCTCCGGCACACCCGACAATGTGAGGCTCACTGCACGCGCACCGGCCCCGGCGGCCTGTCGCAAAGCCGCGAACAGGGTGTCGCTTTCGCCGAGCTCGGCCACGATCAGCGTCTGCTCCGTGCCGGGGCGTTCCTTGAACGCGGCGATGTGCGCGACCTGCAGGATGGCGAGATCGGCCTGGACAACCGTCGTATCGTCCTCGCCGGGGGCCCAGCGCGCGGCGACCACCGGCTGCCCTTGCGGCGGGCGCGGGGTGATCGAGGGACCGAGAACCTTGAAGGTCTCTCCCGCGAAGTCGACGTAGTGCAGCTTGCCGCCATCGAGATAGCGCTGCGTGCGGGTGTCCCGGATGACCGCGTCGTCCTCCCAACTGTCCCAGAGGCGCCGCACGACGTCGATGGCGTCGGCGAGATCACGGTCGAGCGCTTTCTCGCTTCCGGCGTCGGGAAAGCCGTTGAGACGGCCGATCGCCGCGAATGCCGCCGCGTTTCGCGCATTCCGAAAACGTTGCGCCAGCAGGCCGGCCCGGCCTTCGCTAACGTGGTCGAGCGTCGCGATTGCGGTCGAGACATGGAAGGGCTCGGCCAGGTTGAGCGCCGCTCCCGCGATGAGGCCTATTCGTGGCGCCAAAGGCGCCAGCCAGTTGGCGAGCAGGGTGGCGTCCGGGCCATCACCGTCCGGACGAGCGAAGCCGTCCTCCAGAACTGCGAATTCGGCAACGCCGTCGAGTGCTGTGATCAGACGAGTCCAGCGTTCCCGCCAGTTCTCTGCGAGGCCGTGGGCGCGGCCGCCGAGATCCACTGTAACGCCGAGGATGAGCGGTTCGATCGGGGTCATTTCGTCGGTCCGGAAAGGGATCAGGCTGCCAGCACGCCGTGATGGGCGAGGCGCGCCAGGATGCGGGCTTCCTGCTCCTGCTTGAACGCCGCCACGCGTGCCGTCGCGGCCTCCAACGACTCGGCCGGAGGCTTGATCGGAGAGGCACTAGGGCGCTCGGCCGCGCGGCCGATCTGTTTCTCGAAGGGCAGGGAACGATAGAGAGCTGGGTCAGCCGCAACGTCGAAGAGCGGCCGATAGCCCAGCTTGAGATAGAGCGCCGTCGCTTCGGGCTGGCGGAAGCCGGTCGTCAGATAGGCGCGCGTATAGCCGAGCGCGGCGGCACGCACCTCGAGCTCCGCGACGACGCGCTCAGCGAGCCCCTGGCGGCGAACGTCATCATCCGTCCAGATGCGCTTGAACTCGGCGGTCTCGTCGTCATGGCTCATGAAGGCGCCGCCGGCGATCGTACGGCCGTCGCGCCGCAGGAGGATGAAATCGCCCAGCGGGGGCCGGAAGGCCTCGGCCGGATAGCGGAAAAGTTCCGAGCGGGCGCCACCCGGCCGGCTGTTGGCGCCGTAGCGGCCGTCATATTCCCGGATCAGCCCCTCGACGAGGGCGCGTGCCGCATCATCGTGATGCGACGACCGGATGAAGACATCAGTCATGGTGAGATCTCCGTGAACGGCCTCCTCGCGACGCCCCGTGGCACCGGCGCGGTAGAGCAGCCTTTCCGCCATCGGCCCGCCGGTCGCTGAAGCGCGGCCGTCGCTAGTGTCGATGCCAGACAGATCTATGCCCTAGGAGAAGGCGAGTTATGCAACTCAACGGGTCATTTGGCTGTCTTGTCAAATTCCATAATAGGATATTTTTATTATGAATGAGCATAAGACAGTTTATGAAAATCAACTTCTAATAGTTTATCATAGGTGATCTGAAAATTTCCATCGTCGTGGCGTATTGTATTATATTTTTCTATAGGTATCTTTGATTTTTCTGTCCGATCGGTGCGACCAGGCGCCCGTCCCGCTCGCGCCGGGGCTGCCTGCCTCAGTGCGGCCAGGGCGTGCCGTGCCGTTCGGCGAAGACTTCGAGAATGCGGCGCGTGTCGTTGAGAAAGCGGCGGCCGTTGCTCTCAAGGGCAGCGGGCGGAGCGGTGGAAGCGTCGGCGAAAACCAGGACTGGCAGGCCTTGATGGGCCTCGTCCAACGCGGCGATCACCGCTTCGCGCGGGCGGGCGAAGGGAACGCGTCGGACTTCGACGGCGTCCTTCAGGGAGGGGAAGCTCGCCAGCACGCCTTCGATCTGATTGCAGAACGGGCAGAACCAGAGCTTGCCCGGCAGTTTGGGGTCGCCGAAGCCGGGTTCGATCAGGAAGATGGTGTCTCGTGATGTACTCATGGTGTGACGGCTCCGTTGCGGAGAAACGGCCGATGGCGGCCGTTGGATTGGAAAGGCCTGGACGCGTCGCAGGTTGATGACGGTTTGGACGCGGTTGACCGGCTGGACTCATCGTGGCTCGGAGCCGACTGCGGCGCGCACGGCCGCTGCGGTGAGCCCGGGCCGGCACAGTTCGATAAAGCGCTGGGCGTAGCGGGGCAGGAAACGCCCGCGCGGCACGGCGATGTGGGATGTCGCCTCGGGAAACAAATCGCCGGCGATCTTTACGAGGTCCTCGTCCCGTTTCGGATCGAAGGCGATCTCCGTGACGATGCCCAGTCCCAGCCCGAGCGCTACATAGGACTTGATCACGTCCGTATCGATGGCGTCGACGACGATGTCCGGTGTCAGGCCCTGTTCCCGGAACGCCGCGTCGATCAGCGGTCGGCCGGTGAAGCCGAGGCCATAGGTCACGATCGGCCGCTGCGCGATCGTCGCGAGGTCGAGCCCGGTTCGACCGGCGAAGGGGTCGGAGCGCTCGGCGATGACGATGTGGCGCCACGTGTAATAGGGAAAGGTCGCGAGTTCGGCGACGCTCGTGAGGCTTTCGGTCGCTATGCCGATATGGGCCGAGCCGTCACGCAGACGGGCGACGATGTCGCCGGGATCGCCCTGGCTGATCGAGAGCCTGACCTGCGGAAACTCCGCTCGAAAGCGTTTGATGATGTCAGGCAGGGCGTAGCGTGCCTGGGTGTGGGTCGTGGCGATCACGAGCTCGCCCGCTGAAGGATTGCGGAGATGGCCGGTCACGCGCTTGATGCTCGTGGTGTCGGCGAGAATGCGCTCGACATAGCCCAGCACGGCGCGCCCGGCCTCGGTGAGGCCGAGCATGCGTTTGCCACGCCGTTCGAATAGCGCAACACCGAGTTCGAGCTCGAGATCTTTGATGTGCTTCGAAACGCCGGATTGCGAGGTGTTCAGCGCGGCCGCTGCCTCGGTGAAGTTGAAGCCGCTTCGGACGGCCTCCTGAACGATGCGGAGTTGCTGCAGATTCATCGATCAGGAAGGGAGGTTGGCGATCCGGACTCGTGGGCGAAGACCTCAATCATAAGGAGTGGGCGCGAGGGGGTCTTTCCGAAGTCCGTCCCACCCGGAGGAAGACTTCCGCGATGATGCGGGGCCGGCGAATAGGCTCTTCTGCGGATCTCTCGTAACGACTGTCGCGGGGCATAGCTGAGCAAACGGCTTGGAGGGCCGCGCCCTTTTGCCGGACGGCCCCGAGGAGCTAGGGCCTTATCGCGAATTTTGGCCGCAACAGAGAAAAAGTTCTCTCCAATCGCGATTTTGAGGAGAAGCAAGCGTTCGTATTCCGATCATTATCGACGTTGGCGATAAGAAAATTCTCAATCCTTATTTCGCTGGACGGCCGCGCGTCGCGACAATCGCTGCCTCTCGCCCTGAACGGGCCTGCGGAGCGAAACATGACTTACGCGCTGAGCCTCCTCGACAAGAGCCCGATCGCGGACGGCTCGAATCCCGAGCGTGCGCTCGCCGATAGCGTCGCCTATGCGCGCCATGCGGAGAAGCTCGGCTATCATCGCTTCTGGCTGGCCGAGCATCATGGCAACGCCGAGGTTGCTGGTGTGGCGCCGGAGATCCTGGCCGCGTGGGTGCTGGCGTCGACGGACCGCATTCGCGTCGGCTCCGGTGGCGTCATGCTGCAGCATTACAGCCCCTTCAAGGTGGCAGAGAGCTTCAAGCTGCTTTCCGCGCTCGCCCCCGGCCGGGTCGATCTCGGCATCGGCCGCGCCCCCGGTGGGTTGCCGCAGGCGACGCGGGCTCTGCAGGCCCGTCTCGATACGTCCACGCTTGCGGATTTCTCCGTTCTGGCGGAGGCGCTGGACCGCTATCTCGACGACGATCTCGCTCGGCCCCTGGCCCGCGTCGCGCCCCGCCGCATCCTGCTCGGTGGCTCGCCAGAGAGCGGCGCGCTCGCCGCCCGCCTCGGCTGGGAGTTCGTTTTCGCCGGTCACTTCAACGGCGATGCGGCGCTGATCGAGGCCAGCCTCGGCGCCTATCGCGCCGGCGGTGGCGGCGCGGCGGCACTGGCGGTTCATGCCTTCGCAGCGTCCTCCGCGGCTGCGGCGCGGGATGCGGTGCGCGAGACACGCATCTTCCGCGTCACCTTGTCCGATGGCCGCGCCGTCAATGTTCGCAGCCGCGAACAGGCTGAGGGCTTCGCGCGCGAGGCGGGTGACGCGAGCTTCACCGTCCGCGAGACCCACCCCCACGTCATCGCCGGCACGGGTGAGGAGGTGCGCGCCGAGCTCGATGCCCTGGCGGAGCGCTTCGGCGTGGCGGAATTCGTGCTCGACAACCCGGTCCGCGACGCGGCCGCGCGGCGGCATTCGATCGACCTTATCGCCGCTGCCGGTGCCCAGCGGGTCGCGGCCTGACCCTTCATACCTCTCGAAACCGACGAGACCTCCCATGAGCGCAACTGCCGCGAAACCCGTCTCCTTCGGCATCATGCTGCATGGTCCAGGCGGGCATATGAATTCCTGGCGCCACCCGTCCGGCCCGGCCGATGCCAGCGTCAATCTCGGCTTCTACATCGAGACCGCCCGCAAGGCGGAGGCTGCCGGCATCGCCTTCGCCTTCGTCGCCGACGGCCTCTACATCAACGAGAAGTCGATCCCGCATTTCCTCAACCGCTTCGAGCCGCTGACAATTCTCTCGGCTCTCGCGACTGCGACGACGAAGATCGGCCTCGCCGGCACGGTCTCGACCTCCTATTCGGATCCTTTCACCGTCGCCCGGCAATTCGCCTCGCTCGATCTCATCTCGCAAGGGCGCGCCGGCTGGAACGTCGTCACGACGCCGCTCGAGGGGTCCGCGCGCAACTACAGCCGCAACCATCCGGAGCACGCTCAGCGTTACGAGATCGCCGACGAATATCTCGCGGTGACACAGGGCCTCTGGGATTCCTGGGATGAGGACGCCGTCGTCAGGGATCGCCAGAGCGGCCGCTTCTTCGATCCGGCGAAGCTGCACCGGCTTGATCACAAGGGCCGCTTCTTCCAGGTCGAGGGGCCGCTCAACATCGGCCGTTCGAAGCAGGGCCAGCCTGTGATCTTCCAGGCCGGCTCTTCGGATGCCGGGATCAAGCTCGCCGGCAAATACGCCGATGCCGTCTTCACCCATTCGCCGTCGATCGCCGAGACGAAGACCTTCCGCGATCAGGTTCGCGCCGCCGCCGTCGCGCATGGCCGCAGTGCCGACGACGTCAAGGTCTTCCCCGGCATCGGGCCCGTCGTCGGCCGCACCGCCGAAGAGGCCCAGGCAAAATACGAGGCCATCCGTAACCTGCTCTCGATTGATGACGCGCTGGCCTATCTCGGCCGCTATTTCGATCATCATGACTTCACGCAGTATCCGCTCGACGCGCCGTTCCCGGAACTCGGCGACATTGGCAAGAACAGTTTCCGCTCCACCACCGACCGCATCAAGAAGGTGGCGCGCGAGCAGAACCAGACCCTCCGGGAAGCGGCGCTCGCGGCCGCGACGCCCAAGCCCAATTTCATCGGCACGGGTGCGCATGTCGCAGAAGAGATCATCCGCTGGATCGATGCCGGCGCTGCAGACGGCTTCATCCTCGGCTTCTCCGTGACGGCCGAGGGGCTCGCCGATTTCATCGAACTGGTCGTTCCCGAGCTCGAGGCCCGCGACCGTTATAGCCGCGACCTTTCCGGCGAAACCCTGCGCGACCATCTCAGCCTACCCTTCAAGGCGAGCCGCTATGCGTCGGACGATATCGCCACCGTACGAGCCCTGGCGCGATGAACGCACCGCTGCGCAACCCGTCGCCGATCCTGCCCGAGGTTGCCGAGGAGCTTGACCGCTTCATCGCCCTGCGGCGTCATTTCCACCAGAACCCCGAGCTCTCGACACAGGAGCGGGAGACCGCCCGGCGCATCGCGGAACTGCTGGGCGAATGGGGCTACGAGGTCGAGACCGGGATCGGCGGCGAGGGCGTGGTCGGCACGTTGCGCCTGGGAAAGGGCGGCAAAGCTGTCGGCATCCGCGCCGATTTCGACGCGCTGCCTATCACCGAGGCGACGGGGTTCCCGCACACCAGCCGCAATCCCGGCGTGATGCATGCCTGCGGTCATGACGGCCACGCCACGATCCTGCTCGCCGCCGCCCGGTCGCTCGCCCGGCGCAAGCGCTTCGACGGCACGCTGCGGCTGATCTTCCAGCCGGCGGAGGAAATCTCTGTTGGCGCCAGAAGCATGATCCGCGACCGCCTCTTCGAGCGTTTCCCGGTCGATGCGGTCTTCGGCCTGCACAACTGGCCGGGTGTGCCCGAGGGCGTGTTCGGCTTCGTGGACGGCCCGGCCATGGCGGCGGTCGACAAGGCCGTCATCAAGATCGTCGGCCGCGGCGGTCACGGCGCCGCGCCGCATGAGACGGTCGATCCCGTGCTCGCCGCTGCCCATGTGGTAACGGCGTTGCAGAGCTTGGTCTCCCGCAACGTTCCGCCGCTGGAGGCGGCCGTCGTCACGGTCGGCTCGATCCATGGCGGCACGGCTTCCAACGTGATCCCGGATTCGGTCGAGCTCCAGGCGACGATCCGCAGCTTTTCTCCCGAGGTGCGCCGGCTCCTGTCCGAGCGACTGCCGGCACTGGTGAAGGCGCAGGCCGAAGCCTTCGGCGCGACGGCGGAGGTCGAATACCGGCTCGGCATGCCGGCCGTCGTCAACCATGCCGGTCCGTCGCAGTTCGCGCGCGTAACGGGGCTGTCGGTCTTCGGAGCGACCGGGGTCGAGCCGAATCTGGCCCCGCGGACGGCGAGCGAGGATTTCGCCTATTTCCTGGAGGAGCGCCCCGGCGCCTTCTTGTTCGTCGGCGCGGGCGACGGGCCGCCGCTGCATTCCCCGCAATACGACTTCAACGACGCGCTGATCGCGCCGGCCGCGACCTACTGGACGCGGCTCGCCGAACGCTTCCTCGCCTGATGACGGAGAATCCGATGGCGGATCTGTTTGTCTCGACCAGCCCGGAAGATCCGCTGGCGCAGCCCCTGATTCAGGATCTGATCCGAGAATACGACGATCGCTATGGTGACGTCCCGGGCCGCGACCCGGCGATCGTCGAGCTTCATCGCTACCCGCCCGAGCTGTTTCTCCCGCCACGCGGCCATTTCCTGCTGCTGCTGCGCGAGGGCGAGCCGATCGCGGGCGGCGCATTCATGCCCCATGCCGAGCCCGAGACTGCCGAGGTCAAGCGTGTCTGGGTGAGATCAGACCTGCGCCGCCGGGGACTGGCCGCACGCATCGTGCACGAACTCGAGCGTCTCGCGCCGCAGCAGGGCTATCGCCATTTCTACCTGACCACCGGCAGCCGCCAGCCGGAGGCGGTCGGTCTCTATCGCTCGCTCGGCTACGAGCCGCATTTCGACCTGAACGTTGACGCTACCAAGTTCAGCCATCTGCCCTTCCGCAAACGCCTCATCGCGTTGGCCGACCTGCCCGTCGAGGCTTTCGCCGTTTCGGCCTGAACCTCGCCCCCTTCACAGGACACCGTCATGACTTTTGCCCTCGACGGCGCCGCCGCGACCGTTTCCCCGACACACACCCAGAAGGAAGGCGCCGGGCTGCGGATCGTTCCGGCCCGCAATCCCTGGCGCATCGTCGGCGGCGCCTTCGCGCTCCTCGTCGTCTTCGCCGTGCTGAATTCGGTGCTAGGCAATCCGCGCTGGGGCTGGGATGTGTTCGCGGAGTGGTTCTTCGCGGAACCCGTGCTCGTCGGTCTCGGCCGGACGCTGCTGCTGACGCTGCTGGGCGCGCTGCTCGGCTTCACCTTCGGAGCACTGCTGGCGCTGGCGCGACTGTCGGGTTCGGCCCCGCTGGCAGCAGTGTCCTGGACCTTCGTCTGGATCTTCCGCTCGATACCGTTGATCGTCCTGCTGCTGATCCTCAACAATCTCGGCTATCTCTACGAGAC
>QFCS01001349.1_pt1 | contig 10048 bp, 12 predicted proteins | sample 3576561 | NCBI WGS metagenome assembly QFCS01 | reverse complement strand
GGGCCTGGCCGCCGTCCTCGCCGAGCACCTCGGCGCCGAGCACGTCCCGATCGGCGAGGTCAGCGCGGAGGCCCTGGTCGGCGCCGCGCGCGGCCGGGCGGCGTGAGCTCCGTGCCGCCGCCCGACGCCCCCGCCGCCGACCTGTACGACGTGATCGGCCGGCGCCGCGACGTACGGGCGGAGTTCACGGGCGAGCCGGTGGCCGACGACGTCCTGCTGCGTGTCCTCGACGCCGCCCACCAGGCCCCCAGCGTGGGGATGAGCCAGCCGTGGGACTTCGTCGTGGTGCGCGACCCGGGGCTGCGGACCGCCTTCCGCGACCACGTCGCCGGCGAGCGCGACGCCTTCGCCACCTCCCTGCCGCCGGAGCGGCGCAGCACCTTCGACCGGATCAAGGTCGAGGGGATCTGCGAGTCCTCGATGGGCGTCGTCGTCACCCACAGCCAGGACCGCGGCGGCCCGCACGTCCTCGGACGCCATGCGATCGCCGACGCCGGGCTGTACTCCACCGTCCTCGCGATCCAGAACCTCTGGCTCGCCGCGACCGCCGAAGGACTCGGCCTCGGCTGGGTGTCGTTCTACCGCGAGGAGTTCCTGCGCGACCTGCTCGCCATCCCCGCCGACGTCCGCCCTGTCGCCTGGCTGTGCCTCGGCACGGTCAGCCACCTGGAGTCCGTTCCCGACCTCGAGCGTCACGGCTGGCGCTCCCGACGGCCCCTGGCCGACGCCATCCACGAGAACACCTGGAGGGACCGTGCCTGAGGGCAAGCCGCTCGTCGTACCGAACGACGGACTGACCACGCGCCAGCGCCGCAACCGGCCGCTGGTGATGGTGCACACCGGCGACGGTAAGGGGAAGTCGACGGCCGCCTTCGGGCTGGCCATCCGCTCCTGGAACCAGGGCTGGGACATCGGGGTCTTCCAGTTCGTGAAGTCCGCGAAGTGGCGCATCGGCGAGCAGACCGTGCTGGAGCGTCTCGGGCGGCTCCACGAGGAGACCGGCGAGGGCGGCCCGGTCGCCTGGCACAAGATGGGCTCCGGCTGGTCCTGGTCGCGCAAGGAGGGCACCGAGGAGGACCACGCCGCCGACGCCGCCGAGGGCTGGGCCGAGGTCAAGCGGGCGCTCGCCGAGGAGAGGCACGACCTGTACGTGCTCGACGAGTTCACCTACCCGATCAACTGGGGGTGGGTGGATGCGGAGGACGTCGCGCAGACCCTGGCGAACCGTCCGGGCCGCCAGTACGTCGTCGTCACCGGCCGGCGCGCGGACCCGCGCCTGGTCGAGGTGGCCGACCTCGTCACCGACATGACCAAGGTCAAGCATCCGATGGACGCCGGCCAGAAGGGCCAGAGGGGCATCGAGTGGTAGCCCGCGTCGTCGTCGCGGCGCCCGCCACCGGCCAGGGCAAGACCACCGTCGCGACCGGCCTGATGGCCGCGCTGCGCTCGGCCGGGCACGCGGTGAGCGGGCACAAGGTCGGGCCCGACTACATCGACCCCGGCTACCACGCCCTCGCCTGCGGCCGACCGGGGCGCAACCTCGACCCGCACCTGGTCGGCGAGGGTCTCGTCGCGCCCCTGCTGCTGCACGGCGCCCGGGACGCCGACGTCGCCGTCGTCGAGGGCGTCATGGGCCTGTACGACGGCCGCATCGGCGGCGACGGCTTCTCCTCGACCGCGCACGTCGCGGCCCTGACCCGCACGCCGGTCGTGCTGGTCGTCGACATCTCCCGCTCATCGCGCTCGATCGGTGCCGTGGTGCACGGGATGGCGACCTGGGACCCGAGCATCACCGTGGCCGGCGTCATCCTCAACCAGGCGGGCTCGGTCCGGCACGCCGACGAGGTGCGCTCCTCGATCTCGCTGCCGGTGCTGGGGGCCATCCCGCGCGACGCCTCGATCGCCACGCCCTCGCGCCACCTCGGCCTCGTCACGGCGGCCGAGCGCGGGGGCGCCGCGGAGGTCGTGGCCCGGCTTGCCGAGGTCGTCACCGAGCACGTCGACCTGGACGCGGTGCTGGCCATCGCGCGATCCGCGCCGGACCTCGACGCGAAGGCGTGGAGCCCGCACACACCCGGTGGTCGAGTAGCCGCCGAGGCACGAGGCGGCGAGCACCCCGGTGGTCGAGTAGCCGCCGAGGCACGAGGCGGCGTATCGAGACCCCGCGTCGCCGTCGCCGCGGGCCGTGCGTTCACCTTCCAGTACGCCGAGACCGCCGAGCTGCTGAGCGCCCACGGGTGCGATGTCGTCGCCTTCGACCCGGCGCTCGACGCAGCCCTGCCGGCCGGCACCGCCGGCCTCTACCTCGGCGGCGGGTTCCCCGAGGTCCACGCCGCCGACCTGGCGGCGAACACCGCGTTGCTCACCGAGATCCGCGACGCCGTCCGGGACGGCCTCCCGACGGTCGCCGAGTGCGCCGGCCTGCTCTACCTGTGCCGCACCCTCGACGGCGCCGCGATGGCGGGCGTGGTCGACGCGGACGCGCGGATGGCGCCGCGCCTCACCCTGCGCTACCCCGTCGCCACCGGCGTCGCGGACACGCTCCTGACCCGCGCCGGAGAGGAGGTGACCGGACACGAGTTCCACCGCACGACGGTCGCTCCCGATGCCGGCGACGTGCCGGCCTGGGCGGTCGACGGCGAGCCGATCGGCTTCGCGTCGGCGACCCTGCACGCGTCGTACCTGCACACGCACTGGGCAGGCCATCCGCAGCTCGCCGCTCGGTTCGCCGAGGCGGTGCATCGTGGCTGATCCGCTGCGGCACCACGGGGACGTGGAGGCGAGGGGCGCGGCCCTGGACTTCGCCGTCAACGTGTACGCCGGCGCTCGGCCCGCCTGGCTGGATGCCGCCTTGCGCGCCTCTCTCGACGACGTCGGCGCCTATCCGAGCGCCGACACCGCCCGCGCGGCCGTCGCCGTCCACCACGGCCGGGCGGTGGAGGAGGTTCTGGTGACCGCCGGGGCGGCCGAGGCATTCACCCTCATGGCCCGGCTGCGTCCGTGGCGGCACCCGGTCGTCGTGCATCCCCAGTTCACCGAGCCGCACGCCGCGCTGGAGCAGGCCGGGCACGAGGTCGACGCGGTCGTGCTGCGCGAGCCCTTCGCGCTCGATCCGTCCCTGGTCCCGGAGTCCGCCGACCTGGTCGTCGTGGGCAACCCGACGAACCCCACCGGGGCGCTGCACCCCGCGCGCACGCTGCGCGCGCTGCTGCGTCCCGGACGCCTCGTCGTCGTCGACGAGGCCTTCATGGACGCAGTACCCGGCGAGCCGGAGACGCTGACGGGCGACGTCTGCGCCGGACTGCTGGTCATCCGGTCCCTCACCAAGCACTGGGGCATCCCCGGCGTGCGCGCGGGCTATGTGGTCGGCGACCGCGAGGTCGTCGCCGGGCTCGAACGCGGCCAGACCCCCTGGTCCGTCGGTACAACGGCCGCCGCCGCCGTGGTCGCCTGCCTCTCCGCCGTCGCCGCCGACGAGGCCCGCCGACGCGCCGAGGAGCTGGACGACTGGCGCCGGCACCTCGAACAGGGCCTCGCCGGCCTCGGCATCCGGTTCCACCCCTCCCGTACGTCGTTCGTGCTCGCCCGGGTCGGCGCGGACGTCCACGAGGACCTGCGCCGCCGGGGTGTGGCCGTGCGTCGCGCCGACACCTTCCCCGGACTGGACGCGACCTGGGTCCGGATCGCCGTGCGTCCCCCCGAGCTCACCGATCGCCTCCTCACCCTGCTGGCCACCTCCGCACCGCCGCCGTCCGCGTCGCGGTCCACGCCCCGACACCCCTGTCCGCGGGTCCCCCGGATGCCCTAGAGTCCGAGTCTGCAGTCCTGAGGAAGCCGGTGGGAGTCCGGCACAGTCGCGCTACTGTGACATCGCCTCCGCGGAGAGCGGTGAAGTCAGACCCGACGGACTGCACACCTCACCACTACGTCAGGGACGCAGAATCCCTCAGGAGGAACCATGTCGCAGACCTCTGCCGCCCCGAGCACGCCGGCCGTCGCCGTCCCGGCGGTGCCGCTTCTCCAGCTCGGCACCTGGGTCACCTTCTTCGGCCTGCTGGCGATGCTGGCGATCTTCTTCGTGAGCACCGACCAGGGCGCGCTGTCGCTGTTCGCCGGCAACGGCGTCCACGAGTGGGTGCACGACGCCCGCCACCTGCTCGGCTTCCCCTGCCACTGAGCGGGGATCGGGTCATGAGTGTGATCTCCGGGGAGAAGTCCGTCCTGACGCCGGCTGCTTTCCTGGTGCGCGGCCTCGCCGCGGGCCTGGTGGCCGGCATCCTCGCGTTCGTCGTCGCCTTCGCCTTCGGTGAGCCGTACGTCGACGACGCGATCGCCCTCGAGGAGGCGGCCTCCGCCCAGGCGGCCTCCGACGAGTCGTCGGACGCATCCGCCGACGCGCACGCCGAGGAGGAGTCCGGCGTCGAGATCTCGCGCGAGAACCAGAAGAGCTGGGGCCTGTTGACCGGCACCGTCGCGATCGGTGTCGCGCTCGGCGGCCTGACGGCCTTGGCCGCAGCGGCCGTCGTGGGCCGACTGGGCCGACTCTCGGCCCGTGGTTCCACGGCACTGGTCGCCTTGATCGGCTTCGTCGCGGTGGCACTCGTGCCGTTCGCGAAGTACCCGGCGACGCCGCCCGCGGTCGGCAGCGGCGACACGATCGGCGGCCGTACGGCGTCGTACTTCGCGCTGCTGCTGGTCTCGGTGCTGGCGGCGATCGCGATGGTCGTGCTGGCGAACCGGCTCCGTTCCCGTGTCGACGGTTGGACGGCGGCGTCGATCGCGGCGCTCGGCTACCTGCTGGTGGTCGCCGTGGCCGGCTGGCTGCTCCCCACGGTGAACGAGCTGGGCGACTTCCCGGCCGACACGCTGTGGTACTTCCGGCGCTCCTCCTTGCTGGTGCTCGCCGCGCTGTGGGCGACGATCGGCGTCGTACTGGTCGGGCTGGTCGGACGGCTGCACGATCGCGCCACCGCGCAGGCCGAGCGTCGGGCGCTGGCCGCCAGCCTCTGACGGCGATGGACCGGAGCCGGGCCGCCGGCCTTCTGCTGGGCTTCGCCGCGGACCGGCTCCTCGCCGATCCGCGGCGCGGTCACCCGGTGGCGGGCTTCGGTCAGGTCGCGGCGGCGCTCGAGAGGCGGATGTGGCGCGACGAGCGTGCCGCCGGCGTCGGGTACGTCGTGATCCTCGTGGGCGGCGCGGCCGCCCTCGGCACGCTCGCGGAGCGCGTCACCGCGGGCAGGCCTGCCTCGCGGACCCTGGTCACGGCGCTGGCCACGTGGGCCGTCCTGGGCGGCACCTCCCTCGACCGGGAGGCGGCCGCGGTCGGCCGGCTGCTCGCGGAGGGGCGGCTCCCGGCGGCGCGGGTCCGGTTGACTCATCTGGTCGGCCGGGACACCACGCGTCTGAGCGAAGGCGAGGTGGTGCGCGCGACCCTGGAGTCGCTGGCGGAGAACACCTCCGACGCCGTGGTGGCCCCGCTGGTGTGGGGCGCGGTCGCCGGCGTGCCCGGCCTGGTCGGCTACCGCGCCGCCAACACGCTGGATGCGATGGTGGGTCATCGCAGCGCCCGGCACGAGCGCTTCGGGTGGGCGGCGGCCCGTCTCGACGATCTTCTCAACCTGCCCGGATCCCGGCTGACGGCTGCCCTGACCGTGCTGCTCGGGGCGGACCGGGCCGGCGCGTGGCGCGCCTGGCGCCGTGATGCCGCGGGTCATCCGAGCCCGAATGCGGGCCCCGTGGAGGCGGCCTTCGCGGGAGCGCTCGGCGTACGGCTGGGCGGCACGAACGACTATGCGGGCAGGGTCGAGCACCGCGCCGTGATGGGCGAGGGACCGGCACCTCGGCCGGGCCACCTCGAGGCGGCGCGTGTACTGGCGCGCAAGGTCGGCGGGGCGGCGGCCGTGGTCTCGGCGGCGGCAGCAGCGTCGGCGGCGCTCAGCGTGCGCCGATGATCTCCTCGGCGTGGTCGCCGACCCAACGCAGCAGGGGGACGAGGACGGCGGCCAGCTCCTCACCGCGCGGTGTGAGGCTGTAGTCGACGCGCGGCGGCATGACCGGCTGCTGCTCGCGGTCGACGAGTCCGTCGGCCTCGAGCGTCTTGAGGGTCTGGGCGAGCATCTTCTCGCTGATCCCCTCGGCGCGGCGACGCAGGTCGCTCCAACGGTGGCTGCCCTCGGCGAGGGAGACCAGGACGAGCACGCCCCACTTGCTGGTGACGTGGTCGAGCAGGGTGCGGCTCGGGCAGCCGGCGGGGAAGATCCCCCCGGGGAACTGGCTGTCGAAGAGCCCGGGCACCACGGCCGCAGCACTGTCGGTCACGGAAGTACCTTACTTCAAAGTGCGTACTAACCAATGGGAAGCAACTTCCTCGGACGCCCGTTGTGGCGGAGGAAGAGTCCACCCACGTCCGTGAGGAAACACCCATGACCCTCGTCGTCACCGGCGCCACCGGCCACCTCGGCCGCCTCGTCGTCGACTCACTGCTCGAGCGCGGCGTCCCTGCCGCCGACATCGTCGCCACCGGTCGCGACGTCTCCCGGCTCTCCGACCTGGAAGCCCGCGGCGTCCAGGTCCGTCGCGCCGACTACACCGACCGCGCCTCCCTCGACGCCGCCCTCGCCGGCGCCGACCGGGTGCTGCTGGTCTCCAGCAGCGAGGTCGGGCAACGCGCCGCGCAACACCAGAACGTCATCGACGCCGCGAGCGCGGCGGGTGTCGGCCTCCTCGCCTACACCAGCATCTCCAACGCCGACCGCAGCGAGATGGCCCTCGCCGCCGAGCACCTGGTGACCGAGCGGGCGATCGCCGCCTCCGGCCTGCCGCACACCTTCCTACGCAACAGCTGGTACACCGAGAACTACACCGGCCAGCTCGCGACGTACGCCGAGCACGGCACCGTCCTCGGCGCTGCCGGCGACGGACAGGTCAGCGCCGCGACCCGCGCCGACTACGCCGCCGCGGCGGCCGCCGGGCTGCTGCTCGCCGAGCCGAAGCCCGTCTACGAGCTCGGCGGAGCGGCCTTCACGCTCGGGGAGCTCGCCGCGACCGTCGGCGACGTGCTCGCCACCACGGTCTCCTACACCGACGTCCCTGCCGAGGAGCTGACGAAGGTCCTCGTCGGCGCCGGCCTCCCCGAGCCGTACGCGGCAGTCCTCGCCGACGCCGACCTGGGCCTGAAGCGGGGCGACCTGTTCGTACCGGCCGACGACCTCGAGACCCTCCTCGGCCGCCCCGCCACGCCGCTCGCCGACGCGGTCCGCGCGGCGGCCTGAGGTCGGACCGTGTGCTCCTCGTCGGTCGTGGGCACCTGATCGCCATGACGATCGACGAGGAGCACACCCGGCCCGACGGCACCGACGACCTGACCGTCAAGGCCCTCGGCGAGATCTCCGAGGCTCTCGAGGCGGTCGAGATCGCCCGCGGCCACCTGTACGCCTTCCATCGGCTCAGCGGCACCGCCGACCTGACACTGGGCAAGGGCGTCGACAAGCTCCGGGAGGCCGGCCACCCCGCCCTCGCCGACCGCATCGAACGCGACCTCGTGGGCCGCAACGTGCTGCAGGGACGCTGGACCTTCCAGGTCGTCGAGGAGTACGACGACGGGTACTACGCCACGTTCAAGGAGCTGGAGCGCGCTGCCCGCGACGAGCTCGTCGGCGGCCGCCGCCACCTGTACGAGGCGGAGATGAAGGAGGACCGGCGCACCGACGGACTTCCCGGGCACGAGGCGACGCCGAGCGACTGAGCCACGGGGCCCCGGGGGTCAGAGCGCACGCAGCCAGTCCATCACCGCGTCGACCTCGGTCACGGTCCGCACACCCGCGGGCGCCGGCGCACGACGTACGACGACGACGGGGATCCCGGTCTCGGCCGCGGCCTCCATCTTCGGCCACGTGTGCTCGCCGCCGGAGTCCTTCGTGACGAGGACGTCGCGGTCGGCCAGCAGCGCCCGCTCCCCCTCCAACAGGTAGGGGCCGCGGGACGTCAGCAGCTCCCAGTCGGCGGGCAGCACGATGTCGGGGACGTCGACGACCCGGGCCAGTACCTGGTGCTCGCGCAGTCGGGGCACGAACCTGGCGAGCTCCTGCCGTCCGACCGTCAGGAACGGGCGACTGCCGAGTTCGCCGGCCACGATCGCGGCCTGCTCGTGGGTGTCGACCCAGATCCACGACGGTGTGGCGCGCGACGCCCACCCGGGACGTTCGAGCCGCAGCAGCGGCGTGCCCTCAGCCGCGCACGCCGCCGCCGCGTTCCGGCTCATCCCCGCGGCGAACGGGTGGGTGGCGTCGACGACCACGTCGTACGACGCGAGCGCCGCACGCAACCCGTCCACGCCCCCGAACCCGCCGACGCGCACGGCGCCGACGGGCAGCCGCGGGCGGGCGACACGGCCGGCGAGGGACGACTCGACGTCGACGCCGTCGGCGACGAGACGCTCTGCCAGGTCGCGGGCCTCACCGGTTCCCCCGAGCAGCAGCACCCTCATCGGGTCAGCTCCAGGAGGGCGTCGAGGTCGAGGTGCTCCTCGACCAGGTCGCCCAGCAGGTCCAGGCGTGCCGCCCGGGCCGCCGGGAAGGAGGCGGCCGACGCGACACCGAGCGCGTCGCGCAGGAAGTCGGCGCGGGTGCGATCGTCCTCGAGGCTGCCGTGGACCATCGTGCCCGTCACCGCGCCCGCAGACGTGGATCCGGTGACCCGGCCGTGGTGGATCTCGTATCCGGCGGGCTCGACGAGGGTGAGTCGCTTCTGCGGTCCGAAGCGCGTGGTCAGGTCGAGCAGCCCCAGACCGTCGGCCGCGGCACCCGCGGCCCCCTCGACGCCGTCGGGGTCCTCGATACGCCGCCCCAGCATCTGGCAGCCGCCGCAGATGCCGAGTACGGCGCGGCCGGCCCCCGCGTGACGGACGATCGCCTCGTCGAGGCCGCGGGAGCGCAGCCACGCCAGGTCGGCGAGGGTCGAGCGGGTGCCCGGCAGCACCACGAGGTCGGCGTCGGCCAGGCGGCGCGGGTCGGAGACGAAGGTGACGTCCAGGCCCGGCTCCAGGCCCAGGGCGTCGACGTCGGTGAAGTTGCTGATCCGCGGAAGCCGCACCACCGCGACCTTGCGGGCACCGTCGAGCGGCGCCCGCCTGCCCTCCAGATCGAGGGCGTCCTCGGAGTCCAGCCACAGGCCCGGATGCCACGGGAGCACGCCGTACGTCGCACGGCCGGTGCGCCGCTCCAGGTCCTCCAGTCCGGGACGCAGCAGATCGACGTCGCCGCGGAACTTGTTGACCACATACCCCTTCACGAGCGCCTGGTCGGCGTCATCGAGCAGCATCAACGTCCCGTACGCCGCCGCGAACCACCCGCCGCGGTCGATGTCGCCGACCACCACCGTGGGGACGTCGCCGTGACGGGCCAGCCCCATGTTGACGTAGTCGCTGGCCCGCAGGTTGATCTCGGCCGGACTGCCGGCCCCCTCCGCCACGACCAGGTCGTAGCGGGAGCGCAGGTCGTCGAACGCCCCGAACGCGGACGCCGCCAGGCGCGCGCGCCCGTCGTTCCAGTCCCTCGCCGACACCTCCCCGTCCGGCTGCCCCATCCGTACGACGTGGCTGCGCCGGTCGCTGCCCGGCTTGAGCAGCACGGGGTTCATCGCGACCTCCGGATCCGCCCCCGCCGCGACCGCCTGCACCCACTGGGCGCGCCCGATCTCGCCGGGCCTGCCGTCCGGCCCGCGCACCACCATCGAGTTGTTCGACATGTTCTGCGCCTTGAACGGCGCCACCCGGATCCCGCGGCGTCCGAACGCCCGGCACAGGCCGGTCGTCACGATGCTCGTGCCGGCGTCCGAGGTCATTCCTGCGATCAGCAGGGCGCCGCTCATCGGGGACTCCGTCGGTGCAGCAATCCCCGGTCGTCCGGGGAGTCCTGCGCCGGACGGGCATTCCAACCCCCCGCAGCCGCAAGAAGTGCACCCCCGGCGCGACGTCTGAGACTGCTGGCGACGCGGGGTCCTACGCCATGCAGGATTCCCCGGCCGACCGGGAAGTGCTGCGCCGGACGCG
>QFCS01003812.1_pt1 | contig 10049 bp, 11 predicted proteins | sample 3576561 | NCBI WGS metagenome assembly QFCS01 | reverse complement strand
GGCCACGCCCAGCGTGATGGCGGTGGCGGCCAGCCAGGTGAGTGCCAGCGGCAGCATCACGTGGCGCAGCAGGCGCGTGCGCAAAGAAGGCGCTGGCGGTTCGTGGGGGCTCATGTCATTCATCGGCCTCCATGCGGTAGCCCAAACCGCGCAGTGTGCGGATGGACGCGCCGCTGCCCGCGAGCTTCTTGCGCAGGCGCGAGACGAAAGCCTCCAGCGCGTTGTCGCCCAGGGCCTCGTCGAAGTGGGAGAGCTTGTCGGACAGGTGGCGCTTGCTGATGGTGTGGCCCGGCGGGCTCATCAACTCCCACAGCAGCGCGAACTCGCGCGCGGGCAGCTCGAAGGGCTGACTGGCCATGGTGAAGCGGCGGGCGCGCCGGTCCAGCTCGAGCGCGCCCAGGCGGGTGCGGTCATCGCTGCCGGTGGCGCGGCGCACCAGGGCGCGCAGCCGCGCCTCGACCTCGGCGAGATCGAAAGGCTTGCCCAGGTAATCGTCGGCGCCGCTGTCCAGGCCGGCGATGCGCTCCTCGGTGCGGTTGCGTGCGGTCAACACCAGCACCGGCGTGCGGTCACCGCGGGCGCGCGCCGCGCGCAGCACGGCCAGGCCGTTGCCCGGCGGGCTGCCGGGGCGCGGGTGCTGCGGCAGGTTTAGGTCCAGCAGCACGGCGTCGAAGGTCTGCACGCGCCACAAGTGGTCGGCCTCTTGCGCGCTGCTGGCCGAGTCCACGTGGTGGCCGGTGTGCACCAGGCTGCGCGCCATCACTTCGCGCAGCACGGCGTCGTCTTCGACCAGCAAGATCCTCATCGCCCCGAGGCTAGCAAACCGGGCGAGCCCCGCCTCAATCGGCGGCTTTCAGGCGGTCCAGCGAGGCCTTGGCGCGCCACTGCCCGCGCAGCGTCGACCACAGCGCCCACAGCAGCAAGGCCAGCGTGAGTGCGAGCAACGTGGCGCTGATGGGGCGCTCCAGGAAGACCATCGGGTCGCCACGCGAGATCAGCAGGGCGCGGCGCAGGTACTCCTCGAGCAGCGGGCCCAGGATGTAGCCCAGCAACAGCGGCGCGGGTTCGAAGCGCAGCACCATCAGCAGGTAGCCGAGGATGCCCAGCACCGTCACCATGAAGATGTCGAAAGTGTTGTTGTTCACGCTGTACACGCCCAGCGCCACGAACACCAGGATCGCCGGGTACATCCAGGCGAAGGGGATGCGCAACAACGCCACCCACAGGCCGATGGTGGGCAGGTTCAGGATCACCAGCATGATGTTGCCGATGGCGAAACTCACCACCAATCCCCAGAACAGGCTGGGCTGCTCGGTGATGAGCATGGGCCCGGGCTGGATGCCGTGGATGATCAGCGCGCCCAGCATCACGGCCATCACCGCGTCGCCCGGAATGCTGAGAGAGAGCGAGGGCACGAAGGCGGTCTGCGCGGCCGCGTTGTTGGCCGACTCGGGCGCGGTGACGCCTTCGATGGCGCCCTGGCCAAAGCGGCTCGGGTCCTTGGCCACCTTCTTCTCGATGGCGTAGGCCATGAAAGCCGCGATGGAGGGCCCCACGCCAGGCAACGCGCCCAGTGAAGCGCCCAGCGCCGAGCCGCGCGCCATGGGCTTGACCGTGGCCTTGAACTCGTCGCGGGAAGGCATCAACGAGCGCAGCGAGATGTTCTCGATCTTGCGGTTGGTGTCGGCCGAGTTGATGCAGCGCACCACTTCGGCCACGCCGAACAGGCCCATGGCCAGCGCGACCAGGTTGATGCCGTCCATCAACTCGGGGATGTCGAACGAGAAGCGTGCCGCGCCGCTGTTGATGTCGGTGCCCACCATGCCCAGCAACAAGCCCAGCACCATCATGCTCAGGCCCTTCACGGCCGAGCCGGCGCTCACCGACGAGGCCGCCACCAGGCCCAGGAGCATCATGGCGCAGAACTCCGCCGGACCGAACTTCAGTCCGATCTCGGCGATCACCGGGGAGAACAGGGTAAGCAGCACCAGGCCCGACATGGCGCCCGCGAGCGAGGCGATGGTGGTGACGAACAGCGCCACGCCGGCCTTGCCTTTGCGCGCCATCGGGTATCCGTCCAGGCAGGTCACGGCCGACGACGGCGTGCCCGGCAGGTTGAGCAGGATGGAGGCCGTGGAGCCACCGTACTGCGCGCCGTAGTACACGCCGGCCAGCATGATGATCGCCGCCGTGGGCGGGATGTGGTACGTGATGGGCAGCAGCAGCGAGATGGCCGCGAGCGCGCCGATGCCGGGCAGCACGCCCACCACCGTGCCGAGGAACACGCCGAAGAAACAGTAGAGCAGGTTGATGGGGTCGGCCGCGACCTGCAGGCCCAACCAGAGATTGCCGAGCAGTTCCATGTGGTCGTCCTCGCGCGCCTCAATGGCTCCAGGGCCAGATCGGCAGCATCATCTGCAGCCCGATGGGGAAGATCAGCGTGGTGAGCAGCGTCACCACGGCGCACACTGTGAGTCGCGCGCGCAGGGCCATGGAAGAAGGCACCAGCGAGATCAACGCCGCCAGGAACGACGCCAGCACCACACCCAGCAGGCGCAGCGTGAGCGCGAAGGCCAGCAGGCTGGCCACGCACCAGAACAGGTTGCCCCATTGCACGGTGATGGCGCTGCCGCGGCGCCACCACGCGGGCACGGCCACCAGCAGGCCCAACACAGCGAGCGTCCAGCCCAGTACCACGGGGAAATAGCCCGGGCCCATGCGGTCGGAGGTGCCGAAGTCGTAGCGCTGCCCATAGAGGGCGAAGAAGAGGCCGGCGGCGGCCATCAACAGGCCGCCGACGAGATCGTGGTTGTCTCGGGTGATTTTCATGGGAAGGGGCGCGGGGCGGGCCCGCGCCGGCAAGGATGGGCCGGGCGCACGGGCGCACGGGCGCACGGGCGCGCCCACAGCGCCCCGCGACCGGGGCGGCCGGCGGGACGTGGGGTGCAGCTTAGAAAGGCCTAGCTGACCGGAGCCTGAACGCGCGTGGGCCAGCCCTGCAAGTGGCGCAGCGCGATGTCGCCCAGCGCGCGGATCCACTCCTCGCGGTCGTTGAGGCAGGGGATGTAGGCGAAGCGTTCGCCGCCGGCCTTCAGGAAGGCCGCGCGCGCCTCCATGTCGATCTCCTCAAGCGTCTCGATGCAGTCGCTGGTGAAGCCGGGGCAGATCAGGTCGACGCTCTTCACGCCCTGGCCGGCGAGCTGGATCAGCGAGGGCTCGGTGTAGGGCTCCAGCCACTTGGCCTTGCCGAAGCGGCTCTGGAAGGTGAGCAGGAATTGATCAGCCGACAGGCCCAGCGCCTGCGCGAGCGCGCGCCCCGTGGCCTGGCACTCGTCGTGGTACGGGTCACCCAGCGTGCGGGTGCGCTCGGGCACGCCGTGAAAGCTCATCACCAGCTTGTCGGCCCGGCCATTGGCCTGCCAGTGCTGGCGCACCGATCGCGCGAGCGCGTCGATGTAGCCCGGGTCATCGTGGTAGCCGTTGACGAAACGCAGTTCGGGCACCGCGCGTTGCTTCGCGCTCCAGTCGCCCACGGCGTCGATCACGCTCGCGGTGGTGGTGCCGCTGTACTGCGGGTAAGCGCTCAGCACCAGCACGCGCGTGGCGCCCTGCGCTTTCACCTCGTCGAGTACCGTGGCGATGGACGGTTTGCCGTAGCGCATGGCGTAACGCACCAGCACCGATTGCCCTCGCTCACCCAGGTGGCCCAGCAGGCGCTTGGCCTGGCGCTCGGTCCACACCTTCAGCGGCGAGCCGTCGGGCATCCAGATGCTCTGGTACTTGGCGGCCGACTTCGCGGGCCGCACGCGCAGGATCACGCCGTGCAGGATAGGCCACCACAGCAGGCGCGGGATCTCGACCACGCGCGGGTCGCCGAGGAATTCGGCGAGGTAGCGGCGCAGCGCCGCGGGGGTGGGTTCGTCGGGCGTGCCCAGATTGCAAAGGATCACCGCCGTGCGCTCGGCGGGGGCATGCGGGCGGGGCGGTTCGGTTGCGAAGGGCATGCGCTATTCTCTCGCAAGCATGAAAGACCCCCTGAGCACGGACCCCGCGTCCGGCGCCACCACGCTGGAGCCTTCGCGTGTGCGCGCCATCAGCATCGACCTCGACGACACGCTCTGGCCGATCGGCCCCACCATCGAACGCGCCGAGGCCGCGCTGCTGGCCTGGTTCCGCGAGCACGCGCCCGCCGCCGCCATCCTCGCGGCCAACCCGCAGTCGCTGCGCGAGGCGCGGCACTACCTGCAGATCAAGCGCCCCGACCTGTCGCACGACCTGAGCGCGCTGCGCCGCGAGTCGATCCGCTTCGTGCTCATCAAGGGCGGTGAGAAACCCGAACTGGCCGAGGAGGCCTTCGACGTCTTCTTCGCCGAACGCCAGCGCGTGGAGCTCTTCGACGACGCCTTGCCCGCGCTGGAATGGCTGGCCGGGCGTTACCCCGTGGTGGCCTTGTCCAACGGCAATGCCGACGTGCACCGCATCGGCCTGGGCCAGCACTTTCGCGCGGCCATCAGCGCGCGCGAGTTCGGCGTGGCCAAGCCCGACGCGCGCATCTTCCACGCGGCCGCCAGCGCGGCCGGCGTGCGCCCGGGCGAGGTGCTGCACATCGGTGACGACGCGCAGCTCGATGCGCTGGGCGCCTTGGTGGCGGGTCTTCAGGTCGCCTGGCTCAACCGCGAGCTGCACCCCTGGGACCATGCACCGCTGGTGCCTCACACCACCGTGCCCGACCTCATGACGCTGTGCAACCAGCTGGCCTGACGGTGCCTGCCCCATGAGCCTCACCATCCACGGTATCCCCGCTTCACGTGCCGTGCGGGCGCTGTGGGCGGCGGTCGAACTGGACCTGGATTTCACGCACGTGCCCACGCCATATCTCGACGGCAGCACGCGCACGCCCGAGTTCCTCGAACTCAACCCCAACGGCCACATTCCCGTGCTCATCGACCGCCGCCCCGAGGGCGAGGTGGTGGTGTGGGAGAGCATGGCCTGCGCGCTCTACTTGGCGCGCGTGCATGGTCGGCCCGACGGCCGCAGCATCGCACCGGCCAGCGCGCGCGAGGAGGCCGAGGCCCTGCGCTGGTCGTTCTGGGTGGTCAACGAGGTGGAGCGCGACGCACTCACCGTGCTGGCGCACCTGCACGCCATGCCCGAGGAGCGCCGCAAGCCCGAGCTGGCCCTGGCGTCCGAGCGGCGCCTGGCCGTGCCGCTGCGCGTGCTGGAGGCGCACCTGAAGCGGCAACAGGCGGCGGGGCAGGCCTGGCTCGCGGCGGGGCGTTTCACCATCGCCGACCTCTGCGTGGCCAGCGTGCTCAACTGGGTGCGGGTGTCGCGGCCCCTGCTGGGCGCGCACCCGGTGATGCACGAGTGGCTGCGGCGCTGCATGGAGCGCCCGGCCTACCTGCGGCTGCGTGAGGCCGGTTGAACCCACGGCAAGGAGGGCGGCATGGCATTCGACTGGCGAGAGGACGTTGACGGCATCGACTGGGCGGAACTGTCCGCGCTCTACCGCGCGGCGCCGCTGGGCGACAAACCGCCCGAGCGCTTGCGCACCGTGTTCGGCAACAGCCTGTTCAAGTGCTTCGTGTTCGAGGACGGTCGCCTGGTCGGCGCGGGTCGCGCGCTGGCGGACGGCGCGGATTGTTCGTACATCTGCGACATTGCCGTGCTGCCCGGCCACCAGGGCACGGGTCTGGGCAAGCAGATCGTGGCGCACCTGGTGGAGCGCTCCCGCGGGCACAAGAAGATCATCCTGTACGCCGTGCCCGGCAAGGAGCCGTTCTATCGCAAGTTCGGCTTCCTGCGCATGAAGACGGCCATGGCCATCTTCGACAACCAGCAAGAGCAGCTGGCGCGCGGCTACCTCAGCGAGGACTGAGCGTTCGGCCGCGCGCGGCTCACCAGCCCCAGACCAGGCGCTCGGCCACCCAGCCGGACTCGCCCGTCTCGCGCTCCACGCGCACCCAGTCGTCACGCTTCTCCAGAGTCTTGAGCAGTTCGCCGTACTGGGCCTGCGTCACCACTTCGTTGTTCGTGCCGGGGCCGCTGCGCACGTTGAGGATCTTGCTGGTGACGATGTGGTGCGGCTCGTCGGAGGTGAGCGAGCGCGCCACCCAGCCGGTGTCGCCCTCGAAGTCCTTCACCGCGAGCCAGTCGCCGCGCCGCTCCGTCACCTGCAGCGGAAAGCCGCGCCGCAGTTCCCACAGCACGGTGCTTTTCAGGCCCGGGCCGTCGCGCATGTTCACGGTGCTGCCGCTGATGCTGACCATGTTCTGGGCATTGGCGCTGATGGCGGCCACACCCAGACTCAGGGCGAACAGGCCGCGGAACAGGGATCGTGCAACGGTGGTGACCGGCATGGCGATGGGCTCCTTTCCTCGGGTCATGAAAAAGCGAAAGGGGATGTGAGCCGCTCGCGCGGCCCAGGTTCCCCCCGAAGGCCAGAGGTTAACAGCCTCGTCGCGGCGTGCCGAGAGGCGCAGCGGCCCGCCAGGCCGACCTGCGTCAAGAATCACGCGATTTCAGCGCCCAAGCGCGGCCCCGCGGCCCGCCGCCTGGCCGCTGCGCACCGCGCCTTCGATGGTGGCGGGGTAGGGGCCGTCGACGAAGTCGCCCGCGGCCCACAGGCCCGGCGCGACCGCGTCAGAGGGGCGCACGAGGTCCGGCGTGCAGGCGAAGGTGGCGCGGCGCTCGGTGATGGTGCGCAGCGGGATCAGGCCGACGAGACCGAGTTGCTCGCGCGCCTGCTCCAGCGTGGCCGCCTGCAGGTCCTCGCGTTCGCCCCCGCTGTGGCTCAGCACGAAGGCCAGCACGCCGGCGTCGGCCGCGCGCAGTTGCCCCCGGTCGAACACGAACTGGGCGGGCCCGCCGCGCAGCGCGAGCATGGGCGCGGCCAGCGGCTGGTGGCGCGGCCCCAGCGCATAGACCGTGGTGATGGCGGTGTGGCCGAGCGCCGCCGTTGCGCCGGCCCAGGTGGGCGCGATGTCACTCAGCGCGTGGGCCGCCGCGCTGGCGTGCGTGGCCCAGACCACACAGTCGAAGCGCTCGGCCTGCCCCTCGCCGCTGAGCCGCCAGCCGCCGTCGTCGGCGTCGATGCGTTCGATGCGCCGGCCCAGGTGCACGGTGTGGCCGCGCTCGCGCAGCCAGTGCGCGGCGGGGTCGGGGCCGAGGGCCGACAGGTCATGTCGCGGCAGCAGCAGCGCCGACGGCGCGAAGCCCGACGCGCCTTGGCCGAACAGCGCGTCGCGCAACACGCGCAGGAACACGGCGCCACTGGCCTGCGCGGCCGGCAGGTTCAGGGCCGACACGCACAGCGGCTCGATCAGCTCGTCCATCACGCGCGGGGGCAGGCCGGCGCACACGCTGGCCACGGTGTCGGCTGGCCCGCAGGCGAAGCCCCTTGCACGCCAGCGCAGCGACACGCGCAGCAGGGCGATGCGCTCGGCCGAGCGCCAACCGCGTGCGCCGAGCATGGCGGCCAGCGCGTCCAGCGGCGCCGGCCAGCGCGCGGCCCAGGGTGGCACCGCCAGGCCCAGGCCATCGGCGAAGCGCAGGGACAGCGGCGTGGCGAGCAGCGCCTCGTGCGGGTCCACGCCCACGTCGCGCATGAAGGCCAGTGTGGCCGTGTAGGCGCCGATGAGGATGTGCTGGCCGTTGTCCAGCCACAGCGGTTCGCTATCGGGGTGGGCGATGTCGAGCCGACGCGCGCGCCCGCCCAGGGTGTGCGTGATCTCGAACAGCGTGACCCGCGCGCCACCTTGCGCGGCGGCCACGGCGGCGGCGCAGCCGGCCCAGCCGCCGCCGACGATGGCGACGTTGACGGGGTTCACAGGCGCCCCAGCGCCTGCACCTTCCAGGCGAGCCAGAACTTGCGCAGCGGCGTCAGGCTCACGCGGCGCGTGAGCACCAGCAGCGGCTCGGCCGCGATCTCGCGCAGCAAGGTGCGGTAGATGCTGGCCATCATGAGCCCGGGCTTCTGGTGGCGGCGGTCGGCGTCGGGCAGCAGGGCCAGTGCCTCGTCGTACGTGGCCAGCGCGCGTTCGCACTGGAAGGCCATGAGCGCGGTGAAGCGGCGCTCGAAGTCGGCCGCGTCGGCGCCGGCCGCCGGGCCGCGGCGCAGCAGCTCATGCGCCTTCACGTCGAAGCGCTGCAGCTCGTCGATGGGCAGGTAGATGCGCCCACGCACCGCGTCCTCACCGACGTCGCGAATGATGTTGGTGAGCTGGAAGGCCAGGCCCATGCGGTGCGCGTAGTTGGTGGTCTGCGCCTGCGTCTGGCCGAAGATGCGCGCGGCGACCTCGCCCACGAGGCCCGCGACGAGATGGCAGTAGCGCTGCAGGTTGGCGAAGTCGAGGTAGCGGCTCTGCTCCAGGTCCATCTGGCAGCCGTCGATGACGCCCAGCAGGTGGCGCGCCTCGATGCCGTAGGCACCGGCCAGTGGCATGAGCGCCTGCGTGACGGGGTGGCTGGGCTGGCCGGCGTACGCCTGCGCCACTTCACCGCGCCACCAGGCCAGCTTGGTCTGCGCCACGCCCGCGTCGCTCACCTCGTCCACCACGTCGTCCACTTCGCGGCAGAAGGCATAGAAGGCCGTGATGGCGGCGCGCCGCTCGGGCGGCAGGAAGAGGAAGGCGTAGTAGAAGCTGCTGCCGGAGGCGGCGGCCTTCTGCTGGACGTAGTCTTGCGGGCTCATGGGATGCCCGGAGTGTACGCAGGGGCGCGAGCGCCCCTGCGGTGCTCAACCGGCCTGGCGCAGGGCCTCCGTGCGCTGCGCGAATTCCTGGCGCAGTTGCTTGCGCACCCGCGCCGCGGCGTGGCGGCGGTGCTCGTCGGGCGTGCTGGGCTTGAGCGGCGGCACGGGCACGGCCTTGCCGTCGTCACCGACCGCCACCATGGTGAAGAAGCAGCTGTTGGCGTGCCGCACCACCTGCGAACGGATGTTCTCGGCCACCACCTTGATGCCGATTTCCATGGACGAGGTGCCGGTGTGGTTGACCGAGGCGAGGAAGGTGACGAGCTCACCCACGTGGATGGGCTGCAGGAACATCACCTGATCGACCGAGAGCGTGACCACGTAGCGGCCGGCGTAGCGCGCGGCGCAGGCATAGGCCACCTGGTCCAGCAGCTTGAGGATGGTGCCGCCGTGCACGTTGCCCGAGAAGTTGGCCATGTCGGGCGTCATGAGCACGGTCATGCTCAATTGGTGGGAAGGGAGGTCCATGTCGTGTCAGGGTGGCGCGCGGGGAGCGCCAATGTACACGGCAGAGCCAGCCGCCGGCCCGGGGGGCCGGCGGTGGCGGTGCGCGGGCTCAGGCCAGCGCGGAGGCGGGTGCGGTGGCGAGACTCGCGCCCGTGGTGCGGCCCGCGCCGCGCAGCAGCGCCACCAGGGCGCGCGAATCCGCCGGCACCGTCTCGCCGCGCCACACCACGTGCTGGTCGGGCCGGCACATCAGCAGGGCGTGGCGGTATTCGGACGGGCGCTGCGGCTCGCCGGAGATGTCGAGCACGCGCAGCGGCACCCCGGCCGCGACGGCCGCATCCACCAGGGCTTGCGCGTTCGCGCCCGCCTGGGTGACCAGCAGCGTGTAGCCCGCGCCGAAAGCGTCGTAGAGCGAGCGCCCATCCGCCAGCCAGAAATGCGGCGCGCGGCAACCCGGCACCGTGGACGGGGTGAAGCCGCCCATGGTGTAGGCGGGCGGCTGTTCGCCGTCGGCCGCGATGATGGGCGAGCCCGTGTAGTAGTAGCCGTAGTTCAGGCCCGCGCAGCAGAACTGCTGCACGTTGAGCTGGTAGGCCTCGTCGCCGATCAGTGCGCGCGCGGCTTCGCCGTTCGCGTCGGGCGCTTCGATGTTCGCCGGTACCGCGCTGCGCGCCTTGATCATCTTCTGCGCGTGGTCCATCGCGAAGCGCGAGACCTGCTCGGTGATGGGCTGGCGCTCGGCCTCGTAGGCGTCGAGCATGGCCGCATCGGCCCAGCCCTGCACCTGCGCGGCCAGCAGCCACGACAGGTTCAGCGCGTCGGCGATGCCGGCGTTCATGCCGTAGCCCGC
>QFCS01001348.1_pt1 | contig 10050 bp, 9 predicted proteins | sample 3576561 | NCBI WGS metagenome assembly QFCS01 | reverse complement strand
GGTCGGCCAGCGCGTCGTGATCGGCGAGGTCCTGGAGCAGGCCGGTGCCGTCGCCCAGGCCGAGACCCTGTTCGCCGCTGCCTAACTGCTCCGAGCCGCCCCAGTCCGCGCCGGGGCGCAGGGACATGAGGTTCGCATCGAGCCGGTCGAGCTGGTCCATCAGCGCCGGCGACCCGAAGGCCTGCGCGGAGAGCTGCATCAGCTCGGCCCGCTGCTCGGCACTCATCGAGTTGAGCATTCGCTGGGCGGCCGCCGAGCGCTGGGCGAGCGCGTCGAGCAGCTCGTCGATGTCCTGCGGGTTCTCGGGGAAGTGCTGCCCGTGCCGCGCCATGAAGGCGTCGAAGTCCTCGGGGGTGTCCTCCCCGCGTGCGTGCTTCTCCAGCAGCCCGTTGAGGTCCTCGAGCATCTCGTTGACGGCCTGCCGGTCGGCCTCGGTGGCGTTCTCCAACGCCTGCTTCATCCCGGCGAAGCGCTGGTCGAGGATCTCGCGGCCGAGCAGGTCCTTGATCTGCTCGAACGCCTCGCGCGCCTCACGCGACTGCCAGTCGTAGTCGCCGAGCTCGGTCACCGCGGCCGCCGGCGAGTCCGGGAGGTTCTGCAGGCGCATCTCGCGGAAGGCGCGGTCGCCGTCGTCCATCATCGCGTCGCGGGCGAGCTGCTTGCGCTCCTCCAGGACCGCCTTGTCCAGCAGCTCGCGGACCTCGTTCAGCGTCCCGTCGAGATGGTGCTGCTGCAGCAGCTCGCGGCGGCGCTCGGCCACCCGGCGCGCGAGATCGTCCAGCCCGGTCTGGTCCTGGCCGCCGCGGCGCAGGAACTCCTGCATCGCCCGCTCGGGGCTGTAGCCCGCCATCACGTCCTCGCCGATGGCGTCGAGCGCCTCGGCGATGTCGACCGGCGGCGCGAGCGGGTCCCCGCCGTCGTACCTGCGGTAGCGACTCATGACCGGGTCCTCCCCACCGCGGCACCGGCGCGCAGCGCGCGCGGGATCTCCGCGACCTCGTCGACGACCTCCACCAGCCCGGCGAGCGTGGCATCGTCGGCCGGGCTGTCCACGCGGACGTCGTAGACGATGCCGGTCGAGGCCCACTCCTCGTCGAAGCCGCCGTCGGCGGTGACCGCCGCGCCGTCGACCCGTACGCCGAGCCGCTCGGCCTCCCGGTAGGTGTCGTTGAGCACGCACAGGGCGACCGCGAGGTGCAGCGCCTGCGCGCCGTTGGCGACGGCGGTGGCGAGCACCCCCTCCTCGGTCCACGGGTGCGGCAGCGCGATGCCCACGCCGTCGCGGAGGGAGCCGGCGCAGGCCCGGACGGCGAAGGGAGCGGCCGGCTCAGCCATAGACGGTCTCGGCACCGTCGGAGTCCTTGCCGATCTTGCGGGCCAGGAAGAGACCCTCGAGGGCCAGCTCGACGGCGGCGGCGCGGGCGCCGTCGGACGTGCCGCCGCCGGGGCCGTTGACCCGTTCGCACACCTGGTCGTAGAGGTCGGACTCACCGAGCACCGGCAGGCCCGCCAGGACGTCGCGAGCAGTCACCTGGCCGCCGGTGACGACGCTCGCGCCCTCCTCGACGGCCTCCACCAACAGGGCGAAGTCGAGGCCGCGCAGGCGCTCGCGCACGGTCTCCGCGGTCGCCGTACGCAGCAGGTGGGTGAGGATCTCGGCCTCGCGGCCCTCCTCGCCCGACTCGAACTCGATCTTGCCGCCGAGGACGTCGACCGCGGTCTCGAGGTCGACGACGCGGGCCACCGCACGGTCCTCGCGCTGGATGGTCGCCCGGCGCAGGGCAGCGGCCGCGATGGTCTCGGCCCCGGCGATCGCGAACCGCGCCGATACCCCGGAGCGCTGGTCGACGGCGCTGGACTCGCGCAGGTTGCGGGTGAAGCGGGCCAGCACCTCGACGAGGAAGTCCGGGACGTCGACGAGGTCGGGCAGGAGATCGGCCTCCTGCCGGATCACGGCGATCTCGGCGCTCAGCTCACGCGGGTAGTGGGTGCGGATCTCGGCACCGAAGCGGTCCTTCAGCGGCGTGATGATGCGACCGCGGTTGGTGTAGTCCTCCGGGTTGGCCGAGGCCACGACGAAGACGTCGAGCGGCAGCCGCAGCACGTAGCCGCGGATCTGGATGTCGCGCTCCTCCATCACGTTGAGCATCGCGACCTGGATCCGCTCGGCGAGGTCGGGCAGCTCGTTGATGGCCACGATCCCGCGGTGCGAGCGCGGGATGAGGCCGAAGTGGATGGTTTCCGGGTCGCCCAACGAGCGGCCCTCCGCGACCTTCATCGGATCGACGTCGCCGATCAGGTCCGCCACGCTCGTGTCGGGCGTGGCGAGCTTCTCGGCGTACCGATCGCCGCGGTGGCGCCACGCGACCGGAAGGGCGTCGCCCAGCTCGGCGGCACGACGACGGGAGGCGACGGTGATCGGCTCGTAGGGATGCTCGCCGAGCTCGGAGCCGTCGATGACCGGCGTCCACTCGTCGAGCAGGCCGACCAGGGTGCGCAGCAGGCGGGTCTTGCCCTGGCCGCGCTCGCCCAGCAGGACGACGTCGTGCCCGGCGATGATCGCGCGCTCGAGCTGCGGGACCACGGTGTCCTCGAGTCCGTGCAGCCCGGGCCACGGGTCCTCGCCGGCCGCGAGCCGGGCCAGCAGGTTGTCGCGGAGCTCGGCGCGCAGGGTCTTCGCGACGTGGCCGGAGGCACGCAGCTCGCCGACGGTCGTGGGGGCGGGAGCCGCGCTCGCCGCCTGCAGGGGGGAGGTCACGAACTCACGCTACTGCGCGGCCACAACGCCGGACAGCCCTCCGGCCGCTCTCCCCCGCCACTACCCTGCGAGCGTGGAGATCGTGCTCGGCATCGCCCTCGCCGCATGCCTGGTGCTGGCGGCGCTCGTCGTGCTGCTCGCCCGCGACCGGGTCCGCCTGCAGGAGCAGCTGGCCGAGGCCGCACGGCACGCGACCCAGCTCGAGTCCGACCTCGACGCCGCGCTGCGTCCCCCACCGCCGGCGACCTCCGCCGAGCGCGCCGTACGACGCGTCATCCGCACGGCCTCGAAGGTCCGCACGCACGGGGTCACCGGCCTGATCCAGAGCACCGTGGACGACCTGCAGGCGTGGGCCAGCGAGGACGAGCGCGCCGACATCCTCAACATGGCGGCGGCGGACGGGACGGTCACCCTGTTCTTCTCCGACATCGAGAGCTCCACCCCGCTCAACGACCGGCTCGGCGACGCCACCTGGGTGAAGGTCCTCGCCGCCCACGACCGGGTGGTGCGCACGCGCGTCCAACGGCACCGGGGCCAGGTGGTCAAGACCGCCGGCGACGGGTTCATGGTGGCCTTCCGCGACCCCGAGGCGGCCTGCCGCGCCGCGCTCGGCATCCAGCGCGACCTGCCGCGCGAGCTCGTCCTGCGCCGCCACGGGCCGATCCTGGTCCGCATCGGCATCCACACGGGCCAGGTGGTCGCCCGCGACGGCGACTACTTCGGGCGCAACGTCGCGATGGCCGCGCGCGTCGCCGACCTCGCCTCGGGGGGCGAGATCCTGGTGAGCGACGCCGTCCACGAGGCCGTCGGCGAGGTGATCGTCGGCATGGAGGAGCTCGAGGCCGTCGAGCTCAAGGGCCTCGCCGGCGAGCACACCGTGTGGCGGGTCCTGCCCCGGGCGGGCTGAGCACCCTCCGACCGTTCGTCCGGTCCGGCTCAGACGGCGAGCAGCACCGACGAGCCGTGACCGAACAGGCCCTGGTTGGCGGTGATGCCGACCTTCGCGCCCTCGACCTGGCGGCCGGTCGCCCGACCGCGCAGCTGCCAGGTCAGCTCGCACACCTGCGCGATCGCCTGGGCGGGGACCGCCTCGCCGAAGCACGCCAGCCCACCCGACGGGTTCACCGGGATCCGGCCGCCGATGGTGGTCTCGCCGGCGCGCAGCAGCTGCTCGGCCTCGCCGCGCTTGCACAGCGCCAGGTCCTCGATCCAGTCGAGCTCGAGCGCCGTGGAGAGGTCGTAGACCTCGGCGACGTCGACGTCCTCGGGGCCGATGCCGGCCTCCTCGTAGGCGGCCTGTGCGAGCGCCTCCTTGAAGGTGTGCTCCGGGACGCCGGTCAGTGCCGACGAGTCCGTCGCCAGCAGCGGCATGTCGATGACGGTGTTCGGGAAGGTCGGCGTCACCGTGGAGACCGCGGCGACCCGCACCGGCTGGGCGATGCCGTGCTTGCGGGCGTACTCCTCGCTGACCAGCACCACCGCGGCGGCACCGTCGGAGGTGGCGCAGATGTCGAGCAGGTGCAGCGGGTCGGAGACCACCGGCGAGGCCAGCACGTCGGCGACCGTCGACTCCTTGCGGAAGCGGGCGTAGGGATTCTCCAGGCCGTGGCGGGCGTTCTTGACCTTCACCTGCGCGAAGTCCTCCGACGTGGCGCCGTACAGGTCCATGCGGCGCCGTGCGTAGAGCGCGAAGTACGCCGGGTTCGTCATGCCGAGCAGCCGGAAGCGCAGCCAGTCCGGGTCGCTCCACCGCTCGCCCGCATTGGGGGCGAGGAAGCCCTTCGGCGTGGTGTCGGCACCGACGACCAGCGCGACCTCGCACAGCCCGGCCATGATCCGTGCCCGCGCGGTGTCGATGGCCTGGGCGCCGGTCGCGCACGCGGCGTACGACGTCGCGATCCGCGCGCCGTTCCAGCCGAGCGCCTGGGCGAAGGTGGAGCCGGCCACATAGCCCGCATAGCCGTTGCGGACGGTCTCGCCGCCGACGACGAGGTCGACGTCGGCCCAGGCGATGCCGGCATCGGCCAGCGCGGCGCGGGCCGCGTGCACGCCGTACTCGGTGAAGTTGCGGCCCCACTTGCCCCACGGGTGCATGCCGGCACCGGCGATGACGGCGCTCATCGGGACTCCCCTCCGGCCGCGACCGGCCTCCACCGGTAGATCAGGCGCTCGCCCGACTCGTCGGTGTTCAGGGTCTCGACGACGAGCTCGACCTCGGTGCCGACCTTCAGGTCCGCGATGCCGAAGCCGGCCGCGACCTGGCCCAGGACGACGATGCCCTCGGGCAGCTCGACGGCGGCGAGGGCGAAGGGCTCGAAGGGGTCGGTGACCGCGACGTACGGCGCCGGCGGCTGGTACTGCGCGTCGGTGTAGGACCACACCCGGCCGCGGGACGAGAGCTCGACCGCCTCCTGCTCGTCGCCGTCGCAGGCCGGGTTGCGGCAGTAGAAGGCCGCGGCGCCGGCCTCGGCCGAGATCGGCGGGAAGACGACATTCGTGCAGCGGGTGCACCGCGACGCGAGGAGCCGCGGCTCCGCGCCCGTGGTGAACCAGCCGTCGATGACGGGCGTGGCGGTCATACGCACTCCTGAACTAGAACGTGTTCTGATTCTAGCCCAGTCGGGGCGCCCGGCGGAGAGCCGGCCCGCTCACCGGCCCGCCCCGGCGGCGCGGGTCAGTCGCCGGGGTCGGGGTTCTGCCCTGCCGGCGGTCCGGGCTGCTCGCAACGCACCGTGTCGGAGGGCGTGTAGACGGTGTGGAACTTCTCCCGCCTCTCCACCGCGGACTCGCCGTGCTTGCGGAAGATCCGGGTCACGTCGACCTGGAAGCCGGACCACCCGGTGTGCGGCTCGCAGTCCGGCGTCGTCAGGGTGCGGGTGGCGGGCGGCACGTAGGCGTAGCGGGCGGAGGTCGTGGAGTCGATGTCCCACACCTTCGTCGACCACATCTGGACGGTCACCTTGCCCTGCCGCGAGTAGTTGCTCGGCTCGACCCAGGCGCGGATCAGGATGCCGTACTCCGTGTCGTTCTCGAAGCGCAGATCCACGGTCGGCCAGGCGACCGTCGCCTCGCGGCCGACCGGGTAGCGGTCGATGTAGAACGAGTGCGGCTTGTGCTGGACGTCCTTGAGCCCGGCGAAGAACATCGCGTTGAAGGTGGTCGTCGCCATCTGCGAGACCCCGCCGCCGAGATCCTTGCGCAGGATGCCGTTGGAGATGATGTAGCCCTCGGTGAAGCCGTTCTCCGCGGTGCGCTCGCCCACGATGTCGTTGAGCGAGAACTCCTCGCCCGGCTTGAGGACGGTGCCGTCGACCAGCTCCGCCGCCCGCCCGATGTTCACGTTGCGATAGTCGGCGTGCGGGTAGGAGGTCGAGAACTCCGAGACCTTCTCGACGATCTTCAGCGCCTTGGCGTCCGCGGTCGTGAAGTCCGCCTCGGTCACCTCGGCCTCGACCTCGCCGGAGCGCGACCCCTCGGCGGCCGTCAGCAGGCCCTCGAAGACGGCGGCGACGTCGGCGGGCTGGAAGGTGACCCCCGGCTTCGCCTTGACCACCTTCGGCTTGCCCTTGACCAGGCGCACCGTCGCGTCGACCGGCTTGCCGTCGCTGGTCGCGTCCTTCACCAGCTCGCTGAGCACGTCCTCGTCGATCACCGGCACCAGTACGCCGTCCTGGGGCTCCATCGACAGCGCCGCGGCGAAGCGCTTCGGGGCGAGCCGCACCTCGTTCTCACCGAACACGAGCGTGACCGCGTTGGCCATCGCGGGGTTCGCGAAGGTGTCCACGGCCGTCTCCAGGTCGGCGGCGTCGATCTCCGGCTCGGCCGGGGCGACGGCGAGGATCACGTCCTTGTCGCCGGACAGGTAGGCGTCGACGATCCTCGCGCGCGCCTCGTCGCGGTCGACGGCGACGCCCGCGACGGGATCGACGGTCTCGACGCCGTCCGCGGTGAAGACGACCTGTCCGTCCTTCGGCGGCGTGCCGAGTCCCTCGGACAGCTCGTCGAGCGTGGTGTCGAGGCGGCCCTCGTCGATGTCGACGACGGCGTCGACGTCGCCGCCTCCGGTGAAGTAGTCCCACTGCCGGGCGGGGCTCCAGCTGGAGCCGGCACCGGCGGCGTCCACGGAGGCCTCGTAGTCGACCGACAGGCCGATCTCCGCGGGCTCGACGGTCGTCCCGTTGGCCTCGCCGGTCCCGCCGCCGTCGCCGGCGCGCTCGACACGCACCTCGATCGGGCGCTCGGCGCGGGGCTCGAGCTCGTCGCGCAGCCGGTCGATCGCGGCGTCGCGGGTCAGCCCCCCGACGTCGACGCCGGAGATGCTCGTCCCGAGCGGGACCTTGTCACCCGCGGCGGCGTGCGCGGCGGCGTAGCCACCGCCCGCCAGGAGGACGAGCACGACCACGACCGCGAGCACGATGCGCCCCCCGGGGCGCTCGCGCTTCGCGTCGGTCTCCGACTCCCACATCGTCACCGCGCCATCCTAAGGAAGGGTTCCCACACCGTCCGCATCGAGCGCCGTGCGGCGAGGCGGGAACAGACCCACGACGCCGGTCGCGAGCACCGCCATCCCCGTCGCCAGCAGCACGTAGCCGCGGGCGTCCCCGGTGACCAGGAAGTCGCCCTCGGGGCGCTCCGGGGTCGCCCAGGCGAGCACCGCGACCCACCCCAGCGCGAACGCCGGACGTGCCCACCAGCCCCGCGGGAGCGCGACCAGCACGGCGCCCGTCGCGGCGAGGCCGAGCAGCAGGCCCCAGGTGTAGCCGTGGAGCGCGACCGCGCAGACGCCGACAGCGGCGCCGAGCAGCAGCAGCACCGGGGCGACCAGGGCACGCACCGGCGAGGACACCGCGGGCCTCTCAGCCGGGGATGCCGGCGAAGAGGTCGCTCTCCCAGCCGGTCGCGGCGTCGACGGGTCCGAGGGCGCCCTTGACGAGGCGGTACTGCTCGCGGCCGAAGGCCTGTGCGCCGATGTTGTTGGACAGGGCGAAGAACGGGCCGTCGGTGGTGATCTGGGTGGCGTGCGCCCGCAGCGCGTCCAGCTTGCGCTCGACGTGGTCGCCGGCGTCGACCTCGCAGGAGATGTCCTCGTCGGGCCGGAACATCGGCGGCAGGTCGCCGTCGGGGTCCATCCCCTCGAAGGTCGTCGTGTCGCCGGCGGCCCGCAGGCCGCGCAGGCCCTCGCGGATCCGGCTCTCCGAGATCGCCCCCCAGTAGATCTTCGCGATCTCCCACGGCTCCCCCAGGTCCCGCCGGTACGACGGCGCGGCGGCGAGCTGAGCGGCGTACATCGCGACCCGGTGGGCCTGGATGTGGTCCGGGTGCCCGTAGCCGCCGAACTCGTCGTAGGTCACCAGGACCTGGGGCCGCACCTCCCGGACGACGGCGACGAGGTGGGTGGCCGCCTCGGTGAGGTCGGCATGCCAGAAGGCGTTGTCGTGGATGTCGTCGGCGGCCACCGCGTGGCCGTCCGCGTGCCACTTCATGCCGGAGTCACGGTAGGTGCCGAACCCGCCGAGGAAGCGGTGGTCGGTGACACCGAGGGCGGCCATCGCGGCGGCGAGCTCGCCCTGCCGGTGCTCGCCGAGACGGTCGTCCCGGTCGGCGGCGAGGTGCTCGAGCTCGGGAACCAGGATCTCGCCCATCTCCCCCGCGGTGCAGGTCACGAGCGTGACGCCGCGGCCCTCCGCGACGTACTTGGCCATCGTGGCGCCCTGGCCGATCGACTCGTCGTCGGGGTGGGCGTGCACCAGCAGCAGCCGGCGCGCGGGAGTTTCGCTCATGCTCAGGAGCGTAATGATGAGGCCCATGACCCCCCTCTCCGGCCTCACCGTGCGCTCCTCCCGGCGCCGCCCCCACCGCGGCCAGCGACGTGGCCAGCGACGTGGCCAGCGACATGGCGTGACCGCTCTCGTGACGGTCCTCGCCGGCTCGACGCTGTCGGGCTGCGGTCTGCTCGACGGGAGCTCGCGCATCGAGGAGGCGCTGGAGTACCTGCCGGCGGACACGACCCGGCTCACGTTCGTCGACCGTACGGCGATCGCCGAGCGGACCGACGTCGCCGACGTGCGCACCGGCGCGTCCGAGGAGGACCTCGACCGCTGGGTGGAGGCGTCGACCGGCGAGGGCTACGGCACCGCGCTCGAGCCGTGGACGCTGTCGATGCAGGACGCGGCGTTCAGCTCGCTCGACGTGGAGTGGGAGGCGATCGGCTGGACCGACGGACCACTGAGCCGGGTGTGGAAGCTGCGCGACGACGTCGACTTCGACGCGGTCGCCGACGACCTCGAGGACGCCGGCTACACCCGCGGCGGCACCGACGACGCGCCCACCTTCACCGCCGAGCTGGCGGACGCCGAGGACGGCGGCATGTTCGGCGGGCGCTACCCGGCCGTGCTCATGAACGTGGCGCTCGTCCCCGACGAGCACCTCGTGCTGTCCGGAGCGGTCGAGCAGGCGCTGGCCTCCGCCCAGGACGACGCGGACTCCCTCGCCGACGAGGGCACCTTCGAGCACCTGCTCGGAGCCGCCCCCGGCACCGACGGCGTCGAGTACGCCGCGCTGATGGTCGATCCGCTCTGCGGGTCCGGCGGCAACATCTCACCCGAGCAGGCCGCCCGGGCCTACGCCGGGCTGGAGTACCCCGCGCGCGGTCTCGCGGTCTTCGCCGCGACCGACGAGCCGGTCGCCGTGGTCCGCGGGTTCGACGACGCCGAGACGGCCGAGGCCGACGCGGAGGCGCTCACGACGCACCTGGAGGAGACCGCGCCGCGGACCGGCCTGGACGTGACGTTCGACGTACGGGCCGACGGCGAGGACGTGCTCGTCGAGGCCGGCTGGGACGACCGCCGCAAGGTCGTGGCGGCCGCGAGTCGCGGCGAGGGTCCGTTCGCCTGCCCGTTCCCGTCCTGAGCCGGCGCGGCTCTCAGGCGTCAGGGCGCTTGAGGCGCTGCGGCCGGTCGGGCAACGGGAGCACGAAGCCCGCACGGGTCGGCGGCTCCTCGACGGTCTCGGGCTCGTCGGTGTCGAGCCAGCCGTCGTACGTCTCGACGAGCATCTCGAGCTGGATCTCCGGGGCGTCGGTGAGCACCGCCCACGGGTGGTCCTCCTCGTCGTCCTCCCCCGCGAGCCGCTCGCGCACCACCTCGGCGGCGAACCCGCCGCCGACCAGTGCCAGCGCCGCCGCCCGCGCGTCGGCCTCGTCGAAGAAGATGCCCCTCACGCCACCCACCCTAGGCCCCTCCCGCCCCCCCCGTCCCGCCCGCGTCCCGCCCGCGTCCCGGGCTCCGCGGGAG
>QFCS01001347.1_pt1 | contig 10063 bp, 3 predicted proteins | sample 3576561 | NCBI WGS metagenome assembly QFCS01 | reverse complement strand
TGGGGCTGTGGATCCCCGCCGACCTGCCGCACGAGGTCCACGCGACCGGTGGCGCCTCCCTGCACTGCACGTGGTTCGCGCCGGGACTGACGCGGGGGCCCGCGGGGTGCCTGCCCGGCACGGTGACGAGTGTGGTGGTGTCGCGGCTGCTCGCCGAGACGCTGCACCACCTGAGCGACGCCGACCTGGACGACGCCCGTCGGGACCGGGCCGAGGCGTTCGCGGGCGACCTGCTGTCCGGTCACGCGAGCCACCTGCCGGTGATGCCGCTGGCCCTCCCGCTGCCGCACTCGGCAGACCTGCGGGCGCTGACGGACGCGATCCTCGACGATCCCGCGGACCCGAGCACGGTGGGGGAGCTGGCGGCGGCCAACGGTCTCTCGGAGCGCACGCTGGCGCGCCGGTTCCAGGCGGAGACGGGCCTGCCGTTGAGCCAGTGGCGCACGCGGGCGCGAATGGGGGCGGCGACGCGCGCGCTGGCGCTCGGGGTGCCGCCGGCGCGGGTGGCGCGGCAGACCGGGTTCGCGAGCGCGTCCGCCTTCGGCGCGGCCTTCCGCCGCCTCACCGGCGTGAGTCCGGGGGCGTACGCCGCGGCGGCCCGTGCGCGCGACGACCTCGACGAGCTCGTCGCGTGGCCGGATCGCGACAGGCTTTGACGCTCTCGCGCCATCGCCGGCGCGACAGGGCACGGTCGCCCCACCGATCATTCAGGTATGCCTAACCTGACTTTCCCGGGTCGTGTGCTCGCCGCCGGCGCCGCCCTCGCCCTCGCCCTCACCGCCTGCTCCGCCAACGACGACGACGGCGACGCCGCGGGGGAGACGCGCACCGTCGCGACGGCGTACGGCGACGTCGAGGTGCCCGAGGACCCGCAGCGGGTCGTCGCCCTGTCCTACGACACGCCCTGGCAGCTGCAGTCGCTCGGAGTGAAGCCCGTCGCCACCCAGGACTTCTCCGCCTACATCGACGAGTTCACGCCCGACCAGCAGGACTTCATCGAGGGCGCCGGCACGATCGGCGGCTACGGCGAGCCCGACCTCGAGCAGATCGCCGCCGCCGACCCCGACCTCATCGTCGGCGACGTCTACGAGATCGACGAGGCCCTGTACGAGAAGCTCGCGAAGATCGCCCCGACCGCCATCGTCGGCGGCGAGGACCGCGGTGACTGGAAGGCCGTCGTCACCGAGCTCGCCGACGTCCTCGACGCGCAGGACGCGCTCGCCCGGACGCAGCAGGAGTACGACACGACCCTCGCCGGCATCAAGGAGACCTACGCCGAGCAGATCGCGGGCAACTCCTGGATCCACTTCTCCCTCGGCGACAGCGAGAGCGAGTTCTCCGTGCAGTACCCCACCGGCATGACCGGCTCCCTCCTCGTCGACGAGCTCGGCATGTCCTACGGCCCGAACGTGCCCGCCGACCCGGAGAACGGCTCCGGCTACGCGTCGTACTCGGTCGAGAAGATCCCCTCCGTCTTCGACGGCGTCACCGCGGCGCTGACCTTCGAGACCTCCGACGGCAGCCCCATCCCGCTCATCGAGGCCATCGAGAAGAGCTCGGTCTTCCGCAGCACCGAGGTCGCCCGCGAGGGCCGCGTCTTCCACCTCAACGTCAACGTCACCGACTTCGCGACCGCCACCCAGTGGCTGCGGCAGGTCGAGGAGCGGGTGTTCGGGGAGCTCTGAGTGCTTCGGCCGGGGTTCGAAACATCACGGTAGGTAGGTGAGCACTCGCCTCCCTCGTGGAACTCCACGAGGGAGGCTGTCGCTCGACTACCGACCGTGGTGTTTCGAACGCCCGGCGGCCGCCGGCCCACCGCTTCCAATTGAGAATGATTCTCGTTATATTCTGCCGCGTCTCGCCCGCTCAGGGTGCAGACGCGTCGGCCTGCGCCGACGCCTCCACCAGAAGGAGCGTCCGTGCCCCTCCCCACCCCCACCGCGCCACCGGTACGCCGCCGGCGCCGCGCCGCCCTCGCCTCGGCGTTCGCCTCCGGCGTGGCCGCGCTCGTCGCGTCCGCCCTCGTCGCCCCGACCGCCCCCGCCGTCGCCGCACCCGGGCCGGCGCCCGCCCCGCGCGCGGTCGACGTCGTCGCCGACGTCCACGCCGACGCCGTCGCCACCTTCTGGGAGGACGGCCGCCTCGTCCTCGGCTCGCGGGCCGACACCCCCGCGGTCGGCACCCGCCACGACCCCGCCACCACCTGGTTCCACGTCGACGACGACTCCGCGGTGCCCAGCCTCCCGGCCGGCCTGGAGTTCGTCGCGCCGGCCGGCACCGCGGTCTGGATCGCGCCCGACAGCCAGCACGACGGCCAGCTCTGGCCCGGCATCTCCACCGAGTCCGTCCCCGCCGGCATCCTCGACGGCGACGCCACCACCTTGACCCTCGAGGGCGTCGAGGGCCCCGGCGACGTCGAGATCTGGCAGACCGGCACCGCCGGCAGCATCCAGCGGCTGTGGTCCAGCGACGACAGCGCCCACCGTGCGTTCACCCGCGGCCGGACCCACCTGCACGCCAACTGGGCCTTCACCGCCGCCGGCACCTACCGGCTCACCGTCCGCGCCGACGCCGCCGTCGGCGGGACCCCGGTCAGCGCGACCCAGGACTACACCTTCGTCGTCGGCGACCTGCCCGACACCGTCCTGACCAGTACGACGCTCGCTGCCTCCGCCACCGAGCTGACGGTCGGCGAGCCGCTCACCCTGACCGCCCGGGTCGGTCCGGCGGGGGAGGGCCTCGCCGGCGCCGTCGAGTTCCGCGACGGCGCGAGCGTGCTCGGTCACGCACCCGTCGGCACCACCGGGAACGCCACCCTGGCCGTCCCCACGCTGGCGGTCGGCAGCCACTCCCTCACGGCGGTCTTCGTGCCGGAGGTCGCCCGGCTCGCGACCGGCTCGACGTCGGCAGCCGTCACCGTCACCGTCGGCGACGGGTCGGGGGTGCCCTTCGGCGTCGAGGGCGTGGCGGCGTCGTACGCCCCCGGCGACACGCTCGCCGTGACGCTCGCCGGCCACACCCTCGCCGCGGGCGAGCAGGTGCGCTGGCGGATCCGGCCCGTCGGCTCCACGAGCGCGAGCGGCTCCACGCTCGCGACCGCGGCGAGCACGGCGTACTCCACTGTCCTCGGGGCCTCCGACGACCGCTACGAGATCTCCGCGCAGGTGCGCCAGGGCTCCACGCCGGTCGCGACCACCGACTGGGTCGCGCTGCACGTCGCGCACGACGGCCCGCCGCCGCCGTTCGCGATCGACCAGGCGCCCACGCCCTTCTTCCAGGGCGACACCGTCACCTTCACCTACGCCGGCATCGACCTCGCGCCCGGCGAGAGCGTCGAGCACGTACGACGCCTCTCCGGCGGCAGCCGCTGGGGCGTGCTCGCCGCCGGCAACGCCCAGCTCGCCGTCTCCGACGTGCGCGCCGACGGCTTCGCGCTGCGGATCTCCTACGGCGTCGGCGCGTTCACCGGCGAGTTCGCCGTGCGGGTGCTGCGCGACGGGGTCGCCGTGCGCCAGTCCGCACCCGTCTCCCTCGACGTCGCCGCCTACGAGGCCGCGATCGGCGGCGTGCGGCCCGTCTACCGTGACGGCCAGACGCTGTCCGCCACGGCCACCGCCTTCCCCGCGCGCACCGGCGACGACCTGACCTACCGCTGGGCGTGGCGTCAGAACTCCCGACCCGACCAGGTCCTCGCCGAGGGCAGCGGCGCCCCCGCCCCGGTCGAGCGGGCGATGAGCCTCGCCGACGACGGCGGCCACCTCGTGCTGTGGCTGTACCGCCACGGCCAGCAGGTGGCGTCGGCGTCCGCGACGGTCGCCGTCGTCGACGGCTCCGCCGGGCAGGTCGTCCGCCTGTCCGACCTCGCCGCCCACTACCACCAGGGCTACGCCGTCGACCTCGACCTGCTCGTCGACCCGGCCCTCGGCGACGGCGACACCGTCGCCTGGGAGTGGCGCTGGCCCGGCGCCGACTGGACCGCCCTGCCCGGCGCCTCCGGGCTCTCCCACGACCTGGTCGCCGAGCAGGCGCTCGACGGCGTCCAGGTCCGGGCCCGCGTCGACTTCGCCGCCGAGGACGTCGGGTCGGTGACCACCGAGCCGCAGACCATCCACCACGACGACCACGGCGCCGCCGCCCGGCAGGTCCTCACCGTCACCGGCCCCACGACGTACGCCGCCGGCGAAGGCCTCGCCCTGCGCCGCGCCCTCCCCGACGGCGTCACCACCGTCCTGACCGACCACCGCTGGGAGCGACGTGCCCCCGGCTCCGACACCTGGACCGTGCTGGACGGCCAGACCGGCGCCGAGCCCGCGCTCCCCGTCACCGGCGACGACGACGGGGCGTCGTACCGGGTCAGCCTGGTGACCCCCGCCGGCGAGCCCGCCTACGGGCCGTCCGCGCCGGTGACGCTCACCGTGACCGACGACGACGCCACCGCGCTCGCGATCGCCGGCGTCGCGTCGTCGTACGACGTCGGCGACGTGCTCCGTGCCCGCGTCGTCGGCCGCGTGCTCGAGACCGGGCAGACCTGGCGCTGGATCATCCGTCCCGCCGGGACCACCGGCAGTGGCTACGTCTTCGCCGGCGACGGCAGCAGCGCCGAGGCCGCGCAGGGCCGGTTGCGCCAGCTGCTCGACACGGCGTACGACGGCTACGAGATCCGGGCCCGGCTGCGTCAGGGGTCGTCGTACGTCGCCGGGGGCGACACCGGGTGGGTGCGGGTCGCGGTCGAGGACGCCGTCGCACCGCTCGCCACCGGCTTCCCCGCCGGGGACGTCTACCTCGGGGACGACCTCGTCCTCCCGTTGGACGGGCCCGCGCTGGGCCCGGGGGAGACCGCCCGGCTCGTCTACCGCAGCGCCAGCCCGTGGTTCGCACTCGCGGGCGCGACCCGCGACGGCGACACGATCCGGGCCCGTCCGCCGTACGCGACGGGGGTCTCGGAGTTCGCCGTGCAGACGGTGCGCGACGGGGTCGCCATCGCGACCTCCGACGTCGTCACCGGCGAGGTGAAGAACCGGGAGGTGCTGGTGCAGGGCACCCGAGGGGTCTATCGCGTCGGGCAGACGCTGCGGGTCACCGCCGAGGTCTTCCCGCCCGCTCCCGGCCTGACCTACCGCTGGTACACGCTCGACGGGTGGGACCACGTGGTGCTGAAGGAGGGCACCGGCGCCGACGCGCTCACCCTCGAGCTGCCCGACCTGACGACGGAGTGGCACGACAAGCCGCTGTACTTCGTCGCGGTCGCCGACGCTCTCGCCGCCGACCCGCTGTACGGCGACGAGATCTGGACCGGGCAGTGGAGCAGCACGATCAAGGTCTCCGACGCCGACCCGTCCGAGCAGCTGCTCTTCCTCAACGACCTGGCCGCGCACTACCACCAGGGCTACGACATCGACCTCGACCTGGTCGCCGACCCGGGGCTGTCCGAGGGCGACGAGATCCGCTGGGAGTGGAAGTGGCCGGGTGGCGCCTGGAGCGCCCTCCCCGCGGCCAGCGGCCTGTCGCACCGGATGGTCGCCGAGCAGGCGCTCGCCGGGGTCCAGGTCCGGGCCACGGTCGTGTTCGCCGCTCCCGGCAAGGAGCCGTTGACGTCCGAGCCCGTCACGATCGAGCACGACGACCACGGCGGCGCCGCCCGCCAGCAGCCCACCGTCGAGGGCGCCACCGCGGTCGACGAGGGCGCGAGGGTCACCCTGAGCCGGGCCCTGCCCGCCAACGGAGCGACCGTCCTGACCGACCACCGCTGGGAGCGGCGCACCGGAGACGGCACGTGGACGGAGGTCGACGGCGAGCACGGCGCGCAGCTGTCGTTCGCCGCGGAACCCGCCGACGACGGCGCGCAGTACCGCGTCGCGATCCTCACCCCCACCGGCACCGTCGCCTACGGCCCGTCGCCCGCGGTGACGCTGAGCGTCGCCGCCGTCGAGGACCCGGTGGATCCGGTGGACCCGGTGGATCCGGTGGATCCGGTGGATCCGGTGGATCCGGTGGATCCGGTCACGCCGCCCGGCGAGCGGGTGGAGCCGCGGGTCACCGTCCGCACCACCAAGGCGACCGTACGACGCGGCGCGAAGGTCACGGTCAAGGTCGTGGTGCGCGCGGCGGGCGTCGTACCGACCGGGAAGGTCCGGGTCCGGGTCGCGGGCAAGCGGGTGCTCGTGCGTCTCGACGCCCGTGGCCGGGCGACGGTGAAGGTCCGCGTCCCCCGGTCCACCGGCCTGGGGAAGCGGAAGGTCGTCGCCACCTATCTGGGCGACGCCCGGGTGCTGCGGGACAAGGACCGCACGAAGGTGCGGGTCACGCGCTGACGGGTGCCGGGCTCGGGCGTCGGGCCGGCGTTTCGGGCGGGCGTCGGGCCGGGGTTCGAAACATCACGGTAGGTAGGTGAGCAACAGCCTCCCTCGTGGGATTCCACGAGGGAGGCGACCGCTCGACTACCTACCGTGATGTTTCGAACGCCCGGCGGACGCCGCCCTGCCATGATGCCGCCCATGCTCCCGCTGCGCCGCCTGCGCCACCCGGCCGCCCTCCTCGCCGCGGCCACGCTCCTGCTGGCGGGCGGTTGCTCGACAGACGACCCGGCTCCGGCGGCCGGGGGTACGCCGTCCGCCGCGACGAGCACCGGCCAGAGCGCCGGCCAGAGCCTCAGCCCCACCCGCACCGCCCCGCCTGCGGCGGTCGATCCGGCGCTGCGGGAGCGGCCCGAGGTACGGGCGATCGAGGTGTGGGCGGCGTCGTACGCGCGGGCGGTCAACGACGGCGACCGCCGGTTCGCGGCGACCTCGTCGACGGCGACCCTCGCGGGCCGGGAGTGGATGGAGCGCAACGCGCGCCCGGAGTGGGGACGCTGGTTCCCGGGGCCGCTGCCGGTCGCGCCGCTCGCGGTGCGGCCGGTCGACGACGCCCACCGCGAGGTGGATGCGTGCGTGCTGGTCTCGGGGTGGACGCAGGAGTCGCGGACGGTGCGGCGGACCCGGTCGCGCGAGCTCGTCGGGCACACCTTCCGGATGCGCTCCGCCGGCGGCGGGCGCTGGCTGGTCGACCGGATCGTCGCCGGCGGCCCGGACTGCGCGGGCGTCGTACCGCCGGCGCAGCGGTGGTGACCACTCACCCTTCTTGAGACCCATCGTCAAGAATCGGCCGTTTCCCGGACAGCGGGCCCCGGCGCTGGCTATCTTCCGCCGAGCAGCCGTGCACGCTCCCAGACGCCCGGCGCCCGAGACGGGGGACCGAACGATGGACACGCACGCCCGCGGACCGGTGGTCCGCCTGCTCACCGCCGTGCTCGGCACCGCCCTGATGCTGACCGGGCTGGTCGCCCTCGCCGCGACGACGGCGCCGGCGGCGCACGCGGCGCCCGGCACCATCAGCGGCAAGGTCACCCTCGCGGGAACCAGCACGCCGCTCGCGGGCATCACCGTCGTCGCGTTCTGCAACGAGGACGGCGACTGGTATTGGTGCGAGGACACGATCACCGGCCCCGGCGGCGCCTACACGCTCGACCTGCCGCACGGCACCTACCACGTCGGGGCGTACAGCGACGACAACCAGTACGCCGCGACGTTCTTCGGCGGCACCGACCGTGCCGACGCCGCGCCCGTCGTCCCGCCGGCCAGCGACATCGACCTCGCCATGCCCCGCAACGCCTCCGTCAAGGGCCGCATCGGCCAGGGCCTGCTCAACAACGCCGTCCCCGGCGCCGACGTCTGCCTCTACGAGCAGGTCACCTACGACGGCGACTCCTGGTGGGAGTGTGTCTCCTGGGCGACGACCGCCGCCAACGGCACCTACACGCTGTGGGCGACCCCCGGCACCTACCGCGTGGGCGCGTCGGTCCTCGACAACCATCTCCGCGAGACCTTCTACGCCAACGCCCGCACCGTCGAGACCGGCACCGACGTCGTCGTCACCAGCGCCGGCCGCACCGCCATCAACGTCAAGCTCCCCGCCAACCCGCTGGTCACCGGCAAGGTGACCGCCCAGGCGAACGGCGCCGCCGTCGCCTTCGCCGAGGTCCGCGCCTACGAGCTCGTCCCCGGTGGCGACCCGGCCTGGGACTGGCGCTTCGCGACGACCGCCGACGCCACCGGCACCTACCGGCTCTACCTGCCCGAGGGCACCTACCGCCTCGAGTTCGACAACGCCTGCACGGCCGAGGGCACCTGCCCCGCCGTCTACCGGCCCGAGTTCTGGAACGACAAGGCCGACGTGCAGTCCGCGAACGACCTCGTCGTGACCAGCACCGGGCGCGGCGGCATCAACGCCGCCCTCGCCCGCAACCCGCGCATCACCGGCACCGTCACCGAGGAGGACGGCGGCGCCCCCGTCGCCGGTGCCGAGGTCGCCGCCCTGCAGCAGGTCACCGAGGAGTGGGACGGCGAGAGCTACACCTACTGGGAGACCGTGTCCTCGGCGACGGCCGCCGCGAACGGCACCTACGAGCTCTACGCGCCCGCCGGGGCCTACCGGATCTCCTTCGACGACGCCTGCGCCGAGATCTGCGCGGACGTCTACCAGACGGAGTACTGGGAGGAGAGCGCCGACATCGCGACGGCCGACGACGTCGTCCTCGCCGGCTCCGGCACCTTCGGCGGCAAGAACGGCACCCTCGCCCGCAACGGCGTCGTCGCCGGCACGGTGACCGCCGAGGACGGCGGCGCCCCGATCGCCGACGTCGAGGTCGTCGCCTTCGGCGAGCAGAGCGTCGAGGTCGACGGCGAGACCCACACCGGCTGGCTCCCCGTCGGCTTCGCCACGACCGACGCCGACGGCGCGTACGCGCTCCCCGCCGCCCCCGGCACCTACCGCGTCGGCTTCTTCGAGGGCTGCTGGGACGCCGCGTGCCGCTACCTGCCGGAGTTCTACGACGACGCCGCCGTCCTCGACGACGCGACCGACGTCGCGATCACCGGCCCCGGCGCCACCGCCGACGGCGTCGACGCCGCCCTGGCCGAGGGCTCGCTCATCTCCGGCGAGCTGACCGACGCCGACGGCGACCCCGTCGCCGACGCCGACGTCACCGTGTACGCCGACGGCTCCGGCGCCGGCGACTGGGAGCCGGTGAACGGCACCTGGTCCGGCGAGGACGGCCGCTACGCCGTCCTGGTCGCCGACGGCGACTACCGGGTCGGCTTCTCCGACGTCGACGGCGCCTTCACCGACGAGTTCTACGACGACGCCCGCAGCGTCGATGACGCCGACACCGTCACCGTCGACGGCGCCGGCGTGCCCGGCATCGACGCCACCCTCGGCCTCCTCGTGCGCAACCTGGTCGCCCCCGAGATCGACGACACCGAGCCGCAGGTCGGCGACACCGTCACCGTCGACACGGGCACCTGGGACCCCGGCACCGTCGACGTGACGGTGCGCTGGTTCCGCTCCGGATCCGACGAGCCGGTCGGCACCGAGGCGAGCCTCGTCGTACCGGCCGAGGCGCTGGGGGAGACCCTCGTCGCGGAGGTCACCGCCGCCCAGGACGGGTACGCCGATGCCGTCGAGCAGACCGCCCCGACCGAGGTCGTCACCGCGGGTGCGCTGACCAGCACCGAGGCCCCGACGGTCTCCGGCGCGATCGCCGTCGGCAGCACCGTCCAGGCAATCGAGGGGACCTGGTCGGCGACACCCGATGCCTACGCCTACCGCTGGTTCCGGTCCGGCTCGGCCACCCCGATCGGCACCGGCAAGGAGCTGGTCGTGCCGCTCGAGGCGCTCGACCAGACGCTGCACGTCGAGGTGAGCGCCACCCGGGCGGGCCACACCGACGGCGTCGCCACCTCCGCGCCGACCGAGCCCGTCGTGGAGGGCGGCCTCGTCAACCTGACCCGGCCGACGGTCAGCGGCGACCCGCGGGTGGGCGCCACCCTGACCGTCGACGAGGGCACCTGGTCGCCCACGCCGGACGCCGACGCCTACACCTACCGATGGTTCCAGGCCGGCCTGTCCGAGCCCATCGGCATCGGCCGGACGCTCGTCGTCCCGGCCGGCGCCGTCGGCCGGCCGATCGCCGTCCAGGTGACCGCCACCGTCCCCGGCTTCGGCACCACCAGCGCCAACACGGCGG
>QFCS01001346.1_pt1 | contig 10076 bp, 11 predicted proteins | sample 3576561 | NCBI WGS metagenome assembly QFCS01 | reverse complement strand
GTCCCGCACCTGCACCTGCACGTGGTGCCGCGGACCAAGGGCGACGGGCTGCGCGGCTTCTTCTGGCCCCGCCGCAAGTACGCCGAGGGGGAGTCCGCGGAGTACGCCGCCCGCCTGCGGGACGCGCTCGCCGCTCAGCGGTAGAGCCGCAGCTGCGCCGACGACGCGCTGTACGTCGCGACCGCACCCTCCACGCCCCACGCCACGGCGTCGTCGTCCTCCAGCGCGATCCGGAACCGCTCCTCGTCCAGCCCGGGGTCGGCGTACACGACCAGCTCGGCGCCCTCCACGTCGTACAGGTCGCCGTCGGTGGTGTCGGCCCCGTCGGCGTTCTCGGGGCACTCCTCCTCGCTCGCCTCCCGGACGACGCTCCCGTCGGCGGCGTCGAGGATCTCGCCGCCGAGGTCGTCGCAGGCACGCACCGTCCGGTCGTCGAGCACGGCGAGCTCCACGGTGCCGTACGCCGCCGAGCCGCGCCACAGCTCGACTCCGGCGGCGTCGTACCCGATCACCCTGGACTCCTCCTCCAGCGACCAGCTGGTCGCCGCGACGAGCACGTCGCCCGCGGCGACGACATCGGTGACGGACCAGTCCGTCTCCACCGCGGCCGACCACACGAGGGCGGCGTCGGGACCGATCGGTGCGAGGCCGCCGTCGGCTCCGTCACCGCGGTCGCCTCCGTCCTCGCCGCCGTCGCAGGCCGCGGCGCTCAACGCGAACGGCACCAGCAGGGCGAGGGGGAGCGCGCGGGCGCGGGCGGTCCGGGGAGCACGGGCCACGGTGGCCTCCTGAGGGGTCGAGGGGTGCGAGCCTCCTTCCCCCGCGAGGACCGGTCCACGCCTCCGCGTAGGCTGCCCCCGACCTCGACCGGCCCGACCGGTCGATCCTGATCGAGCTGAGAGGCAGAGCACATGGGTCGTTTCGACGGGCGAGTCGCCGTCATCACCGGAGCAGCGCGCGGGATCGGGTTCGGCACCGCCACCCGCTTCGCGCAGGAGGGCGCGTCGGTCGCGATCGTCGACCTCGACGAGGCCGCCGCCGCCGAGGCCGCCGCCAAGCTGCCCCTGGTCGAGGGCGCGAAGGCCGTCGGCGTCGGCGCCAACGTGTCCGAGGGCGCGTCGGTGGACGCCGCGATCGAGCGGGTCGTCGCCGAGCTCGGCGGCATCCACGTGCTCGTGAACAACGCCGGCATCACTCGCGACAACCTGCTGTTCAAGATGACCGAGGACGACTGGGACCTGGTCATGGGCGTGCACCTCAAGGGCGCCTTCTTGATGACGAAGGCCGCGCAGAAGCACTTCGTGGAGCAGAAGTACGGCAAGGTCGTGAACATCTCCTCGATCTCGGCGCTCGGCAACCGCGGCCAGGCCAACTACTCGGCCGCCAAGATGGGCGTCCAGGGCTTCACCCGCACCCTCGGCATCGAGCTCGGCCCGTTCGGCATCAACGTCAACGCGGTCGCCCCCGGCTTCATCGCCACCGAGATGACCGACGCCACCGCCGCCCGCCTCAAGATGGACGTCGACGAGTTCCGCCGCCTCAACGCGGAGGCGAACCCGGTCAAGCGCGTCGGCCACCCCGAGGACATCGCGGCCGCGGTCACCTTCCTGGCCAGCGACGAGGCGTCGTACGTGACCGGTCAGACGCTGTACGTCGACGGCGGCATCAGCCTCGGCACCTGATCGCCCGCACGATCCGATGCGACGAGCCCGCCCGGGTCTGCCGGGCGGGCTCGTGTCGTTCTCGGGCCGGGTTGCTCAGGGGCCGGGTCGCTCAGGGGCCGCTGAGCACCAGGCTCGACGCGACGACGCGGCCCCGGCCGTCGACGAACAGCGTCCAGCCGAACGCCGAGAAGCAGTCGGCCGCCGCCCCGTCGGCATTCGCCGGTACGACGGTCGCCGACGCGACGCTGGCAGGGACCTCCGGCGGGGTGACCCGGTCGCAACCGATCGTCGCCGGCACGCCGTCGACGACCTCGGTGGATCCGCCCTCGTCGAGCAGTGCCGCGAGGGTGAGCGACGGGTCGACGGGGCACGCGCGTCCGGCGTACTCCGCGACCCCCTCGGGGCAGCCGCCCCAGGCGCCGCCGGCGGCGGCCTCGTCGGCGCTGAGCCGCGCGACCAGCTCGCCGCCGACGTAGGACGCGACCTCGTCGGCCCAGCGGATCGGCCCGTCCTCGCCGCTGGCGGCGCGGTAGGCCTCCCGCAGGGCGGCGTCCACGGCGGCAGGGGCTGCCGGGGCGGCACTGGCGGACGGTACGGCGGTCGCTTCGGAGGTGGGGGCCGGGGAGGTGACGGGGGTGGTCGCGGTCCTCCCGAAGGGCCCGTTCTCCGGGATGTCGGCGCCGCCTCCGCAGGCAGTGAGCGCGAGCGCCACCGCGACGGCGGACGCGCTGCCGATGCTCCTCCCGCGTGCCATCTCCACCTCCTGCGCCACCATATCAGGATGGTCCGACGCGACGGCCGACGCGACCCGTCGGCCCTTCCACGGCTCTCGGCGGATCCGTGCAGAAAGGCCCGACACTCCCGCCGCGCTGCCTTCCTGGGGGCCGCGGTGCGTCAGACTGGCCGCGTGCGCATCTCCACGCTTCGAACCGCCCTGCCCGCCTCCCTCGTCGCCCTGAGCCTGGTGCTCGCCGGGTGCGGCAGCGACGACAGTGAGCCCGCGGAGGACGCGACCTCCGCGGCGCCGGCGCCCGAGGAGCCGCAGATCTGGCCGCTGACCGGTCTCGAGGCCGCGGAGGGGGAGTCGGTGGCGCTGGACCGCCCGGTGGTCGTGACGAAGATCGACAACTCCACCAACAGCGCGCCGCAGGTCGGGCTGAGCAAGGCCGACCTGGTGGTGGAGGAGCTGGTCGAGGGCGGCACCACCCGCCTCGCGGCCTTCTACTACTCCCAGCTGCCCGGTGACATCGGCCCGGTGCGGTCGATGCGGGCCAGCGACATCGGCATCGTCTCGCCGGTCGACGCCGTCATCGCCACCAGCGGCGCCGCGAGCCAGACCATCAGCCGCCTGGAGAAGGCGGGCGTGAAGTTCTTCGGCGAGGGCAGCCCCGGCTTCTACCGCAACACCGGCCGCAGCGCGCCGTACAACCTCTTCACCGACCTCAAGAAGGTGGCGAAGGCCGCGGAGGACGGCAAGGAGGAGCGTCCGGCGGACTACCTGCCGTGGGGCAGCCCCGAGGACCTGCCGGAGGGCAAGCCGGCCGGCACCCTGTCGGCGGGCTTCGGCAGCCACACCACGAACTGGGTGTTCGAGAACGGCGCCTACGTCAACAACAACTCCAACGCCGCCCAGGGCGACCACTTCCAGGCCGAGTCGGTCCTGGTGCTGCGGGTGAAGGTGGTCGACGCGGGCTACAAGGACCCCGCCGGCAACTTCGTCCCCGAGAGCGAGTTCGAGGGCGAGGGCGAGGCGCAGCTGTTCCACAACGGCCAGGTCGTCGAGGGCACGTGGTCGAAGTCGGGGCTGGATGCGCCGCTGAGCCTGGCCACGGCGCAGGGCGAGCTGAAGGTCCCCGCCGGCAAGGTGTGGATCGAGCTGGTCCCGGTCGACGCGAACAACGGCTCGGTCGCCTTCGGCAAGTGAGTGCGGGCGGGTCCGCGCGGACCCGCTGAGCGACGCCCCCGTCAGTCGGCGGGGGCGTCGTCGTTCTCGGGCTCGGCGCCGCGGAACGCGCTGGGCATGCCGATCCCCTGCTCGACCAGGCTCTGCACGCCGGCGAGCAGGAACCCGATGGCGCCCTCCACCCGTTGCGCGGCCGCCTCGGGGTCGTCGGCGGTGGCGACGGACTCACCGGCCGACGACATCGCACCGAAGAAGATCCGCGCGAAGGTCTGCAGCATCGGCTCGTCGAGCTCCCACGCGCCGGCGTCGAGCGTGGCGCGGACGATCTCGACGATATTGGCGAACGTCGAGCGCTCCTCCTGCTCCCGGTAGCGCTCGTAGCCGAGCACGGCGGGACCGTCCTGGATCACGATCCGCCGGTAGCGGGGATCTTGGACGACGTCGAGGAACGGGCGGAGACCGTCGAGCGCCTTCAGGCAGGGGTCGCGCTCGGCGCGCAGCGCCTTCTGGATCCGCTTGGACGACTCCTGCTCGACCCGCTCGAAGACCGACTCGAACAGCGCCTGCTTGCCGGAGAAGTGGTGGTAGAGCGCACCCTTGGTGACGCGGGCGCCGGCGACGATGGCGTCCAGCGAGGTCGCGGCGTAGCCCTTCTCGGTGAACAGCCCCTCCGCGACGTCCACGAGGGCGCGCTTGGTGGAGGCGGAGTACGCCGCACGCCGCGAGGCGCCCGGCACGCCGGGGACCTTGGGGACGAGTTTCGACACCGATGCCTTGGCCGCCACCGGTCCAGCATAGGTGTGTGCATCCGTGGCGCGTGAGCACGGTCACGTACAGGGGTGGGCGGGATCACCCTCGGATCCGTTGGGCATACCCGCGGTCTGGGCCATACTCGAAGTACGTACCAGCGGTATGTCGGAGATCCCCCGTCTCGACAGCCGCCGACCAGACGAGGACTGACCATGACCTGGACGGCCTTCCACAACCGGGGCGAGACCCTCCGCTCCGTGATCGCCACGTCCGCAGTGCGCCGCGACGGCCTGCTGCCCATGGACCTGGACGGCGTGACCGCCACCTTCCGCGACGAGCTCGACCTCCTCGCCGCCCTCACTCTGAAGTGGCACACCCGTCTCTCCGGCCACATCGAGCGGATGCTCGCCCACCAGCCGATGGACCTCGACGAGGCCGTCGCCATCGCGTGGAGCAACACCGCCCACGAGCTGCCCGGCGTACGCCTGATCATCGACCACTACCGCGAGCACCCCCTCGACGACGCCATGGCCGACGCCATGGCGGCCGCGCGCTTCAAGGAGCACCACCTGCTGGCCGTCATGGCCGGTCGGATCACGCTCGGCGACGAGGCGGCCCGCCGCGTCGGTGCCGAGATCGAGGAGCGGGCCCGTTCGCTGCACCGCGGCACCCCCGTGATCACGCCCGACGCGGCGTACGGCGAGCCCACCGCTCGCGGCTCCTTCCTGGAGCGGCTGCGGGCGGTCGTCGCCGCCTGACCTGCTGGCCCGGCGCAGACCCTCCCTCCCGCGCCGGGCCGGCGCCTCGCCGGCGCCTCGCCGGTGTCGAAACATCACGGTAGGTACCTGAGCGGTCGCCTCCCTCGTGGAACTCCGCGAGGGAGGCTGGTGCTCACCTTCCTACCGTGATGATTCGACAACGCGGGCGGGCGAGGCCGGGAGCAGTGGGGGATGATGGCGGCATGTCCACCGCCTCGGGGAGTGCTGCCGGCGTCGACCTCGCGGCCGGCCGCCTGCTGCTGGCCGCGCCGGGTCTGCTCGACCCGAACTTCGTCGACACGGTCGTGCTGCTGCTCGACGTCAACGACGAGGGCGCGCTGGGCGTGGTCCTGAACCGGCCGACGGCGCTGCCGGTCTCCGACGTGCTGGGGGACTGGGGCGACGTGGTGGAGGAGCCGGAGGTGCTCTTCCAGGGCGGACCGGTGTCGACGGACGGGGCGCTGGCGGTCGCGCTGGCCGCGCCGGGCGGGGAGGGCGGCGCCGGGTTCCGGGCGCTGTGGGAGCGGGTGGGGCTGCTCGACCTGGATACCCCTGCGGAGCTGGTGCGCGGCACGGTGGACCGGCTGCGGATCTTCGCCGGGTACGCCGGTTGGGGCGCCGGGCAGTTGGAGGCGGAGGTCGCCGAGGGCAGCTGGTACGTCGTGGCGGGGGAGGTCGACGACGTGTTCGGCGGGGACGTGCGGGACCTGCGTCGGCAGGTGCTGCGGCGACAGCCGGGTGACCTCGCGCTGCATGCGACGCGGCCGGCGGACCCGGAGTTGAACTGACGCCGACGGGGCCTCCGGCGATTTGAGACACCGATGTCTCATGTGAGACATTGGTGTCTCACGTCAGGAGGCGTCCATGTCCACCCGCGACACCGTGCTCGCGGCAGCGCTCACGCTGCTCACGACCGAACCCACCGCATCGATGGCGCAGATCGCCCGCGAGGCCGGCGTCGGCCGCGCGACCGTCCACCGTCACTTCGCCAGCCGCGAGGATCTGCTGCACGAGATCGGCGTGCGCTCGCTGGACCGCTGGGAGGAGAGCCAGGCGGCCGCCGGCGTGCCCGCCGCCGTCGCCGCGGGCGACGCGGCCCTGATCCGCGCGACGCTCGAGGACATGCTCGCGCGGTTCGTCGCCGACGCCGAGGACTTCGCGATCGCCCTGACCGACACCACCGTGGTCTACGCGCCCGACCTCCAGGAGCGCTGCCAGGAGCTGTTCGCCTCCGAGGTCTCCCTGTACGCCGCCGCGCAGCAGGCCGGCCTCCTGCGCGCCGACGTACCGGCCCGCTGGCTCGGGCACACCGTCTACGGCCTCCTCGTGGCCGTGCGCGACGCCCTCGTCGCCGGCGACATCGCCCGCCGCGACGCCGAGGCCTTGCTGATCTCCACCTTCCTCGACGGGAGCGCCGCACGATGACCGCCATCGACCCCACGCCGACCGCGGGTGCCGTGAGCCGGCGTCGCTGGGGCGGGCTCGCCGTCCTGGGCGCGTGCCTGCTCGTGGTCGTCATGGACATGACGGTGCTCAACGGCGCCCTGCCCGACCTGACCGCCGACCTCGGCGCCGGCGCCCTCGCGCAACTGTGGATCGGCGACGTCTACTCGCTGGTCCGGGCCGGCCGGCTCGTGCCGCTGGCCGCCGTCGCTGACCGCGTCGGGCGCCGCCGGATGCTGCTGACGGGGTTCGCGATCTTCGGCGTCGCCTCCCTCGGCGCCCGGCACGCGCGCTCGCCCGGCGACGTCATCGCCGTCCGCGCGCTGCTCGGCATCGGCGGCGCCATGATCATGCCGGCGACCCTGTCGCTCATCCGGGCGCTCTTCCCCGATGCCCGCGAGCGCGCCTTCGCGCTCGGGCTGTGGGCCGCGACCGCAGCCGTCGGCGGGGCCGTGGGCCCGATCGTCGGCGGGGCCCTACTGCAGGCGTTCAGCTGGCACGCCGCCTTCCTGGTCCACGTCCCGCTGATGGTCGTCGCCCTCCTCCCCGGCCGCCCCCTGCTCCCGGAGAGCCCCCCCGAGGCGCCCGGCCGGGCCCCCCCGGCCGGCGTGCTGCTGTCGGTCGGGGGCATGGCCGCGGACGTGTACGGGGTCAAGCACCTCGGCAAGTGCGGTCTCGACGTCGAGGGCACCGTCGCGCTGGTCGCCGGAGCCGTGCTGCTGACCGTGTTCGTCCGCCGCGGCCTGAGCGAGGACGCCCCGATGCTCGCGGTCCGCCTCTTCGCCAACCCCGTCTTCCGGGCCGGTGTCCTCACCGCCCTGGTCAGCAGCACCGTGATGATCGCGCTGCTCTTCGTCGGCTCGCAGTGGCTGCAGCTCGTCGAGGGCTGGTCGCCGCTGGTCGCGGGCGTCGCGCTGCTGCCGATGGCCCTCGGGGGACTGGTGGGCCCGCCGCTGGCCCCGACCGTCGCGAACCGCCTCGGCGCCCGGCCGGTGATCGTGGCCGGCCTCCTGGTGCTCGCCGCGGGCCTGCTCGTGCTGTGGCTCCTGCCGCGCCCCCTGCCCTACGCCGGCGTCGCGCTCGCCCTGCTGCTCGTGGGCTTCGGCACCGCCGCGCTCGGGCTCGCCTCCGCGCTGATCATGGGCAGCGCCCCGGTCCACCAGGCCGGTTCGGCCGCCGCGATCGAGGAGATGTCCTACGAGGTCGGCGGCGTCCTCGGCATCGCGGTCCTCGGCAGCCTCGCCGGCCTGGTCTACCGCTCCGGGTTGCCGGACCAGGCGCCCGCGCAGGCCGTGGAGTCGCTCACCGGGGCCCTCGGGACCGCGGTGGAGCCGGCCGCGCTCGCGTCGTACGCCGACGCCTTCGGCGCGGTCGGACTCGCGGGCGCGATCGCGACCCTGCTCGTCGCCTTCGTGGTGTGGCGCCAGCTGCCGAAGGACGTGGATGTCTCCGGCGGGCACTGATGCCCCCTAGACTGGCGCGGTGACCACGATCGGATTCTCGACAGACACGGACGTCCGCGAGGACCGCCGCACCGTCCCGACCGACGAGGGTGACCACGAGCGGTTCTCGCACTACGTGGAGAAGGACAAGCTCACCGAGGCGATGGTGATGGGCACGCCCGTCGTCGCGCTCTGCGGCAAGGTCTGGGTCCCCAGCCGGGCGCCGGAGAAGTTCCCGGTCTGCCCGGACTGCAAGGAGATCTGGGAGAGCCTGTCCGACGACAAGCCTGGCGACGGGTCCGGTCCGGACGCATGACCTCGCTCGGTCCGGCATGGCCGGAGCGGGCAGCCTGGGGCACGGCGCCGTCGCTGCGTGCCTGGCAGTCCGCCGCGCTCGACGACTACCTGTCCCGCAACCCGCGTGACTTCCTCGCCGTCGCGACCCCCGGGGCCGGCAAGACCACCTTCGCCCTGACGGTCGCCGCCGAGCTGTTGGGGCGCCGCGTCGTCGACCGGCTGATCATCGTCGCGCCCACCGAGCACCTCAAGGCGCAGTGGGCCGAGGCGGCCGCCCGTGCGGGCATCCCGATCGACCCGACGTACTCCGCGGGCTCCGGCAAGATCTCCAGCGACTACGTCGGCGTCGCGGTGACCTACGCCGGTGTGGGCGTCAACCCCCTGGCCATGCGGATCCGGACCGAGCGGTTCAAGACGCTGGTCATCCTCGACGAGATCCACCACGCCGGCGACTCCCTGACCTGGGGCGAGGGTGTGCGCGAGGCCTTCGAGCCGGCCGCCCGCCGCCTCGCCCTGACCGGTACGCCGTTCCGCTCCGACATCAACCCGATCCCGTTCGTCACCTACGCGCCGGGGGAGGGCGGCTTCCCGACGTCGGTGGCCGACTACACCTACGGGTACGGCGAGGCGCTGGCCGACCACGTGGTGCGTCCGGTGCTCTTCCTGGCCTACTCGGGCCAGATGAGCTGGCGCACCCGGGCGGGCGACGAGGTCGCGGCGTCGCTGGGGGAGCCGCTGACCAAGGACCTGACGTCGCAGGCGCTGCGCACCGCGCTGGACCCGAACGGCTCGTGGATGCCGTCGGTGCTGGCCGCGGCGGACAAGCGTCTCTCCGAGGTGCGTCGCCACGTCCCGGACGCGGGCGGTCTGGTGATCGCCTCCGACCAGGACTCCGCGCGCGCCTACGCCAAGCTGCTGAAGCAGATCTCGGGCGAGTCGGTGACGGTCGTGCTGTCGGACGAGAAGGCGTCGTCGAAGAAGATCTCGCAGTTCAGCGAGGGCGACAGCCGGTGGATGGTCGCGGTGCGGATGGTGTCGGAGGGCGTCGACGTGCCGCGGCTGACCGTGGGCGTGTGGGCGACGACGACCTCGACGCCGCTGTTCTTCGCCCAGGCGGTGGGTCGTTTCGTGCGGGCGCGCCGGCGTGGCGAGATCGCGTCGGTGTTCTTGCCGTCGGTGCCGAACCTGCTGTCCTTCGCCTCGGAGCTGGAGGCGCAGCGCGACCATGTGCTCAAGCGCAAGGTCAACGACGAGGGCGACATCTTCGCCGCGGAGGACGAGCTGCTCGCGCAGGCGAACGCCGGGGACGCGGCCTCCGACGAGCTGGAGGCGCTGCCGTTCGAGGCGCTGGGCTCGGAGGCCCGCTTCGACCATGCCCTGTACGACGGCGCGCAGTTCGGTCACGAGGGCGAGGTCCACGTGGGCTCGGAGGAGGAGATGGACTTCCTCGGCATCCCGGGCCTGCTGGAGCCGGACCAGGTGAGCGCGCTGCTGCAGCAGCGGCAGGCGGATCGGCGTCGTACCAAGCCGCCGGCGGCGGAGCGGCCGGCGGACACGGTGGCGGAGGTGACCACGCACGAGCAGCTGGCGCTGCTGCGTCGCGAGCTCAACGGCCTGGTCGCCTCGTGGCATCACCGGACCGGGCAGGCGCACGGCATCACGCACGCGGCGCTGCGCAAAGAGTGCGGGGGCCCGGCGGCGGCGGTGGCGAACGCGGAGCAGCTGCGCAAGCGGATCGACCGGATCCGTGAGTGGTCGGTGCGCAAGACCTCCTGAGCCCACGACCGGAAGGCGACTCGTAGGCAGCCCTTACTTAGGC
>QFCS01000757.1_pt1 | contig 10082 bp, 9 predicted proteins | sample 3576561 | NCBI WGS metagenome assembly QFCS01 | reverse complement strand
TCATGGAAGTGCTTTCAATGGGAAGGGTGAATCACAGGTGGCCTTTGTCCCACGGGCCGGTGATGGCCAGCGTGATGCCGGGGGTGTAGAGGTTCACGAACAGCACGCGGCCATCGGGGCTGAACACGCTGCCGGCCCACTCGGTGTTGCGGCGGTCGCCGGAGGCGGAGTTCTTGCCCACGGCCTGGATCTGCGCCGTGCTGAAGTTGAAGTTGTGGCGGGCGAAGGTGTAGGTGCCGCCTTCGGGCGTCAGCACCTTCAGGTCCTGCGCGGGAATGGGCGCGCTGGTGGGCGAGCCGTCGCCACCGTCCTCGTTCATCAGCAGGCCGCCACGCGGGCTCACGCAGATGTTGTCGGGGGAGTTGCCGACCACGCGGTCGCGGCCCACGAAGATGGCCTTGAGCGTCATGGTCGCCAGGTCGAGCGCCCACACCACGCCGCTGCGCGCCGGCAGCGAAGAGGTGGCACTGCTGGTGGCCTTGTCGGTGAAGAACACCGTGCCGTTGGCGACCCAGCAGCCTTCGTTGGCGCCGAAGATCGCGCCGCCGTTGGCGTAGGCGCCGCGGAACGGGCCGCTGCCGGTGACGGTGCCGACGGTGGTGCTGATGGACGCGCGGTCGGCGTCCGGATCGGCGATGGGCACCCACTCCACCTGGAACTCCTGGCACAGCGTGGGGAAGCGCAGGTCGGCACCCGGCACGCCGCGCACGGCCAGGCCTTCCAGCAGGCCACCGGCGTGCAGCGAGCCCAGGCCGCCGTTGACGTTGTTCGGACGGAAGCGGTACAGGGTGTTGGCGTAGCCCGCGTCTTCGGTCAGGTACCAGTAGCCGGTCTGCGGGTCGATGGCGCTGGCCTCGTGCGCCATGCGGCCCATGGCGATGATGGGCGTCGGGTCGGCGGCGTTGAGGCTGGTGTCGGCCGGCACTTCGAACACGTAGCCGTGCTTCTTGTTGCCGTCGGTGCTGATGCTGTTGCTGCCGATCTCCTCGTTGCTCATCCAGCTGCCCCAGGTGGACGCACCACCGGCGCAGGGACGGTAGATGCCGCCGAGGGAGGCGTAGCTGGCGACCCAGTTGCCGTCGCGCCAGACCAGGTTGGTGTTGCCACCGATCTGGTAACTGCCGCCGGTGGTGCCGGTGTCGTACTTGGCCACGTTGCTGTTGCCGGCGCCCAGGATGTTGGCGGCGCTGGAGCTGGTGGAGCGCTCGTGGTTGCGCACCAGGATGATTTCCTGGCTGCGGCCCACGCGGCGCGAGACCACCACGCCCATGCCGTCGTGCGCGTTCGGCGTGATGAGGCCGTCGCTCATCACGTCGCCGGCCCAGCCGTAGCTCTTGTAGGTGAAGCCAGCGGGCAGTTGCACCAGCGGCAGGCCGGTGGTGAGGTCGTTCACCGGCGCGACCGGGCCGTAGGGGCTCTCGGTCAGCGCGGAGGCGTCGGCGGGCGAGCAGCGCTCGGCGTAGTTCTGGTCCACCGTGGCGGCGTACGCAGCCATGGGGCCGCTGAACGCGGCGGCCACGGCGGCACCACCGCCCATCAGCACCTGGCGGCGCGAGAGATCGCGGCCTTGATCGTGGGATTGTTCGGACATGGGGAAGGGCTCCTTCTGGTTGGGGGAAAGCGCCCCGAAGGATGCGTGGCGAGGATGAATGGTCAGTGACCCGGTTCGCCGCAAACGGCCTGCCCTTTGTGAATCGCTGCTACAAAAAATGGTGCGATCGGACCATTGACGCGCTGTCGCGTTCGCGCAGATAAAAAGTCTTGTGCGTCGCATAATTGGCGGCAAACCCCGACACCCCCTGCCCCGCCATGGCCCTTGACCGATCCGACACCTCCATTGCCCTGCACGGCGCCTCCAACTTCCGCGACCTGGGCGGCCTGAGCGGCGACGCCGGACGGCGCGTGCGGCGCGCGCGGGTCTACCGATCCGACCACCTGGGGCGCCTGACAGATGACGACCTGCAGCGCCTGAACACGCTGGGCGTGACGCACTGCGTGGACCTGCGCGGCGCGCACGAATGCCAGGCCCTGCCCAACCGCCTGCCGGGCATCACCATCGAGCACCTGAGCATCGACCCCACCGTGCTGCGCCGCGTGCGCGAGCGCCAGAAGCAGGGCCAGGCGCTGGGCCGCGCCGAGGCCGTGGCGCTGATGCAGGAGACCTACGAGGACTTCGTGCGCCTGCGTGGGCCGGTGTTCGGTCAACTGCTCGCGCGCATCGCGGGGCGCGAGGCGCCGCTGGTGTTCCACTGCACCGCCGGCAAGGACCGCACCGGCATGGCCGCCGCGCTGCTGCTGGGCGCGCTGGGCGTGCACCGCGACGACGTCATGACCGACTACCTGCTCACCAACCACCTGTACCGGCGCGACACGCGCGTGGAAGAGCCCGCCCCGCCCGAGGTGCTGGAGGTGCTGTGGCAGGTGCAGCCCGAGTTCCTGCACACGGCGTGGCGCTGCATCGACGAGGAGTTCGGCGGCATCGACGCGTACCTTGCTGGGCCAGTGGGACTGGACGCGGCGGCGCGGGAGCGCTTGCGCGAGCGGCTGCTGGCACAGGACTGAAGCGCTGCCGCGCCCACCACCGGACGCGGCCACCGCCTACAGACGGCGCCGGCCAGACGCCACATCATGACGGGAGGAGCCAAGCACCCGCATGAGGACACGCGCCCGCCGCTGGACAGCCATCGTCACCGCCGCCCTGCTGGTGCTGTGGGCCGGCGCGTGGCTGGCGCTTCGCGCCTTCATGCCCAGCGACGACGAACTCGCGCGCCGGCTGGAAGCCATGTTCGAAGCGCGCACCGGCCAGGCGCTCGTGATCGGCCAACTGCGCTGGCGCCTGCTGGGCACGCCCGTGGTGGAGGTGCTGGACGCGCACACGCAGCAGGACGAGCCGATCCGCGTGCGCCGCATCGCCCTGCACCCCCAGTTGCTGCCACTGTTGCGTCGGCAACTCGTGATCGAGCGCCTGGAGGTGGAAGGCGCGCAGGTGCCGCGCGATGCGCTGCGCGCCCTGCGCGGCAGCGCCCCGGCCGACGACGCGAACGTCGTGCTGCGCCGGCTGGTGTTCACCGACCTCACCTACACCTCCTACGCGGGCATTCCGGTCGCGTACAGCGGCGAGGTCCGGTTCGACGACGACCGCCTGCCGCGCCGCGTGCAGATCCACCGCCCAGGGGTGGAGCCGCCCGTGACGCTGGACGCCACGCGCAATGGCCGGACCGACGACGGGGCACACATCTACCGCCTGGAACTGCAGGGCGCTGGGGGCACGGCAAGCGGCCAGGCGCAACTGAGCACCACCGACGACGGCCACCTGCGGCTCACCGGCCAACTCGCGCCGCGCCAGGTGGAGGTGCAGGCCCTGCTCGACGCCTTCCACCGCCGCTCGTTCATCAGCGGCCGGGCCTCGGGCACCACCGAGCTGCGCGCGGAGGGCGAGACTTGGGGGGCGCTGGCGCGCTCGCTGCACACGCGCAGCGAACTCACGGTGGACGGCGGGAAGATCCTGCGCATCGACGTGGACAAGGCCGTGAAGTCCCTGGGCGACGACCACGCCGGCGAGACGCCGCTGGACAGCCTGTCGGGCGTGGTGCAAACGCAGAACACCGAACACGGCATGAAGACCGAGTTCAGCGACGTGAAGGCCGTGGCCGGCAGCTACAGCGCCACGGGCCATGCCACGCTCTACCGTAAGCGCCTGGCGGCGCAAGGCCGGCTGGACATCGCGGGTGGCGCGGTGGGCGTGCCGTTCGCGGCCAGCGGGCCCACGCGCCAGCCGGAATTCAAAATCGCCAAGGGCACCATCGCTGGTGCGGCCATCGGCACCGTGCTGCTGCCGGGCATCGGCACCGCCATCGGCGCCCAGATCGGCGGTGCCATCAGCGGGCCGCCGGATGTCGAGAAGGAAAAAGAGAAAGAATCGTCGCGGCCCGAGCCGCCGCCACGGTGACAACGCAAAGGACGACACGCATGGCCCTGAAACGCCTGGACAACATCCTCATCGTGGTTGACGACCTGGAGGCCGTGAAGGCCTTCTTCCTCGACCTCGGGCTCGAACTGGAGGGGGAGACGGTCGTCGAAGGCCCCTCGGTCGATCGCCTCATCGGCCTGCAGAATGTGCGCGCCACGCTGGTGTTCCTGCGCACGCCAGATGGCCATGGCCGCATCGAGCTGGACAAGTACCACACACCCAACGCCGTGAGGTCCGGCCCCGTGGACACGCCGGTGAACGCCTTCGGCATCCGCCGCATCATGTTCGCCGTCGACGACCTCGACGCGGTTGTTGCGCGCCTGCTGGCCCGCGGTGCGGCGCTGGTTGGCGAGGTGGTGCGGTTCGGGGAGTCGCAGAAGCTGGCCTACGTGCGCGGACCCGAGGGCATCATCGTGGCGCTGGCGGAGCAGATTGGGTGAGGCGAAGGCCCATCACAGCGGCCAAATGCGCCGAGACGCGCTCGCGCAACCATTGATGGCCGGCCTCCTTGTCGTCCTTGCGGTGCCAGACGACATGGATCTCGAACCGCTGAAAGTCGAACGGCGGCTCGACACAGCGCAGCCCATGCACGTGAGCCAGCTCACGCGCGACATAGGCCGGCAGCGTCGCCACTGCGCGGCCCTGCTTCAGGATCGACGGAACCACCGAGAAGTGGGGCGTGGAGTGAGCGACATAGCGGTTCACCCGCAGTGACGACAAGGTCTCATCCAGCACCCCGCGCAACCCACCGCCAAACGACACGATGACGTGAGGCAAGTCCAGGTAGGCCTTCCTGGAGAGTTTCCTGGACACGTCCACGTGCGCCGGGTCCACCAGACACAGCAGGCCAGCGCTGGCGACGTGCTGGCTGCACAGCCACTTGGGAAGGTCCTTCACGACGCCGATCGCCAGGTCGACCTCGTCGCGCTCGAGCAGGATGGGGTTGACCAGGAAATCCGTTCGACAAACGACATGGCGTGGGCCGTCCTGTGTCGACAGCGCCGAGCGGGCCAGCCACGGCGACAGGATGACGTCGATGTCGTCAGAACAGCCGATCCGGAAGGTGCGGCGCGTCTGGGCGGGATCGAACGAGCCGGACCCTTGCAGCCCGAGGCGGATCTGTTCGAGCGTCGGCCCAACCGTGCGCATGAACTCGGTGGCGCGCGCCGTGGGCTGGAATTCGGTGCCGACGCGGACGAACAGCGGGTCGTCGAGCTCCGCCCGAAGCCGCCTCAACGCCATGCTGACCGCGGGCCCGCCGATGCCCAGCTTGTCGGCTGCGCGCGTCGCACTGCGCTCGTGCATCAGTGCCGAGAAGATCCACAGCAGATTCAGGTCGAAGCGACGCAGTTCATTTTCATTGAACATGGAAGTTTTCCAAATCATCTTGATTGATCTGCGCACGGATCCTACGCTGATGTCCATCGAACGCATGCCCCTGGAGACCCCATGCCTGACCACTACGCCGCCCTTTCGCCCCTCGGCCCTCGCATCGTTCGCCAGATCAAGCCTGCGAATCGGCTCACCAGCCTGCAGGGCAAGACGATCGGCTTCCTGTGGAACGGCCTGTTCCGTGGCGAAGAGATCTTTCCCATGGTGGCGCAACTGCTGGATCAGCAGTACGGCGACATTCGATGGATCGACTTCAGCGAATTCGGGCTGACGTTCGGCGGCGATGAAATCGAGGTGCTCGCCCGCCTCCCGGCGAGGCTGAGGGAACTGGGCGTCGATGCGGTCATCGCGGGCGTGGGTTGTTGTGGCGCGTGCACGCCGGCGGTCATGCGCGCGGCCAGCGTCGCCGAGGACGCCGGGGTGCCTGCCGTATCGCTGGTGTGCGACGGCTTTACCGGTCAGGCCCGGGCCGTGTCAGGCGGGCTCGGTATCAGCAACCTCGCCATCGCCCGGATCGTCGGACACGTTGATGAACAGGACGTTGGAGAACTGCGCGCCAGCCTCGACTCGGTCACGCTGGCCGAGATCGCACGGGGACTGACGCAAGCGCCCGCGGACGCGCAGAGGCAGGCGGAACTTGAATCAGGCGTCGTCATCGCTCAAGGCACGTTCGACGAGATCAACCGATTCTTTCTTGAGCATCGCCTGAGCGACGGACTGCCGATTGTTCCACCCACGCAGAGCAAGGTGGACGAGTTCCTGCGCTTCAGCCCCGATCCGCCCGAGCGGCTCATCGGCTCGATGAAGCCCTCCGGCGCGGGAGCCACAGTGTTCAACGTGGCCGTCAACGGCGTCATGGCCAACTGTCGGCCCGAGTACATGCCGATCCTGATCGCGATTGCCGAAGCGCTCTGCGACCCGGCGTACGGCGTGGAACACAGCGGCGACACCACAGGCGGCGAGGCGCTGGTGATCCTCAGCGGCGAAATCGCCCAACGCCTGGGCTTCGCTGTCGCTGGTGGTGTGCTGCGCGACGGGGTGCAGGCGAACACCAGCACGGGGCGCTTCGTGCGCTTGTTACTGCGCAACGTGGCGCGGTCCCTGCCCGGCGAGGCCGACAGAAGCACCTTCGGCAACACCTGGCGCGTGGTGCTCGCCGAGCACGAGGACGCGGCCCGCTCCCTGGGCTGGTCGCTGTTCTCCGAAGATCGCGGGCACGCGCCCGGCGCCAACCTGATCACCGTGGCCCGCTTCACCGCTGGCGGTGTCGTCGGCTCCATCTATGGCAAAGACCCGGCGCAGATCGTGGCCTACCTCGCCGATGGACTGGTCCGGCAGATGAGCTGGGAATCGGTCTACACCGTCGGGTTTGCCCGCGGCACCTACCGACCGCTGATCGTGCTCAGCCCGATGGTGGCGCGAACGTTGACGCGTGCGGGTGTCGACAAGGCCAGCCTGCGACAGATGCTGTACCAACAAGCGCGCATGACGGCGCGGAAGATGGAGGACTACATCGGCCCCTGGACCAACCTGGTGCCGGGCCGACCGACCCTGGCGCAACTGGTGGAGGCGGGCAAGGCGGCGCCCTTGTTCGCCGAAAGCAGCGATCCTGATCGCCTTGTGCCGATCGTCGAGCGGCCGGAGGACATCCTGATCGTGATGAGCGGTGATCCACTGCGCTCGAATGCCTACGTTTTCGGCAGCAATGGGCCGCATGGGTTTCCGACGACTGCGGTTGTTCGGGCGTGAACGGCCCTATGGCGGCGGCTGCAGCGTGGCGCAGACGAACATTCGGCACAGGAGTCCATCCGACCGCATCCGATGCGAAGCCGAAGACCGGGCTCCGGAGAGCGGCTCAAGACTGATCACGATAGTTCGCCCTTCATGGCCTTGCCTGCAGCTTTCGATCCCTTGCGGTCGATCACTGCCCCAATCGCGGCATCTGCAAGCGGACTTCAGCCACGTGACAGCTGGGTCGCGTTATCTTTCGGAGAGTCTGGCAATATTCCAGTCTGCAAGATCTTCATGGAGGTAGGTGTGCCAGATATCGATGTTGAATTCCTCAGTGAGCTGGACTCGGAACTAGGCACCGCGCAAGCCGAGCATTTCTCCGAAGCTGTCCTGCACGCTGCCGATTGGACGGTCGAGACCATGGTGTCACAGTTGGTTCGCGGAAATATCGAGATGAATCCGAGGTTCCAACGCAGAGACGCGTGGTCGGTCCGGCGGAAGAGTGCATTCATCGAGTCTCTGATCCTTGGCCTCCCGGTTCCGCAGATTGTCTTGGCGGAGAAGCGTGGGCAGCGTGGAAAGTACATCGTTCTTGACGGAAAGCAGCGACTGCTTTCGCTAATGCAGTTCACTGGGAATGCGGAGGGGCCCCACAACGCATTTCGGCTCTCCGGGCTTGAAGCCCGCAGCGATCTGACCCGCAAGACATATGAGGCACTTAAGGACCCGTCCTGCGAGAATGACCTCAATGCTTTCCTTAACTACACAGTCCGAACCGTCGTCATCCGCAACTGGCCCAGCTACGACTTCCTGCATCTTGTCTTCCTGAGGCTGAACACCGGTAGCGTCAAGCTCTCTCCGCAAGAACTGCGCCAAGCGCTCTTCCCCGGAACGTTCTCGGACACAGTTGATGATCGCGCGCAGGCGTCTGCGCCTTTGCAAGCAATTTTGGGGCGCGAGACGCCCGACCCTCGGATGCGAGACGTCGAGCTGCTTGTTCGGTTCCTTGGCTTTCATTTCTTCATGTCGACCTACAGCGGTCGCATGAAGGATTTTCTAGACGCAACTTGCGACACGTTAAACAGCAACTGGCAAATTGAAGAACCGAAGATTGAGCAAGCGATAGCGGCATTTAACGCGGCAGGCGATGCACTGCTGCAGATCTTTGGGGCGGAAAACATCGCCAGAAAGGCGAACTCGCGGCTATTCAACCGCGCCATTTTCGACACCTTAGTCTTTTACGCGGCGAATGACGCCATCCGCGCGGGTATGCTGCAACAGCCCGATGCCGTACGCGCCGCATACGCAGCTCTAGCTGCTGATCAAGACTTCCTGGACGCCTCCGAAAGCGACACGGCCGGTGTCCCGAATACGCTCGCAAGGTATGTCATGTGGGGGGAGAGGCTGAAGGCCACTCTGGGTGTGGAGTTCGCTGTACCAGCCCCTCGCCCGGCCGATCCTGCAGATCACAACTCAAAGGCTGGAATCTCGTTCGCCGGATTTGGGATCTGACGTATGGCATCCCCTCGCTATCAACAGCTGGAGGAGCAGCTGAAGATCCTGAGAGGCTGCCTCTTGCCTGCGGACTTCGACCCCACGGGGGCATACGAGGATCAGGAAGGAGTCTCGACGCGAGCACTCGCATACCGCGTTCTAGCGCATGCCGAGATCGAGGCCTTCTTCGAGGATCGGGCCTTGGAGCCCGTCGCCCGTGCACAAGTTGTTTGGGAAAGCACGCGGCATGTTTCCCACGTGGCTCTATGTCTTGTGGGGTTCTGCGGCAAGGAGATGGCGCTCCCTCCAGCCACTTTAGAGGCGCCAAACGACAACAAGCGCAAGTCGTGGCCAGCCCAAGTCGATATCGGCCAACGGTTGCTTCCGATCATCGCCACTTTCCATCGCCATGTTCGGAACGAGAACCACGGCATAAAGGAAAAGAACTTGCTCGCGCTCCTGCTTCCGATCGGAATTGCATTCAGCAAGATCGACCCGGCGTTCCTTACGGACATGGAGTCATTTGGAGCTATGCGAGGGCTAGCAGCTCACTCTTCAGGTAAAACCACGGCACGCCAATCTGTTGACCCTGAGGCAGAACAGAAACGTGTGCTGGCGCTGATGCCAGGAATTGCTGCAATCGACTTAGAGATTGACGCGTTGCTGGCGGCGATGCCGATATCTGAGAATGCCGCCGCTACACCTTCATAGCTTTGCTGGATCCAGACATGAGCCCGTCCTGCTTCGAGCCTGCACATGTCCACTCCAACGGCAGCTCTGAACTGCGTGACCGCGCGCTTGTCACAAAGATCGCTGGAGAGGCAATGTGTCCATCTTGGACCGGAACGCACGATTGAGCTGCTTTTGCGATGTGCTCCCCCATGACGGCGTCGCTCCGCAGCGCCCGACCTTGGTTGCGGTCCTAGCTGTCTAGGTCAAGTTGTAGGAACAGGTCGCAGAGGCGAGTTGGTACGATCACACCACCGTCCCATCCGCCATTGTTCTGCCCGAAGCCTGCGTTCACGATGGAAATTAAGAGGTACTGATCCGCCGTAGTCCGCTCCTTGATGGTCAAGCCAGCGAACGCACGCACTGAAGCGATGTCAAAGGAAGGAAGGCGTTCGATTGCTACCAGCAGTCGACGCAGTTGGATGTAGTCAATCTGGCCCCTTGCATAGGCAGCAAAGCATCTGGCGGCGATTCCAGGTTTGCGCTCGCTTTCCAGGCGGTCCAGGATTTCGATAATCGCATCGCCCACCCGTCCCGCAAACTTTCCGTCCTCGTTCAACTTGTCGACCATCGTGTCTCGCTCTTCTTTGGTCAGCTCGGAAAGCCTATCTAGGAAGCTGATGACTTTGCTGGCGAGCATCTGGTCTCGAATGTTGCCGGTGACGTTTAAGACGCTGACAAGCGTGCTCACTGAGCCAGCCCCCTGAATAACCGGACACGGTCCATCGCTTATCTTCCAGATAGGAGTAGGACTGTGAGTACGACC
>QFCS01001345.1_pt1 | contig 10132 bp, 7 predicted proteins | sample 3576561 | NCBI WGS metagenome assembly QFCS01 | reverse complement strand
GGGAGCGCAGGTAGCTGCCGATGGCGCCGAGGTGGGCCCAGCCGTCGTCGCCGGCGGTGGCGTTGACGGCGCGGGTGAGCAGGCTCTGGATGTTGGGCAGCTCGCGGGTCCCGGCGGCCGCGTCGCCGCCGTCCCCCACCTCGCCGCCGCCCGTCGCGTCGCCGCCGTCCCGCACCTCGCCGCCGTCCCCCGCCTCGCCCGCCTCGCCCGCGTCGCCTGTGCCGGAGAGCCCGGCGGCGTCGGGCGCGGACCCGTCGGCGGAGGTGGCGCTGGCGCCGATCACCTCGAGGTAGATGAAGGTGTCGACGGCCGCGACGAGGGACTGGGGTGTCTTGCGCAGGCCGAGGCCGTAGACGGTCTTGCCGGACTCGCGCAGCCGGGTGGCGAGGCGGGTGAAGTCGCTGTCGCTGCTGACGAGGGCGAAGGCGTCGAGGTTGCCGCTGTAGAGCAGGTCCATCGCGTCGATGATGAGCGCGGAGTCGGTGGCGTTCTTGCCGGTCGTGTAGGAGAACTGCTGCACCGGGACGATGGCGTGCCGGTTGAGCTGGGTCTTCCAGCCGCCGAGCTGGGGTGTGGTCCAGTCCCCGTAGGCCCGCTTGACGGTGGCGACGCCGTACTGGGCGAGCTCCTGGAGCAGGGCGCTGACGTGCTTGGGGGAGGTGTTGTCGGCGTCGATGAGGACGGCGAGCCGGGCGGTGGCCGAGGTGCTCATGGCCCCATCATGACCGACCCGGCGGGGCGGGGCGCGGGGGTCAGGACGCCGCGCTGGCGCTGCCGCCGCGGTACTCCTGGGCGCGGGCGGTGAGGGCGACCTGCAGCTCGCGCACGGGCAGCGGCTGCTGGAGCGTCTTGCGCTGGCGCAGCTGGAGAGTGACGAAGGTCTGCTCGCCGGCGATGGGCCGCGACTCGATCATCCCGACGCGGTGCAGCGGGTCGCCCAGCACGGAGTAGTCGGGGAGCACGGTGACGCCGACGCCTTCGGCGACGAGCGCCTTGCCCATCTCGGCGCCGTCGGTGCTGTGCGCGGCGGGCGGCACGTCGGGGCCGAAGGCGCGGTGCACGTAGCGGTGCATGACGTACCCGGCGCGCATCATGACGAACCGCTCCTGGCGCAGCTCGTCGATGGTGACCTGGGGGCGGGCGAGCAGCGGGTGTCCGGCGGGCAGTACGGCGACGGGCCGGCCGTGGAGGAGGTCGATCCCGTCGAGGCCGATGGGTGCGTCGTCGCCGTCGAGGACGTTGACGAGCCCGAGGTCGAGGGTTCCTTCGGCGAGGGCCTCGTCGATCTGGGCCTGCTGGAGGGTGAGGACCTCGACGGTGGTGCCGGGGTGGCGTTCCTGGAAGGCGCGCACGGCGGGAACGAGGAGGGTGGAGGTGGCGGCGTGGACGGTGCCGAGGCGGATGACGCGGGTGTCGGTGCGCTGGTCGCCGGCGGCGGTGCGGAGGCGGTCGACGGCGGCGAGGACCTCGGTCATGTAGGGGAGGAGCTCGCGTCCTTCGCGGCTGATCCGGGCGCCGGAGCGGCGCCGGTCGAGGAGGGTGACGCGCAGTTCGCGCTCGAGCTTGGTGAGGGCCTCGCTCAGGGCCGGCTGGGAGAGGTGGAGCTTCTCGCTGGCGCGGCGCAGTGAGCCGTGCTGGGTGACGGCGGCGAGGTACTCCAGCTGTTCGATGCGCATCGGTGCTCCTTGGGTCCTGGGCGGGGGTGCCCGACGTCGCCGATCACCTCCATCGGCGACGCCGTGGGTCGCGGTCCTTGCCCGCGACCTTAAGTCAAGTAAGTTTGTAGACAAACAGTAACACGAGTCGGGGCCCACGGTCCCGTACGGCGGCCGCGGGGCCTGGTTTCCGGAGCTCACGCAGATCCGGGCCGGCCCCGCGGCCGCGGTCGCCACTGCCGCGCGGGTGGGCGCTCGCGGCGCACTGCCGGTTCGTTGCGCACGGCGCAAGGCGCCGCCTGTCGCGGGGTCGCCGGTTCCATGCTGCGGACGACCCCGCCGCCCTTGCGGAACCACCCGTTTTCGTTAATGTCTATCGAAGTACTTTACTTAAGTCCGTGGAGCACCCGCACCGCAGCACCGAGCCGATCCGGGAGTCACCGATGTCCGACCCGCACCGCACGATCCTCGACCCCGAGGCCTTCGCCCAGCCCCTGAAGTTCGCCTACTGGGTGCCCAACGTCAGTGGCGGTCTGGTCGTCAGCACGATCGAGCAGCGCACCGACTGGAGCTACGACTACAACGTGCGCCTGGCCCGCCTCGCCGAGGCCAACGGCTTCGAGTACGCCCTCACCCAGGTGCGCTACCTCGCGTCGTACGGCGCGTCGTACCAGCACGAGTCGACCAGCTTCAGCCTCGCGCTGCTGCTCGCCACCGAGCGACTCAAGGTCATCGCCGCCGTCCATCCCGGACTCTGGCAGCCCGGCGTGCTCGCCAAGTTCGTCGCCACCGCCGACCAGATCTCCGGCGGCCGGGCGGCCGTCAACGTCGTCAGCGGCTGGTTCAAGGACGAGTTCACCAAGCTCGGCGAGCCGTGGCTCGAGCACGGCGAGCGCTACCGTCGCGCCGAGGAGTTCATCCGCTACCTGCGGGAGATCTGGACCTCCGAGCACGCCGAGCTCAGCGGCGACTTCTACCGCCTCCACGATGTGGACCTCAAGCCCAAGCCGCTGGCCGCCGAGGGCCGGCCGCACCCCGAGATCTTCCAGGGCGGCAACTCCACCGACGCGCGCGGCATGGCCGGGCGGGTCTCCGACTGGTACTTCGCCAACGGCAACACCCTCGAGGGGATCTCCGAGCAGATCCAGGACGTCACCGACGTCGCCACCGTCCACGGACGCACCGTCCGCTTCGGCGTCAACGGCTTCCTCATCGGCCGCGACACCGAGGCCGAGGCACGCGACGTGCTCCGTGAGATCGTCGACAAGGCCGACCGGGAAGCCGTCGAGGGCTTCGGCTCCGCGGTCAAGCAGGCCGGCAAGAGCGCGGGGGACGGCAAGGGCATGTGGCAGGACTCCGAGTTCGCCGACCTCGTTCAGTACAACGACGGCTTCCGCACCGGCCTCGTCGGCACGCCCGAGCAGATCGCCACCCGGATCGTGGAGTACAAGAAGCGCGGGGTGCACCTCCTCCTGCTCGGGTTCCTGCACTACCTCGAGGACGTGGAGTACTTCGGCCGCGAGATCCTGCCGCTGGTGCGCGAGCTCGAGGCCGCCGAGCTGGCGAGGATCTGATGACCCTCGCCGCGCCCGCGGACGTCGCGACCGCACGGCACACCGCCGCGAGCGCCATCGCCGCCGCCACCGACCTGGCCGCCCGCTTCGCCGACGGCGCCGCCCGTCGCGACCAGGAGCGGATCCTGCCGGTCGGCGAGATCGAGGAGCTGTCGGCGGCCGGCCTGCTGGCCCTGACCGTCCCGGCGGCGTACGGCGGCCCCGGGCTGGACGTGCCCACGCTGACCGAGGTGGTGCGGATCCTCGCCACCGGCGACCCGAACATCGCCCAGATCCCACACAGCCACTTCGTCTACGTCAACGCGCTGCTGGAGCAGGGGAGCGAGGCGCAGAAGCGGTTCCTGCTCGGCGAGGTGCTCGCCGGCAGGCGCTTCGGCAACGCCCAGTCCGAGATCCGCAGCAGCCACGTGCGCGACCACGCCACCACGCTCCGCCCCGACCCCGAGCGTCCGGGCGCCTGGGTCCTCGACGGGGAGAAGGGGTACGCCACCGGCGCCTACCTCGCCCACTGGATCCCCGTCCTCGCGCACCTCGGCGAGGACGGCCCGCTCGGGGTCGCCTGGGTCGGGCGCGACGCCGCCGGTGTCACCGTGATCGACGACTGGGACGGGCTCGGGCAGCGGACGACGGCCAGCGGGACCGTCCGCCTCGACGGGGTCCGGGTCGCGGGCGACCGCGTCACGCCGTACCACCTGACGTTCGAGGGGCCCCAGGTGTACGGCGCCTTCGCCCAGCTGCTCCACGCGGCCATCGACGCCGGCATCGGGCGGGCGGCGGTCCGCGACGCCGCGGCGTTCGTGACCACGAGCAGCCGCCCCTACCCGGACGCGATCGCGCTCTACGCCACGAGCGGCGCGGCCGACGACCCGCTGGTCGTGCAGGCGTTCGGCGAGGTGGACCTCCAGGTCCGCGCCGCCGAGGCCCTGCTCGCCGAGGCCGCCCGGTCCGTCGAACGCGCCCGCGCCCGCCTCACGGAGGCCACGGCGGCCGAGGCCAGCCTCGCCGTCGCCGCGGCCCGCGCGGCGACGACCGCCGCGTCGCTGGAGGCCGCGAGCAGGCTCTTCGAGGTCGCCGGCACCCGCTCGGCCCTGCGCGGACTCGACCTGGACCGGCACTGGCGCAACGCCCGCACCCACACGCTGCACGACCCCGCCGCCTGGAAGGTGCACCACCTCGGTCGCCACGCGATCGACGGCACCCTGCCGCCCAACCACGGCCAGATCTGAGGTCTCGATACGCCCTCGCCTGGCGGCTCGGGCTACTCGACCAACGAAACCGATCGCTGGTCGAGTAGCCGCCGCGAGGGACGAGCGGCGGCGTATCGAGACCACCGCACCGAAAGGAAGACCATGTCCTTGAAGTTCCACTGGTTCCTGCCCACCAACGGCGGTGACGGCCGGCAGGTCGTCGGCGGCGGCCACGGCGTCAACCCCGGCCAGGCCGGGCGTCCTGCCGACGTCGCCTACCTGACCCAGGTCGCGCGCGCGGCCGAGGACAACGGCTTCGAGGCGGCGCTGACGCCGACCGGCGCGTGGTGCGAGGACGCCTGGCTGACCACGGCGATGCTGAGCCGCACCAGTGAGCGGCTGAAGTTCCTCGTCGCCTTCCGGCCGGGTCTCGTCGCGCCGTACCTGGCGGCGCAGATGGCGGGCACCTTCCAGAACCTCACGGGCGGGCGGCTGCTGCTCAACGTGGTGACGGGCGGGGAGAGCCACGAGCAGCGGATGTTCGGCGACTACCTCGACAAGGAGGAGCGCTACGAGCGGTGCGGCGAGTTCCTCGAGATCGTGCGCCGGCTGTGGGCGGGCGAGACCGTCGACTTCACCGGCAGGCATCTGTCGGTCGACGCCGCGCGGCTCGAGCAGATCCCCCACCCGCTGCCCGACATCTACTTCGGCGGGTCCTCGCCGGCGGCCGGCACGGTCGCCGCGCAGCACGCGGACGTCTACCTGACCTGGGGCGAGCCGCCGCAGGCGGTGGCGGAGAAGATCGCGTGGATCCGCGGGCTCGCCGCCGCCGAGGGGCGCGGGCCCGACCACCGCCCGATCCGCTTCGGCATCCGGATGCACGTCATCACCCGCGACACCGCCGAGGAGGCGTGGGCGGAGGCCGACCGGCTGCTGCAGGGCATCGACCCGGCGTCCATCGCCCGGGTGCAGGAGGGCCTGCGCCGCAGCGAGTCCGAGGGCCAGCGGCGGATGCTGGAGCTGCACGGCGGGAGCACCGACGACCTGGAGATCTACCCGAACGTGTGGGCCGGTGTCGGGCTGGTCCGCGGCGGGGCGGGCACGGCGCTGGTGGGCAGCCACGAGCAGGTGGCCGACCGGATCGCCGAGTACGCCGCGCTGGGCCTGGAGGAGTTCGTGCTGTCGTCGTACCCGCACCTGGAGGGCGCCTACTGGTTCGGCGAGGGGGTGCTGCCGATCCTCGCCGAGCGCGGCCTGTGGAAGTACGACGGCCCGCAGCGCCACCACTCCGCGGCGGTGCCGTTCGCGTCGGTGGGCGCGGCTCCCTGACCTCGGCCGGTCGTCGCCGCGCCCTGTGCCCCTAGGGTGCGGGGACGAGGTGGAGGAGGACGACGATGGCCCGGCTGACCCGCGCGGAGAGCGCCCGGCGGACCCGTGAGCGGCTGCTGGACGCGGCCGAGGAGGTGTTCGCCGACGAAGGCTTCGGGGCGGCGTCGCTGGACCGGGTGGCCGAGCGGGCGGGCTTCACGCGCGGCGCCGTCTACAAGAACTTCGACGGCAAGCCGGAGCTGTTCCTGGCGGTGCTGGACCGCTGGCTGGAGCGTCAGGTCGCCGACTTCGCGGCGATGGAGGGTCGTACGCCGGCGGCGCTCCTCGACGAGCTGGCGGACGGTGAGGGCAACCGGTTCGCCGACCGGCGTCACTTCCTGCTGCTGGGGGAGGTGCGCCTCTACGCGTTGCGTCACCCGGAGGTGCTGCCGCGACTGGCGGACCTGGACCGCCGCACCGTCGACTGGTACGCCGAGGTGGTGCTCGCGGTCGCGGCGGCGGCCGGCGTCGCGCCTCCGGAGGATCCGCGCCGTCTCGCGCTGGCGGTGCTCGCGCTGGAGCACGGCGTGGCGACCCTGGCGCACACCGATCCGTCGGTGCCGCAGGACGCGTTCGTCGCCCTGCTGCGCGACATGGTCGCGCTCTCGGCGCGGGCGCGCGGGGTGGCGGAGGGGCGGGGCGCGGACGGGCCGTTGACCGGCTGAGCCCGCGTCGGCTACGTTCCCGAATCCAGATACACCAATGAATCTGAATCTCGGGGAACCCACCATGCGCCTGCTCGCGACCACCGCTCTCGCTCTCGTCCTCCTGCTCGCCGGCGTGCCCGCCGGCTCCGCCGCGCCACCCGGCACGCCCCGGACACCGGCCCTCGCACCGGCCCTCGCGGCGGCGCCGGCGGCGGCGCCCGACCCCGAGCCCGTGCCCCAGCTGCGGCGCGAGGGCCGGTGGCTCGTCGACCAGTACGGCCGCGTCGTCATCGTGCGCGGCGTCAACCTCGTGTGGAAGCGGGCGCCCTACGCCCCGCCGGACACCGCGGCCGGCTTCACCACCGAGGACGCCGACTGGCTCGCCGACCACGGCTTCAACGGCGCCCGCCTCGGCACCCTGTGGGCCGGCGTCACCCCGAAGGCGCCCGGCGTCGCGGACACGGCGTACTTCGAGCGCTGGCAGCGGGTCATGGACGACCTGGCCGAGCGGAGGATCTGGATGGTCATGGACTTCCACCAGGACCAGTGGAACGAGATCTACGGCGGCGAGGGCGCCCCGGCCTGGGCGGTCAAGCGGCCCTGGCCCTACAACCTCCTCCCGCCGCTGACCCCCGCCTTCCCCTACGGCTACTGGACGCCGGAGCAGTCGAAGGTCTGGGACAACTTCTGGGCGGGCAAGGACGGTCTCCTCGACGCGTGGGCCCTGGCGTGGAAGCGGGTCGCCGAGCGGTGGAGGAACCAGCCGTACTCCGCCGGCTACGAGCTGATCAACGAGCCGTGGGCCGGGGGCGAATGGCTCTTCTGCCTGGTCAACGGCTGCCCCGACTCTTACAAGAACGAGCTGATGCCGGCGTACCGGAAGGCGCTGGCCCGCATCCGCGAGGCCGACCCCGACAACATCGTGTGGTTCTCTCCGCAGCAGTTCGCCGGCGGCACCGGCAGCGAGACCTTCCTGACCGGCGTCCCCGGGGAGGACCAGCTCGGGCTGTCCTGGCACAACTACTGCTCGCAGGTCTTCTTCGAGTCCGCCGGCCTGCCCTTCACCAACGCCGACTCGTGCAAGGACTTCACCCGCACGATGCAGACCGACTCCCTCGAGCAGGCGGAGCGGATGGAGGCGGTCGGGCTGATGACGGAGTTCGGCGCGACCGACAACGAGGTCGCGCTGCGCCACGACACCGCTGCCGCGGACGAGGCGCTGACCGGCTGGATCTACTGGGCCTACAAGCGCTGGGACGACCCGACCACCGCCGACGACGCCCAGGGCCTGTTCCGTGACGACGCCGACCGCTCCACGACCAAGCCCAAGGTCCGCACCCTCGTGCGCACCTACCCGCAGTCCACGTGCGGCACCCCGCGCTCGCTGAGCTTCGACCCCGGCAACGGCGACTTCGCCTACACCTACGACGCCGGGGCGTGCGACGGGCAGCCGACGGAGATCTTCGTCAGCCCGCTGCACTATCCCGACGGCTACGACATCGACATCACCGGCGGCACCGTCGTCGGTGAGGCCGAGCACAACCGGATCCTCGTCGAGGCCGAGCCGGGCGCCACCGTCAGCATCGCGATCACGCGGAAGGGGTGACGTCGGCCGCCGGCGCCGGGGCGACCCCCGCGCGCCGGCGGCGACGCAGCACCAGCCACAGCGGCACCCCGACCAGGGCCAGGGCGAGCGCCCACGGCAGCAGGAACCCGACGACCAGCAGCGCTCCGCCGACACCACCCACGAACGCGTCCCAGCCGTCCGCGAGCCCGCCCAGGAAGCCGTCCTTGTCCTCGTCCTCGGCCTGCTCGTCCTCGCGCACCTGCTCGATGTAGACGGTGATGGTGGACAGGCTGGTCTGGTCGGCCAGCTTGTTCTGCCGCGCCACCAGCGAGTCCAGCTCGGCCTGGCGCGAGGCCAGCTGGCTCTCCACCGACACCACCTCCTGGATCGTCTCGGCCCGGGCCAGCAGCGCCTCCACCCGCTCCACGCTCTTGCGCTGCGCCCGGATGCGCGCCTCCACGTCGACGACCTCCGCCGTCACGTCCTGCGCCGCGCTCGTCGACGACGTCAGCGTCGCGACATCCTCGAGCGCCGCCGTGGTCTCCTCGAAGCGCTCGCTCGGCACCCGCAGCACCAGCCGGGCGCTGGAGACCTCGCCCTCGTCGGTGGTGGTCTCCTGCTCGGTCACCGCGCCGCCGCCCTCGTCGACGATGCGGCGTACGTCGAAGCGGGCCGCGCCGACGTCCTCGGCCTCCAACGAGACGGTCCCGGTCGCGATCAGCGCCGGCTCCACGGCGAGACCCGGGCCGGGAGCCGCGGCGTCGCGCACCGCGCCGCCGTCGGCCTGCTCCGACATCCCACCGCCGCTGCCGCTCTCGGCCCGATCGGCCGCGGCCCCGTCGTCGGCGGCGCGCGGCGCCTCCCGTGACGCCTCCGGGGAGGACAGCGCGTCGCCGGAGCCGGCGGAGTCACCGGTGTCGGCGGCGCAGCCGGCGGTCGTGGCGATCGTCGCGAGCGCCGCCGCGGCGAGGAGGGAGCGGGTGCGGGAGGTGGTGTGCATGCAGGTGCGACGTCGCCGAGCGGGCGACGGTTCCCCTCGGGCACATCCCCGCGGGGACATCCCCTCTGGCACGCTGGTGGCGTGAGTCGCGCAGTCGTGGTCGGGGCGGGCGTCGCCGGGTTGACGGCGGCGCGGGACCTCGCGGCCGCCGGTGACGACGTGCTCGTGCTGGAGGCGACCGACCGGAGCGGCGGCAAGCTGCGCGCCGGCGAGGTCGCCGGCATCACCGTCGACGTCGGCGCCGAGGCGATGATCAGCCGCCGCCCCGAGGGGACCGGGCTCGCCGCCGAGCTCGGCCTGTCCACCGTCCACCCCACCGCGGCGACCTCGCGGGTCTGGACCCGCGACGCGCTCCGCCCGCTCCCGCGCAGCCTGATGGGCGCGCCGCTCGACCCCGACGGCCTCGCCGAGTCCGGCATCCTGTCCGCCGCCGGCCTGGCTCGCGCCCGTGCCGAGCAGGTGCCCGCGCCGCCGGCCGCCGACGTCTCCGTCGGCGACCTCGTCGCCGCACGCTACGGCGACGAGGTCGTCGACCGGCTCGTCGAGCCCCTTCTCGGCGGCGTGTACGCCGGACAGGCCCGCCGCATCTCCGCCCGCGCCGCCGTCCCCCAGCTCGCCGACCTGCTCACCCGCGCCGAGGTCGTCGTGCCCGCCGCGCCGCCCGGCGCTCCGCCCGTGTTCGCCGCCGTCGGCGGCGGGATGTGGCGCCTGCCCGCCGCGCTCGAGGCGGACCTGCTCGGGCGCACCGGCACCGAGGTCCGGTACGACGCCACCGTGACCGCGCTGCGTCGTACGGGGTCGGGGTTCGCGGTGGTCACCCCCGGCGGCGAGGAGGCCGCCGACCGGCTGGTGCTGGCGACCCCGGCGGCCGCCGCCGCGCGGCTGCTGGCGGACGTGGCGCCGGCGGCGTCCGCCGAGCTGGCGGGGATCGGGTACGCGTCGGTGGCGCTGGTGACCTTCGCCTTCCGGCAGGACGATCCGGGGGTGGCGGAGGCGCTGGAGCGCGGCGCGTCGGGCTTCCTGGTGCCGCCGGTGGACGGGCGGCGGGTCAAGGCCGCGACGTTCTCCTTCGCCAAGTGGGACTGGGTGCGCGACGCGGGCGCGGGGCTGCTGGTGCTGCGCACCTCCCTGGGC
>QFCS01003811.1_pt1 | contig 10135 bp, 7 predicted proteins | sample 3576561 | NCBI WGS metagenome assembly QFCS01 | reverse complement strand
GGTCCGGCGCCCCGCAGGCACGGTCTGATGCGACCGGCTCGCCGGTACCCCTCAGATACAATGCATCAGTATATCGACGCCCATCACGCGCTCACACGCGCCAGTGGGCGCCACTGGTCGGGCACCTGCTTCGCCCGGCGCATCCCATGAGGTTCCATGTCCCACCGAGCTTCACCGCCGGACCGCGCCGTCTCCGCCTTTTCCCGCTTCCTCGCCCGCGTCCTGCTGGCCGGCCTGATGCTGGCCCTGCCCTGGCTGGCGCAGGCCCAGTCACCCAGCATTCCCTTGCCCTCGGCATACGACGAGGTTTCACGCCTTCTGCGAGCCAATCAGCTCGACCAGGCCCTTGCCCGCGCGCAAGACTACCTGCGCACCAACCCGCGCGATCCGCAGATGCGCTTCCTGATGGGCGTGACGCAGAACCAGAAAGGCGACAGCGCCGCCGCGCAGGAGACCTTCACCAGCCTCACGCAGGACCACCCCGAACTGCCCGAACCGCACAACAACCTGGCCGTGCTGCACGCCGCTGCCGGCCGTTATGACGAGGCCCGCGTGGCACTGGAAGCCGCGCTGCGCGCCAACCCGGGCTACGCGGTGGCGCTTGAAAACCTGGGCGACGTGTACGCGCGCCTGGCCGAACGCGCCTGGCAACGTGCGCAGTCGCTCGATGCGCGCAATCCGCGCCTCGCCCCCAAGCTCAAGGCCGTGCAAGGCCTGCTCGACTCACCTACCCGCTGAGGATCTCTTCATGATGCTGCAACGCCGCGCCCTGGCCCGCCTGGCCGCCGGGCTTGCCACCACCCTGGCGCTCTCCCTCCCACTGGCTGCCTACGCTCAGGACAAGGCACCGCGCGTGCGCCTGAGCACTTCGCTCGGCGACATCGTGGTCGAGCTGGACGCCGCCAAGGCACCGAAGACGGTCGAGAACTTCCTGCAGTACGTCAACGACAAGCATTACGACGGCACCGTGTTCCACCGCGTGATCGGCAACTTCATGATCCAGGGCGGCGGCTTCGGTGCCGACATGCAGCAGAAGGCCACGCGCGCGCCGATCCCGCTCGAAGCCTCCAACGGCCTGAAGAATGACCGCGGCACCATCGCCATGGCGCGCACCAGCAACCCGAACTCCGCGACCTCGCAATTCTTCATCAACGTGGTCGACAACGCGGGCCTCAACGCGCCCTCGCCCGATGGCCACGGCTACACCGTGTTCGGCAAGGTCGTTGCCGGCATGGACGTGGTCGACAAGATCCGCGCGGTACCGGTCGGCAATCGCGGCATGCACCAGAACGTCCCCCAGACCCCCGTCACCATCGTCAAAGCCAGCCTGGAGAAATGAACATGGCCAATCCGCAAGTCGAACTGCACATCGCCGGCATGGGCGTCATCACGCTCGAACTCGATGCCGAGAAAGCCCCGCAGTCCACCGCCAACTTCCTGGCTTACGTCAACAAGGGGCACTACAACAACACCGTGTTCCACCGCGTGATCCCCGGCTTCATGGTCCAGGGTGGCGGCTTCGAGCCGGGCATGAACCAGAAGCCCACCGATGCGCCGATCCAGAACGAGGCCAACAATGGCCTCAAGAACGACGTCTACACCGTCGCCATGGCGCGCACCAGCGACCCGCACTCGGACACGGCGCAGTTCTTCATCAACGTCGCCAGCAACGGCTTCCTCAACCACACCGCGCCCAGCGCGCAAGGCTGGGGCTACGCCGTGTTCGGCAAGGTGGTCGCGGGCAGCGAAATCGTCAAGCAGATCGAAGGCCTGCCCACGGGCCGCCGCGGCTTCCACGACGACGTGCCCAAAACCGACGTCGTGATCGAGAAAGCCGTCGCTATCTAAGTGAAACACCCCCGCCGCGCTTCGCGCGCCCCCCTCAAGGGGGCGACACCTGCGGCCTGGCAAAGCCAGTTCCGCGGTGTCTCTGGCGGGGGTCACGGCAACTGACAAGGACATGGCCGAGCGCTTCCCCGAGCTGGTGGCGCCCGCGCCGTGGTGCACGGTCGAGCTGATCTCTGACCTGCACCTACACGCGGGCGACGCCGCCACGCACGGCGCGTGGCTCGCTTACCTGGCGCGCGCGCCGCACCCCGATGCGCTCTTCATACTGGGCGACTTGTTCGAGGTCTGGGTTGGCGACGACCTGCTCGCCCCCGACGAGGACAGAGACGACGATCGCCTCTTCTGGCGTGGCTGCGCGCAGGCACTGAACGCCTTCGCGCAGCGGGTGCCCACCTTCTTCATCGCCGGCAACCGCGATTTCCTGCTGGGCCCCGCCGGCCTGGCCGCCTGCGGCATGACCGGCCTGCACGACCCGACCGTGCTGGTGTTCGGTGGCCGGCGTTGGCTGCTAAGCCACGGCGACGCGCTGTGCCTGGCCGACACCGACTACCAGGCCTTCCGCGCCCAGGTACGCGGCACCGACTGGCAACGCGACTTCCTCTCGCGTCCGCTGGCCGAGCGCCAGGCCATCGCACGGGACCTGCGCGCGCGCAGCGAGGCGCGCAAGCGCACGCTGGGTCCCGACCCCAGCCTGTGGGCCGACGTCGATGGCGCGGCCGCGAGCGATTGGCTCGCGCGCGCCGACGCGGCCACGCTCATCCACGGCCACACCCACCGTCCGGGCGAACATGACCTGGGCCAGGGGCGCCAGCGCACCGTGCTCAGCGACTGGGACGCGAACGCCCGACCAGCGCGCGCCGAGGCGCTGCGCCTCAGCGCCGATGGCAGCACGCGACGGGTATCTCTTACATGAGCTGGTTCGCCTCCCTTCGGCGCCGCTGGCGCCGGCCCGCCCCCGTGCCGGACGGCCTGTGGCGTGACACGCTCGCGGCCCTGCCCTTCCTCGCAGCGCTGGATGGCGCCGAACTCACCCGCTTGCGCGTGCTCTGCCAGCACTTCCTGGCCGAGAAGGAATTCAGCGGCGCCAACGGCCTGGTGGTCACCGACTCCATGGCCCTGTCCATTGCAGCCCAGGCCTGCCGCCCGCTGCTGCACCTGCACGGGCCGGATGGCCGCCCCGTGCGGCACCCACCCGATCTGCTCGACTGGTACGACGATTTCGTCGGCATCGTGCTGCAACCGGGCGCGGTGCTCGCGCGCCGCGAGGTACGCGATCACGCGGGCGTGGTGCATGAGTACACCGAGGCCCTGGCCGGCGAGGCCATGGACGGCGGGCCGCTGATGCTGAGCTGGGAAGATGTGGCCAGCGCGGGCGAACGCGCCGCGATCGGCCACAACGTGGTCATCCACGAATTCGTGCACAAGATGGACATGCGAGAGTTGCAGGTGGGCGAGCACCCCCAGGGCGCGCCCACCCTGCCCGATGGCTTCCTGAACACCCGCGATACGCGGGCAGCGCGAGCGCACTGGCAACGCGTGATGAAAGACGCCTACGAAGGATTTCGCGAGGCCGTGGCCCTGGCCGAACGCTTCGGCGGCGAGCCACCCTGGCTGGACGACTACGCGGCCAAGGACCCGGCGGAGTTCTTCGCGGTGACCTGCGAGGCCTACTTCGTGAGCCGCGAGCGCTTCGGGCGGGAGTTCCCCGCCCTGCTCACGCTCTACGACGGCTTCTTCAACGCTTCAGCAGCGTCTTGAGCGTGGCCTGCAGGCGCCGCGCCGACTTCTCGTCGTGCGCGCCCGTGAGCACCTGGGCCACGTCCTGCGCCCACGTCTCGGCCGGCGACGGCGCGTTGCGGCGTGTGAGCAACTGCAGTTGCAGCAAGCGGCGCTCGCTCAGGTGTTCGGCCGGCGTGGGCGCCTCGGCGGCGATCTCCAGGCGCAGCAGAGCTTCGGCGGACGGGTTGCCCGCAGGTTGCCCCAAGGCCGCGGCCCAGGCCGTGCGCTGAGCGGGCGCCACGCGCCCACCCAGGGCCTGAGCGGCGGGCAGTTGCTCCGCGTCGCGCGCCTGCCAGGCGTCGAGCACCTGCGTGAGCACCTCGCCATGGGCCTGCTCGGCCAAGCGGCGCAGGCTGGACTGCGCCGCTTCCATGGCCTGGCGCTGTGCACGGAATGCGGTGTCGCCCAGGCGCGGGCCGCGCGGTTCGCGGTCATCGCGGAAATCACGGCGATCCCGGCTGTCGCGACCGTCTCGGAAATCGCGGCCATCACGACCGCCCCGGGCATCGGGGCGGCCGGGTCGGCCATCGCGCCGGACGTCGCGGGACGCGGGTTCGCTTTTCTTCGCGCCAGGGCGGTCGTCGCCGCGCATGGCGACAAGCTTGCGCGGCGCGGCCTCGGGGGCGGACTTGGCCGACGTGGTGTCGGCGCCTTCGGCCGCGGTCGGTGCGCCCTCGGCTGCTGCCGAGCCGTCCGACGCGGCGGCAGCCGGTGCGGCGGCGGGCGGTGCCGCGCGCCCCGCCGCTTCCAGCGCGGCCATGGCCGCGCGGATGCGCTGCGCATCACCCGACTGCGTGGCTGCCTCGAGTTCGCGCGACGCGTCCAGCACGCGCTGATCGACCGCGCTGATTGCGCCGGCCTGCTGCTGGCGCTCGCTCGTCTTGCGTTCGAACGCGGCGTCGATGGGTGAGCGGAAAGCCTCCCACAGCTTCTGTTCCTGCTTGCGATCGAGCGGCACGGCGTGCGCCTCCGCCTGCCAGCGCTGCTGCAACGCCTTGACGGCGTCGATGCGCAGCGGCTGCGCCTGCGACAGCGCGCCCGCCTCGTCGATCAGCGCCTTGCGGCGCGCCACGCTCTCGGCCTGCGCGGCCTCCAGGCGCGCGTGCGCCTGGTGCATCGCGTCTTTCCAGATCGGCTGCACTTCGGCGAAGGCCTTCTCGCTCAGGTGGCCGGCTTGCCGCCAGCGCTCGGAGAAGGCGTGCAGTTCGCGCAGTTGCGCCTTCCAATCACTGCTCTGGGCGTGCGCCTCGGTCCAGGCCTTGAGCTCGTGGATGATGACCTGGCGCTGGGCGCGTGTGGCCTCGCTCTGCTGGCGCACTTGCGCGAGCCATGCCTCCACGCCCTTGTGCGCCTCGGTGCAGGCCTCGTCGAAGCGCTTCCACAGGGCGTGGTTGGGCGCGCCGCCCTGATCGGTGGTTTTCCACTGTTCGCGCAACTGGCGGATGGCCTCCTGCAGCTTGCGCCCGGAGGGCCGCTGGCCTTCGGGCGCCTGCGTGAGCGCCTCGGCCTTGCTCACGAGCTCCTCACGCAGCTGATCGGCGCGCCAGCGCTGCCAGCCTTCGAGTTCACCCGCCTGCGAGAGCACGGCGTGGGCGCGCGCTTCCAGCGCCTGGCCGATGAGGCGGCCATGCTGCTTGAGCAATTGGCGCAGATCGGCCGCTGCCTTGGGCGTGGCCTTGCCGTGGCCCTGGGCCACCTCGGCCTCCAAAGCTGCCACGGCCTTCTCGACGTCGGCGCCCGCGCGCTCGCGGCGCGCCTGTTGGGCCTGTTGCGCCTGTTCATTGGCGGCCTGCTGCTCGGCGGGGGGTACCCCACGCGCGGCGCGCAGCTCGTCGGCCCACACAGGCACGGCCGGCAGCGGCGCGCTGGTGTCGGAGTCGGCCGCCACAGCCTGGGCCAGGGCGGCGTCGAAGGCGTCCCACACCAGTTGCAATTGCTGGCGCGAGGCCTCGAGCATGGGCGGGAACTTGGCCTCGACGCTGGCCCACTGCGCGTCCTGCGTGAGGCCGCCGATCTGTTGCTGCCACTGCGCCACGTCGGCGCGCAGCGCGTCGGCGGCCTGCCGGGCGTCACGCCAGGGCTTGGTGGAGAGCACCTCGATGCGCTGGGCGATGAGCACCGCCGCCTCACGCTCGACCTGCACCGCGTGTTGCAGGTCTTCGATGGACTTGATGCGCTCGGCCAGTTGCTGGCGCAGCGTGGCCAGCGGTTCTCGCGACAGCGGCGCGCCCGCGCGAGCGGCGTCGCGCTGCCAGGCCAGCGCGTCGGCCAGGTTCAGGCGCGAGGCGGCGAGCAGGCCCTCGGCCTTGGCCGCCCACTCGGCGCCCGCCTGTTCCTGCGACTTCTGGCGCTTGAGTTCGTCGAGTTTCTCCTTCAGTGGCTTGGCCGCGCCGCGGTCGCGCTGGCTCAACTCCTTGAACACCTCATTCATGTGTTCGGCCGAGGGATCTGTGGCGAGCCAATCGCGCACGCGCGTGGCTCGCTCGCTCGCGGTGGCGGCCGAGAAGACGCCGCCGGTGAGCGCGTCCAGGGGGTGGGCGTTGGCGGATTTGGGGTTGGATGGGGTGTTCACGGCGGGCTGAGGGGCAGGCGTCTGGCGCGGAGAAAACAGCGACATGTGGTTGGGCAGCGGGCGCGCTCGGCGGCGCGCGACAAACGCGTATTGTCGCCGCAGCCGCGCGGGAATGCGTGCCGGAGTAACGGAGCGCCTTATCGCGGCGCGAGTTGCAGTTCCGCCTGCGGTTGCCACTGCCCGCCGCTGGCCGCGGTCTTGGGCGCGCCGAGGAACAGGCGGTCCTCGGGCAGGCGCTGGCTCGCCAGGAAGTCCTTCACCGCCATGGCGCGCGCCACGGCCAGATCGCGCATGGTGTCCGCCGTGGGCGTCTGGGCGGCCAGCAGCAGCGACTCCATTTCCTCCTGCGGGATGTCCTTGGCCAGACCGACGAAGTTGCGCGGCTTGGGGATGTCGGCGCGGCGGTAGACCTCGCGCAGCAGCTCGGGCCGCTCCTGCGCGCTCACGCTCACCTGGGGAGGGACTTCGCCACCGGCGCGCGCCAGGCGGCGGCGTTTCTCGGCCTGCAGCAGCGCGTCCAGGCGCGCGCGCTGCCAGCCGGCGCGTTCGGCTTCCAGGTCGCTGTGGCCCACGATCGTCACGCGCAACGCCGGCCGGTTCTCCAGCGCCTTGACCAGCGATTCCAGTTTCGTCCGCTGCGCATCGGCCAGGTCGGCGCGGCCGGGCGTGAAGTCCACCTGGCTGGCGTCGGCACCACCGCCGGAGAAGGCGCTGGCGATGAGCGAGAACGGCGCGGTGATGGCCTTGCCGATGAGGTTGACGATGACGCGCACGATCACCGGGCCCAGGCGGAACTGCGGATCGTTGAGCGAGCCGCTGATGGGCAGGTTGATGTCGATCACGCCCGAGCGGTCGGCCAGCAGGGCCACGGCGAGCTTGACCGGCAAGTTGGCCGGGCTGTCGGGCACGCGCTCGCCGAAGGCGAGCTGGTTGAGGACGATCTGGTTGCTGGCCGTGAGCTGGCCGTTGGGCTCCACGCGGTAGGCCACGTCCACGCTGAGCTTGCCGCGTTCGATGCCGTAGCCCGCGTACTTCACGCTGTAGGGAGACAGCGGCGGCAATTCCAGGTCGCGCACCACGCCCTTGATGTCCAGCGCCAGCGGCTTGGCCAGCGGGTTGAGCTGGCCATTGATGTCCAGCGTGGCCGTGCCCTCGGCGCGGCCCTTGAGCGAGAGCGTGGCCATCTCGGGCGGCTGGCCGGGCGCGGCCGGCGTGCTGGAGAAGGCACTGAGTGAGCCCGTGACCTCGCTGAGGTTGGCGCTGTAGTTGGGGCGCACGAAACGGTCGGAGAACAGCACGCGGCCGTTGACGAGGCTGATGGGGCCGACGCGGATGTCGGGCGCGGGGCCGGATGACGGCGCGCTGGCGGCGGTGTTGGCGGGCGCGGCACTGGCCTCGGCGGACTCGCCTGGCGCGGGTTTGATCAGGTCCTGCAGGTTGAAGCGCCCGTTTTCATCGATGGCGATGCGCGCGTAGTAGTCGCTCAGCACCGTTTCGGCCACGTTCACCGACAGCGCCTGGTTCGGCGCGCTGCGCACCCGCAGGCCGCGCACCTGCAGGGATTCCCACTGCAGCAGTTCCTCGCCGGGCGCCAGCGTGTTGGCGCGGAAGTCCTCCACCGCCACGTCCACGGCGGCCTCCACGCGCGGGCCGCTGGCAGGCAGGCTCAGGTCGATGTCGCCGCGCACGCTGGTGTCGGCGCGCAACAGCTCCAGGTTGAGGCGGTCGGCCAAATAGGGTTCGAGCGCGTGCACGGGGAAGCGCTCCACCCGCACGCGGCTGCGCCAGCGCAGGTCCGGACCGGCGCCCGCGGCGCCCGGCAGGCGCAGGCGCCCGTCGGCGAACACGGTGCCGGTGACCGGGGTCTCGCCGTCGGCCACGCGCAGCTTCAGGCTCAGCGGCATCTCGGGCGCGCGCGCGCCTGGCGCCTGCAGGTCCTGAAGGCGCACATCGAAACGGTCGAGGTTGAGCCGCACCGGGCGCACGCCCGCTTCGTCAATGAAGCCCACCCGGCCGCCTTGCAGGCGCAGATCGGCAACACGCCAGGCCCAGGGCGCTGCCTCGGGGTCGGGCGGCGGTTCGGCCGCTGGCGTTTTCAACCAGCGCTGCACCATCCACCGGCCCTGCGCATCGCGGTGCGCGTCGAGCTGGGGGTTGTCCACTGCCACCTGCCCCACCTCGGCCCGACGCTGCGCCAGGTCCACGTTCACGTCGGCCAGGCGCAGACGGTCCAGCCGGGCCAGTGGGCGCTTCGCCGGGCCCAGGCGCAGCTTGTCCACCACCAATTCCGTCGCCTGCAGACTGAGCCGGTCGGCTTCGCCTTGGGCGCCGCGGGCCCAATCCAGCACCAGCGCGGCGCGCGCCGTGCCATTCAGTTCGGGTTCGAGCACCGCCGCCAGGTAAGGCGCGGCCAGCTGCAACCCCAGGGCGTCGAGCGTCGCGCGCAGTTGGGCGCGCTCGCCCGCGAACTCGCCCTCGGCCTTGAGCGAGGCCTCGCCCACTGCGGCGGCGAGTTGGATGCGCGCCGGATCGGTGACCGGCCAGGCGATCGGCGCCACCGTGAGGGAATCGACGCGCAAATCCTGCTCGACCCGGGGCTTGACCGACTCGTCGCGCCAGCGCACCACGGCATCGCTCAACTCGAAACCTTGCATGGCCACCTGCCAGGCCGCCTGCGGGGCCGACGGCGCTGCCGGTGGGGTCTTGTCGGGGCCGGCGGGCGCGGCTTGTACGTTCGCCAGCAGCCGCTGGAGGTTGATCAGCCCCTGCGCGTCGCGCCGCAGGTCCAGCTCGGGCCCCTGCCAGCGCACCGCGCCCAGAGCCACGCGCCGCCGCAGCGGCTCCACGCGCTGCAGCGCAACGTCCAGGCGAGGTGATCGCAGCAGGGGCGGCCCATCGGCTTCGTCCAGCCGCAGGTTCGACACGCCCGCGTCGCCCGACACCACCAGGGTCGGCTCGGCATGCTGCTCGAAGTCCAGCGTCAGATCGAGGTGCAGGGCGCCCGTGGCCAGCCGCACCGGCAAGGCCTTCGGCCAGTACGGCAGGTAGGGTTTCAGGTCCAGCGTGGGAATCTGCAGGCGCGCGCGTGTCTGGCGATCCTCGGCGAAGGGGGTGGTGGCGGCTTGGCTGTCAAAGGCGCTGCCGTTGAGCGTGAAGGCCAGCCGAGGCTCGGTAACGACCTCCCGGCGCGAGCCGAGGCTGCTCAGGAAAGGCACCGTCAATTGCAGGGCGTCGAGCCGATGAGTGACGCCCACCGGCTCATCCACCACGCTGGCCTGCCCGTCCACGAGCTCTATATTGAATATGGCGAAGCGCGCGGGGCCGTCGCCCGGCCCGGCCGGGGCTGGCGCCTCGGCGGGCGCCAGGCGGGCCAGAAGGTCGTCGACGTCCCAGCGACCATCGCCCCGGTAGCGCAGCGCGAGCTGCGGCGTGTCGATGCGCAGCGCGTCGATCACTGGCGCCAGCCGCAGGAGGGATTGCAGCTCCGCATCCATATAGAGCTGCCGCACGGACAGCAGTGGGCCGTTCCCGGCGGCGTCGGCGACGCGGAGCCCGTCGACCCATAACTCCAGTGACCAGGGCCGCAGCCTGACCTGCTCCACCGTCACCGCGCGGCCCAGACGCTCACTCCCTTGCTTCTCCAACTGCCATTTCAACAGGGGCGGCACGCCCAGCCAGGCCAGCCCCCAGAGCAGCGGCAGGCCTGACAGCGCCCAGGCCAACCACCGCCCTAGGCGGGAACGCAAAGTACGTGAGGGAGCAGAAGGCGGGGTGTCCGTTGCGATGTCGGCCATGCGCGCAGTGTCGCGCAAGCCGCGCCCGCATCGCATGACAGGCCCCAGAAACAAGAAACCCCGACAGGAAACACCTGCCGGGGTTGACGGCGGGCAATGAAGCACTTGCCGTCGGGTGGGTGGTGGGAGGGTGATGTCCCGC
>QFCS01000756.1_pt1 | contig 10136 bp, 11 predicted proteins | sample 3576561 | NCBI WGS metagenome assembly QFCS01 | reverse complement strand
TGCTTCGGCGGGCGTTGATGAGCTCGCGCTCAGTACGGCTGTACGTGAAAAACGACTGAAGCTCGAAGGTGCTGATTTCCCTTGGCAGCTCTCGCAGGCCAAGGTAGGTTGTGTGCCAGCTTCGCATCTTGTGTCTCCGGTGGTTGGGGCAGACACAATACGCCTGAAAAAGCGAACAGGAAAACCAACGAAATCGAGGGCTTATCAGACCACCACTACGCCAGTGCTCGATCTCCTACCGTCACTTTTGACAACGAAAACAAATCGACCCCTCATCGTGTCTTCCGTGGTCGCGGGCGTCGACACGGTTACCGCGGTAACAGAGGGCATCTTCAGCTTCTGCAGCTTCAAGGTGAAGGTGGACACCGATCGCTGGCTGGGCCCGGAGCAGGCCAATGTCCGCGTCGACGGGGAAGTCATCGGCCACGTGACGACCGCGGAGTACGGCTCGCAGATGCTGTCCCTGGGCGGCGTCCACCACATTACGGCAGGCAGCAAGCGCGAAGGGCGCGTGACCGTGGAGACCCTGCTGAAGCTTGGAAACCGTGAGCCCGTGGCCCTCGAGATCGAAGGCGGGTCGCGCGTGGAGATCTGCGCCGGCCGGGCCCCGGTGATCGACGGCGAGCATGGATCGCTGATGCGGGTGGGCTGCGGCTCGGCCGTGATCGGGATCTTCGCGAAGCAGTTCTACGGACTCGCTGACGAGGTGGTCGTGGTGGACGACCACATCACGGGCGTACTGTCGGGCCACCAGGCCGGCCGCTGCCTCGATGTGAAGCCGACCGGCATCCGCATCCGGGGGAAGAAATCCACGCCTGGGCGCTACTTCCAGGTGGCCAACCCCGGGCAGGGCTGGGGCGGCACCGACCTCGAGGATCCGCTCGCGATATTCGATCCGTGGGATTCCGCGCAGGCCTGGCCGGGCTTGCGTCTGCTTGTCGTATCGACGACGGGCGACCGGGCGGAATACTACGTGCTGGACGACAAGCTGATGCCGCAGCGCGAGGCACTGCCTTCGGCGGCCGCCGAGATCGTCGGGCGAATCGCGCAGAACTGCGAGCCTTCGATTGCCACGGTGCTATTCATGGCGGGGGCGGGCGGAAGTCTTCGAGCGGGCATCACGGACAACCCCGTCCTGCTGACGCGCGCGATCAAGGAAGGACGTGTCACCGTGCGATGCGGCGGTGCCCCGGTGTATGTCATGCCGGGTGGCGGGATCACGTTCATGGTTGATGTGGAGCGAATGCCCGCCCGGAGCTTTGGTTCGGTCCCGACTCCGGCCATCGTCGCGCCCATCGAATTCTCGATGACCATGGCGGACTACCTCGACTTCGGCGGCCACAGCGACCAGGTGTTTTCCGTCGATGCCGCGTTGAGCCGTGCCCGGACAGCACTGCAGGCGCCGCCGCGGGGCTACGAGGTGCGTACGATCGGCGAATGACGTGGGCCCTGTATGCGGCCGGCTCGATCAGGGCCGTATCCACTTCCAGCACGGTCCCATCGACCTGGTGATCTTCGCGCTGGGCGAGAGCGCCGTGATCGAAGAAGCCCACGCGAAGGCCTGGGCACGTTTCGGGCAGATCCTGCCGGAATTGGTCGCCGAACTTCCCGACCTTCGGCAAGCGATCGACCCGCGAGTCCAATGCGGGATGGTGGGCCCTGTCGCCCGGCGAATGTGGAGCGCTTGTCGTCCATTCGCGCGCGACTTCATCACGCCGATGGCGGCCGTGGCCGGATCCGTCTCGGATGAAATCGTGGATTTCTATCGGACTGCCGGTGTCAGGCGAGCCGCCATCAACAACGGAGGCGACATTGCCCTGCATCTTGAAGCGGGCGAACGAATGCGCATTGCGGTTGTGCCCGACATCTCTGATCCGCACGCGGCACACGATCCCGGAAAACGGCTCCACCTGAACATCGATGCCGCGAACCCAGTCCGTGGTGTTGCGACGAGTGGATGGCCGGGGCGGAGCTTCTCGCTCGGCATCGCGGACAGTGTGACCATCCTCGCATTGACGGCTGCGCAGGCGGACGCCGCCGCAACAGCGGTCGCCAACGCGGTCAACGTCGATCACCCGCTTGTCGTTCGCCGGCCTGCCCGGGAGTTGCAACCGGATTCGGACTTGGGCGACCGCCTCGTGACAGTGGCCGTACCGGCTCTCCCGGAAACCGTGGTGCACGACGCCCTGGACGCCGGGGAGGCCAAGGCTCGCGAGCTGCTCGACGCGAACTTGATCGCGGCCGCGGTGCTGGTGTGTCAGGGCCGGGTTCGAATGGTAGGTCGTAGTGCGTTCATCTTGCAGCCACCATGACCGAAGCAGTCCGATGACCGCCAACAGGAATGGGAGCGGCGTCCCCTGGAATGACGCCAGTGGCAAGCGCCTGCGCGAATGGCTGGGAGTGGATGACGCAACGTTCCATGACGTGCGCAAGTGCGCGATCGTTCCAATGGGGATGTGTTATCCCGGGCGAGGTGCTGGAGGCGACTTGCCGCCGCGTCCTGAATGCGCGCCACTGTGGCATGACCGGATTTTCGCGCTCATGCCGCGGGTCGAACTCACCATTCTGATCGGGCAGTACGCCCAAGCGAAATTCCTTGGATCGCGCCGTGGCCCAACGCTCACCGAGAAAGAGCGTGTCGCCAGCGTGCTGGCGCAATGACCAGCGCAGCGCGAAACATGTGAGCCTTCAGGCGGCTTCTCCGGACGCAGCGTCCGGAGCACTCAGTCGTGCGGCGCGGTCCCCGAGAACCGACATCACGTGGAAGAAAGTCTTCGCATCCGCCGCCGAAACTTCGGCAAGCAGGTCGGCCTCCACCTGACTGATCATGGCCTCGACGTGCCGGTGGACCTTTTTGCCGGGCGTGGACAGGCTCAAGCTCAGGCGCCTCCTGTCATGCATGTCCACTGCCTTCTTGACATAGCCCTGTTCGACCAGCTTTTCGATTGCGCGGGCAACGAAGAAGGCGTCCGTGCTCGTCCTCGCGGCCACTTCCTTGGCAGAGATCGGCTCGAATCGACCGATGACCGCCATGACTCGCCAACCGATCACCGTCAGGCCGAACTCATCCTTCCACCTCGGCGCAAGAAAGCGCGTGATGCGCGTGGCGATCGAAAGACAACGGTAGGAAATCCTGTTTTCGAGAGGGACGCTGTTCGGGGTACGCATCCGTTGATTCTATGGGGCCACCGCAGTTGACAGCCATGAACGACGACCCAATAATAGCGAACCGCTACTAATTTTGAAGGAGATCGGGTATGTCGAATTCCGAGAGCAATGAGACCTTGACTCGGATGGGTCCAGGCGCTGCCATGGGACGGGTGTTCCGGCAGTTTTGGCAGCCCGCGCTGCTCTCCGAGGAATTGCCCGTAGCGGACTGTCCGCCGGTTCGCGTGCGGCTGATGGGGGAAGACTTTGTCGCCTTTCGCGACTCCAGCGGCAAAGTGGGGTTGCTCGACGCGCATTGCCCCCACCGACTCGCGGACCTGTTCTTCGGCCGCAACGAGGAGGGCGGTCTTCGTTGCGTCTATCACGGCTGGAAGTTCAGCGTGGCGGGTGAAATCCTCGACATGCCCAGCGAACCGCAAGGAAGCCCCATGCGCTGCAACCCGAATCTGCGTGCAAAGGCGTATCCCGTGCGGGAAGCGGGCGGCATCATCTGGGCGTATCTCGGCCCGCAAGAGTCCATGCCGGCTTTGCCCGACATGGAATTCATGAGCCTTCCTCCGCAGAACGTCCATGTTTCCAAGTGCCTGATGAAGTGCAACTATCTGCAGGCACTCGAGGGCAGTATCGACACGGCCCACCTGACCTTCCTGCACCATTCCATGGCCCCGATGGAGAAGGACGTCTTTGCCGTGGGCAATCTTCAGGAATTCGGGGATGCGGATGGGGCGCCGCGGTTCTTCTGCGAAGACACCGACTTCGGAATGCGAATCTCCGCACGAAGGGACGGGGGTAACGGCAACTACTACTGGCGCATCACCCAGTGGTTGATGCCCAACTACGTGTTGGTGCCCACAGCCGAGGGGCTGGTGTGCAGAGCCAATCTGTTCATTGCCATCGACGACGAAAACTGCTGGTGGTATCGCGTCCGCTATCACGTCGGACGTCCTCTTGGCAGTGACGAGCTGGCGGAATACAAGACTGGAAATCTGGATTACGCGAGATTGATCCCGGGCACCTACATTCCGCAGGGGAACCGCGCGAACGATTACCTGATGGATCGGGATCTGCAGAGACGCGGCTCATTCACCGGAATTCCGAGTGCCCAACTTCAGGACCTCGCCGTGCAGGAGAGCCAGGGGCCGATCGCAGACCGGACCAAGGAGCACTTGGGTACCTCGGACACCGCGATCGTGAAATGCCGCAGACGCCTCCTCGAGGTTGCGAAGAAGTTCGCAAATGACGGAACCGTCCCGACGGCGGCGAAGCGCGGCGAACTCTACAAGCACCGCGCCATTGCCATTCTGCTTCCGATGGATATCACACCTGAACAGGCGGGAAGCCATCCGGCAACAGTGCCCGATGCCCGATAGTGCCCCCCAAGACAGTACGCAAGGAGACAGCTGTGAAACGGATATCGAAGTGTGGAATTTCCTTGAGGCTTGCCGTGGCGTTGTTCGCCTCGGCCATCCTGTGCAACGCGCACGCCCAGACCAAGGAGGTGTGGCCGTCCAAGCCAGTCCGGTTCGTCGTTCCATTCACGGCGGGCGGTTCCATCGATGTGCTGGCACGCCTGGTGGGCAGACACCTCGAAACCCGTCTGAATCAACCGATCGTGGTGGAGAACCGCACGGGCGCCGGTGGAACGGTCGGTACTGATCTTGTGGCCAGGGCTCCGGCGGATGGGTACACGCTACTTTTCACCGCGCAAGGGCCGTTGGTGCTCAACCCCTTCCTGATGAAGCGCCTGCCGTACGACGCGACAACATTTGCGCCCGTGACGGTCGTGGTCGAGGCGCCGAACGTGCTCGTCGCGAGCAGGCAGCTGCCGGTTTCCAGCTTCGAGGAACTGCGCAACTTCGCCAAAGCCAATCCCGAAAAGATGACATTCGCGACTCAGGGCATCGGGACGACAGGCCATGTCACGGGCGAATTGATCAACCAGCAGGCCGGCACCGCGCTGACGCATGTCGCGTATCAGGGTTTTCCGCCGGCGCTCACCGATGTTCTCGCGGGGCGTGTCAGCCTGATGATAGGTGACACCATCAATCTTGTGCCGCGAATCGTTTCGGGGCAATTGCGCCCGATCGCTATCGCTTCCACCAGGCGCAGCGCCGTGCTGCCGAACGTTCCCACTTTCGCCGAGGCTGGCTATCCGGCGATCGTCTCGGGACCCTGGTACGCGGTCGTGGCCCCGGCAGGGACACCGATCGAGATCAGGCACAAGCTGGCCGACGAGATTCGCCAGGTGCTGGGGCTTCGCGAAGTGCAGGATAAGCTCAAGGAGCTGGGTGTCGAAGCCCGCGGCCTCTCGCCGGAGGAGTTCGATGTTTATCTGAAGTCGGAATACAAGAGATGGGGCGGGGTGATCCAGAAAGCCGGGATATCTCTTGACAAGTAGTTCTCGTCAAGAGCCCGTCACCGGGCCACCGCGAACGAACTTGATCCAACTGTAGCGTCACGCCGTATGGGGGAATCATGAAAGCCCGCGTGCATTCGATAACGTACGGCGCCGATGACGTGCTGATCTACGACATCCGCAGCGCCGATGGCCAACAGCTGCCGCCGTTCGAGGCGGGGGCGCATATTGACGTGACCATTCCCGGCGGCATCGTGCGCAGCTATTCGCTCGCCAACGATCCGTCGGATCGCCACAGGTACGTTGTCGGCGTCAAGCGTGAGGCCCAGGGTCGAGGCGGTTCGGCTTCGATGCATGCCCATGTCCAGGCCGGGACGCTGCTCGACATCGCCGGGCCGCGCAACAACTTTGCTCTCGAGGAGGATGCTGCCCATAGCGTCTTCATTGCCGGAGGAATTGGAATCACGCCGCTGTGGAGCATGGCTCAAAGGCTCGAGGCGTTGCGCAAGCCCTGGACCATGTACATGCGAGGCCGCAGCCGCAAGACGACGGCGTTCCTTGACTGCCTGTCGTCTCCCCGGTTGGGCGGGCGCGTCCATGTGAGCTTCAGCGAGGACGCCGGGACCCCGCGCCTGGACATCCACTCCATCGTCGCGAAGGCGCCGAAAGGGGCGCACATCTACTGCTGCGGACCGGAGTCAATGCTGGAGTGCGTCGAGAGCGCCTGCGTGCACCTCCCGAAGGAGCGCCTTCATCTGGAGCGCTTCAAGGCAAAGGAAATGCAGTCGCGCGACGGAGGCTACCTCGTCCGACTTGCCCGCAGCAATCAGGAGATCCGAATCCAGAAGGGATGCACGATTCTGGAATCGCTCCGGCAGCGGGGCATCCCGGTGCAGTCTTCCTGTCAGCAGGGGGTCTGCGGGGCATGTGAGACCGCGGTTCTCGCGGGCCGTCCAGACCATCGCGATTGCGTCCTCTCCGAGGAGGAGCGAACACACGGCAAGAGCATGTTGATCTGCTGCTCGGGCTCGTTGACCGAGGAGTTGGTGCTCGATCTTTAGATGCTTGCGCGACTCGTGGACCGGGCGTTGCGCGCCCGAACCCACACGGCACAGCCAGGCATCGGACCGTCCCTTGGCCTGCAAGTTTTGATGGCGGTTGGCCGTAGGTGCTCTGGTCGCCGCTGCGTAGCATGCGGAGCATCAGGCGCGTTTTCCGCGCCGCAATGCCCAGGAGACAACGCCATGCTTGCCAGAAGACCCATCCTCGCGCTCGCCCTCACCTTGCTCGCAGGTGCGATGCCGGCCTTTGCCAACACGTTCCCGACACAGCCCGTGCGCTTCATCGTGCCGTTCCCGCCCGGCGGTTCCGCCGACGCGCTCACGCGCATGCTTGCCCAGCGGATGCAGGCCGCGTGGGGCCAGGCGGTGGTTGTCGAGAACAAACCCGGCGGCACGGTGATCGGGACCGACCTCGTCGCGAAGGCGGCGCCCGACGGGCATACGATCGCGCTCGTGATCCCATCGCTCGCGGTGAACCCGAGCATCATGGCGCAACTGCCGTATGACACGGTGAAGGATCTTGCCGGCGTGACGCTGATCAGCACGCTGCCGATCGCGCTCTTTGCCACACCCAGCCTGCCCGTGAACAACGTTGCGGAACTCGTCGCCTATGCGAAGAAGAACCCGAAGACGCTGAGCTACGGCTCGGCGAGACTCGGTTCGACGTCGCACCTCGCCGGCCTGATGCTGAACCAGCTGGCCGGCGTGGACCTGGTTCACGTGCCCTACAAGGGCAGCGCCCCCGCGCAGCAGGACCTGATCGGCGGCCGGCTCACGCTGCTCTTCGACTCGTTCATTTCCCAACTGCCGATGGTGCAAGCGGGCCGCGTGAAGCTGGTGGCGCCGGCCGGACCGCGGCGGCTCCCCGGTTTCCCCGACGCCGCCCCGATCGGGGACACGGTGAAGGGATTCAACGTGGAAAGCTACTTCGGGGTCATCGCGCCACGGGCAACGCCGCCCGCGGTGTTGGCCCAGATCCACCAGGCCATCAAGAAAGCGATGGAAGACCCCGCCGTGTCTTCCTGGATGGCGACCCAGGGCATGGTGCCGGCCGCATCCACGCCGGCGCAGTTCGACGCGTTCATCCAGGCCGACATGAAAAAGTGGGCGGCGGTCGTCAAGTCACTCGGCGGCAAGATCGCGTAAGCAGCGCGTCGAGCACGCCGATCGCGGCGAAGAGCTCTTCACGCGGCGCGCCTGCATAGCCCACCAGCAGCAGCTGCTCACGCCTGCCTGGACGCGCAAGCACGCGCGCCCCGACGCGATTTTCTTCGAGAGCGCGTTCCAGCAGCCCCGGTTCGCTCACGTTTCGAAAGCTCGCCACCAGGTAGGAACCCGCGGCCTGGAACGAGAGATCTCCCGTGAAAGCGCCCCTGCGCAAGGCCGCCAGCGCCGCCTTGCGCCGCTCCCCATGGGCTTTGCGAAGCCGGTTGGCGTGACGCCCGATATAGCCTTGCGTGATGAAATCAAACAGCGTGCGCTGCATCTGCAGCGGCGAGTTGTACGCCTGCTGCTGCGCAGCGGCGGAGAAAGACTGGACCAGTTCGTGGGGAGCGACGATGAAGCCGCAGCCCACCTCGGGGAACACGCTGCGCTCGAACGAGCCGAGATAGATCGTTCGTTCGGCGCTTGCGCCCCGGGCAAGGACCGCTTCATGCGGGCCCGTTTCGTACAGGTCGAGGTCACGGTCGTCTTCGACCAGCCAGCCCGCGTGCTTGCGCGACCACCCGACCAGCTCCGCGAGCGCGTCCGCGCTCCATGGCTCGCCCGTGAACGCAAAGTCGGCCGGGCAACAGATGGCGAGCTTCGCCGAAGGCAGGGCGGCGGTGCTCCCTGCCATGCACGGAAACGGGACGACCTGCACACCGCCGCGCACGAGCCTCACGCGATTGGCGACGGCTTCGCGCAGCCGCGGGTGGCCGGCCCGGTCATGCGGCAGCATGTCCTCGGACAGCAGGTTCTTCGCATGGCGCGTGGCGAGGCGGCACCATGCCTTGCGCGGGAAGAGGTCGATGGGGCGACCACCCCGACCCCCACGTTCGCGGCAGCAACCAGCAGCCCGCCACGCTGACAGTGAGCGCGCAGCTTGTGAAGGAGCGGCCGGACCTGGTGGACCGTTATGTCGCCCAGATCGTTAACGCGGCGCGATGGAGCCAAGCGAATCGCGTTCCCACCGTGCAGTCGTTCGCGAACGAGGTCGGCACTTCCTACGAGTGGGCGGAAGCGGCATACGGCCCGCGATCGCACGAGCTGCTCACACCGTCGCTGGATGTCGAACTCGTTGCCGCCGCCAAACCCACAAGGAGTTTCTGCTGGCACAAGGCTTTATCCGTGATGACTTCGACGTCGAATGCTGGATCGAGCGCGGTCCGCTGCAACGCCTGGGGCTCGTGTGATGGCGACGGACACAGATATCCTCTTCACCGAGTTCGGGGGCTCGATGGCGTGGCGCGCCGCCGACCTGCGGGATGACGAATGGCGATTGGCGCTGCCGGGTCCGGTGATCACCGAACTAGGGGCCGTCGTCGACAAGGTGCGCGGCGCAACCGTGCCGGCGGTGGCGCTGCGACCGGAGGATTTCCTGTTGCCGGCCACGCGACAGTTCATGGCCAAGGTCAGGTCCCGGCTGCGAGAGGGCCGCGGCTTTGTCGTCTTGAATGGCCTGCCGGTGCGCGAATGGGCTGGGGCGGGCAGCACGCTCGCGTATTGGCTTCTCTCCGGCCTGGTGGCGCGGCCAGTCGCGCAGAAACTGGACGGGACGCTCGTCTCCGACGTTCATGACACAGGCCTGCAGGCCACGCCGGGGTCGGGCGTGCGGCCGGACAAAACGAGCATCGAGCAATATTTTCACAACGACAACGCGTACAACCGCGGTCAACCGGAGTTCGTCGGCCTGCTGTGCCTGCAGTCGGCTGTCGAAGGGGGGCGTAGCGGCGTGGCGAGCATTCGCGCCGTTCACAACGATCTGCTGCGACAACATCCGGCCGCCCTGGCGCGCCTCTACCAGCCGTTCCTGTTCGACCGTCAGAAGGAGCATGCGGCCGGTGAGCCGGGTGCGGTCAGTGCACCGATTTTCGCCAGCGACAAAGGCGAGCTCAAGATGCGCATGGGCCTCTATCGGCTACTGAACGCCTACAGGTTGCCTGGAAAACGAGCTCGACGCGGAAGGCGCGCGGGCCATCGAACTGCTCAGGGAAGTGCTGGCCGATCCTGGCCTGTGCCACAACTTCACGATGGAAGCGGGCGACATCCAGTTTGTGAACAACCTGGCCACCTGCCATCGCCGCACTGCGTTCATCGATCATCCGGTGCATAAGCGGCATCTCGTTCGCCTGTGGCTGAGGGACGCGGGTTGGCGGGGGTACGACGGCTGAGGATGGCCGACCCGCGGCGACGCAGCACCACCGGCTTGGGGGTCGATTTGTTTTCGTTGTCAAAAGTGACGGTAGGAGATCGAGCACTGGCGTAGGGGTGGCCTGCCAAGCCATTGATTTCATTGGGTTTCCTGTTGATTTTTTTGATCGCCGTTTGAGGGCGCAAAAGCGTGCTCG
>QFCS01003810.1_pt1 | contig 10145 bp, 10 predicted proteins | sample 3576561 | NCBI WGS metagenome assembly QFCS01 | reverse complement strand
TTGTCGGCCGAAGTGCGCGCGCCGAACGATGGGCCGCCGATGTAGACGGCGTCGGCGCCGTGGTTGACGGCCTCGATGCCGATGTCGGCCGTGCGGGCGGGGGATAGCAGCTCGATCTGGTGGGGCAGCATGGGGCGCGGGCAGAATGCGTGGGTCCGGTATTTTCCAGGAGAACCCGCATGAGCAACACCACGTCCATCGTCCTGGTCCACGGCGCCTGGCTGGGGGCCTGGGTCTGGCGCCGCGTGCTGCCGCTGCTGCGCGCGGCCGGTGCCGAATCGCACGCCGTCACCCTCACCGGCGTGGGCGAGCGGGCCCACCTGATGAGCGAGTCCATCGACCTGCAGACCCACGTGCAGGACGTCCTCGGCCTGATCGAGGCCGAGGAACTCAAGCGCGTGGTGCTGGTGGGCCACAGCTACGCGGGCATGGTGGTCACCGGCGTGGCCGACCGCCTGCAGGCCGCCGCGCCCGGCGCGCTGGCGCATCTCGTCTACCTGGACGCGGTGCTGCCGTACCCCGGCGAGGCCTGGAGCACGCCGCACGACGAGGCCACCAAGGCCAAGCGCTTCGAGGCGGCCAAGGCCAGCGGGGGCCTGCACTTCGCGCCGCCGGACGCCGAGGTCTTCGGCCTGCAGGGGGCCGACCGCGACTGGCTCAACCGCCGCCAGACCCCGCAGCCCTACCGGCTCTACGATCAGCCCCTGGACTTCGACGGCGACGCCGTGGCGCGCGCGCCGCGCACCTTCATCGACTGCACCGCGCCCGCGCTGGGCACCATCAAGGCCTCGCGCGAGCGCGTGCGGCGCGAGCCGGGCTGGAACCTCATCGAGATGGCCACGGGCCATTGCCCCATGGTGAGCGAGCCGAAGGCCTTGGCGGAGCACCTCCTGGGCATCTGGAACCACGCGCAAGCCAGCCAATGAGCACCACCCGGCACGACCGCATCGACCAGCTGCGCGCCGTGGCGCTGCTGTGGATGACGGCCTACCACTTCTGTTTCGACCTCGACCACTTCGGCTTCACTCACCAGGCCTTCCTCAGCGACCCGTTCTGGACCACGCAGCGCACCGCCATCGTCAGCCTCTTCCTGTTCACGGCCGGCTTGTCGCAGGCGGTGGCCCTGCACCAGGGCCAGGGCTGGCCGCGCTTCTGGCGCCGCTGGGCGCAGGTGGCGGGTGCGGCGCTGCTGGTCACCGTGGGCTCGTGGTTCATGTTCCCCAAGAGCTTCATCTACTTCGGCGTGCTGCACGGCATCGCCGTCATGCTGGTGATCGCGCGGCTCACGGGGGGCTGGGGGCGCTGGCTGTGGCCGCTGGGCGCACTGGCCATCGTGCTGCCCTGGCTGGCACCGGCCGCCATGGCCGCCTGGCCCGCGCTGGAAGCGTTGAACCAGCCCGGTCTCAATGTGCTGGGTTTCATCAGCCGCAAACCCTTCACCGAAGATTACGTGCCGCTGCTGCCGTGGATGGGCGTGGTGTGGTGGGGCCTGGCCACCGGGCGCTGGGTGTGCGCCCACCGGCCCGGCTGGCTGGGCGGCTCGGGGCAGGGCGGCGCGGTCGGCCGCTTCATGGCCCTGTGGGGACGCTGGAGCCTGAGCTACTACCTGTTGCACCAGCCGGTGCTGATGGGGCTGGTGGGGCTCGCAAAGGCCGTGTTGGGCTCCCCGTAGCAGTCCTCACGCGGCCTGCAGGCGGATGTCGATTTCGCGTTCCACGTACTGCCACTCCGGGGTCTGCCGCAGTTCCCGCACCAGTTCGTCGAACCGGCCGGCATCCTGTGGCGCGTACTCGAACCAGGTGATGAAGTCGAAGGGCTCGCTGTCCGACAGGTCGCGGCAGTGGTGCAGGCGACGCGTGATCTGGGGCAGGTAGTTCATGCCCAGGCGGATGTGTCGGGATTGTTCCTCCAGCACCCGGCGGCGCTCGTCCTGGGTGAGGCCCCACCAGGCGGCGTTCTTGCGGATCGGAATCAGCGCGGCGCAGGTGTGACCGGGCTGGCCCAGGCCCACCTGCCGGGCGGCCAGCGCCTCGCGCTCGGCCCGTTCCACGTAGCGCTCGTGGCTGGTGATGCCACGCAGGGACCAGTCGCTCGGCGCCGGGGCCTCGGGGCCGGCCTGAACCCGGATGTGGCTGGCGCTGGGCAGCGACGGTCCGGACACGGTGATCTGGTCCAGCACCCGCCAGGGCCCGCGGGGCACGGCGGAAAACGTGAAGAAGCGAGACGACATGGCGCGATCCGGTGGAAGTGGCACACGATTGGGCGGTAGTCGCGGCACGCCGGCCCGTCTTACAGCACGGCCCGCTCAGCCCGCGTGCCCGCTCGCCGCGCGGCGGATCACCGAAGCCATGTGCTTCACCGTGGGGGAGCGGTTCACGCCCTTCTTCCACAGCAGCCCCGGCGTGCGGATCGGCGAGGGGTCTTCCAGCGGAATCAGCCGCAGCTCGGGCGAGGGCGTGAAGGCGGTCTCGGCGATGATGCCCGCGAGGTCGGTCTGGCGGATGAGCTCGATCATGGGGGCGATGGAATTGAGCTCGGCCACCACCAGTGGCTGCGCGCCCGCCGCTTCGAAGCATTCGTCGAGCAGGCCGCGCGTGCTGAATTGCTTGGGCAGCAACACCAGGCGACGCTGGTGCAGTTCCACCAGGCGCACGCGACGGCGCTTGGCCAGCGGATGCGTCGCCGCCACGCACAGGCGCAGCTCCTCGTTGTAGAGCGGCTCGAACCACAGCTCGGGCCGATCGGCCGGCCGGTAGGACACGCCCAGGTCCAGGTGCCCGCTGGACAGGCGCTTGGCGATGTGCTCCGCCGACAGCTCCTCCACGCCCACCTTCACGTTCGGGTGCTGGCCCAGGAAGGCCGACACACACAGCGGGATGAGGCGCGTGTTGAAGCTGTGCGTGGCCGCGATGCGCAGCTCGCCCGACAGCGCCTCGCCCGGGTGGCTCAGGGCCTGGAGGCCGCGGTCGATCTGCTGCAGGGCGGGCACCAGGTGGCTTCGCAGCAACTCGCCGGCCTCGGTCAAGGCCACCTTCTTGTGCGACCGGTCGAACAGCACCAGGCCCAGTTCGTCCTCCAGTTGGCGGATCTGGTGCGACAGCGTGGACTGGGTGACGTGCAGCCGCTCGGCCGCGCGCGTGAAGTTCAGCGTCTCGGCCAAGGTGTCGAAGTAGCGCAGGTGACGCAGTTCCATCGCTTGGTCCTTCCTTGGATGATCGATGCGATCGATCATAGCGGTCGAAATTCATCACTTCCGTCGCAGTCATCGGGTGCCTAGACTGCGCTGCGAATCAAAACAACAGGCACCCGCCCACAGGAGACAAGCCCCATGGCCCAACTGGACGCCAACGACATCACCCAGGCCGTGCTCGACCGCATGGCCGACTGCCAGGACCCGCGCTTCAAGCAGGTGATGAGCGCCCTGGTGAAACACGCCCACGCCTTCATCCGAGAGGTGGAGTTGAGCGAGGAGGAATGGATCAACACCATCTTCTTCCTCACCGAGACCGGCAAGATGTGCGACGACAAGCGCCAGGAGTTCATCCTGCTGTCGGACACGCTGGGCATTTCCATGCTGGTGGTGGCGTTGAACCAGATCAAGGCCGCGCGTGCCTTCCAGCAAAGCGGCGGTGGCGCCCAGACGCCCACCGAGGCCACGGTGCAGGGCCCGTTCTACTGGGAAGGCTCGCCCGAGATGGCGCTGGGCGCCGACATCGGCGAGAACATGCCCGGCGAGCCCGCGTACTACCACGGCCAGGTCACCGACACCGAGGGCCAGCCCATCGCCAACTGCTGCCTCGACGTGTGGTCCGGCGACGGCGAGGGCATCTACGACATGCAGATGGGCGAGGACGCCGGCATGCGCCTGCGCGCGCGGTTTCGCACCGACGCTCAGGGCAATTACCGCTTCTGGTCCATCAAGCCCAGCTTCTACCCCGTGCCCGACGACGGCCCCGTGGGCCGCATGCTGCGCCGCATGGGCCGCCACCCCAACCGGCCCGGCCACATCCACATGAAGGTGTACGCACCCGGCCACCAGACGGTGACCACGCACCTCTTCGTGGCCGACAGCCCCTACCTCGATTCGGACGCCGTCTTCGGCGTGCGCAACAGCCTCATCGTGTCCTTCCAGCAGCACCCCGCCGGCACCGCGCCAGACGGCCGCCGCATGGACAGGCCGTACCACAGCGCCCCCTACGACTTCCGCCTCGTGCCGGCGCGCTGACCCTTCCTTTTCACCGGAGAGACTTTTGAAAATCGGCAAGGCCACCGTGCCGCAGTCGGCCATCTGTGCGCACAACCCCGACACCATCGTCGTGCGCGGCGAGGACCTGTGCCGGGACCTCATCGGCCAGCTCGGCTTCGGCGACTACTTCTACCTCCTGCTCACCGGCAAGCGCCCCGACGCGCCCGCCAGCGCCGTGCTCAACGCCACCCTGGTGGCCATTGCCGAGCATGGCCTGGTGCCCAGCGTGCAGGCCGCGCGCATGACCCTGGCCGCCGCACCCGACGCGCTGCAGGGCGCCGTGGCGGCGGGCATCCTGGGCTGCGGCTCCGTGATCCTGGGGGCCTCGGAAACCGCTGGCCGACTGTTTGACGACATCCACCGCGCCAGCGAGCAGCACGGCGGCGACCTGAAGGCCGCCGCGCGCGCCGTGGTGGGCGAATGGCGCGCGCGCGGCCAGGCCGTGCCCGGCTACGGCCACCCCGTGCACAAGGCGCGCGACCCGCGTGTGGCGGCGCTGTTTCGCGTGTCCAGGCAGGCCGGCGGCGGCCAGCGCTACGTGGAGATCGCCGAGGCGGTGGAGCAGGTGCTGCCCGAGGTGATCGGCAAGGACCTGCGCCTGAACGTGTCGGCGGCGATTCCCGCCGTGCTGCTGGGCGTGGGCTTCCCGCTCAACGCGCTCAAGGGGGTGCCCATGCTGGCGCGCTGCGCCGGGCTCATCGCGCACATGAGCGAGGAGCTGGAACAGCCCATCGGCTTTGCGCTGTCCTACCAGGCCACGCTGGAGCAGCGCTACACCGGCCACGTGCCCGCCGGCTTCGTGCCGGTGCAGAAGATCGACTGAGGAGGGCGCACGATGACCCAAGTGCTCAAGGGCCTGCGCGTGGTCGAACACGGCACCTTCATCACCGGCCCGGCCGCCGCCATGGTGCTGGCCGACCTGGGCGCCGAGGTGGTGAAGGTGGAATTGCCCGGCACGGGCGACCCCTTCCGCGCCTTCAAGGGCGGCCTGTACAGCCCGCACTACCAGACCTACAACCGCAACAAGCACAGCGTGGCGCTGGACACGCGCAAGGACGCGGACCGCGCCAGCTTCGACCGCCTGATCGAAGGCGCGGATGTGTACATCCAGAACTTCCGCCCGGGCTTTGCGGATCAGATCCAGGCCGGCGAGGCGCGCCTGCGCGAACTCAACCCGCGCCTCATCTACTGCGCCATCAGCGGCTTCGGGCAGGACGGCCCCGCCGCCGCGCGCCCGAGCTACGACACCGTGGCCCAGGCCGCCAGCGGCTACCTGCGCCTGCTGGTGAACCCGGCCAACCCGCGGGTGGTGGGCCCGGCCATCGCCGACGCCATGACCGGCTACTACGCGGCCTTCGGCATCCTGGGGGCGCTGCACGAGCGCCACGCCACGGGCGCCGGCCGGCGCGTGGACGTGTCCATGTTCGAGGCCATGGCCCACTTCAACCTGGACGCCTTCACCCACCTCTTCTCCGAGGGCGAGGTGATGGGCCCCTACAGCCGGCCCAGCGTGTCGCAGAGCTACGTGCTGGAATGCGCCTGCGGCGGCTGGATCGCGCTGCATATGTCCTCGCCCGAGAAGTTCTGGCAAGGCCTGGCGCAGGCGATGGAGAAGCCCGACATCTTCGAGGACGAGCGCTTTCGCGACCGCTTCGCGCGCATCGAGAACCAGGACGCGCTCATCGTGATCCTGCGCGACATCTTCCAGCGCCGCACGCGCCAGGAGTGGTGCGACCGCCTGCTCGCGCAGGACGTGCCGCACGCGCCCATGTACCGCACCGACGAGGTGCCCGAGGACGCGCAGGCGAAGCACCTGCAGCTCTTCGTGGACACGAACCACCCGACGATGGGCCCCTCGCGCACGGTGCGCTCGCCCATCAGTTTCGACGGGCAGCGTTGCCTGCACGTGACCCCGCCGCCCACACTGGGCGAGCACAACGCGCTGTACGCCCAGGGCTGGCCCGGCGCGACACACACCAAGAAGGAGACCAACACATGAGCCGCCATTCCCTGACCCGCCGCGACGCCCTGCTGACCTTGGGCGCCGCGGCCGGCGCCATCGCGCTGCCCGCCGCCGCGCAGACCTACCCGGACCGCCCGATCCGCCTCGTCGTGCCCTTTGGTGCCGGCACCACCACCGACATCATTTCGCGCGTGGTGGGCGAGGGCCTGGGCCGCGAGCTGGGCCAGTCCATCGTGGTGGACAACCGCGCCGGCGCGGGCGGCACCGTGGGCTCCAACCAGGTGGCCAAGGGCGCCGCCGATGGCTACCAACTCGTGATGGGCACGGTGGGCACGCACGCCATCAACGCCACGCTGTTCCGCAACCTGAGCTACGACCCGCTCAAGGACTTCGCGCCGATCGCCCTGGTGGGCTACACGCCGACCTTCCTGGTGGTGGCGGCCGATGGGCCGCTGAAGACCCTGGCCGACCTCAAGGCCAAGGCCGCGCAGGGGCAGGGCGCCACCTTCGCCTCGGCGGGCAACGGCACCTCGGGCCACCTGGCGGGTGAACTGCTCAAGGCCCGCCTGGGCGGCCAGATGCTGCACGTGCCCTACAAGGAAGGTGGCATGGCCATGAACGACGTGATGACCGGCCGCGCCGATTTCATGTTCTACCACCCGGCCGCCGTGCTGCCGCACATGCAGGGTGGCAAGCTGCGCGCGCTGGGCGCGTCCAGCGCGCAACGCAGTGCCGCCGCGCGCGACCTGCCCACCATCGCCGAGCAGACCGGCAGCGACTTCGACCTCGTGGCCTGGTTCATGTTGTACGCGCCGGCCGCCACGCCGGCCCCGGTGCTCGCACGCCTGCGCCAGGCCACGGCCGCCACGCTGGCCAAGGCCGAGACGGCCGGCAAGCTGGCCGCGCAAGGCGTGGAGCAGCGCCCCCTGGGCCCTGACGCCATGGACGCCTTCGCGCGCAGCGAGGTGGCCAAGTGGGCCGCGCTGGTGCGCCAGTCGGGCGCGCAGGTTGATTGAGATTTCCCTCGCCGTTTTCGTTTTCGTGTTCGCGTTCAGACATTCACAACAGGAGACAAGCATGAAACGTTCGACCTTCGTCCGCCTCACGGCCATCGCCATGGCCGCCTCGGCGGCCATGGCCTTGCCGCTGGCCGCCTCGGCCCAGCAGACCATCAAGCTCACGGTGGCCTCCAGCCACCCCACCACCATTCCCTGGGTGGGCTTCATCCAGCAGGTGTTCATGCCCGAGGTGGACAAGCGCCTCGCCGCCGGGGGCAAGTACAAGATCGAGTGGAAAGAGGCCTTCGGCGGTCAGCTCTACAAGGCCAACGCCACGCTCACCAGCGTGGAGCAGGGCATCACCGACATCGGCTGGGTGTTCAGCTACCTGGAGCCCGCGAAGATGCCGCTGTCGCAGTTGGCGGCGCACACGCCCTTCACCACCAGCGACCCGCGCATCGTGCTGGGCGCGATGACGGAGATGATCGAGAAGAACCCGGCCTTCAAGGCCGAATGGGACAAGTACAACATCGTCTTCCTGGGCGCCACGGGCTCCGACACCTACGACATCTGGACGAAGTTTCCGGTGAAGTCGGTGGACGACCTCAAGGGCCGCAAGCTCTCGGCGCCGGGCATCCTGGGCCTGTGGCTGCGCGGCGTGGGGGCCACGCCGGTGGACGGCGCGCTCACCACCTACTACACCGACATCCAGACGGGTGTGAGCGAGGGCGTGGTCTCGCTGGCCACGGGCATCCTGCCGGCCAAGGTCTATGAGGTGGCGCCCTATGTGACCAAGGTGAACATGGGCGTGGTGTTCTCGGGTGGCGTGGCCATCAACAAGGACAGCTGGGCCAAGCTGCCGCCCGAGGTACAGCAGGCCATGCGCGAGGCCGGTGCCGAGTACACGCGCCGCCACGGTGAAGACCTGGTGCAGCGCCACCAGATGGCCATGAACCGCATGGTGGAGCTGGGCAAGGGCCAGAACCCGCCGGTGACGGTGACGCCGCTGCCCGACGCCGAGCGCCGCAAGTGGATCGACGGCCTGCCCAACCTGGCGCAGGAATGGGTGAAGAACAACGAAGCCCGCGGCGTGCAGGCCAAGCCGCTGCTGACGCAGTACATGGCGGCGATGAAGGCGCGCGGGGCCAAGCCGGAGAGGGACTGGGAGCGTTGATGGTTTGCTATTGAGGCGGTGCGCTGCGGTGGCCGGCGTTGGGTGCGTTTACGCATTCAACGCTGTTCAATCGCAACGCGCTTCGCCGTCCGGTAGGTCGATGATCAGTTCGCTGTCGATGGACTTGGGCATGTCCAGGAAGCGTCGGTAGCCTTGCAGCGCGGCCTTGTATTGCGCCAGCGTGCAGCACCAGATCGGCCATTCGGGGCATTCGCCGAAGACACTGTGCTCGAAGCGCACGCGTTCTCGGGTGATGTGGCTGGTAAAGCCTTGCCCTTCCCACTCGTACTCTGCGCGTTCGCCGCTTTCGACTCTTTCCACCGCGTTAAGTACCAAGTCCACATGACCGTAACGGTTTTCGGAGAAGTCGGACAGCGCGCCGCTCAAGCGATAGAAGGGATGCGGCGCTCCTATGGCAAGGCCGTTGATGTTGCGCGCCTCGACAAGTTGCGGCGGATGGCCAAAAGCCGAATGCAGCCACGTATAGAAGAACTTGAATCGCACACTCATTTCTTCGACCCATGAACTGGATAGGCTGTCGCCCTCGGGGATTCGTAGCCTTCCATCTTCACTCCACTGATACTCGTACCCTCCCACTTTCCCTGAGTGCCGTCAGGGTGCGGAATTCGGTTGTTCCACGCATGGTCGATCTCCACCTGAACCCTCTGCGCATCCCAGTCCTTCGGAAACATGGTGTTGACCCCGCCATTCGATGTCTTCTCGATCCACGTGCCATCCGGCGCGCGCATCTCCACGCGGGCTGTGTACACCCCATTCGCATCCGGCCCCGACACGATCTCCGTGACCCGCACATCCCCATTGACCACGGTATGCCCGCCCGTGACCCTGCCGGTCTTCGGGTTGTAGTCCGCGCCGATGGTATGCGAGATGTCGACCGGTGACGCCCCCGGCTTGGGCAACACCCCCACCTTCTTGATGCTGCCCATCCCCCCACCACTGGGCAGGTTGGCCACCTGCTCACCGGTGAGACGCCCCACGGTCTGTGCGTCTCCACGCTCATAGGCCTGCGCCAGTTCCTCGCGCTGTTGCGGCGTCATGGCGCCCAGCAGGTAAGGCCAGTTCTGCGGGTCCTGTACCGTGTCCCAAAACTGGCCGGCGCCCTCGCGCAGCTCGGCCTGCGCCTGCGGGTCGCCCATCAGGGCCTGCGCAGCCGTCTTGGCGCCCTGCCACAGCGCATCGAGTCCCTCCTGCGTGGCCTGGGCGTATCCGCCCACCATGTCGCTCAGGGTCATGCCGCCCATGCTCTGCTGCGCCAGGGCCAGGGCCTCATCGCGCTCCTGGCCGTAGCGCAGGTCCAGTTGCACTTGCGTCGCGCGGATGTAATCCGCCGCCGCCACGCGCACGTCCTGACGCAGGGTCTGGCAGTGACTGGACGATTGCCCTTCGCAGGCTGCCAGCGCGCTGTTGCGCTGCTTGTCCAGTGTTTCGAGTTCAGCGATGCCTCGCTCACAGGTCGCATCGCAGCGACCTCGCAGCTTCAAGTCATGCAGCTCGCCCAGGCGCATGGCCTCGGCGTGCCGCAGGTAGTTGTGCTCCGCCGCGTTGCCCCCGGCCGTGCCGCCAATGCCCACGCCCTCGGCGTTGCCCGAGGCCAGGGCCCCGCCCAGTGAGCCCATGAGCTGCGCGAAGGCCAGCGTCTCGGCCTGGCTGCGCGTGCCGTCCGGGTTGAACCAGCCCGCGCCCAGCTCACCCAAGACCGCGCCCGCGCCGCCGGCCGCGCAGCCCTCACTGCCCGCTTGAACT
>QFCS01002213.1_pt1 | contig 10171 bp, 12 predicted proteins | sample 3576561 | NCBI WGS metagenome assembly QFCS01 | reverse complement strand
GGCTTGTTGGTCGTCCGCGGCCCGACGCCATGGCCGAAGCGGATCCGCTTGGTGCGTTAGCTGGCGTCGCCCAGGAACACTTCCGGCGCCGAGGAGTGCGAGTACTCTTCGAGGAAGTGATGCTCGACCTCCCAGGCATAGTCGTAGCCCAGGCGGTCGGCGAGCTCGATCTGGGTCAGCGAATCCTGCAGGAGCTGATACTCGCTTTTCGGCCCCCAGGGGCGGGGGAGCTGGTGCTCGTAGAAGATACCGAACTTCATGCCGCTCTCTCCTGCGCCGTCTTGCAGAAGCCGGCGATACGGTCGACCAGGGTCGGGATCATCTGGCCCGGGAAGTCGTGCCCACAGCCGGGATAGGTTTCGATTTCGGCGCCCGGAACCAGCCGGGCGACGTCTCGGCCGCACTCGACGGGAAGAAGCGGGTCCTCCTCGCCATGCAGCACCAGCGTCGGCACCTTGATCGTCTTCAGCAGCTCGACGCGATCGCCTGAGGCGATGACCGAGAGATATTGGCGGGCGCTGCCTTCCGGATACCAGCGACGGTCGACGTTCTTCTCGACGAAGGTCCGCAGCTCCGCCTCCGGAATCGGATAACCGGAGCCGGCGATGACGCGGCGCAGCTTCATGCTGTGAGCGATACGCTGCTCACGCGCCGGCCCTTCCGGCTGCGACGTCAGCATCGCCAACGCCTCAGGCTTGCCCGGCGGCAGGCCCGGACGCCCGCTCGTCGAGTAGATCGAGACCATGGACCGTGTCCGGTCGGCGAACTGACCGGCCACGATCTGCACGATCATGCCGCCCATGGACGCGCCGACCATATGTGCCTTGTCGATGCCCAGCGCGTCGAGCAGGCCGACGGCATCGGCGGCCATGTCCTTCAGCAGGTAGGGCGCATCGGCCTTCTCGCCCTTCATCACCTTGCCGATTGCCTCGGGAATGTTCGGAATTCCCCAGGAACCGAAATCCGTCGAGAGGCCGGTGTCGCGATTGTCGAAGCGAATGACGAAGAAGCCCTGCCGCGCCAGCCCTTCGACCAGCGCGTCGGGCCAGATGGTGAGCTGGGCACCAAGGCCCATCACGAGCAGCAGCGCAGGATCGTTCCGATCGCCCGCCGTCTCGTACTCGATCTCGATGCCGTTGGCTTTCGTGCGTGCCACGTTCCCTCCTGTGGTTGGCTCAATATCGCCCGCGCCGGGCCGCCCACCAATAGGCGAGCGGCTTGCGCCACGGCGCCAGTTTGCCGAGCGAAAGGGCCGGCAGCAGCACCGGCAGGGCTCGCAGATCGATCTCGCGCCGCCGCGCCCGCGCCTCGGTCAGCAGCAAATCGCGTTCCGTCCCCTCGCCCATCAGCCATGCTGCGCCGACAGCGCGGGCGGCTTCCCTGCTGGCGGCATCCTCTATTCCCAGCACCGACAGCTGCAGGTCGGCCAGCGCATGGCCGGCCCGAACCACATCGAGCGGCCCGTCGATCTCTTCCTCACGCGCGTCGATCAGGGCGGCGAGTCCTTCCGGCGTCAGACGATGGCGGCGAACGGCTTCGCTCAGCGCTTCGACGATCGGCTGCGCGCGTGGCGATCTCCCACCGGCGGCTTCGTTCACCGCCTCTCGCCACCATTCCAGGCGGATGCGGGCGAGCATGGGTTCGCGCGTCACCAGCCGCGTCCGGCCAAGCTCGTGATCGAACGCCAGCAGCGCCAGCAGATCCGACCGCGCCGGCTCGGGAGCGAACAGCGTGCCCAGGAAGCGGTCACGGTCGGCCCCCCGCACCAGATCAAGCACGTAGCGGTGTGATTCTTCGGGAGCGCGATAGGGCGTCGTCATCACAGGACGGCCGAAACCTGCGACCGTTGAACGCAGACCGTCATGCGCGTACGATGCAGAAATCGGAGATTCTTCAGTCTCCTCAACAAGATAAGGGAGATTCCTGACATGGGTGCCATCTTTGCCTCTCCCGGGCGCACGGTCACCGCGGGGGTCGTGTTGCTCGTTCTCATCGTCGTCATCGCCGGACTGGCCACCGGGCAGCTCGCGAAGTTCGACCATGCCTATGCCACCGTCCTGATGCGCTGGCTGCACGTCGTGAGCGGTGTCCTGTGGATCGGACTACTGTGGTACCTGAATTTCGTGCAGGTGCCGACCATGCCCAGCATCCAGCCGGTCGAAAGCCGCACCGCCATCACGAAATTCATCGCGCCCCAGGTCCTGCTCTTCTTCCGTTACGCCGCGCTCGCCACCGTGATCACCGGCCTGCTGCTGGCCCTGATGCAGCGCTACCTGCTCAGCGCCCTGACGCTGCAGCCGGGCTTCATCATGATCGGCATCGGCATGTGGATGGCTCTCGTCATGGCCTTCAACGTCTGGTTCATCATCTGGCCCAATCAGAAGAAGATCCTGGGTCTGGTCGAAGCGACGGCCGAGGAGAAGGCCGCCGCTGCGAAGCCGGCGCTCTATGCCAGCCGCTTCAACACCATGTTCTCGGTCGGCATGCTCTACTGCATGGTGGCGCAGCAGAACGCGCCGCTCTGATCCCTGTCCGAGCACAGCGAACGGGGCCTTCGGGCGGGCTCCGTTTCGGTCAGGGGCGTCGCGCCAAGGCGAGCCCGACACCCGCACCGATGAGCAACCCGCCGGTCAGGCGGTTGCGCAGGCGGACACGGGAGACGAGCAGCGCGCGCAGGCGCGCCGCCAGCACGGCCCAGACGCCATCGAGCACGACGGCCACAACCAGGAACGTGACGGCCAGGATCATGAGCTGACCGGCGGCGTCTGGCCCCGGCACGATGAATTGCGGGAAGAAGGCGCCGTAGAACAACAGCGTCTTGGGGTTGGTGAGGCCGACCAGGAAACCTCGACCGAAGATCAGTCGTGCCGACCGTGCCTGTGGTCCGACATGGGACAGGTCCGCAGCCGGCGATCGCCAGGCCGAGACGCCCAGCCAGAGCAGGTAGGCCACGCCAAACCAGCGCAGCCATTCGAAGCTCGACGCCAGGAAACTCAGCACCGCCGTCGCCCCGAGGACGGTGAACGCGAGATGCAGTGCAATGGCGGTCGAGGTGCCGGCGACGGTGAGCAGGCCATAGCGGGCGCCGTGTGCCACGCTGTTGGCCACGATCAAGGCGACGTTGGGGCCCGGGATGACGATCAGGATGGCGCTGGCCAGCACGAAGGCCAGATAAAGCTCGAGCGGCATGGCCTATGTCTAGACCGGGATCAGCGCCGCCGCCACCCGGCGCTCCTCGGCCAGCAGGACATTGTAGATGCGGCAGGCCGAACCCGTATCCACGATTTCGAGCGCCCAACCCACCGATTTCAGTTCAGCGCGCAGCGGCGGCGGCAGGAACACCGCTCGCGGGCCGCAGCCCACGATCAGCAGCTCGACCGGAGGCTCGGCCGCCCGCAGCGGCGCAAGGTTGACAAGGGAAAGATCCTCGGCCCTGGCGACGTCCCAGGCAACGGCCAGGGTGCGGGCGATCAGTACCGGGGAGCGCCATTCACGCTCGCTGATCAGGAAGCGACCGGGGCCGTAGCTGCGGATGAGCTGGACCTGCGACGGATCCGGCGTCGGCAGCGTCTTGTCCGAGGGGCCGCCCTGCCGCGGCGGTCTCACGCCGGCGCCTTCGAGGCCTTGTCGTCCTCGGGCGGCCGAAGCTGGTCGGGGCGCAGACCGAGATAGACGAGGCCCGCGCATGCCACCCAGATCGACGAATAGGTGCCGACGATGACGCCCCACAGCATGGCGATCGAGAAGCTGTACAGAACCGGACCACCGAACAGCACCAGCGCCGCCACCGCCACGAACACGGTACCCGAGGTCATCAGGGTGCGCGATAGGGTTTCGTTGATGCTAAGATTCAACAGATCGGTCATGCCGAGCTTCTTGTAGCGGCGCATGTTCTCGCGCACGCGGTCGAAGATCACGACGGTATCGTTGATCGAATAGCCGGCGATGGTCAGCACCGCGGCAAGTGCCGTGAGGCTGAAGTCGAGCTGCAGCAGCACGAACACACCGATCGTCGAGATCACGTCGTGCAGCATCGCGATCAGCGCGCCGACCGCAAACTGCCACTCGAAGCGGATCCAGACATAGATCGCGATCGCCGCCATGGTCGCGACGACGGCGAGAATGCCGCTCGTCATCAGCTCATCGCCGATCTTCGGACCGACCGACTCGGTGCCACGGATCTCGTACTTGTCGCCGATTGCGTCCTCGACGAGCTTGATCGCCACCTGCTGGCACCATTCGGCCTGCTGCTCGGTCGACATGTCGATCTTGATGGCGTCAATCGAGGCGCGCGGGACCTGCCGCTCCTGCACGGTGAGGCCGATACGGCTGACCGCGTCGCGCCAGCCCGCCACGTCGAGCGCGCCGGGCGCCGTGATGTCGACATCGCCCGTACCTGCGGCGCCGGGCTTGACCTGCCAGCCTGCGCCGGCGCGCTTCTGCATGACCGTCTGTGCAGCCGCGACGCATTGCGGACCCGCGTCTTGCCGCTGCACGCGGATCAGCGCCGTGCTGGGATCGCCGAACTCCTGAAGCGCGACTTCGCCGACGCCAAGGCCGCCGATCGTCGAACGCAGTTCGTCGAGCTGTGCCACGCCCTGCTTGGCGCGCGCCTGGATGGCGATGCCGCCCTTGAAGTCGATGCCGAAATTCAGGCCGAACACCGCTACGCCTGCCAGCGAGACGACGTTGATGAGTGTCGACAGGATCAGCGCCGCCCTGCGCTGACCGAGGAAGTCGAACTTCCTCTTGAAGGCGAAGAGACGGACGGGCTTCCACAGCATGGCGGCGCCTCAGATCACGAGCTCGGTCGGCCGGCGCCAGCGCACCCAGACCGCGAGCAACATGCGGGTGAAGATCGTGGAGCTGAACATCGAGGTGAGCAGCCCGAGAGACAGCGTCGTGGCAAAGCCGCGGATGGGGCCGGAGCCGAAGCCGAACAGCAGCACGCCCGCGATCAGGGTCGTCAGATTGGCATCGATGATCGCCGACATGGCGCGTTCGTAGCCGGTCGCCAGCGAGCTGAAGGCGGACCGGCCGAGCGACTTCTCCTCCCGCACCCGCTCGTAGATCAGCACATTGGAATCGACCGCCATGCCGACCGTCAGGACGAGGCCCGCAATGCCGGGCAGCGTCAGCGAGGCGCCCAGGATGGACATGCCGGCGAACACCATCAGCAGGTTCACGAGCATCGCAAGGTTGGCGAAACCGCCGAAGATGGGTCCGTACGCCACGAACATGAACAGCGCCACCAGGGCAGTGCCGACGATGGCCGCCACGGTGCCGGCCCTGATGGCGTCGGCGCCGAGATCGGCACCCACGGTCCGCTCCTCGATGATGGTGAGCGTCGCCGGCAGGGCGCCGGATCGCAGCAACAGCGCCTGTTCCTGCGTCTGCTGGGTCGTGAAAGTCCCGGTGATGATGCCGCTGCCGCCGCAGATCGCGCTCTGCACCACCGGCGCGCTGATGATCTCGTTGTCGAGCTGGATGGCGAGGCGCTTGCCGATATTGGCGCGCGTGGCGGCACAGAAGGCCCGGCCGCCCGCCGCATTGAAGGTGAAGCTGATGATCGGCCGGCCACCCTGCTGCTGCTCGAAGGTGGACCGCGCGTCGTCGAGATCCTCGCCGCCGACGATCACCCGCTTGAAGATCGGCAGACACTGCACCTGATAGCGCCGGCAGATCTGCTCCGGCGTGAGCCGCGGATTGGCCGCCTGAATCTCCTCCCAGGCCTTGGAATTGGTCTGCCGGAGGTCCTGCATGCCCTCGCGGGTCGGCACCATGTAGGTCGTCGGCGGCAGGGGCTGGCCCGCGGCGGCATCCTCGTTGACCAGATGGAAGGTAAGCTTGGCCGTCTGGTTGATCTTCCGCTTGAGGTCGGTCGTGTCCTTGATGCCCGGCACCTGCAGCAGGATGCGCTCGTCGCCCTGGCGAACAATGGTAGGCTCCAGCGTGCCGGTCTCGTCGACGCGGCGACGCAGGATCTCGATCGACTGTTCGATCACTTCCTTCTTGCGGCGCGCCAGCTCCTGATCGGCATAGGCCAGACGGATCGTGTCACCGCTGCCCGAAATGGCGATGGACGGATCGAGCGTGCGGATCGCTTCCACTGCCTTGGCGCGCTGCCCCTCCTCCCGCAGCACGATGACGACGGCGCGGCCCGGCTCGACGGTGACGTCCTTGAATCCGACCTGCTGCTTGCGCAGCTCGCCCCGCACCGAATCGGACAGGTTCGTGAGGCGCTCGGTCAGCACGGTACGCAGATCGGCTTCCAGCAGGAAGTGGGCGCCGCCGCGCAGGTCGAGGCCGAGATTGATGCGGCTCTGGGCGTACCAGCCGGGCAGATGATCGAGAACCGACGCTGGCAGCACGTTCGGCAGCGCGAAGAGACCCGACAGGACCGTGATTCCGATGATCACGATCGTCTGCCAGCGTGGAAGATTCAGCATGCCGACCTACTGCCCCGAAAATGCGGCTACTTCTTGCCGCCGCCGAAGAGACTGCCGAGAAGGCTCTTGCGCTCGGTCGCCGGCGGCGCCGGCGGCAGCATCGGCTTCAGGTCCTCGTCGGCCTCCTTGGTGCCGCGCACCGATTCACCGCGTGCGAGAATATTGGAGATGGTGGGCTTCAGCACGCGAACCCGCACGCCTTCCGCAAGCTCGACCTGGATCTCCTCGTCCGAGATGACCTTGGTTACGAGGCCGATGATCCCGCCGCCGGTGACGATGCGGTCACCGCGCTTCACGCCCGCGAGCATCTCGCGTTGGGCCTTGATCTTGGCCTGCTGTGGCCGGATCAGCAGGAAATAGAAGACAACGAAGATAAGGATGAGGGGGAAGAGCTGGACGAGGAAATCGCCGCCGCCACCGCCACCCGCCTGCGCCCATGCCTGGGAAATGATCATCGTTCCGCTCCCGAAATCGTCCGCACAAGGCGTCCGAGCCGCCACTGCGGCCGAAAGCGCCTATCGAAAAGCGCGCGGACTATAGCGGCCCTGCCCCGCTTTGCAACGCAGGTGCGGGAGCGTATGGTCGCCCCCTTTTTCACGCGGCCGGCGACGATGGATCAAGACCTTAAGGCAACGCTTTCACGCATCGCAGCAGCGCTCGACCGCCTCGCCCCTCCCGCTCCGCCCTCCGCCGACATCTCGGCCGCCGAAGCCTATGTCTGGCACGCCGCCGGCCATCGCCTGGAAGCCGTCCCCCGGGTGAATCGGGTGGATATCGGCCTGCTGGTCGGAATCGAGCGCCAGAAGGAGACGCTGCTGGAGAATACGCGCCGGTTCGCCAAGGGCTTGCCGGCCAACAATGCCCTGCTCTGGGGCTCGCGCGGCGCCGGCAAGAGTTCCATCGTGAAGGCCGTTCACGCCCACGTGAACCTGGAGATGGGCGGTCCGCCCGGCCCGCTGGCCCTTGTCGAGATCCACCGCGAGGACATCCCCTCGCTGCCCGTGCTGCTGTCCCTGATTCGCGGCTCGTCACGCCGCTTCGTGGTGTTCTGCGACGACCTCTCCTTCGACGGCCAGGACGCCGCCTACAAGTCGCTCAAGGCGGTGCTCGACGGCGGCATCGAGGGCCGGCCGGAGAATGTCGTGTTCTATGCGACATCCAACCGGCGCCACCTGATGCCGCGCGACATGATCGAGAACGAGCGCTCGACGGCCATCAATCCGTCGGAAGCGGTCGAGGAAAAGGTGTCGCTGTCCGATCGCTTCGGCCTGTGGTTGGGATTCCACAATGCCGACCAGGATACGTTCTTCGCCATGATCGAGGGCTATGCCGAGCACTTCAAGCTGGGCGTCCCGCCGGATATGCTGCGCAAGGAAGCGGTCGAATGGTCGGTGACCCGCGGTTCCCGATCCGGCCGCGTCGCCTGGCAGTTCATCCAGGAAGTGGCCGGCCGACTGGGCAAGAAGCTCGAATAGTCATGGGACTCGAATAGTCGTGGGAGAAGACGGGATGAGCGTCACCGAAGACATCCTGTTTTCCCCCGCCGTCAAGGCGGAACAGCAGCGCCTCGGGTCTCGTCCGCAGTTCGAGGGTCGCGCGTTCAAGTCCGAGATCACCGACGACTTGCGCCAGTTCCTCGCCGTCATCGACACCTTCTTCTTCGCGACGGCGAGCGCAGACGGCCGCCCCTACGTGCAGCATCGCGGCGGGCCACCGGGCTTCCTCAAGGCGATCGGCACGCACACGCTTGCCTTCGCCGACTTCGGTGGCAACCGCCAGTACATCACGCTGGGCCATCTCCGCGAGAACGACCGCGCACACATCTTCATCCTGCATTTTGCGACACGGCAAAGAGTGAAGCTGTGGGGGCGTGCTCGCATCGTCGAAGGCGACCTCGACCTGATGCAGCGGCTGGTCGATCCCACCTACGCGGCACGTCCCGAACGGGCCATTGCCTTCACCATCGAAGCATGGGACGTCAATTGCCCCCAGCACATCGTGCCGCGCTACAGCGAGGCCGAGGTGACGCCTGCCGTCGACCGGCTGGCGCAGCGCATCAAGGAGCTCGAGGCGGAGGTCGAGCGGCTGACGGCGGGTGCGCGATCAACCTGACATCGTCTCACTCCTGCGGCGGCAGCGGCATGTTCCTTGCTGCGGAGGTGACCGATGACTGCCCCCAACGAACTCGCCCTTGTCGAAGTTTCGCGTCGACTTGCCGCGGGAACGCTCACCTCCGAAGCGCTGACACGTGCCTGCCTCGATCGCATTGCCGCACGCGATGTCGAGGTTGGCGCCTGGACCTTTGTCGATCCTGACCATGCGCTGAAGCAGGCACGGCTGCGCGACCGCGAGCCGAGGCGGGGACCGCTCCACGGCATCCCCGTCGGCATCAAGGATGTGCTCGACACCTTCGATATGCCGACCTTGTGGGGCGACGCCACCGCCTATGCCGGACGGCAGCCGCAGCGCGATGCACCGATCGTGCGTGCCCTGCGGGATGCCGGCGCCGTCATCCTCGGCAAGACGGAAGTGTCACGTTTCGGCTTCTGGTGGCCTTCCAGGACCCGCAACCCGCTGGCGCTCGACCGCACGCCGGGTTCTTCGTCGAGCGGCTCGGCGGCAGCGGTCGCCGACGGCATGTGCCCCCTCGCTGTCGGCACGCAGACCGGCGGCTCCATCATCCGTCCCGCAGCCTTCTGCGGCCTGGCCGGCATCAAGCCCAGCCATGACTGGATCGCTTGGCGCAATGCGCGCGACTTCGCGCCGAGCTTCGACGTCGCCGGATGGCTGGCGCGCGATATCTCCGGCCTGCAGTTCGCCTTCCATGCGGTGACCGGCCGGAAAGCCTATGCTCCCGATGCACCGCTTCCTCCCAAGACGATCGTCGGCCTCAACCGCACCGCCGACTGGTCGGCGGCACCGCAGTACGCACGCGACAACTTCGAGCGCGTGGCGGTGCACCTGGCGGATGCCGGCCTCGAGGTGCGCGAAGTCGCGCTGCCGGCCGACTACGACGCGCTGTCCGACGCCCAGCATGCCATCGTCCAGTACGAAACGGGACGGCTGTTCGACTGGGAGCTGCGCGAGGCCCGCGACCTGCTCGATGGTGGGGTGCGAGAGTTGGTCGAGGGCGGGCTCGCCGTCAGCCAGGCCGAATACAACGAAGCCCAGGATCTGGCGCACAGGCTGCGCAGCCGCTTCGACCGTGACCTCGATGGCGTGGATCTCCTGATGGTGCCCGGATCGCAGGGCGAGCCTCCGCCGGTATCCGACTGCGGCTCCAACATCTTCATCCGCATGTGGATGATGCTGCACGCGCCCGACATCTCGTTGCCGGCCGGAACCGGACCAGGCGGCCTGCCGCTCAGTGTCCAGCTCATCGGCCGCCGCGGCAGTGACGCCATCCTGCTGGCCCATGCCCGCCGCATCGAGACGATCCTGCACGGTTTCCCGGTGCGCGGTGAGCCCGGCTGATTCCAGCCGGACTGATCATGCTTCCGGAGCCGTTGGCACGGGCCTTGCTACCAAGGGCTACGCAAAGGCCCTGGAGGAATCACGCATGTCTACCCGTCGCAATGCCCTGTCGCGTCGACGCCTGCTCGCCGGCACCCGCGTCTCCGGCATGGCTGCCTGCGGCTTTCCCGCCATCGTCCGCGCCCAGGCGAAGGAGATAGTCCTCGGCGCCGCCGCCAGCATGGCTTCATGGGTGAACGGCACCTTCG
>QFCS01003809.1_pt1 | contig 10179 bp, 9 predicted proteins | sample 3576561 | NCBI WGS metagenome assembly QFCS01 | reverse complement strand
TGGGCGCCATGCGCTTCTTCTTCCACTACGAGCTGCCCAAGATCGGCGCCTGGCTCGCCGTGGTGAGCCAGCGCGACCCGACCTGCGCGGCGCTGCCGGAAGAGGCGTTCTAGGCGGGCGCGCCGCTCCTGGGCGCGCCAGCGTTCAGCGGTTGGTGCAGACGAAGGACGCCGCGGCGTTCACGTCTCCCGTGCCGCGGTACCGCGGCCAGGCGGGGTACTCGCACAGCGGACGCTGGCGCCCGGGCACGCCCACCGTGTCGGTGGTGACCTGTTCGCGCGGCGCCGCGCCCCTTTCCACCCAGTTGTCCAGGGCCGTCAAGGAGTCCCAGGTGGCGTTGAACACCGTGCTCACCGCGTGCCCGTAGCCCGGCACCTCGTAGTAGCGCACGAAGGTGTCCACCCGGGCCGGGCCCATCTGCGCCTGCAGGCGCTGGTAGTACTGCTCCGTGGCGCGGGCGCTCACCAGCACGTCCGACACCCCGTGCGCGAGCAGCAGCTTGCCGCCCCGGGCGGCAAAGGCGGTGAGGTCCGTGCCCACGTCGAGCTGGGTGCTGAGCGCGCTGAAACGGGACGCCCAGGGGCCGGGGTTCTCCGGGTCCAGCGCCAGCGAATCGAAAGCCGGGTTGCGCGTGACACCGAGCTTGATCACCTGGTCGAGCTGCTTGGTGATGTAAGGCGCACCCGAGGGCACCGGCATGGCCGGTTGCTCGGTGCCCAGGTTGAGGAAGGTCTCGATCGGGTGCACCGGCGACGAGCCCGCCGCACCACCCAACGAGGCGCCCCAGACGTTGTAGCCCGGGTAGCCGCTGGAGCCGCTGGCCAGGAAGAAGTTGAACCGTGTCGCCGTGTTCATGGTGTTGAGCGCGGCGATCTGCGCGTCGGACAGGCAGGCGTCACCGGCATCGGTGCCACCGGCGCAGCGCAGGGGGGCGCCGGCGACCTGCGCCACGGCTGGGTCGAAGACGGCGTTGCATCGAGACTGGTGACTGACGACGCCGTCGGCCACGCCGTCCAGCAGGTCGCAGGTTTCCAGCACCGCGCGCCGCAGCAGCGCGCGCTTGGCGGGGTTGGGGTAGGCGCCCGGTTGCGCCAGGGCGCGGCTGGCGCGGTGGCCCGCCAGCATGGCCGAGAGCTGGTTCCACGCCGGGTACCAGGCGATGATGCCGTCCCAGTCGCCCGGCCAGCGCTGCGCCAGCGAGAGCGCCTCGCGCCCGCCGGTGGAGCCGCCCGCAAAGTACGCGCGTTTGGGCGCGCCGCGACCGTAGTGCCTGCCGATCAGGAACACGGCCGCGTCGCGCGTCTTCTTGAGCGCCTCGCCACCGAAGTTGCGCTCTGCCTCCGCGTTCAGCAGGAACTGGCCGTCCAGCGACCCGGTGGCATTGGCCTGGTGGCCCGAATCGCTGGCGAACGTGGCATAGCCGCGCCCCAAGGGTGTGGGCTGGTCGGTCGGCCCCGCCGGCACGTTGCCCGCCACGTTGGGCACCGTGCCATTGAAGCCGCCGCCGCCGAACATCATCCCCTTGCCGTTCCAGGCCACGGGCAGCGCCACGCGGAAGGTGATGCTCGGGGCCAGCGGATCGACCGGGGCGATGGTGCCGGTGAGGCGGCAGTGCTCGGGTGCGGCGGACGCATTCGATCCCGCGGCCGGCACCACCACCGCCTCGTTGACCTGTCCACCGCCCGTGGGCAGGCCGATGGCGCCCGCCGGGACGCTCAGCCCCTGCATCTGCGCGCACGGCAGCGGCCGGGCGTGCCCCTGGGCATGAAGGGCGGCGGCCGGGGCCAGCAGGGCCACGACACAGCCGCTCGCGACGAATCCTTTTCTCATCACTTCTGTCTCCTTCGTTGGGGGTGGAAAGGCCAGGCTTACAAGTCGTTCACGTACATGCGGTTCCAGGTGGGGCTGATGACGAGCTGGTTGATGCAAACGCCGGCGGGCAGCTCGGCGATGAAGCGGATGGTGTGTCCCAGGTCGTCGGGTTGCAGCATGCGCGAGCGCTCCTGCGCGGTGGGCGGCGAGGGCCGCGTGTCCAGGATGGGTGTGGCCACCTCGGCGGGGCACAGGCTGCAGGCGCGGATGCCGTTCACGCCGTCTTCCATGTTGATGGTCTCCGTCATCGCGACCACGGCGTGCTTGCTGCCGTTGTAGGCCGGTCCGGTGAGCTTGGGGTGGTGCACGCCGGCCCAGGACGACACGTTGATGACCAGACCGCTGCGGCGCACGCGCATGGCGGGCAGGACGGCGTGCGTGGTGTAGAACATGCTGTCCAGGTTGGTCGCGATGACCTGGCGCCAGCCCTGCGCGGACTGGTCGTGCCAGAAGCGCTCGGGCGTGTTGGTGCCCGCGCAGTTCACCAACACGTCCAGGCGGCCGCCGTGGCGCTGCAGCAGTGCCGAGGCCGTGGCGGCCACGGCCTGCGCATCCGTCACGTCCAACGCCGCCACCTCGGCCAGGCCACCGGCGGTGCGGATCTGTTCGGCCGCTGCCTCCAGCAGACCCGCGCGTCGCCCGGACAGCACCACGGTGGCGCCAGCACCGGCCAGCGCACGGGCCGCCGCCAGCCCGATGCCGGAGCCGGCCCCGGTGACCCAGGCCACCTGTCCTTGCAGGCCGGCGCTCATGCGGCGCCTTCCTCGGCGCGCTCGCCCAACTTCAGCTCGTGCGCGTACTGCTCCCAGCCAGAACCCGGGACACGTTCTCCCTCGCGGCTGCGGACCTCGGCCAGACGCTGGCACAACTGCTCGCCGGCGCGGGCCTGGTCGGCGATGTGGATGCCCTGCGTCATGGTGATGTGCGCGGCCTCGAAGCTGCCCGCGCCGGCCAGCAGGATGGTGCGGGTGGGCGCGTCCTCGCAGACCAGGGGAATCAGTGCGGGGCTGACCCGTTGCGGCGTAAGCCGGGCCAGTGCGTCGGGCGGCAGGATGCCGTGCGTCATGCCCGTGGCGGCTGAGGGGGCCAGGCAGTTGACGCGGATGTTGCGCTTGTCACCTTCCAGCGCCAGCGTCTGCATCAGGCCCACCAGCGCCATCTTGGCGGCCCCGTAGTTGGACTGGCCGAAGTTGCCGTACAGGCCCGACGACGAGGTGGTCATCACGATGCGGCCGTACTGCTGCTCCTGCATCTGCGGCCACACCGCCTTGGTGGCGTGGACGGCGCCCATGACGTGCACCTCCAGCACCAGGCGGAAGTCGTCCAGCGACATCTTGGCAAAGGACTTGTCCCGCAGGATGCCCGCGTTGTTGATGAGGATGTCGATGCGGCCCCACGCGGACAACGCCAGTTCGGCCATGTCCTGCATGTTGCCGGCCCGCGTGACGTCGCCCAGGTGCGCCAGGGCCTCGCCGCCCTGGGCGCGGATGGCGTCCACCACGGCCTGCGCGGCGGCGCCGCCGTTGGGGGTGCCGAGTTCGTTGACGATCACGCGAGCGCCGTGGCGCGCCAGTTCCAGGGCGTGGGCGCGGCCGAGGCCACCGCCGGCACCGGTGACGATGGCAACCCGTTCTTGAAGCAGTTTTTTCATGGTGTGTGAAGGTGGTCAGAAGTTGACGGCGTCGGCGCCCTTGAGCGCCAGCAGGGTCCGGGCCTCGGCGGGTGTCGCGACCTCCAGGGACAGCTCGTCGAGAATGCGGCGGATCTTGCGCACCTGCTCGGCGCAACTGCTGGCCAGTTGGCCCTTGCCCAGGTAGAGGCTGTCCTCCAGCCCCACGCGCACGTTGCCGCCCATCACGGCGGCCATGGTCAGCAGCGGCATCTGGTGGCGCCCGGCACCGAGCACGGAGAAGCGGTAGCCGTCGCGGCCGAACAGGCGATCGGCCGTGGTGCGCATGGCGACGAGGTTCTCCGGGTCGGCGCCGAGGCCGCCGAGGATGCCGAAGATGCACTGCAGGAAGATGGGCCCATCGATCAGGCCCTCGTCGCGAAAGTGGGCCAGCGTGTAGAGGTGGCCCATGTCGTAACACTCGAACTCGAAGCGCGTGCCGCGCTCGCGGCCCAGCACCTGGAGGATGTGTTTGATGTCGGCGAAGGTGTTGCGAAAGATCAGGTCCTCCATGCCTTCGACGTAAGGCTTCTCCCACTCGTGCTGCCAGTTCGCGATCTTTCGCGCCACGGGATGAATGGTGAAATTCATCGACCCCATGTTGAGCGAGCACATCTCGGGCGCCGCCTGCAGGGGGTAGGCCAGGCGCTCGGCCAGCGTCATGCGGGTGCTGCCGCCGGTGGTGATGTTGATGACCGCGTCGGTGGCGGCCTTGATGCGCGGCACGAAGCGGTCGAAGACCTTCGGATCGGGCGTGGGCCGCCCGTCCGCCGGGTCGCGCGCGTGCAGGTGCAGGATGGCCGCGCCCGCCTCGGCGGCTTCGATGGCCTGCTCGGCGATCTGCTCGGGCGTGATCGCCAGGTAGGGCGACATGGTGGGCGTGTGCACCGAGCCGGTGACCGCGCAGGAGATGATGACTTTGTCGGACATGCGAAGGCTTGTGGGAAGTCTTGTGTGAAAGCTCGTGCGAAGGCTTCCTAGACGGCCAGCCACTGCGCGAGCAGCGCCGGATCGGATTGCAGTTGGGGGGGCGTGCCCTCGAACACGATGCGGCCATGGCCCATCACGCAGACGCGGTCCGACACCTTGAGCGCGATGGCCAGCTTCTGCTCGACCAGGACCACGGACACGCCCTGGGCGCGCATGTCGCGGATGCACTCGGCGACCTGCGCCACGATCATGGGCGCCAGCCCTTCGGTGGGCTCGTCGATCAGGATGACGCGCGGGTTGCCCAGCAGGGAGCGGCAGATCGTGAGCATCTGCTGCTCGCCGCCGGACAGGCTGCCCGCCCGGGTGTGGCGCCGCTCCTCGAGTCGGGGGAAGTAGTCGAACATCTGCCGCAGGGTCCAGCGCGGCGCGCCGGGTGCCGGGGGCTGTTCGCCCATGCGCAGGTTTTCGTCCACGGTGAGGTTGGCAAACACCTCGCGCTCTTCGGGCACATAGGCCAGGCCCGCGCGGCAGATTCGGCTGGGCGGGGAGCCGGCCAGTTCGCGACCGGCCAGGCGCACGCTGCCCCGGCTGGGCGGCACCAGCCCCATCAGGGCCTTGAGCGTGGTGGAGCGGCCCGAGCCGTTGCGCCCGAGCAGGCTGAGCACCTCGCCCTGGCCGACGCGCAGGCCCACGCCTTGCAGGATGTGGCTCTTGCCGTAGAAGGCGTGCAGGTCGTGCACCTCCAGCAAGTCCGTCATGCCGCCACCTCCTCGCCCAGGTAGGCCTCGCGCACGCCCCGGTGCTGGCGGATCTCGTCCGGCGTGCCGGTGGCGATGACCTCGCCATACACCAGCACGCTGATGCGGTCGGCCAGCTTGAACACCACGTCCATGTCGTGCTCCACGATCAGCAGCGCACGGCCGGCGGTGACTTCGCGGATCAGGTTCAAGGTGTATTCGGTCTCCTCGCTCGACATGCCCGCCATGGGCTCGTCGAGCAGGATGAGCCGGGGATCGGAGGCCACGGTCATCGCGATCTCCAGCGAGCGCTGCTCGGAGTAGCTGAGTTCACCGGCCAGGCCGGTGGCGCGCGTGTGCAGGCGCACCTGTTCGAGCAGCCGATCCGTGGCTTCGCGCAGGCCGGGCAAACGCTCGACGCGGCGCCAGAACGCAGTGGGCTGCGGCTGCTGGCGCATCACCGCCAGGCGCACGTTCTCGAACACCGTCAGCCTGGGGAAGATGTTGGTGATCTGGAACGAGCGCGCCAGGCCCAGGCGGTTCACGCGCTGGGGCGACCAGCCGGTGATGTCGCGTCCCTGGAAGGCCACCGTGCCCGAGCTGGCGGCCAGGTTGCCCGAGATCAGGTGGAACAGGGTGGACTTGCCGGCGCCGTTGGGGCCGATGAGGGCGCGGCGCTCACCCGGCGCCACCGCGAGGTCGACGCCGCGAATGATCTGCGTGTCGCCAAACGACTTGCGCAGCGCCTTGAGTTGCAGGATGGGCTCGGTCATGCGGCGTCCTCCGGGGTGCGCAGGCGTTTGTGCGCGAAAGCCAGCAGGCCGCCGCCCAGGGCCATCAGGCCCAGCGGCCAGGCCCAGGTGGCCACGCTGGTCACGTCCCAGGTGGCATCGAGCAGGTTCACGGGCGGCCAGCCCTGCGCCTGGGCGGCCAGGGTGCGGTAGTCCTGCGAGCACAGACGCTGCAGCAGCTCGATCAGGAACACCGCGCCAGCGGCCAGCAGCAGGGCCGCCAGCAGCCAGGCCAGCAGCAGGGGCAGGGCCCGCGCGGCGCCCAGGCGCCGCACGCGCGACACCGCCAGGCCACCCAGGCCGACCAGGCCTTGCGGCATGAACATCATCACCAGCACGAACAGCACGCCCTGGTAGAGCAGCCAGGCCTGGGTGGTGTCGGACACGGCATAGCCGAAGAAGCTCATGAGCGCGGCACCCAGCGCGGGCCCCAGGAACACGCCGACGCCACCGATGTAGCTGTTGAGCACCACGCTGGCCGAGACGGCGGGGTCGAACACCACGTAGTTGGCCGCCTCGTTGGCGAGCACCTGCAGCGCGCCCGCCAGGCCCGAGAAGAGGCCGGAGATGGCGAAGGCCGACACGCTGAGGCGGTGCACGTCGTAGCCCAGGAATCGCAGGCGGTGGCTGTTCTCGCGCAGGCCCAGCGTCAGGCGCCCGGCCGGCGTGCGCGTGTGGAAGTGCAGCAGCAGCAGCGAGATCAGCACCCAGACCAGCGTGAGGTAGTACACCTGCGTGGTCGAGCCGAAATTCAGGCCCCAGGCCGGCATGCGCATGGTGGAGATGCCCGATTCACCACCGAACAGGCCCTTGAGCTGCGGTGCCAGCGAGTGCAGCAACTCCGCGATGGCCAGGGTGATCATGGCGAAGGCCGTACCGCTGCGCTGGGTGGCGAACCAGCCCGCCACCACGCCGAAGGCCAGGCCCGCACCGGCGCCCACCAGTGGCATCAGCGGCGTGGGCAGCAGCCCGGTGCCGCCCAGGGCGTTCATGCCGTGGACGGTGGCAAACGCGCCCACGCCGAAATACGCCGCATGCCCGAAGGAGAGCATGCCGGCGCGACCCGCCAGCAGACCGTAGGCGCTGGCGAACAAGGCGGCGATCAGCATCTGCACGGCGGCGTTGAGCAGTCCCGCCGACAGCAGGAACGGCAACACCGCGAGCAGGGCCACGCCGCCCGACAGGAGGGAGATGGAGGTGCGCATGGGAAGGATCAGCTCTTGTCGCCCAGCAGGCCCTGGGGCCGCAACAGCAGGACGAGCAACATCAGGGCGAAGGGCAGCGTGGACGCCAGACTGGACAGCTTGAGCGTGAGCAGGCCGCCCACGCCTTCGGCCCAGGCCCGCGCGCCCAACAGGCCCAGCAGGTCGGCCAGGCTGTGGTCGATGCCCACCGCCAGCGAGGTGAGCAGGCCGATCAGCAGGGACGCCAGCATGGCCCCCGCCAGCGAGCCCAGGCCGCCCACCACCACCACCACGAAGACCATCACGCCGATCTCCAGCGCCATGTTCGGGCTCGTGGTGTAGAAGGCGCCGGCAATGGCGCCGGCCAGCCCCGCCAGCGCCGCGCCGACGCCGAACACGCCCATGAACACGAACTGCACGTTGTGGCCCAGGGCCTCCACCATGCGCGGGCGGTAGATGGCCGAGCGCACGATGATGCCGACGCGGGTGCGCGTGAGCAGCAGGTAGAGCAGCGCGAACATCGCCAGCGCCACGCCCCCCATCAGCAGCCGGTACAGGGGGTACTGCTGCCCGCCGAGCGAGAAGGCCGAACCGTCGAGTGCCGCGGGCACCTGGTAGTTCACCGGAAAGTTGCCGAACAGCAGCTTGATCGACTCGGCCACGATGAACGACAGCCCGAAGGTGAGCAGCAGTTCGTGCGCGTGGCCATGGTGGTGGACACGCCGCAGGAAGAAGCGCTCCACCACCGCGCCCACGCCGCCGGCCAGCAGCATGGCCACCACGACCGCCGCGCCGAAGCCCAGCACGCCCTGCAGCGTGTAGGCGAAGTAGGCGCCGAGCATGTAGAACGATGCGTGGGCGAAGTTCAGCACCCCCATCATTCCGAACACCAGCGTCAGCCCCGCCGACACCATGAACAGCAGCAGACCGTAGATGACGCCGTTGAGCAGCGAGAACAGCAGGGTGTCCATGGCTCAGGACGGGCGCTGCATCTTGCAGCTGGCCTGCACGGGCATGGCGGCGTCTTCGGCGCTGAACACCTTCACCGGCTTGAAGCCCATGTCCGTGCCGTCCACCTTGTAGCGGGCGTCCCGGGTCACGGTGGACACCACCAGCGGCATCAGGATCTGGTGGTCCGCCGCGCGCATGCTGGCCTCGCCCATGGGGGTCTTCACGCGCGCCGTCTCCATCGCGCGGGCGAAGGCGTTCACGTTGAGCTTGCCGCCCTCGGGCTTGGTGCGGCGCAGGGCATCGGCCACCATGTCCAGGCCGAACGCCGTCTGCGGTTCGACGAACACGGGCGGGCGGCCCAGCTTGGCCGAGAAGTCGGCCACGAAGCGCTCGCCGTCGGCGCCACCCGCTTCGCCGTTGAAGGCGTGCACGATGAAGTGCCCCAGGGCGGTGTCACCGGCGTTGCTGATGTTGCCCGGCTGATCCAGGAAGACCGTGCCGAACGTGGCCTTGAGGCCGGCGCCCTTGGCCGCTTTCATCATCAGCAGCAGGTCGTTGGACCAGTTGCCGGTGAGCACGGTCTCGGCACCGGAGCTGCCGATCTTGGCGATGTAGGGCGCGAAGTCCTGGATCTTGTTGGTGTCGTGCAGTGTCTTCTCCACCACCTGGTAGCCGCCCGCCGCCGCGTTGTCGACGATGGCGGCCTCCATGTCCTGGCCCCAGGAGTAGTTCTGGTTGATGGAATAGACCTTCTTGCCCAGTGCGTTGGCCTCCTTCATGCCTTTGACCAGCACCTTGGTGCGCACCTGCGCGTTGGGCGCCACGCGGAAGTGATGGAAGTTGCACTTTTCACCCGTCAGCTCCAGGGCCTCGGCGCCGACGTTGATGTAGACGATTTCCTTGCCCGGGTTGCGCAGGTTGTGCTTGCGCACGTCTTCGGTGATTTGCCCGCCGATGGCCGACGAGGCCCCCTGCACGACGATCTGCACGCCGTCGGCGATGGCGGCCTTGAGCTTGTCGGACGCGCCGGCGGGCCCGCCCTGGTTGTCGTACTCGACCAGTTGCACTGGCTGGCCGTTCCAGCCGCCGGCCGCGTTCATCTTGTCGATGGCGAAGCGCACGCCGGCGCGGAAGGTCTGACCCGTGGAGGCTTGCGGGCCCGAGAGGGTTTCCAGCAGGCCGATCTTGACCGCGTCGGCGTGCGCGGCCGAGGCGATCAGCAGGGCCGCGGGGAGGGCGGCGAGGCGAAATGAACTCATGGTTTGTCTCCTGTTGTGGATGGGGGGTCAGAGGTACTCGACGTTGCCGTCCACGCTGATCACCTGACCAGTCAGGTTGCGCGCGCCCGGCGAACTCAGGAACAGCGCCGTGGCCGCGACGTCGTCGGCGGTGACCATGCGGCGCAGGGAAATCTTGTCCAGGTACTGCTGGCGCATCGCTTGCGGGCTGATGTCCAGCGCGCTGGCGCGTGCCGCGATGACGCCGTCCATGCGGGCGCCTTCGACCACGCCGGGCAGGATGGCGTTGACTCGCACGCCCTGAGGTCCGAGCTCGATGGCCAACGAACGGGTCATGCCCACGATGGCCCACTTGCTGGCGGCGTAGGGCGTGCGGTAGGCATAGCCGAGGCGGCCTGCGACCGAGCCCATGGCGATGAGGCTCGGGTTTGCGCCCGAGGCCTTGAGCAAGGGCACCGCGCGGCGCGCGAAATGGAACTGGCTGTCCAGGTTGACGGCCAGCGTGCGCTCCCAGGCCGCGGCGTCGATGTCCTCGATGGCGGCGGTGGGACCGGCAATGCCGGCGTTGTTGACCAGCACGTCCAGGCCGCCCAGGTGGTGGCGCACGCCCTCGAACACCGCGTCCACATCGGAAGGGACCGAGGCATCGGCTGGCGTGCCGGTGAGGCCCGGGCTCTCGGTGAGCAGCCGGTCCAGGGCCAGGCGGTCGATGTCGCAGACGTGCACCTGAGCGCCCGCGGCATGAAAGGCGCGTGCGATGGCGGCACCGATGCCACCGGCCCCGGCGGTGATCAGCACGCGAAGGCC
>QFCS01002212.1_pt1 | contig 10216 bp, 14 predicted proteins | sample 3576561 | NCBI WGS metagenome assembly QFCS01 | reverse complement strand
TGAGCGTTGAATAGGGTGCCCGATGGCTGGCTTGGACACACTGCAAGGATGGAGCCTCTTCAAGCGCGCCGCGTCGATGTTGTCATCGCGTGACCGGAGGAACTCCATGGCAGGTACCCTGGCGACAGGCGTGCTCGGGCTGCTGGTGGCTTCGGCAAGCATATTAATGTTTGCAGGTGCGGCATTGGCCCATGTCCCTGTCCAGCGGGACGACGAGCGTCCTGCACAGTATGCTTCGCAGTCGCTATCCGAGCCTGTCGAGGCGATGGCGCCGCAAGAGTGCTTCTCGACAGCAACGGGCGTCTTCGCGGTTGTTGCTCATGCCGCGGACGCCCCGCTTCCCTTGAGCGAACCTGACGGCATCGAGTTTGATTGTGACTGCTGCGGTGTGGCTTGCCACGCCGCTCTTGGCGATGTCGGCCGCCCCAGCGCGACACGGCGCCTGCCTGCAAGCGTGGCAGCGCTAACCGGATCGCCGTTCCTTCATGGCAGGAGCCAGGGCCCACCAGAGCGGCCTCCGCGCCTCACTTAGTTTCGTCGTCGCGTCGGAGGCTCGGAGGGAACGGCGACCTATCGCTTTGTTCGCTGAGCCACGCGCGGCGTCGTGATTGGTGCCTGGTACGTCTCGAATGACATCGCGTCTGCAATGTCAGTCCTGCGTACTTCCCTCTCCTGTATCCAAGATCGGACCTATGTCCATGAAGACCTCCATGCCAACCAGGACGGCCGGACTCCCCTGCGCTTGTCCGGAGCCGCTCACAACCCAGTTTCGATGGCCCTCCTCCGAAACTCAGCGGTGTATCGTTTTACCCCTCGCGCGCCCACAGAACGGCGAGTCGGCAGCGCGTGCCGAAACAGCCGACGGGGCAGCCGAAGCAAGTCGCGCCTCTTCAGATCATCACGCCGACGCGAAGGCACGCCTGCAAAAGCTTTGCGTTCAGCTTGCGCACGTCAAATATCCCGCAGGCCGAAGCCTTTTCCGGCAGAGCGACCCGGCAGACGCGATCTTCTATGTCGCCGCCGGCCGGCTTCACCGGACAATCATGACGGAGAAAGGTGACGAACGCCTCGTCGCACGCCTCGGTCCGGGGGATTTCTGCGGCGAGGAATGCCTGGCGCATCAGGCATATCGCACGACGTCGGCCCTGGTTGTCGAGGACGCTGACATCGTCAGAATCGATAGAGGCTTGATGCCGCGGTTGCTGCATGATTGGCCTGACCTTGCCAGCGCCTTCACGGCCTATCTGTTGTCGCATTGTCTCGAAACGGAATCGGCATTGATTGATCAGCTCGTTGGATCCGTCGAGCAACGATTGACAAGAGTGCTCTTGAGGCTCGCGAACCTTGGTGCGGGCGAAAGACATTCCGGCGTCATACCAAACGTACAGCAAGACATGTTGGCGGGCATGGTTGGCACGACCCGGCAGCGCGTGAACTATTTCCTGAACAAGTTCCGCAAACTCGGTTTGATCGACTACGGAGGATCATCAAACCGTGGTCAGATCGTCGTGCATGGCGCACTTCGCCGAATGGGCGCCAAGCACGGCGATGTTCTTGGTACTTTATGAGCAAGCTCGAAGACGTGGTTATCGACGCATGATTGCGGCGAATGCTCCCTTTCCACGCAACAGCGACCGCCGCCTAGCGTTCCGCCGTGTCACAAAGTGGACAGCATGGATGTCGCGCATGATCTAAATGGTGTCCGTTTATTCGGGCGACTTGGTTGGCGTGCCGTGGCGTCCGCATCTGGTTCCAGAAAAGGCTCCGGATGCTTGGAGATGGATCAAAGCAGGGGCGCGTGGAAAGCTCAGAGATACCAATGCCGACATGTGTCGGCGCAGATGGAGATTGGCCTGTGACCACCATTGGAAAGACGGCCATTGCCGCGGGCTTGGCCTTCACGATCAGTGCGTTCAGCTTTGCGCAGCTTGGATTTGCCCAGCAGTCGAACACCGGCGCGAGTGGCGTGCAGAGTCCCTCTGCAGGTCAGCCAATTGGACGTGATGACTGGGTCCGCCAGCCGGGTGACCAGCCTGGTCCCAGCTCAGGCATGGGTATGCGTGGCGGCCCAGCGCCACAGTCCATGGGAGGCGGACAGCATATGGGAAGTGGGCAGCACATGGGAGGCGGCACGGTTCCCGGCCCTGGCACGCATGGCCACTCCTCGTCTCCGAAAGCAGGTGAGACGAAGGAACTGCAGGACAAGCAGCACAACATGCCTGCGACGCCGAGCCATTCATCGGGCCCGAAGAATTAGTGGCCGTGTGCCTCACTGCTCCGGGGCGTCTAACGGAGGCGCCCGGTGGCGAGGCAGGGGGTAGTAATGACAGTTCGTTTCACCGCGCTCGCGCTGGTTCTTGGGTTGGCCTCCGCCTCGGCAAGCGGCCAAGAGACTGCAAGTCCCAGCGATTGGTTGGATAGGCTGGACCGCCATCATCGGCACCTTGTCTCCCAGCAGGGACATGCCCACGCCAAAGGGCATGTTCAGCCGATCGATGCTGGCCCTGGCACCATTACTCTGGTCGCTGAAGAAATGCGAAGCCCTGATAATGCGATCTGGATGCCTGCGATGCGCATGGTGTTTCATGTGACCAACCGGCAACTGCTAGCAGGACTTCAGCCTGGCGATCCGGTCGAATTTGAAGCCGCCCGATTGGGGGCGCCGTCATGATCGTCGATCTCCGGAAGGTGAGTTAGCGCCGGCGTGAAGCTGATGAGGCGGACGCCATTGCAAGCCAGTGCCACGCCTACAGGCTGGCTTCTTGAGGGGCCTGTTGGATGAGCGTGAAGCTCAGCTTCCTCGGAGGCGCGGGTACCGTCACCGGCTCGAAGACACTGGTTTCCTCGAAGGGACGGGAATACCTGGTTGATTGCGGGCTGTTTCAGGGTGCCAAATCGCTGAGAGACAGGAATTGGCAACCACTGCCAGTGGAGGCGCGCACGATCTCGGCCGTGATCCTGACGCATGCTCATCTGGACCATAGCGGCTACCTGCCCCTTCTCGCCAAGCGCGGGTTTCGTGGCCCCGTATATTGTTCATCCGCCACCGCCGACTTGTGCGACATACTTCTGCGCGACGCCGCCCGCCTTCAGGAAGCCGATGCAAGCTTCATGAACCGGCACGGGTATTCGAAGCATTCGCCGGCTCTGCCGTTGTTTACGGAGGAAGACGCCGAACAGGCACTGCGTCTTCTCAGGCCTTTTGAATTCAACCGATTTGAAAGATTGGCGGGCGGGCCGGTCATTCGCCTGCACCGGGCTGGCCACATCCTTGGAGCTGCATCGCTGGAATTTACCGAAGACGGCAGGACATTCGTGTTTTCTGGCGACCTCGGACGCTACGATAGTGCCACGATGGTGGAACCTCAGCCGTTTGAGCGAGCTGATTACGTGGTCGTCGAATCGACGTACGGCGGAAGGCGCCACGACGAAAGACCGGCCGACGAGATGTTGGCGGACGTCATCAACCGCACCGTATCGCGCGGTGGCACGGTCGTCGTTCCGGCTTTCGCCGTCGGGCGTGTGCAAACGATACTCTTCTTTTTGGAGCGTCTGCGGCGCCTCGGCAGGATTCCCAAGGTCCCTATCTTTCTCGACTCTCCTATGGCGGTGAACGCCAGCGAGATTTTCTGCCGACATCTCGACGATCATCGGCTTGCCGAGAACGAATGTCGCAGCATCTGCGACGTTGCCCACTATGTGCGAACGGTTGACGATTCGAAGAAGCTGAACGTCGACCCGATGCCGAAGGTCATCATCTCAGCGAGCGGCATGGCGGCCGGTGGACGGGTCCTTCATCATCTGAAGCACTATGCGCCGAATGCAAGGAACACAGTGCTCTTCACTGGTTTTCAAGCAACCGGCACCCGCGGCGCCGCCATGGTCTCGGGAGCGCGATCAGTTCGCATCCACGGCCAGGATGTGCCCATCAGGGCTGCCGTCGAGAATATCGAGGCGATGTCGGCGCACGCGGACAGCGATGAACTGATGCGGTGGCTCTCCGCGCTGACGCGGGCGCCGCGCCATGTGTTCGTCAACCACGGTGAGACCGAATCTTCAATGAGTCTCTCGAGACGTATTGCGAGCGAACTTGGCTGGCAGAGTACGGTGCCTCGCCTGGGGTCCGAGGACATCATTTCATGAGCGGCCCTTCGCGCGAGCCGGCGGGACTTGCACGCGCCAGGCGGCTCGGCATCGACACCAGGTACGAAGCCGTCGTGTTCATGCATACCGGCTGCACCGTTTGCCGCTCTGAAGGTTTCGCGGGACATACGCGTGTCGCCTTGTCGGCCAAGGGGCGGCGGATCATGGCGACGCTCTTTCATGCGCCCATGCCGCTGATCGCCGACGGGGACGCGGGCCTGTCGGAAGCAGCGTGGGGGAGACTCGGCCTGGAGGAGGGAGACTATGTTGTTGTCTCTCATCCTGAGCCCCTCGAATCGATGGCGCATGTCAGGAGCCGCATCTTCGGGCATCGCCTTGGAAATGAGGCATTCCAGGCCATCGTTTCCGACGTGGTCACCGGTAGATTCTCCGATATCGATCTGTCGGCCTTCCTGACCGCTTGCGCCACCCTACCGCTCGATCACGCCGAGGTGCTTGCTCTCACCAATGCGATGATTGGCGCCGGAGAGCGCCTGTCATGGAGTTCGGCCATCGTTGCGGACAAGCACTCTGTTGGCGGGCTTCCTGCCAACCGGACGACGCCAATTGTCGTCGCGATCGCGGCATCTCTCGGACTGACGATTCCAAAGACCTCCTCGCGGGCGATCACGTCGCCTGCTGGCACAGCCGATACGATGGAGACATTGGCACCAGTCAATCTCGATATCCCGGCCATGCGCCGGGTCGTGGAACGCGAGGGCGGCTGCCTCGTCTGGGGCGGCTCCATCCGGCTGAGCCCCGCCGACGATCTGTTCATCCGAATCGAACGCGCGCTCGACCTCGACTCCGAAGGCCAGATGGTGGCGTCGATCCTGTCCAAGAAGATCGCGGCCGGCGCCACCTGCCTGGTCATCGACATGCCGATTGGCGGCACTGCAAAAGTGAGGGATCGCGCGACCGGGGAATCGCTGGCTCAGGCAATCCAGCGCGTCGCCCGTGCATTCGATGTTCGAACGGAGGTGGTATTCGGTGACGGTACGCAGCCGATTGGGCGCGGAATCGGTCCCGCCCTGGAAGCTGCTGATGTCCTGCGCGTATTGACCTGCGCGCCGGACGCTCCAGCCGACCTGAGGGCGAGGGCGATACGGCTCGCAGCCGCGCTTCTCGAGCTCGCAGGGTCTGTCACGGCCGGGACGGGAGAAATTGTCGCCGCCAAAGCCCTCGATGATGGTCGTGCCTGGGCCAAGTTTCAGGCGATCTGTGAAGCGCAAGGCGGCATGCGTGATCCGCCGAAATCCACCCAACAGCACGCGGTCGCAGCCGCGCGCTCTGGTCGAATAGTCTCCGTCGACAATCGGCGTCTTGCCCGCCTAGCGAAGCTCGCCGGCGCGCCGGACGACAAGGCGGCGGGGCTCGAGGTGCTCGCCAGGGTTGGAGAGATCGTGGAAGCCGCGCAGCCGCTGTATGTGCTTCACGCAAGTACCCGTGGACAGTTGGCATACGCACTGGAATATGCGAGCGGCAAGGCTTCCGCCTTCGAGATCGCCGCCCATGACTGACCTCGTCCTTCTATCCCTCGGTCCTGGCGACGCCATGCTTGGCCGGCTTGTCGCCGAGCTCGGAGCGAGGAGAGGGCAAGTCGAGACTCGAACCTTTCCGGACGGCGAGTCCTATGTGCGGCTCCTGACCGACGTATCCGGGGCTGACGTCGCAATTCTCTGCAGTCTGGTGCATCCCAATGACCGCGTTGTCGAGCTTCTTCTCTTGTCCCAGACGGCGAAGGAACTCGGTGCAAGGCGCGTTGGGCTGGTCGCCCCGTATCTGGCCTATATGCGTCAAGACAAGCGCTTCAGATCCGGAGAGGCGGTGTCGGCGCGGATATTCTCGGGTCTTATCTCCCGCTACTTCGATTGGCTCGTTACCTTGGATCCGCATCTTCATCGCTACGCCGCCCTGTCGGAGATCTATTCGATCCCCACGCGCGTGGCGCATGCTGCGCCGGCAATTGCCGATTGGATAGCGACAGTCGTGGAAGCGCCGGTGGTGATCGGACCTGACAGCGAAAGTAAGCAGTGGGTCGCCAAGGTGGCGGCGGGGGCGAAAGCGCCATTCTTCGTTCTCGCCAAGAAGCGGGCCGGCGATCGTGCCGTGTCGGTTCGGTTGACCGGCCTGGAGCGCTGGCCCGGCGGGACGCCGGTCGTCGTCGACGACATCGTGTCCAGCGGACAAACGATGATCGAGACCGTCCGGGTCATTCGCAGTCTCGCAAAGACCCCGCCGGTCTGCGTAGCAGTCCACGCCTTGTTCAACGCCGGCACCGAAGCGGAGCTCGAGCGGTTGGGGAGCAAGGTCGTGAGCACGAACACCGTACGACATCCGACCAACGCCATTGACGTATCGGAAGCGATTTCCGGCTGCGTGCGGGACTTGGTAGGCAGGTGAGAACCATGCCCCGTAGCGAAGCGATATATGCCCGGCTGACATGGATCAACGACATGTGCCCGCAAAATGCGTGATCGCCTCGAGTCGGCATCGCCGACATGATCGAAGCCACGTTAGAACCGGCAAGCCAATGTTGATGAGGTGAGAGAAGATGCTGCGGTTCTGCACGCTTATTGTTCTTGCTTTCGCATCGATCGGTGGCCATGCCAACGCGAGCGACGCTTGTGTCCTTCAGCTGAACAAGCTTGTCGACGATTGGAATGCCATTGCTGTTCCCGGCGGCTCTGCAGCAGGCCAGGCTCGTCCCCAGTCCCCGGACCATGGACATTCGGCGAGCGAGGTCTGGTACATGCGGAGCCAGCTGCGCTTGGCCCTAAGGCTTTGCCACGAGGACAACGACCATGAAGCGTACTTGCGAATGGATGTCGTCAGGGCGTGGCTTAAGCTTCCGGAAGTTCGGCATCCCGCCGATCATCGAAACAGGTTCGACGCGGAACCAAGGCCGCCGAATTGAAAGGACATTCCAGAGTGCCGCAGCCGACGAGGCTGTCTGTCCCGTCGCGTGCGGCCCGCGAGCGCATTAGGCCTTGGCGCTCGCAGGGACCTCATTCGCGGACCTGTCGGATGGGCCAGGACGAAGGCCGGCACTCTTGCGGCGTCCGGGCCGAGCCCTCCTACGTCTTGTTGGCCGGAGGGTGCATGTCGCCATGTGGCCCGATTCTGCACTTCGTACCTGTGGTGGTCGCATCCTCGATGATGCCCTTGCTGTCGACGGTGAAGTTGATCATGCAGTTTGTCGCGCGAAAGAAGACTTGCGACTTCGGTCCCGTCACGGCCTGATTGGTGATCAGGTAGCCAATGGCTCTGCCGCCGTCGGCCATCGGATAGTCATGATGGGGCTTCCCCCAAGACTGAATGAGATGAGCCGAGCTGTGCCCGACCCAGTCGCGGATATTGAGATCCTTCACGGTGCCCGACGACATTGGCCCGCACGCCGCGAGGCCCGTGACGGCAAGTATCAGTACCAGGCAACGACGCCAATTCATGATCAGTTCTCCCTCGGTCCTTGGATATCGCCCGCGCCAGACAAGACAGGAAATGTTGGGGTCCCCGACCCAAGCGGCCGGCGACCTTCAGCATTATTCATAGACAGATGCACGTCCCCGGCCTTTGAGATAGCTCAATTCCCCCTCGCGCGAGCTGCAAGTCGCGCTACCTTCTTCTTGCAAGCATATTCCGTGCCAGTGGTTGTTGGCTGGTGGGGAATTACTAATCGTTCGAGGGCTTCGGACCTGCCGCGAAATGCAGGAGGTTGAATAAGTGCGCCGCATCCTCTCAGCATTGGCACTATTCCTCGCGGGTGGTGCCGTGATGGCCAGGGCGCAGGCGCCAACCACCCAGATTTTCGGGATCTGTGCTGCGACATGCATGGAGTTCGCCGAGAATCTCAAGTCCTCGCGTGGACGCAAGGATTCATGGGCGGTATCCTGCTGAACTGGCCCGCCGGAACCGATGAAAACCTGGACTTGAATCCGCCGGCTTCGGTTTGCTCCAGCAACTTGAATTCCTGCGGCAACACTGTATCCGGAACCCATCGCCAGACTTCTCCGACGCGGTTGTGACGCTCTACAAGCGGGTTCGGCAAAAACCTTCGCCTTAGGCAGGCCCAGTTCGATATCGTTGACACGCTGCCGCCGATTGCAACGTCGCGTTGATCTCGAAATGCGGCTGCAGGATCGAGCGCTGCGCCAGCAGGCAGTTCTGGGTGACGGTCGCGCGTCTAGAGGCGATGGGTCTTGAGTCTGGAGCTGCTCCAAGGTGTAGCGTTGCCGGTGATGGAAGAACGCACCACCCTGGCGCCATCCCGCGCGCCGTATCGGATCGGCCCCGATACGGCGAAGACGGTTCTCGCCGCCGGCGGAATGCTGGCGGCGTTCGGCGTCGCGTCCTGTTGCGCCCTGCCGATCGCCTTGTCACTCTTGGAAATCAGCGCCGCATCGCTCGTCGGCATCGGCTATGTCGCGGCGCAATACCAACAGGAGTTGTTTTACGTGGCCGTCGCCTGTCTCTCCACGGCCGGACTGGTCATGTGGCGGCAGCGGCAGGCGCCGGCCTGTGAGTCGAGTGCCGCCTGCTCGCGTCCGGTCGCCGGGTGGGCGAGCTTGACCGCCTTCGGCCTCGGGCTCGTGCTGCTCGCCCTCACGCTTAGGTATGAGGCGCCGATATGAGCGTCGTCCTCGAATCGACCCTGACCTGTCCAGAGTGCGGGGCACGGAAGGCCGAAACCATGCCGACCAATGCGTGCCTGCATTTCTACGAATGCACAGGCTGCCGGACGGTCCTGCGGCCCAAGCCCGGCGACTGCTGCGTCTTTTGTTCCTACGGCACGATGCCGTGTCCACCGATCCAGGTGCGCGACGTCGCCGATTGCTGCTGCACGTCTCTCGTCTCAAAGACGGGCTGACGACACCGCGAAACGGTCCGCAGCGCTGATCTTCGCGGTCGCGTGGTTCATGCCGGTTTCTGGCGCCGGGCGGCGCCCGGCTTTCGGCGACTTGTATTCCTTCGATCCTGATCCTCGCCGCCGTGCTCCAGGCCGGTCAGGATCGGGCAATGGTCGACAGTCTGTTCGCCGTCGCCGCATTCGGCGATCAACCCGTCGAGCGTCCGGCACATTGCCTGCATGGCGCGGATCTTGGCGCCCAATTCTAGCCTCTTCTCCTGGGCGCGCCGGCGAACGTCGTCGCAATGCGCACCCGAGGCACGCCGAAGCCGAAGCAGCTCACCGATTTCGGCCAGCGCGAAGCCGCATTCCTGGGCGTGGCGGATGAAGCGGATGCTGCGCACCGCCTCGGCGTCGTACAGTCGATACCCGGCGCCGGTCTTGCCCGAAGGCGACAACAACCGTTCGCGCTCATAGTAGCGCAGCGTGTCTGGCGTGACCTTGGTGCGCGCAGCGACCTTCCCAATGGTGAGCATGGAGCTCCTCCGCGTAAGCCTCCATCCAACACCTGGAGGCCGCTCCAGGATGAAAGCAAAGGATGCGACCGTCAGCCGGTCGGTCAGGCCGGACGGCCCAGGCCTGCGCTGCGAAGCACGTCGAGGTCGACACCGCCGCTGGAGCAGCAGCTACCGAGCTTGCCATCGATTGCGACAGCCGGCAGCGAGCGCATGCCCAGAGACTTGGCGCGTGCCGATATGTGCGTGTCAGTCATCGACACGACCGTCACCTCGCAGGATGCGCAGGCGGCGGCTTTCACCCGCTCGATGACGTCTTCGCAAACGCGGCACCCTGCGCTGAAAATCTCGATCTTTCTGGCGACCATGAATCCCTCCTTGCACGGCCACCAATCGTAGAGCTTAGAGGAAGCTCCAGAGTCAAGAGGCGGAGCCGCGGGACACTCTACATGGTGCGGCCAACGCCTTGGCTGCGCGCCATTGCGACGACGCAGATAGGATCAGAGTGAGGAGCCGACGCCTCTTCTCTGCGGTATGCGCGAAGCGCTAGCGTCATCTGCCCTTTTTGACATGGATCAATCCGTTCGCAGTGAAGGTCACTGTAATATTTCCATGCTGGTGCGCACCAATGGTTGAGAAGGAAGATTCTCGACGTTGCGAACTGGGCCCAAGGGCATGGCGTAGCCATTCGAGCTCGGACGTCATGGGAGGA
>QFCS01000755.1_pt1 | contig 10244 bp, 8 predicted proteins | sample 3576561 | NCBI WGS metagenome assembly QFCS01 | reverse complement strand
GGACGACGGCGAGATCTTCAACTACGCCCTGGGCAAGCTCGACGACCGTGGCCGCATGTTCGTCAAGGCGAACGACCCGGTGTACGAGGGCATGATCGTCGGCATCCACAGCCGCGACAACGACCTGGTGGTGAACGCCACCCGCACCAAGCAGCTGACCAACTTCCGCGTCAGTGGCAAGGAAGACGCGATCAAGATCACGCCGCCGATCCAGCTCACGCTGGAATACGGCGTCGAGTTCATCGAGGACGACGAGCTGGTCGAGATCACGCCCAAGAGCATCCGCCTGCGCAAGCGCTTCCTGAAAGAGCACGAGCGCAAGCGCGCTTCCCGAGACGCCTGATGTCCTTCCGCCTGCTGAGCCGCCTGACTCACACGCAGGCGGTGTTCCTGATGGTCGCGGTGACCCTGATGTGGTCGATCGCGGGCGTGGTCACGCGCCAACTGGAATCGGCGGCGCGCTTCGAGGTGACCTTCTGGCGCAGCGCCTTCACCGCGCTGTCGCTGCTCATCATCCTGCCGCTGTGGCGATCGGCCGATCGCGCGGCCGGCAGCCTCACGGACGAGGTGGGGCAGGGCCCGCTGCAGCGCCATTGGGGCGTGCAGCCTGGCTCCTCGGCGTTCTGGATGAGTGGTGTGTGCTGGAGCGTGATGTTCACCGCCTTCATGCTGGCGCTGACCTTCACCACCGTGGCCAACGTGCTCATCATCATGGCGGTGGGCCCCTTGTTCACCGCGCTGCTGGCGCGTTTCACCATCGGGCAGACGCTGGCGCCGCGCACCTGGGCTGCCATCGCGGCGGCGGGGTTGGGCATCGTCTACATGTATGGCAGTCAGTTCCTGCAGGCCTTCGCCACGCCTGACATCGACACCAGCGCGCTGGTGATCGGCTCCCTGGTGGCGCTGTGCGTGCCCATTGCCGGCGCCGTCAACTGGACGGTGATGCAGCGCAGCCAGACCCACGGCCGCAGGATCGACCTGGTGCCTTCGGTGCTGCTGGGCGGGCTCATCTCTTCCTTGCTGACCTTGCCGTTGGCCTTGCCGTTCGAGGCCACGGGGGGCGACATCGCCTGGCTCGCGTTGCTCGGCCTGGTTCAGCTGGCCATTCCCTGCGCGCTGGCTGTGGTCTGCGCGCGCTCGCTCAAGGCGCCCGAGGTGTCCCTGCTCGCGCTGCTGGAGGTGATCTTCGGCATCCTGCTTGCCTGGCTGGGCGCGGGCGAGGCGCCGGGCGCCGAGGTGCTGATCGGCGGCACGCTGGTCATCGGCGCGCTGTTCATCAACGAACTGCTGGGCTGGCGCTCGCGCAGCGGCACCCCGCGCGTGCAGACACTGGACGCCCGTACCGCCCGCGACCGGCGCGGGGCCTGAAGAAGAACCACCGTTGGAGGTACTCGCATGTCATCGACCGAATCACTCGTGATCACCGAAGTGCAGGGCCGCGTGGGCCTGATCACGCTCAACCGGCCCAAAGCGCTGAACGCGTTGTCGCTGGGCATGATCCGCGAGATCACCGCGGCGCTGCTGGCCTGGCGCGAGGACCCGGTCGTGTTCGCCGTGGCCATTCGCGGCATGGGCAAGGAAGGCGCCTTCGGTGCCTTCTGTGCCGGCGGTGACATCCGCTTCTTCCACCAGGCGGCGCTGGCCGGCGACCCCGCCCTCGAGGACTTCTTCACCGAGGAGTACGCGCTCAACCACCTGATCCACACCTACCCCAAGCCCTACATCGCCTTCATGGACGGCATCTGCATGGGCGGGGGCATGGGTATCAGCCAGGGCGCCAGCCTGCGCGTCGTGACCGAGCGCAGCAAGCTGGCGATGCCCGAGACCAACATCGGCCTCTTCCCCGATGTGGGCGGCGGCTACTTCCTGAGCCGCTGCGCCGGCCACGTGGGCGAGTACCTGGGGCTCACGGGCCGCCTTCTGCAGGGCCGCGAGGCCTTGTCGGTCGGCCTGGCCGACGGCCACATCGAGGCCCAGCGCCTGCCCAAGCTGTGGGACAGCCTGGGCGCCACGCCTTTCGAAAACGGCGAAGCAGTGCAGCGTTGGGTGGAAAGCCACCTGCAGACCACGGTGCCCGCGGCGCCCTGGCCCACGGCCGAGGTCAATGCCGTCTTCGGCCTGGGCGACGTGAAAGCCATGGTGGCGGCGCTGGAGTCCAGCGGCAGCGAGTGGGCGAAGGAGACGCTGCAGACATTGCGCCAGCGCTCGCCGCTGATGCTGCACGTGGTGCTGGAGCAGATCCGCCGCGCGCGCGGCATGGGCCTGGCAGACGATCTGCGCATGGAGCGCGACCTGGTGCACCACTGCTTCCACCTGCGCCCGGGCGCCGCGAGCGAAACCGTGGAAGGGGTGCGCGCGCTGGCCATCGACAAGGACCACGCGCCGAAGTGGAACCCGGCGCGCATCGAGGACGTGACGGCCAAAGAGGTGGCGGCGTTCTTCGAGTCGCCCTGGCCGGCGCACGCGCACCCGTTGCGCGCCTTGGGTTGAGTGCCCCGGGTTGAGCGCGCGCGCGAGCCTCAGGGCGCGTAGCGCTCGCTCGAGTTGACCTCGCCACCGGTGTTGCTGCCACTGACCACCAGCACGCGACCGTCGTCGAGCAGGCCCGCCGCGGCCCGGTTGCGTGCGGTGCCCATGGATGCCGCGGTGGTCCAGACGTTGTGGTCCGGGTTGTAGATCTCCGCGGTGTTCAGGGTCGAACCGCCAGCCAGAAGCACGCGGCCGTCGGCCAGCAGGGTCAGGGTGGGAAGCAATCGCGAGGCGCTCATGGTGCTCGTCGCCCAACTCGACGTGGCGGGGTCGAAGCGCCGCGCCGTGGTGTTTCCGGCGGACACCACCATCACGCTGCCGTCGTCCAGTCGCACCGACGCGAGGATACTGCCGGTGCCGCCGTAGGGGATCGGCGTGGTGCCGCTGCCGTCCACCGCATAGAGCTCGGCGGTGGTGACGGCCACGCCGCCGTTGAGGCCGCCCGCGATGAGCAAGGTATTGCCACCGGGCAGCAATTGCGCCGCGTGCTGCGTGCGTGCGCTGGACATCGGCGTGGGCAGCAGGGCCCAGGTGCCGGTGGCCGGGTCATACACTTCGGCCGTGTTCGAGTGGTCGAGGGTTCCCGAGTCCCGGGTTCCGCCGGTGACCAACACCTTGCCGTCCGGCAACAGCGTGGCCGTTGCCCGCACCCGCGCTTCGTTCATGCTGCCCGTGGCCGTCCAGGTGTTGGCGGCGGGGTCGTACAGCTCCGCACTGGCCAGGGTGGTCATGCCCGCGGCATCGCCACCGAACACCAGCACGCGGCCGTCCGCCAGCACCACGGCCGAGGGGTCCGAGCGCGCGGCAAGCATGCCGGCCGCCGCGCCCCAGGTGTTCGCGGCGGGGTCGTAGATGTCGGCTTCGTTGGTCGGCCCGCCAGCGCCCATACCACCCGCCAGCAGCTGTCGGCCATCGGGCAGGCGAGACAGTGTCGCGTAGTACCGGGGCGTGGGCACGGTGGCCACGAACGTCCACGCGCCGCGTGCGGTGACGGTCAGATCGAGTTGTGCCTGGACCGAGCCCGCGGCGTTGCTGGCGGTCACCGTGTAGCCCGCCTCACGTTGCAGTGTGCTGGGCGTGCCGGTGATCACGCCGGTCAGTGCGTCGAGGCTCAGCCCGTTGGGCAGGGCCGGTGAAACCGTGAACGCGGCAGTGGGCCCGCCGCTCAATTGTGCGTTGTTGGCAGCGATGGCTTCGCCCGTGACGTACAGCGCCTTGGGCGTGTCGTAGCTCAGCGCGGTGATGGGCGCCACATCCGGCGGTGGGGTGGACGGTGCGCTGGAGTGATTGCCTCCGCACGCCGCCAGCAAGACGAGACCGACCGAAGCCAGACTCCCGTGCCAGGCCCTTGTCAGCCATTGATTTTGTACTATGAAATTGGGAGCAAATGAAGAAGCCATGGCCGAATCTACCATCGGCCAGTTGAGGGGCAGTCACTCACGCGCGCCTGCGCAGAGCCCTGTTTGCGGGCCCTGCGCAGGCGCAGGCTGCCCTCAGGCGCTCGCCGCCATGCGCCCGAACCGGCCGCTCTGGAAATCGTGGAACGCCTGCACGATTTCCTCGCGCGTGTTCATCACGAAGGGGCCGTGACCCACCACGGGCTCCTCGATCGGCTCGCCGCCCAGGAACAGCAGCTTGGCGTCGCTGTTGGCTTCGATCTCCAGCGCATCACCGTCGCGCTGGAACTGCACCAGTTGCGCCTCGCGCGCCACGGCCTCGCCGTTGACGAGCACGGTGCCCGCCAGCACCACCAGCGCGGCGGTGTGGCCCTTGATCAGCGACAGGCGCACGGTCTTGCCAGCGTTCAGTCGCACATCCCACACATCCATCGGCGTGTGCGTGCGCGCCGGGCCCTGGTGGCCCTCGAAGCTGCCCGCGATCACGCGCACGCGGCCCGCGCCATCGGCCGGGTCCACCGACGGGATCTGCGCGTTCAGGATGTTCTGGTAGCCCGGCGGCTCCATCTTGCTGCGCGCCGGCAGGTTCACCCAGAGCTGCACCATCTCCATGGCGCCGCCACGGCGCGTGAAGTCGGGCGAATGGAACTCCTCGTGCAGGATGCCGGAGGCCGCCGTCATCCACTGCACGTCGCCAGGGCCGATGAGGCCACCCGAGCCGGTGGAGTCGCGGTGCGCCACCTCGCCGTCGTAGACGATGGTCACCGTCTCGAAGCCGCGGTGCGGGTGCACCCCCACGCCGCGCGGCTGTTCGGCCGGCGGAAATTGCGCTGGGCCGGCGTAGTCGAGCAGCAGGAAGGGGCTGAGCTGGGCGCCGTGGTCGCCGTAGCTGAACAGGGAACGCACCGGAAAACCGTCGCCCACCCAATGGGGGCGGGGGGCGCTGTAGACACCTTGGATCTGCTTGAGCATGGATTTCTCCTGAGGGGGTGACCCCGGCGGGACGGGGAATGCTTCAAGGATATGGGTGGAACGATTCCTTGGGTAGGCCGTGATAATCGGCTTCACTGTTCTATGGGTGGAACGATGAGCCTGCCTGACCTCAATGACCTGTACTACTTCGCCCAAGTGGTGGAGCACGGTGGTTTTGCCCCGGCGAGCCGCGCGCTGGGCATCCCCAAGTCCCGCCTGAGCCGGCGCATCGCGCTGCTGGAAGAGCGCCTGGGCGCGCGGCTGATCCTGCGCTCCACGCGCAGCTTCTCCGTCACCGAGGCGGGGCGCGGCTACTACCAGCACTGCCGCGCCATGCTGACCGAGGCCGAGGCGGCGGAGGAGTCCATCGCCCTGGCGCAGGGCGAGCCGCGCGGCGTGGTGCGCATGAGTTGCCCGGTGGCGCTGCTGGCCACGCGCATGGGCACCATGCTGGGCGACTTCCTGGCGCGCTACCCGCGCGTGGAGCTGCACCTTGAGGAAACCAACCGCCGCGTGGACGTGGTGGCCGAAGGCTTCGACCTGGCGGTGCGCGTGCGCCCGCCGCCGCTGGAGGACAGCGATCTCGCGCTGCGCGTGCTGGCCGAGCGCAGTCAGTGCCTGGTGGCCAGCCCGGCGTTGATCGAGCGCCTGGGCGTGCCGCAAGGCCCGGGGGACCTGGGGCGCTTTCCGAGCATGGACCTGGGCCAGCCGCAGGAGGTGCATCAGTGGGTGCTGGAGGGCCCCAACGGCGCGCGCGCCGAGGTGCGGCACCGGCCGCGCTACGTCACGCGCGGCATGCTGGCCTTGCGCGCGGCGGCGGTGGCGGGTGTGGGCATCGTGCAGTTGCCGCGCATGATGCTGACGGCCGAATTCGGGCAGGGCGAACTGGTGCCCGTGCTGGACGGCTGGGCGCCCCGCCGAGAGCTCATCCACGCGGTGTTCGCCTCGCGGCGCGGGCAGTTGCCGGCGGTGCGGCTGTTGATCGACCACCTGGTCGAGCGTTTCGCCGCGCTGCGCGAGGACTGAGCCGTCGCGGGGCGTGCCCTCAGGCCGTGGCAGCCGTTGACGATGCCGCCTGCGCGGCCGACCAGGCCTGCAGCGTGGTGGGCGCCAGCCAGGCGCCCGCGCCCGGCAGCAGCGAATCGGCCTTGAGCGGCGCGCCGAAGTAGCCCGCGCTCTCGTCCGTCACCACCTCGCGCGCGTCGCTGCGTTGCTGCAGCCAGCCACGCAGCAACTCGTCCATGCGAAAGGCCACGGGGCCGGCGATCTCGGTGAGCCCGTTCACGGGTTCGGCGGTGGCGGCGCGTGCCACGCCGAGGGCCACGTCGGCCGAAGCGATCGGCTGGATGCCGGCCGAGGGCGCGTGCACGCGGCCTTCGCGCGTGGCGGCGTCGGCAATGGCGCCGAGGAATTCGTGGAACTGCGTGGCGCGCACGATGGTGTGGGGCAGGGCGCTGGCGCGGATCAACTGTTCCTGGGCCAGCTTGGCCAGGAAGTAGCCGCTCTGCGGGAGTCGATCGGTGCCCACCACCGACAGCGCGACGAGGTGGCGCACGCCGGCGGCCTGCGCCGCGCCCAGCACGTTGCGCGTGGACGTCTGGAAGAAGTCCATCACCGCCGCCGGTTCGAAGGAGGGCGAGTTGCTCACGTCCACCACCACCTGCGCGCCCTGCAACGCCTGGGCCAGGCCTTCGCCCGTGAGGGTGTTGACGCCGGTGGACGGCGCGGCGGCCGTCACCTCATGGCCGCCCTGGCGCAGCAGCGCGCCGACCTGTTTGCCGATGAGGCCGGTGCCTCCGATGATCACGACTTTCATGGGATGTCCTTCGTCCGTTGGGGTTGGCGAGGACTCGCGGGATGCGACAGCGGCCGGTGGGCGCCCTCTTGCCAGACAAGACGGCGCGCACGGCCCGCTTGTGACGCCGCCGCGCGCGCGACGACAAGTGGCGCGCTACATCCACAGCGCGCGCCACAGCAGCAGGGGCAGGTCGCCCTTGTCCACCGTGACGCGCTGCGCCCAACTGCGGTGCTGGATGGACCCGATGCGGTCGAGCACGCGCAGGCCGCCTTGCACCACCAGTCGCAGTTCCCACACGGCGCGGCCATTCACCTGGTGCACCAGCGGCGCGCCCATCTGCATGAGGCCGCGCGCGTGCGCGCACAGCTCGGCCACCACGGCCTGGCGCGGCCGGTCGCGGACGCCGGCCGGGGCGCCGGCCTGGGCGTCGGTGTCGGGCAGGAAGTCCTCCACCGCCACGCCATGGCGGCGCAGCACGTCGGCGGGCAGGTAGACGCGCCGGCGTGGCAGGTCGCGGCTCAGGTCCTGCCAGAAGTTGATGAGCTGCAGGGCGCTGCAGATGCGGTCGCTGCGTTCCAGCGCGGCGTGCCCGTCCACGCCCCACAGGTGCAGCAGCAGTCGGCCCACGGGGTTGGCCGACAACTTGCAATAGCTCAGCAGTTCGGCCATGTCCGCGTAGCGGTGAGCGCTGGCGGTGTACCGCACGTCCTGCTCGAAGGCGCTGATGAGGTCGTGCAGCAGGCCCACGGGCCAGGCGTGGCGGCGCTGGGCAGCGGCCAGGGGCGTGAAGACGGCCTGCCAGCGCGGCTGCATAGGTCGGCCGGCGAAGGCATCGTCCAGCGCCGCGCGGTAGGCGGCCAGTTCGGACAGACGCATCGGCGCATCGGCCTGGCCTTCGTCGGCAATGTCGTCCGCAGTGCGCGCGAAGCGGTAGAGCGCGGCCACGGCTGGGCGCAGCGGGGCGGGGCACAGCCAGCTTGCCACGGGGAAGTTTTCGTAGTGCTCGACCGAGGCGCCGAACGCGGCCGGTGCCTGGGTGGGCACGCCCTCGCCGGGCTCGGTCGCCGGCGCGGGGGTGCTCTCGACCCCGGTCGCAGGATGGGTGGCGTCGGTACCGGCGGGGGTTTGCACTAGAATTTCTGTTACTAACCGGTCAGTCATTAATTTGCGGTGCCGCATCCGGCCCGAACGTGAGGGAATCCGATGAGAACGACGCTGATTGTCTGCGTACTGGCGAGCGCGGCCGCGCTGGCCGCCTGCGCCCGGCCCGAACCGGCGCCCGAGCCGGTGCGTTCGGTCAAGTTGCTCACCGTGGGGCCTTCAAGCTTGCACGCCGCCAGCGAATACGCCGGCGAAGTTCGTGCCCGGGTGGAATCGCGCCTGGGTTTTCGCGTCGGCGGCAAGCTGGTGGAGCGCCCGGCCGAGGTGGGCCAGCGCGTGAAGGCGGGCCAGTTGCTCGCGCGTCTGGACGCGCAGGACCTGGCGCTGTCCGGCCAGGCCGCCCAGGCCGCCGCCACTGCGGCGCTCACCCAGCGCGACCTGGCGCGCGCCGACCTGGATCGCTTCAAGGGCCTGCTGGCCCAGGGTTTCGTGAGCCAGGCCGAGATCGACCGTCGCCAGGCCACGCTGGACGCCGCCGAGGCCAGCCTGCGCCAGGCGCAGGCGCAAAGCGCCGTGCAGGGCAACCAGGCCGGCTACGCGCGCCTGCTGGCCGACGCGCCCGGCGTGGTGACCTCGGTGCAGGCCGAGCCCGGCCAGGTGGTGCAGGCGGGCAGCGCCGTGGTGGTGCTGGCGCAGGACGGAGAGCGCGACGTGGTGATCGCCGTGCCCGAGGACCGGCTCGCCCTGGTGCGCCCCGGCACCGAGGCCCGCGTGCGGCCCTGGGCCATGGCCGGCGACGGAGCCGAACTCAAGGGCACCGTGCGCGAGGTGGCCGCCAGTGCCGACCCCGCCACGCGCACTTATCAGGTGAAGCTGGCCTTGCCCGCCGACGCGAAACTGCCGCTGGGCGCCACCGCCTATGTGAGCCTGAACACGCCGCTCACCGGTCAGGCTGCCATCACCCTGCCCACCACGGCGGTGATGCAGTCCGCCGAGGGCGACCGCAGCGGCAGCGTGGTGTGGGTGTTCGACGAGCCCAGCGGCACGGTGCAGCCGCGCCCCGTGCAGGTGGCCGGTGCCGACGGCAACCGCGTGGTGATCGCGAACGGCCTGAAGCCGGGCGATGAGGTGGTGGCCGCGGGCGGCCATGTGCTCAGCGCCGGTCAAAAAGTCACGCGCTTCGTCGCGCAGTGAGCCCGCCCATGCAGGACACCACCGACGCGAAGCCGGGCCCGTTCTCGCGCTTCAACCTCTCGCGCTGGGCGCTGGACCACCCGGCCTTCACGCGCTACCTCATGATCGTGTTGATGCTGTTCGGCATCGCCTCGTACTTCCAGCTCGGGCAGGACGAGGACCCCCCTTTCACCTTCCGGGCCATGGTGGTGCGCGTGTTCTGGCCCGGCGCCACCGCGCCGCAGGTGGCCGAGCAGGTGGTCGACCGCATCGAGCGCACCCTGCAGGAGGTGCCCTACGCCGACAAGATCCGCAGCTACGCCAAGCCCGGTGAAGCGCTGATCATCTTCCAGCTCGCGGATTCGTCGCCACCGGCCGAGGTGCAGGACATCTGGTACACGGTGCGAAAGAAGGTGGGCGACATGCGCGGCGAACTGCCGCAGGGCGTGGTCGGCCCCTTTTTCAACGACGAATTCGGCGACGTGTACGGCGTGATCTACGCGCTGCAGGGCGAGGGCTTCTCCGACGCCGAACGCAAGGACGTGGCCGAGTCTGTGCGCCAACAGTTGCTGCGCGTGCACGACGTGGCCAAGGTCGAGCTCTTCGGCGTGCAGGACCAGAAGATCTACGTGGAGGTCTCGCAGAAACGCCTGGCCACGCTGGGGCTGGACCTCAACGCCGTGCTCGACCAGCTCGGCCAGCAGAACGCCGTGGCCTCGGCTGGTGCGGTGCAGACGCCGCTGGACGTGGTGCAGGTGCGCGTGGACGGCAGCTTCAACTCGGTGGACGACCTGCGGGCCATGCCGATCCGCTCCGCCGCGAGCGGGCGCACCATTCGCCTGGGCGACATCGCCGACATCGTGCGCGGCACCATCGACCCGCCCGAGATTCTGGTGCGGCACGACGCCCAGGACAGCATCGCGCTGGGCATCTCCATGGCCAAGGGCGGCGACATCATCGCGCTCGGCGAAGCCTTGAAGGGCGCCGCGGCGGGCATCGAACGCACGCTGCCCGCGGGCATGAAACTCGTGCAGGTGCAGGACCAGCCCTCTGCCGTGGCGGCCTCGGTCAACGAGTTCGTCAAGGTGCTGATCGAGGCCGTGCTGATCGTGCTGGCGGTGAGCTTCCTGGCGCTCGGCCTGCACCGACGCCCCGGCGGCAAGGGCCTGCGCCGCTACGTGCTCGACATCCGACCCGGCCTGGTGGTGTTCATCACCATCCCGCTGGTGCTGGCCATCACCTTCCTGGCCATGAACTACTGGGGCATCGGCCTG
>QFCS01001344.1_pt1 | contig 10255 bp, 6 predicted proteins | sample 3576561 | NCBI WGS metagenome assembly QFCS01 | reverse complement strand
GTCCTCCCTCACGGCCATGACGCCATTGTCCACCTCCGGGCGGCCCGCGAAGCCTTCGCGCCCCGGTAAGGCGCCCGTGGCGCGCGGTTCACCCGGCCGCGGCATCCTCGGCCCGTGCGCATCGCCCAGCTGGCCAACTTCGTCGGGGCGACGTCGGGAGGCATGCGGACCGCCATCGACCAGCTCGGCCGCGGCTACGTCGCCGCCGGAGCCGAGCGCCTCCTCGTCGTACCGGGTCCCGTCGACGCCGTCCGCAGCACCGACCTCGGCGACGTCGTCCAGGTCCGCGCGCCCCGCGTCGGAGGCGGCTACCGCCTCATCGTCGAGCCGTGGCGGGTCACCGACGTCCTCGAGCGCTACGCCCCCACCAGTGTCGAGTGGAGCGACAAGCTCACCCTGCTGCCCGTCGCCTGGTGGGCGCGGCGCAACGGCGTGCGGTCCGTGCTCCTCTCCCACGAGCGGATGGGCGACATGTTCGCGATGCGCACCGGCCTCGACACCACCTCGAAGGTGTCGATCGGCCTGCTCAACCGGCTCCTCGTGCGCAGCTTCGACACCGTCGTCGTGACCTCCGCCTACGCCGAAGGCGAGTTCCGCGCCGTCGCCGACGCCGCGGGCTGCCCCGTCGAGCGCGTGCCGCTCGGCGTCGACCTCGCCACCTTCCGCCCCGACCCGCTGCGCCGCCCCCGAGGAGAGGTGCTGCGGCTCGTCCACGCCGGCCGGCTCTCCCGGGAGAAGTCGCCCCACCTCGCCGTCGCCACCGCCGTCGCCCTCCACCGCCGCGGCATCCCCCTGCGCCTCGACGTGTACGGCGAAGGCCCCCACCGCGCCGAGCTCGAGGAGCTCGCCGGCGACGCCCCCGTCGTCTTCCACGGCTACGTCGGCGGCCGCGCCGCCCTCCGCGACCGGCTCGCCGCCGCCGACGTCTCCCTGTCGGTGTGCCCCGGCGAGACCTTCGGGCTCGCCGTCCTCGAGGCCCTCGCCTGCGGCACCCCCGTCGTCACCGCCGACCGCGGCGGCGCCCGCGAGCTCGTCGACGCCGGCTGCGGACGGTGGGCCGCCCCCGAGCCCGAGGCGCTCGCCGACGCCGTGCTCCGGCTGCTCGCGCTGCCGGAGGCGTCGCGTCGTACGGCGGCGCGGCGGCGGGCCGAGCAGTACGGCTGGGACGTCACCGTCGACCGGATGCTGGCCCTCCACGGCGGGGTGCGGGCGCCGGCGCTGTCCGCCTGAGCGGGTGTGCCGGCCCATTGTGACGACGTGGCCTTGCCTCTACCAGGGCGGTATACCGCCCTAATAGAGGCAAGGACACGAAGTGACAAGGGATCCGAGCCCGCCGGGGCAAGGGGGGCGACGATGCGCTCGACGCGCTCCCGGGCGGGGCGGGTGAGGAGCAGCAGCGGCAGGAGCAGGGCGACGGTCATGCAGCCGATGACGATCGCGTAGTAGGCCCCGTGCAGGGACGAGTCCAGGGGCGCGACGAGGCCGAGGAGCACCGACACGGCGACGAGGGCGCCGGTGGCGTGGCGGGGCAGGCGCAAGGTGGCGAGGAACGGCGGCAGCATCAGGAAGTACCACAGGTGCACCACCGGGGAGAGCACGACGAAGGCGGACCCGACCGCGGCGACGGCGGCGAGCGCGGTGCTGCGGGAGCCGGTCCGCCAGCCGAGGGCGACCCAGGCTCCGAGCGCGGCCACGACGAGCAGCCCCAGGCCGCGCACGAGGTCGCGGAAGAGCGCCGGGTGGGTGCCGACGCCGAGGTGCAGGGCGAGCCAGTCGAGCACGCCGCCGACCAGGGTGGTGGCCGACAGCGGGGTGTTGACCTCGCCGGGCACGGTGAGAGCGCGCAGCCAGCCGTTGCCGAGGCCGGTGAGCACACCGGCGGCGAGCAGGGTGCCGACCGAGACCGCGGCGACCGCGCCGAGCCGCCGCAACCGCTCCACGAGACGGGCGCCGGCGGGGAGCGAGACCAGCACGATGCCGACGCAGACCAGCCCTCCGGGGATCTTGACGGCGGCGGCGAGGCCGGCGACGGTCGCGGCCCAGGCCCACCCGCGCTCGACGGCCAGGACCAGCGCCACCGCCATCAGCCCGACCATCAGCAGATCGTTGTGCAGGCCGGCGACGCCGTTGGCGACCATGAGCGGCGAGACCAGCACGAGCGCGGCGGCCACGGCGGGGTTCGCGCCGCCCCACGCCGCGAGGCGCGGGACCGCCCACGCGAGCATGACGAGGCCCGCGAGGGCGAGGAGGCGGTGGGCGATGACAAGCATCCACGGGTTCCCGGTGATGCCGGCGACCAGCGCTCCGAAGAAGACCGGCACCGGCCCGTACGGCGTCGCCGTGTCCCACCACATCGGGTCGACGGCCTGCACGATCGGCGGGCCCACGAGCCAGCCGGGAAGCGGCACGAAGGTGTCCGGTGCGAGTGCCCCCGGTCCCCACTCGTACGGCGACAGGCCCACCTCGGCGAGCTTGCCCTGCGCGGCGTACGACCAGCCGTCGCGGGAGAACAGGGGCGGGGCGAGCAGGAGCGGGGCGGACCAGACGACGGCGGCGAAGCGCACCAGCGCGACGCCTTCGGCCGGGTCGGTGGTCTCGCGCTCTCCGACGGCGACGGTGCGGCACAGGCGCAGCCAGGCGTTGGCGAGGAGGCCGAGGCCGACCAGGACCACCACCAGTCCGGCCATCCGGCCGGCTTCGAGTCCGCGGACCACGCCGAGCACGTCGAGGCGCAGCACGGGGGTCGAGGGGGGCAGGGTCGCGGTGACCAGCCCCCCCAGGAGGACCAGCGTGCTGCCGAGGATTCCGCGGGCGATCACGAGCGGAGGCTAGGTGGCGCGGGCACCCGTGGAGCATCGGGTGATTGAACGCCGAGGCAACGGGGCAAGAACGCCGTTACGCCTGCTCGGAGGCGGCGTCGGGCACTAGGGTGCTGCCCATTCCCCCCGGTGCGGTGCGCACCATTCGACTCAAGGAGAACGCATGTCCTACAACCAGCCTCCGCCGCCCCCGGGAGGCCCCGGTGCCCCGCCGCCCCCGCCCGGTGGCGGCTACGGCATGCCCCAGCCCGGTGTCCCCGCGGGTGTCCCGCGTCCGGGCGAGCTGCTCAACCGCTTCCTGGCGCGGCTGATCGACCACGTGATCCTGGGTGTCGTCTACGGCGTCATCTACGTGGTGTTCAGCGGCATCTTCCTCAACGGCTTCCGGATCTCCTTCGGCGAGTACTTCCTGTTCTGGACGATCACCGCGATCCTGCAGGCCGCGATCTACCTCGGCTACTTCGCCGTGATGGAGTCCAACTCCGGGCAGACCGTCGGCAAGATGGTCCTGAAGCTGCGCACCTACGGCCCGGACGGCGTCAGCAAGCCGACGATGGAGCAGGCGCTGAAGCGCAACGCGTACGCGGCGCTCGGCATCTTGAGCATCATCCCGTTCATCGGCTGGTTCTTCCTCGGCTGGGCGGTTCCGCTGGCCGCGGTCATCTACATCGCGATCACGCTGAACAACGACCAGCCGAACCACCAGGGCTGGCACGACAAGTTCGCCGGCGGCACCCGGGTGCTGCAGGTCGGCTGACCTCCCGCGCAACCCGTGCGACGGGGCGCCCTCCTTTCGGGGAGGACGCCCCGTCGTCGTTCGCGAGCCCCTAGGGTGGGGCGCCATGGGGCTCCTGACGCCGGTGGCGGTGAAGATCGGTTCGTTCTCGTGGATGCCGAAGCTGCTTCCGCAGATCACCTGGACCGACACCCGTCTGCAGCAGGTCACGGGCGGCCGGGTGGCGCTGCTGGACATCGCGGGGCTGCCGAACCTGATGCTGACGGTGAAGGGCCGCAAGTCCGGGGTGCCGCGTACGACGCCGCTGCTGTGCGTGCCGTGGCAGGGCGGCTGGCTGATCGCGGGCTCCCATTTCGGCGGCCCGAAGCCGCCGGTGTGGACCCACAACCTGCGCGCCGCGGAGACGGCGGAGGTCACCTACCGCCGGCGGACGCGGACGTGCACGTGGCGGGAGCTGACGGGTGAGGAGAAGGATCACGCGTGGGGCCACATGGTCACCGTGTGGCCGAACTACGCCAAGTACACCGAGTGGACCGACCGGGTCATCCCGGTGTTCCTGCTGTCCCCCCGCTGACACGACTATCCGTTAAGGCCAGCCTTGCTTTAGCCTGCTCCCCGTGACGCGGGGGGTCGGCACAGGAATCGCACAGGTCACGGCGAGCATCGCCGGCGACCTCGCACGCCACGGCTCACGCCCGGCGCTGCGCGCCCCGACCGGTACGACGACCTACGCCGAGCTCGCCGAGCGGGTCGAGCACTCCCGCGCCGCGCTCGCGGACCTGCCGGGCACTCGCCAGCTGGTGCACCTGCGCCCGGCCGCCACCGCGGACTTCGTCGTGGCCTGGCTGGCCGCCCTGTCGGGCGGGCACACCGCCCTGCTGAGCCACGACGAGGGGCTGGCCCGCGCCTACCGGGCCTCGGCGAGCCTCGCCCCCGACAGCGAGGGCGGGCGCGCCTGGCACCCGACGGGCGGGCCCGCGCCGGCCTTGCACCCCGACCTGCGGCTGTTGCTGAGCACCTCCGGGTCGACCGGGTCCCCCAAGCTCGTCCGGCTCTCCGGGGCGGCCCTCGACGCGAATGCGGCGGCGATCGCGTCGTACCTGGGGCTCCACCCCGGCGACGTCGCCCTCACCACCTTGCCGCTCGACTACTGCTACGGCCTGTCGGTGCTGCACAGCCACCTGGTCGCCGGGGCGTCCCTCGTCCTCGACGATCGCTCCGTGACCGAGGCCGGCCTCTGGGAGCGCGCGCGAGCCGACGGCGTCACCTCCTTCGCCGGCGTGCCCTACACGTTCGACCTGCTCGGCCAGGCCGGCTGGCCCGACCTGCCCACGCTGCGCCAGGTCACCCAGGCGGGCGGGCGGATGGCCGCGGAGCGGGTCCGCGCCCTCGCGACGCAGGGGCTCCGCGAGGGCTGGGACCTCGTCGTCATGTACGGCCAGACCGAGGCGACCGCACGGATGGCCTACCTGCCGCCCGACCGCACCCTGGACCGTCCCGGCGCCGTCGGCGTCGCCGTGCCCGGCGGCCACTTCCGGCTCGCACCCGTCGACGGCGCCGAGGAGGGCGTCGGCGAGCTGGTCTACCGGGGCCCCAACGTGATGATGGGGTACGCCGAGGCGCCCGCCGACCTCGCCCGCGGAGCCGACGTCGACGAGCTGCGCACCGGCGACCTGGCCCGCATCGACGCCGACGGGATCGTCGAGATCGTCGGCCGCACGGCGCGCTTCGCGAAGCTCTTCGGTCAGCGCATCGACCTCGACCGGGTCCAGACCCTCCTCGCCCTCACCGGGTACGACGCCGCGTGTGCCGAGTCCGCCGACGGCACCGCGCTCGTGGTGGCCGTCCCGGGTGCCACCGACGCCCTCGCCCGCGAGGAGGTCGCCGCGGCCGCCGCGGACGGCACCGGCCTGCCGCAGCACGCGGTGCGCGTCGTACCGGTGGCGAGCCTGCCGCGGCTGCCGAACGGCAAGGTCGACCACCGGACCGTCGCCGGGCTGCGCGACGACCGCCGGCCCGAGGAGGACTCTCCCCTGGAGTCCGTCGCGCGTCTCTACGCCCGGGTGCTGGGGCGGCGCGACGTCGGCCCCGACGACACCTTCGTCGGCCTCGGCGGCGACTCGCTGTCCTACGTGGAGCTGTCACTGCGGCTGGAGCGCAGCATCGGCCCGCTGCCGTCGACGTGGCAGCACCACACGGTCAGCGAGCTGGCGGCGCGCCTCGACTCGGGCCCCGCGGTCGGCGCGCGGGGCTCGGCGCGCCGCGGCCGGTGGGTACGCGTCGACACCACGATCGCGCTGCGTGCCGTCGCGATCCTGCTCGTCGTCGGCTCCCACACCGACCTGTGGGTGCTGCTCGGCGGCGCCCACGTGCTGCTCGCCGTCGCGGGCGCGAACTTCGCGCGCTTCCACCTCGCCGACGAGGACTCCGGGGAGCGTCTGCGCCGCGTCCTGCGTGCCTCCGCCCGGGTCGCCGCGCCCGCCGTGCTGTGGATCGGCGGCGTCGCGCTCGTCACCGGCGACCTCGGCTGGCGCACCGTCCTGCTCCTCAACGACCTCCTCGGGAGCAAGGACTGGTCCGAGCCGGCCTGGCACTACTGGTTCGTCGAGGTGGTGCTGATCCTCGCCGTGGGTGCGGGCCTGCTCACCGCCGTGCCGTGGGTGATGCGGGTCGAGCGGCGCCACCGCTTCCCGCTCGCCGCGAGCCTCACCGCCGCCGCGCTGGTCCCCCGGTGGTGGGCGGAGGCGACGTCGTACGGAGGGGACGTGCTGCACTCCTCGCTCTTCGTGGCGTGGCTGTTCGCCGGCGGCTGGGCGGCGGCCGTCGCGCGCGGCCCCTCCCAGCGGGTCGTCGCCTCCGCCCTGCTGCTGGGCGGCGTGGCCGGCTTCACCGGCGACGTACGACGCGACCTGACGATCGCTGCCGGCCTGCTCGTCCTCGTGTGGCTGCGCACCGTGCCGTGGCCCCGTCTCCTCGTCGCCGCCACCGGCACCGTGGCCAGCGCGTCGCTGTGCATCTACCTCACCCACTGGCAGGTCTACCCGTGGTTCGAGGACCGCTGGCCGCTCGGCGGGCTGGTTGCCTCCCTCGGCGTCGGCATCGCCGTCGCCGCCGTCGTCCACCGCGCCCCGGCGTGGCTCCACCTCCTGAACCGCGACCGGTCCCGCGACCTCTCCACCCATCACCGACAGGAAACCCGATGAAGAACCGCACCGCCCGCGCCGGCCTCGGCCTGGCCGCTCTCGCCCTGATCGCCCCGCTGCTGGCGGCGTGCGGCGAGGACGAGCCGAAGCTCGTGGTCTACAACGCGCAGCACGAGCCGCTTCTGAAGGAGCTCGCGCCGGAGTTCACGAAGGAGACCGGCATCGAGGTGGAGCTGCGCAACGGCAAGGACCTGGAGCTGTCCAACCAGCTGGTACAGGAGGGCGACGCCTCCCCCGCCGACGTCTTCCTCACCGAGAACTCTCCCGCGATGTCGCAGGTCGAGGCGGCCGGGCTGTTCGACAAGCTGCCCGCCGACCTCGTCGCGCCGATCCCCGAGCAGTTCCGGCCCCGCAGCGGGCTGTGGACCGGCTTCGTGGCCCGCTCCACGGTGCTCGTCTACAACACCGACGCGATCGAGGAGTCCGACCTGCCGGCCTCCATCCTCGACCTGGCGGACCCGCGGTGGGCCGGCCGGCTCTCCTTCTCCCCCACCGGGGCGGACTTCCAGGCCATCGTCGCCGCGATCCTCGAGCTCGAGGGCGAGGAGGCCACGCGCGCCTGGCTGCAGGGGATCAAGGACAACGGCACCGTCTACGACGGCAACAACCTCGTCCTGGAGGCCGTCGACTCCGGCCAGTCCGACGTCGGCATCGTCTACCACTACTACTGGGAGCGGGACCGCAAGGAGAACGGCGACGTCAGCGACGCCAGCGAGCAGTACTACTTCGGCGACCAGGACCCCGGCGCCTTCGTCAGCGTCTCCGGCGCGGGCGTCCTCGCCTCCAGCGACATGAAGGAGGAGGCGCGCAGGTTCGTCGAGTTCCTCGTCGACGAGAAGGGCCAGCAGATCCTCGCCGACAGCTACGCGCTGGAGTACCCCCTCAACCCGGCCGTCGAGCTCGAGGGCGTCTCCCGGCCGTTCAGCACCCTGCAGCCCCCGGAGGTCAACGTCTCCGACCTCGACGCCGAGGCGGTCGTCGCCCTCCTCACCGACGTGGGCTTCCTCTGAGCCCGACGCGCCCGACGAGCCCGCCGACGAGCCCGAGCGGTCGCGCCGGCCTCCGGAACCGCGCGGGCGCCGCCCACCCCGCCCTCCTGCTGCTCGGCCTGGCCATCGCCGGGTTGACGCTGGTGCCGCTCGGCTACGTGCTGTGGACCACCGCCGAGCTCGGCCGCGCGGAGGCGGTGGACTTCCTGTGGCGACCGCGCATCGGCGAGCTGTTGGGCAACACCGTGCGGCTGCTGCTCCTCGGCGTGCTGGCGAGCACCGTCGTCGGCGTCGCCGGGGCGTGGGTGGTCGAGCGCACCGACGTACCGGCGCGCGGCTGGTGGCACGGCGTGCTGTGCGCGCCGCTCGCCGTTCCGGCGTTCGTCAACGGCTACGGCTGGGTGTCGACGACCCACGCGGTGCAGTCGTTCTGGGGCGCGGTGATGGTCGTGACGCTGTCGTACTTCCCCCTGGTCTACCTGCCGACCGTCGCCGCGCTGCGGCGCCTCGACCCGGCGGTCGAGGAGGTCGCGACCGGGCTGGGACGCAGCCCCTGGCAGGTCTTCCGGTCCGTCACGCTGCCGGCGATCAGCCCCGCCGTGCTAGGCGGAGCGCTTCTCGTCGGCCTGCATCTGCTCGCCGAGTACGGCGCCCTCCAGCTGCTCAACTACCCGACCCTGACCACCGCGATCCTCCAGCAGTACGGCACCGTCTTCAACGGACCGGAGGCGACGCTGCTGGCGCTGGTGCTCGTCGTGTTCTGCCTGCTCCTGCTGGGGATCGAGGCGCTGCTGCGCGGGCGCCGACACCGCGCGCGGGTCGGCGCCGGCGCCGGCCGGCAGGCCGCGCGGATCCGGCTGGGCCGGCGGCGGCCGTTCGTCGTCGCCGCGCTGGCGGGGCTCGCGCTGTGGGCGCTCGGGGTGCCGATCGCTGCCCTGGTGCGCTGGCTGGTGCGCGGCACGTCGGCGGGCCTCGACCTCGCCGAGCTCACGTCGGCCGCGGGCAGCACCTTCGTGCTCGCGCTGCTGGGCGGGCTCGCGACGACCGCGGCCGCCGTACCCGTGGTGTGGCTCGCGGTGCGTCACCGCGGCCTGGTCACCACGGCGATCGAGCGCAGCGTCTACACCGCCAGCGCGATGCCCGGGATCGTGATCGCCCTGGCGCTGGTGACCGTGTCGATCCGGCTCGTGCCGTCGCTCTACCAGACCACGCTGCTGCTGCTCGCCGGCTACCTCGTCCTGTTCCTGCCGCGTGCGGTGGTCAGCGTGCGCGCCACCTTCGAGCTGGTGCCGCCCGGCCTGGAGGAGGTCGCCCGCAGCCTGGGTTGCAGCGGTCCCGAGGTCGCCCGCCGGGTGACCCTGCCGCTGGTCCTGCCGGGCCTCGCCGCCGCATCGGCGCTGGTGGCCCTCGCGGTCTCCACCGAGCTGACGGCGACGCTGCTGCTCGCCCCCATCGGCACCGACACCCTCGCCACCGAGTTCTGGTCCGACGCGTCCTCGATCGCGTACGGCGCCGCCGCGCCGTACGCGCTCGCCCTGATCGTGCTGTCCGTCCCGTCCACGTGGCTGCTGGCCCGTCTGAGCATCAGGAGCCGCTCGTGACCTCCTCCTCCCTCCCGTCCCCCTCCGGCGGGGCCGCACCAGCGCTGGAGATCCGCGGTCTCGAGGCCGGGTACGGCGCCGCGCCGGTCCTCCGCGGCGTCGACCTCGTCGTCACCGGCGGCGTCACCGCGATCCTCGGCTCGTCGGGCTGCGGCAAGACGACGCTGCTGCGCTCGGTCGCCGGCTTCGTCGACCCCACCGGCGGCACGATCGCGGTCGCCGGCGCCGAGGTCGTCGGCGGGCGTCGCAGCGTTCCGGCGCGGCGCCGCGGGCTCGGCTACGTGCCGCAGGAGGGCGCGCTCTTCCCGCACCTGAGCGTCGCGCGCAATGTCGCCTTCGGGCTTCCCCGCGGGCAGCGCCGCGACGCGGGCGCGACCGTCGCGGAGGCGCTGGCGATGGTCGAGATCGACCCGGAGCTCGCGCAGCGCTTCCCCCACGAGCTCTCCGGCGGGCAGCAGCAGCGCGTGGCACTCGCGCGGGCGCTCGCCCCGCGGCCGGCCCTCGTCCTGCTCGACGAGCCGTTCTCCTCGCTCGACGCGTCGCTGCGGGAGGAGACCGGGCGCGCCGTCGTACGCGCCCTGCGGGCTGCCGAGGCGGCCGCGGTGCTGGTCACCCACGACCAGGGCGAGGCGCTGTCGCTGGCCGACCAGGTGGCGGTGATGGCCGAGGGCCGCTTCCTCCAGGTGGCGCCGCCGACGGAGGTGTACCTCGCTCCGGCCGACCCGCGGGTGGCCTCGTTCATCGGTCACGCGACCCTGTTGCCCGGCCGGGTCGACGCCGGCGGTATCGGGCGGTGCGCCCTCGGCGTCGTGGCGACCCGCTCCCCGCTCCCCGCCGGCCCCGCCCGCTTCGCCGTCCGCTCCGAGCAGCTGCAGGTCCGCACCGACGGGGCCGGCGGGTCCGAGGG
>QFCS01002211.1_pt1 | contig 10262 bp, 6 predicted proteins | sample 3576561 | NCBI WGS metagenome assembly QFCS01 | reverse complement strand
TCGTCGGTGACGATGAAGCGCGCCGGCCGCAGACCGTTGCGGTCGAGCGTGGCGCCGATCTGACGGCCGTCGGTGAAGGCGATGCAGGCCGGCCCGTCCCAGGGCTCCATGAGCGCCGCGTGATATTCGTAGAAGGCCTTACGCTTGGCATCCATCAGCGGATTGCCGGCCCATGCCTCCGGGATCAGCATCATCATCGCATGCGACAGCGAGTAGCCGCCGGCCAGCAGCAGCTCGAGCGCGTTGTCGACACAGGCAGTATCCGACTGGCCGTGCGGGATGATCGGCCACATCTTGTCGAGGTCGGCGCCGATCAGGTCGGATTCCATCGTGCGCCGGCGGGCATACATCCAGTTGACGTTGCCGCGGACCGTGTTGATCTCGCCGTTGTGGGCGATGAAGCGATAGGGATGCGCCAACCGCCACGACGGAAACGTGTTGGTCGAGAAACGCTGGTGCACCAGGCACAGCGCCGACTGGGTCAGCGGGTTGCGCAGATCGTCGTAGAAGCTCTCGACCTGGTGCGCCAGCAGCAGTCCCTTGTAGACCACCGTACGCGACGAGAACGACGGCATGTAGAGCTGCGCGAGTCCCGGCAGCTTGTGCTTCTTCTCGAGGTCAGTGAGCGGATTCTGCGTCTGCTTGCGGATCGCCAGGATCTTGCGCTCGAAGGCGTCCTGGTCCGCGACCTTGGGGCCGCGGCCGACGATCGCCATCCGGATCACTGGCATGCTGTCGATCACCGCCTTGCCAAGGCCCGTCAGGTCGATCGGCACGTCGCGCCAACCCACCAGCTTCTGCTTCTCGACCTTCACGAAATGCTCGAAGCGCTTCACCGCAAAGGCACGCGCCTTCTCGTCCTGCGGCAGGAAGCACATCGCCACGGCGTAGTGGCCGGGTTCCGGCAGGTCGACAGCCGCGTGGCGAGCCCATTCGCGCAGCAAGGCATCCGGGATCTGGATCAGGCAGCCAGCGCCATCGCCCATGAGAGGATCCGCCCCGACGGCTCCCCGATGGTCGAGATTCACCAGAATGCTCAGCCCGTCCCGCACGATGGCATGGGACTTCCGGCCCTTGATGTCGGCCACGAAACCGACACCGCAGGCGTCATGCTCGTTGCGAGGGTCGTATAGGCCCTGCCTCGGCGGCAAGTCGATGTGCTGCAAATCCATGAACTCTGTCCTGCTGCCCCCTCGCGCAGCATCCCCCCGGAAACGTCGTTGGCGGTCATTATTAGCCCGGCGGGTACGGCGGATGAAAGCAATTGTTGCGCCGCGAAAGCCGCCGGTGAAATCCGGCCACGTCACCCCGGCTAAATGCCCGACGACTGCACGATGTAGATTGTCCCCTCGAAGGCTGCAATCGCCGACCTTCGTCGGCCGATCCTTTAACGCGAGAAGATCAATGACGCCACGCCGTTGAAGCGGCCGGTTTCTTGCCGTACCTTGAGCAGCGCTCGGCGCCCGGGGAGATACTGAGTAGATGTCGGAACGTTCGATCGGCCGTACGGCGGCCTGTCTGGCAGCCCTGTCCTTGACCGCTCTGGCGGCGGCCTGCACCCCCGCTCCGAGCGTCGGCCAGGCCTGGAACGGGCCCGGCTGGTACCTGCAGAAATCCTACATCATCGCAGCGGCGGGGCCGGTCTACTTCGGCGGCCCCTTCAGCTATGAGAAGTGCGAAGAGGAGCGGGCGCGGCTGCCGGCCGAGACGGCAACCCAGATGATGTGCATCCGCGAAAACCGCAAGCCCGACACCTTCGGCCGCTCCTGACGGTTCACGCGGCCGCTCGGCCCTGGTTTCGCCTCAGCGCCGGGCGTCGAGCCTTTCCCTGACTGTCTGCATCCAGGTCTCGCGCGACATGAAGCGTGGACGCTCGCGGCACATCGCTTCCGTCCGCCGGAGGATTTCGTCGTTCGGCTCGTCGAGGTCGAGCGGCTCGCCGCAGGGCTGCGGCGTGTAGAAGGGCGAATCGCAGTAGAGCTCGACCGGGTTGCCTTCCGGATCCTTGAAGTAGATCGCCCATGCGTTGCCGTGGTCGGTCTGGCGCTGCTCGGTGATGCCTTCGGCGAGAAGCGTCTTGCGATAGGCCTTCAGCGTGTCGAGCGAATCGAGCCGGAAGGAGATCTGGTTGACCGGATTGTAGGTCGCGTCCGCCGGCCGCCCGTCGAACAGCACGAACTGATGATGGCATTCCGGATCCTGAGTCATGAAAACGATGTTCGCGCCGGATCTCGCGACGCCCGAGTCGCTGATCACGAATCCCATCACCCGCGTGTAGAAGTCGACCATGCGGTCGAGATCGACCGCATGGATTCCGAAATGCGTCAGCTGGGCACTCAAGGCCATGGTTTCCTCCTGGTCGTCATCAACCTGCCGGCGGCGCTCGTTGCGAGGTGGAGCCGCCTCGTCATCCGTCTGCGAGGGCCGCGCGCGGCTCCCGACACCGGATCACTTCTTCGCATACTTCCCGGTGAGCTGGGGTGTGTGATTGCCCTCCCCTCCTGACTCCTTGTGCTGGAGTCTGGTCGTCCGGGCCCAGGTGCGCTTGAGGTCGTCCTTCACGCCGATGCGCAGCGTCCCGACCTTCTCGACCGTCAGCTCGATACGGTCGCCATCCATGAAAGCGTTGAGGCCGCGATGGTTGGTGCCGGTTGCGAGGATGTCGCCGGACTCCAGCGTCTGGATCGCACTCGCCCATTCGATGCAGCGCGGAATCCGATGGGCCATGTCGCTGGTGTTGAATTTCTGCATCACCTGACCGTTGTTGGTGAGCGTGATGTCGAGATCGTGCGGATCGGCAATCTCGTCGGCGGTGACGATCCATGGCCCGATCGGCGCGAAAGTATCGCGCGACTTCATGGGGAAGAAGATGTTGGTCGAGGGCAGCAGGCCGCGCGCCGAGCCGTCAATGAAGCAGGTGTAGCCGAAGACGTGCTTCATGGCGTCAGCCTGCGCGACGCCAGTGGCGGGCTTGCCGACCACGACAGCGATCTCGGCCTCGCCTTCGAAGATCGTCGCCGGCACGTCGGGCAGGACCATCGCGTCGCCGTCGCCGATGATCGACGTCGGCCCCTTGTGGAAGGCGCTGATGTGCGGCTTCTCCTTGAGCGTGCCGTCCTCCATGTAGTTGACTGCCATGCAGACGATGCTGGCCGGCCGCGGAACGGGCGGCCTCAGCCGAACGCCCGCGAGCGGCAGGGCGGCGCCTTCAGCCGCCGCCTTCTCGATCAGGCCCTTGTAGTGATCCCAGCGCTCGATCACCCCGACGATGAGATCGCGACGATCACGATGGGGCACACCCTTCGCCAGTTCCGACACGTCGACGACGGCATCGCCCCGAACGACGCCCAGCCGCCAGTCGTCGAAATAGCAAAGCTTCATTTGTTCCCTCCCGGGTCGGCCCCCGTCCAATCCATGGCCACAGAATGCGGCACAGCCTCAATGGAGTAAACGGATTTTCGAAACTTGCGAAACTTTCGACGTATCGAAATAAATCGCCGAATCTTCTTGAACTCGAACGCACCGGGCGACATCGTCTGCGAACAACGAATGGCACGGCGTCGCAAAAGACCATGCCGGCCGGGAGGAAGGACATGCTCAGACTGCAACGCCGAGGCTTTCTCGGCACCCTCGTCGCGTCAGCCGGCCTGCCCGGCATTCTCCACGCTCAGGCCCCTTACCCATCATCGAAACCCATCCGCATCGTCCACGGCTACAGCGCGGGATCGAACCCGGACACAATCGCCCGGGTGATCACGCCGAGCCTGACGAGCACGCTCGGACAGACCATCATCGTCGAGCCGAAGCCCGGCGCCGGCGAACGCATTGCGGCGCAATACCTGACGACGCAGCCGGCCGACGGCTACACGCTCTATCTGATCACCGGCGGCGCCAATGTCATCAGTGCCACCGACCCTCAGGCATCCTTCAGCACGCTGAAGGATTTCTCCTATATCTCCACGATCACGCTCTTCCCGTTCGCCCTTCTGGTCGGTGCGGAGTCGAAGGTGCAGAACCTCAAGGACCTGATCGCGACCGCCCGCGAGCGGCCGGGCAAGCTCAACTACGGTCACTCCGGCACCGGCAATACGTTGCACCTCGCCGTCGAGCTGCTGAAGTCCCGGACCGGCATCGCGATCGAGCCCGTGGCCTACAAGGACCAGGCCCAGCTCCTCAGCGATGTCATCACCGGCCGTCTCGACATGGCGATCACCACCTTCACCAACGCCCATGCCGCGATCGCCAACAAGCAGGTCCGGGCCATCGCCGTGACATCACGGGACCGCTGGCCACTCAATCCGGACGTGCCGCCGGTGGCAGCGGACGTCCCCGGCTACGAGGTGGTGTCGTGGCTTGGACTGGCTGCGCCGGCCGGTCTGCCGGGTGACATCGCCGACAAGCTGTCGGCGGCCATCAAGTCGGCCGTGGCGCAACCCGAAGTCCAGGCCCGCTTGAAGGAGATGGGCAACGTGGCGCGCGGCAGCACGCCAGCCGAGTTCCGCGCACGGGTCGAAACCGACTACGAGAAGTGGAAACCCCTCGCCAAGGTCGTCTACCCGTCCTGAGCGAAGCCGATGGAAGAGCCGTCTATCCGATCGTCATGAGGCTGGCATTGCCGCCGGCCGCCGCCGTATTGACGCTGAGCGAGATCTCGTCGCTCAGCAGCTCGAGCGGATAGGGCTCGACATGGACCGGCACGATCGGCCCCTCGCGCGCCGCCAGCCGCCTGTTGAGCGCGACGAGCTCCTCGGTACTGCCGGCGAACAGCGCAGCGGCGATGCCGGGCGCGCCTTCGTCGGTCGTCGCGCGGTTGCCGGTCGCCTCCACCACCGCGCGCTGCTCTGCCAGGGCGGCGGGATCGCCGGCCACACAGAGGATCGTTCCCTTGGGTCTCGATGAATAGGTGTTGCGCTCTCCTACCGGGCCGGGCAGCTCGCCGCGTGGCGGTGACACGGCCGGCCGCTGCGCCAGCAACCGCTGCACGTAGAGCGGCCCGCCCGCCTTGGGACCCGTGCCCGACAGGCCGTGACCGCCGAACGGCTGTACGCCGACGACCGCACCGATCATGTTGCGGTTGACGTACTGGTTGCCGGCAGCACTCGCCGCGACGGCGCGGTCGATCGTCTCGTCGATGCGGCTGTGCACGCCGAAGGTCAGGCCGAACCCGGTGGCGTTCACCGCACGCACCACCGCCTCCAGGTCCTCGCGCCGGTAGCGCAGGACGTGCAGCACCGGGCCGAACACCTCGCCCGGCAGATCGGCGATCGCGCCGATCTCGATCAGGGTCGGCGGCACGAAGAGGCCGTGCCGCGTCTCATCCCGCATCGACGGCTGGAAGACCGTGTGACCCGCCAACCGCATGCGTTCGATATGGTCCAGCAGTCCTGTCCGGGCACGCTCGGAGATCACCGGCCCGACATCGACCGGCAGCCGCTCCGGGTTGCCGACGGCGAGCTCGGCCATCGCCCCCTTCAGCATCGGCACGACGATCTCGGCGCTGTCGTCCTGCAGGCAGAGCACGCGTAGCGCCGAACAGCGTTGACCGGCAGAATCGAAGGCCGACGACAGAACGTCCAGGACGAGCTGCTCGGACAAGGCGGAGGAATCCGCCACGAGCGCGTTCTGCCCGCCCGTCTCGGCGATCAGCACGGGCGGGCGGCCGTCGGGATTGAGCCTCCCCGCGAGCTGGCGGTTGATCGACTGCGCGACTTCCGTCGAGCCGGTGAAGACGACGCCGGCCACCGTCGCCTGGCCCACGAGGTGCCTGCCGATCTCGCCGTCGCCGGGCAGGAACTGCAGCGCCGTGCCCGGTACGCCGGCCTCGTGCAGCAGCGCCACCGCGAGCGACGCGATGAGCGGCGTCTCCTCGGCGGGCTTGGCGATCACCGCATTGCCCGCCGCCAGCGCTCCCGCCACTTGGCCCGTGAAGATCGACAGCGGGAAGTTCCACGGGCTGATGCAGGCGACCACGCCGAGAGGCCGGTGGGTTGCGTTGTCGAAGCCATCGATGCAGCCGGCGTAGTAGCGCAGGAAGTCGACGGCCTCGCGCACCTCGCCGACGGCGTTGGCGAGCGTCTTGCCCGCTTCGCGCACGATCGGACCGAGCAGGGCTTCAAGCCGCTGCTCCATCAGATCGGCCGCTCGGCGCAACGTCGCAGCACGCGCTGGGGGCGGCTCCTGCCAGGGTTGCGCCAGTCGGCAGGCTTCCTCGACGACCTGCACCGTGGCGTCGATCACGGTTCCGACGACGTCGCGCCGATCGGCGGGGTTGCCCACTTCGCGCGCCGTGCCACCACGCGGCCCATCGGCCAGCACCGGACCCGATTCGACGAGACCGCCCTGCTGAAGCGTCGCGGCAAGCCGCACCAGCACCTGCTCGTTGGCGAGGTCGAGGCCGCGCGAGTTGCACCTTGTAGGGCCGAAAAGGTCGCGTGGCAGGACGATGCGCGGATGCGGCGCGCCTATCGGCTGCAGCGCGTCCGCCCGTTCGACCGGATCGGCCAGGAGCGAATCGACCGCGACCTCGGGGTTGGCCACCTGGTTGACGAAGGAAGTGTTGGCGCCGTTCTCCAGCAGCCGGCGCACGAGGTAGGCCAGCAGCGTCTCGTGCGTGCCGACCGGCGCGTAGATGCGGCAGGGCCGGTTGAGCTTGCCCGGCCCGACCACCTCCTCGTACAGCGGCTCGCCCATGCCGTGCAGACATTGGAACTCGTACTGGCCGCCATAGAAGTTCTCGCCGGCCATGGTGTGGATGGCGGCGAGCGTCAGCGCATTGTGCGTGGCGAACTGGGGGAAGGCCGCGTCGGGAGCGGCCAGCAGCTTGCGCGCGCAAGCAAGATAGGAGACGTCGGTGTGGATGCGCCGCGTGAAGACCGGAAAGCCCTCCAGACCGTCGAGCTGGGCGCGCTTGATCTCGCCGTCCCAATAGGCACCCTTGACCAGCCGCACCATCAGGCGGCGCCGGCTGCGGCGGCCGAGATCGATCAGCCAGTCGATGACGAAGATCGCGCGTTTCTGATAGGCCTGCACGACGAAGCCGATGCCGTTCCAGCCTTCCAGCTCGGGCTCGAAGCAAAGCCGCTCCAGCAGATCGAGCGAGATCTCCAGCCGGTCGGCCTCCTCGGCATCGATGTTGAGCCCGATGTCATGCCCGCGGGCCAGCACCGCCAGCGCCTTGAGGCGTGGATAGAGTTCCGCCTGCACGCGCTCGAACTGGGCGCGGCTGTAGCGCGGATGCAGCGCCGACAGCTTGATGGAGATACCCGGTCCTTCGTGGATGCCACGCCCCCGCGCCGCCCGACCGATGGCGTGGATCGCCGCCTCGTAGGCCTGCATGTAACGCTCGGCCTGTTCGGCCGTCACTGCCGCCTCGCCCAGCATGTCGTAGGAATGGCGGAAGCCCTGCGCTTCCTGGGAACGGCCGTTGGCCAGCGCCTCCTCGATGGTCTGGCCGGCGACGAACTGCTCGCCCAGCAGGCGCATGGCGACGTTCACGCCGGTGCGGATCAGCGGCTCGCCGCCGCGCGCGATCAGGCGCACCAGCGCCGACGTGAGGCCCTGCTCGCTGCTGGTGGCGGTCAGGCGTCCGGTCAGCATCAGGCCCCAGGTGGCGGCATTGACGAACAGCGACGGGCTATGGCCGAGATGGGCGCGCCAGTCGCCGCCGCCGATCTTGTCGCGGATCAGCGCGTCGCGCGTGTCGTCATCGGGGATGCGCAGCAGTGCCTCGGCCAGGCACATCAACGCCACGCCCTCCTGGCTCGACAGGGCATATTCGTGGATCAGCCCTTCCACCCCTCCGGCCGGGGTCTTGCGGCGCAGCGCCTCGACCAGCCGTGCCGCCAGGGCGCCGACGCGTTGCTGCTGCGCAGGCGGCAGGCGGGCCGGCCCGATCAGGGACGGCAGACACTCGGTCTCCGGCCGGCGCCAGGCTGCGGTGATGGCCTGGCGCAACGGCCCTTGCGGCTGGATCGAACGCGCGAATTCCTCGAACGGCAACATGTCCCCTCGTCCCGACAGTGAGGAGCATAGCCGCTCGGCGCACGCTTTGGGACGGCGACGTTGCCGCTGGCGCCCTTCATCGGCAATCCCCGTTCAGAAGTCCGCCGTCACGGCCAGGCGGAACGTCCGCGGCGTCCCCTGCATCAGGAAGCCGCTGGAGGCGGTGGACCAGTAGCTGGCCTCCTGTTCGCGACAAAGGAGCTGGCCGGCCTCAGAATGGCCGACCTCAGAATGGCCGACCTCAGAATGGCCGACCTCAGAATGGCAGGCCGACGTAGTTCTCAGCCAGGGCCGTCTGCGCGGCCCGCGAGTCGGCCAGGTAGGCGAGTTCGGCGCGCTGCATCTGCGCCTCGAAACTCGCTTCGTCGTGGAACTTGTGCAGCATGCTCGTCATCCACCACGAGAAGCGCTCGGCCTTCCACACCCGGGCCAGCGCCGTTTCGCCGTAGGAGCCGAGCAGACGGTCGTCGCCTCGCCGATAGTGGGCGACCAGCGCCCGGCAGAGGTAGTGCACGTCCGATGCCGCGAGGTTCAGCCCCTTCGCGCCGGTCGGCGGAACGATATGCGCGGAATCCCCGGCGAGGAACAGCCGGCCATGCTGCATCGGCGTCGATACGAAGCTGCGCAGCGGCGCAATGCTCTTCTCGATCGACGGCCCGGTGACGATATGCGGCGCGACCTCCGGGCCGAACCGGCGCTTGAGCTCCGCCCAGATCCGTTCATCGCTCCACTCGGCGATGTCGTCGTCGAGGCTGCATTGGATGTAGTAGCGGCTGCGCGTGCGCGAGCGCATGGAGGCCAGCGCGAAACCGTCCTCGTGGCGGGCGTAGATCAGTTCGTCCGAACAGGGCGGCACATCGGCCAGAATGCCCAGCCAGCCGAACGGATAGACCCGTTCGAACTCCTGCCTGAGGAAAGAAGGGACGCAGTTCCGGCTGACGCCATGATAGCCGTCACATCCGGCGATGAAGTCGCACTGCAACTCGTGCTCGCGGCCGGCCAACCGGTAAGTCAGCCGCGGCCGGTCGCTGTCGACGTCGTGCGGCGTCACGTCCGCCGCCTCCCAGACGATCGCCCCGTCGCCGGCCAGCCGCGCCGCGATCAGGTCCTTGGTGACCTCGGTCTGGCCGTAGACAGTGACGGTCTTGCCCGTGAGGTCGCGGAAATCGATACGAAAGCGCCGGCCGTCGGCGGCGATCTCGACGCCGTCATGGACGAGCCCTTCGCGATGAAGCCGGTCGGCCACACCGGCCTCCTCGAGCAGGGAAACCGTCCCCTGCTCCAGCACCCCGGCGCGGATGCGGCTCTCGACATAGTCACGCGTCCTCGCCTCGAGAATGACGCTGTCGACGCCGTGGATCTTCAGCAGCCGCGCCAGCAGCAACCCGCCCGGCCCTGCGCCGATGATGCCGACCTGCGTTCTCTCCCGGACGCCCGCCATCGCCGTCTCTCCCCGCTCTTTGCGCGGTACTCTATCCGCGTTGCAGGGCGATGGTCACGGGGCTGCCGATCGACCTTCGTCTACTTGTAGACGAAGGCCGTGTCGTCGAGGTCGATCTCCGAGAACTCGTTCTTCTCGTTCCAGTAGTCCTGGGTGTGCTGCCATTCGCGCTTGTCGCCCCGCTTGGGCAGCAGGTGCATGCCGCGCAGCAGGTAGCCCGGATTGAAGTTCTCGGTGTCGATCCAGGGCAACAGCGCCATGTCCTTGTCTTCGGGCCGCAGGGCTACCTCGACCTTGCGCGCCTGCTTGTCCTTCATGTGGTTCAGCAGGCGGCAGACGAAGTCGCCGACCAGATCGGCACGCAGCGTCCAGCTCGCACGGAAATAGCCGAACACCCAGACCATGTTGGGCACGCCGGTGAACATCATGCCGCGATAGGTCACGGTCTGCGCGAAATCCAGCGGCCTGCCATCGATCTCGAAGGCGATGTCGCCCAGCACGTTGAGATGGAAGCCGGTCGCCGTGACGATGATGTCGGCCTCCAGCTCCTTGCCGGACTTCAACAGGATGCCCTTCTCCGTGAAGCGGTCGATCTCGTCGGTCACCACCGACGCCTTGCCGCTGCGGATGCCGCGGAACAGATCGCCGTCCGGAACGAAGGCGATGCGCTGGCGCCATGGCCGGTAGGAGGGCGTGAAGTGCGTATCGACGTCGTAGTCGGGTCCGAGATAGGCGCGCACGCCGGCCAGCAGCTCGCTGCGGACCTTCTCCGGTTCCTCGAAGGAGCGACGCGTGAAGTTGGCCTGGTCGTGCAGGCTGC
>QFCS01002210.1_pt1 | contig 10318 bp, 11 predicted proteins | sample 3576561 | NCBI WGS metagenome assembly QFCS01 | reverse complement strand
CGATGGAGCGCAGCGTTCGCAGCCGCGGTTTGTCGCGTTGCCCACGCCAGCGCAGGCCCTTGTCGGGCTCTCCGGCAGCGGCATGGACCGTCCACCGAAACGCAGCTGATCAGGTCCGCGCCGACGGCGCGACCTGCTCGCGACCCTGAGCCGTTCCACGCCCGTCGTCCGTCCGGCACCAATGCCGCCGGCAGCGGTCGGTGACGGCCATGGCGTCGCATCTCCCTTACCCGTCATTTCTTTGGATTCGCGCAGATGAAAATCCATGTCCTGGCGCTTGCCTTCGCCGTGCCGGCCTGCAGTGCCCCTTCGCTGCCGGCGTTGTCCCCTGTGGACGCCGCCAGCATCGACGCATCGGCGCCATCGACACCGTACCAGCCTGTGCTCGCAGGTACGGCTCCACATGGCCCAGCCGAGCTGAAGCCGTGGCGCGTGCTGAACGACAGCGTCGCACCGGGGGGCAGGAAGTCCCCATGACGTTCCCTTGGAAGGCCGTATCGGCGGCCGCCTGCGCCCTGCTTGCCGCGGGCTGTGCGGACTTCACCACCGACGGCGGCATGAGCCTGGTCGCCAACGGCGTGCGACGGGAAACCGGCCATGACGCCACGAAGCTGTCCTCCGCGGAAGCAGCCGAGCACGCTCGGCAACGCGTGGAGCAGCTGCTTGCCGTCCCGCTCGACGAGCAAGGTGCCGTGGAGATCGCACTCTTGAACAATCGCGGCCTTCAGGCCGCCTACAATGATCTCGGCGTCTCCGAGGCGAACTATGTCCAATCGACCTTGCCGCCCAATCCAGCGCTTACAGTCGCACGGACGTTCGGGACCGCCGGATTCGTCGAAATCGGCTTCCAGCTCATCGGCAATCTTCTGGCGATGGCCACGCTGCCGCGCCGCGCCGAGATCGCGAAGCGCGAATTCGAAGAGGCGCGCTATCGGGCAGTCGCCACCACGCTCAGCCTGACCGTGGATGTCCGCCGTGCCCACATACGCGCCATCGCAGCCCGGCAGCGCCTGACCCTGCTGGAACGCGCCCGCGAGGCAGCCGACGCCTCCGCACGGATGATGAAGCAGCTCGGCGAAACCGGCGCCGCCAGCAAGCTCGACCAGGCAAGGGTATCGGCGTTCTACGCGGAACTGAGCGCGCAGGTCGCGCAGGCACGTTTGCGGGTCGCCGGAACCCGCGAAGCCCTGAACCGCTTGCTCGGCCTCTGGGGCGGCAACCTCGACTACAGGCTTCCCGAAAGCCTGCCGCCCCTGCCAGCTGCCGCCGATACGCTCGGCAATGTCGAGATCGAAGCCATGCGACGCCGCGTCGACCTGATCATCCTCCGCTACGAGATCGTTACTCTCGCGAAGTCTGTCGGCCTCGTGAATGCAACCCGCTACATGTCGTTTCTCGAGCTCGGCCTCGGCTACCGCAACGAGGTCGAGACGAACGCCTCCTCCGGCGAGCAGACGTCTAAGAACCGCTACGGGCTCGAGCTCGGCATCGTAATCCCGATCTTCGACACCGGAGAGGCCCGGATGACCGCCGCCCGCGAGACATACATGCGGGCGATCAACCGGTTGACCGAGCGTTCCATCAATGCACGCTCGGAAGCCCGGCTGGCTTACACGACCTATCGCGCAACCTACGACATCGCACGGTACTACCAGACGCGCATCCTGCCACTGCGCCGGCAGATCTCGGCCGAGGTCCTGCTGCGCTACAACGGCATGCTGGTCGACGTGTTCGAAGTCCTCATCGAGGAGCGCGAGCGCATCACCGCGGATATTGCCGCCCTCGACGCGCTTCGCGATCATCACCTGGCAGTCGCCGACCTCCAGGCGGCACTCATCGTCGGCGGCACCGTGCCTCCGTCCGGTGTCGTCAACACGACACCAGCCCCCGAAACCATTCCACTCGGCCTCTAAGAAAGGAGAATCGCATGAACCTCTCCAGACGTGACCTCGTCGGGGCCTCCGGTCTCGCTCTGCTCGGCGCTGCCGCGGTCAGCGGCCGTGTCCAGGCCCAGTCGATCCCCGAGGCCCCCACCACGACGACGAACACTATGCAGGCACCGCTCTACCCCACGGGCGGCCCCGACTATCAGCCAGTCGTGACGCTGAATGGCTGGACGCTGCCCTGGCGCCAGAACGGCGATTGGAAGGAGTTTCATCTCGTGGCCGAACCGGTCGAACGCGAAATGGCGCCGGGCATGATCGCCCGCCTCTGGGGCTATAACGGCCAGAGCCCGGGGCCGACCATCGAGGCAGTGGAAGGCGACAAGGTCAGGATCTTCGTGACCAACCGGTTGCCGGAGCACACGACGATCCACTGGCATGGCCAGATCCTGCCATGCGGCATGGACGGCGTGGGCGGCCTGACCCAGCCGCACATCAAGCCGGGCAAGACCTTCGTCTACGAGTTCGAGCTCCGCAAGAGCGGCACCTTCATGTACCACCCACACGCCGACGAGATGGTGCAGATGGCGATGGGCATGATGGGCTTCTTCGTCGTGCACCCGCGCGATCCCAAGCTCCATCGCGTGGACCGCGACTTCGTCTTCCTGCTGAATGCCTACGACATCGAACCCGGCAACTACGTTCCCAAGGTTGCCGAGATGCTCAACTTCAACATGTGGGCCTGGAACAGTCGGGTCTTCCCGGGAATCGACCCGCTGGTCGTGGCGAAGGGAGACCGCGTCCGGGTGCGAGTCGGAAATCTCACCATGACCAACCATCCGATCCATATGCACGGTTACGACTTCGAGGTGACGTGCACCGACGGCGGCTGGGTACGGCCTGAAGCACGCTGGCCGGAGGTCACGATCGACATTCCGGTGGGCGCCATGCGCGCCTACGAGTTCGATGCGATTCATCCGGGCGACTGGGCCATCCATTGTCACAAGTCGCATCACACGATGAACGCCATGGGCCATGATCTCCGCACCTTCATCGGCGTAGACAAACGGCAGTTCTCCAGACAGATGCGCCGCCTGGTGCCGGACTACATGGCGATGGGGTCGGCTGGCATGGCCGATATGGGCGAGATGGAGATGCCGATACCCGACAACACGCTGCCGATGATGACGGGCTTCGGGCAATTCGGCGCCATCGAGATGGGCGGCATGTTCTCGGTGGTCAAGGTCCGCGAAGGGCTGGCGGCGGGCGACTACAGGGATCCCGGCTGGTACCAGCATCCGCCGGGCAGCGTGGCCTACGAATGGACGGGCCCCGCGCCGACCGCGACGCGCCCCAAGCAGCCACCGTCGGCAAGGCCCGGGACAATGCCGCAGGCCGTCAAGCCTCACCCCCATGGCTCGCACAAGTGATGCCGCCCGGCGCCGATCACATGTCAACCGTCAGGAGGATCTACATGCTCAGAAATGCACTGCTGGCCGTGGTGGCCTCGCTGCTGATGTCGTCGCCGTCGCTGGCCGATGGCAACATGGTCAAGGGAGAGGTCATGAAGGTCGACAAGCCGGCCGGCCGCCTCACCCTCAAACACGGCCCGATCAAGAATCTGGACATGGACTCCATGACCATGGTCTTCCGGGTGGTCGATCCGGGAATGCTCGACACGATCAAGGCCGGAGACAGGATCGAATTCGAGGCGGCACGGGTGAACGGGGCCATCACGGTCACCAGAATCAACAGGAGCCGCTAGCGCCGCCCCAAGGCCATGGCGAACAGGCCGAAAAACCCCTAGCCTCCGGCGAAAGATATCCGGGGGAAACGACGTGCAGGATGAAGATACCTACGACTTCATCGTTACCGGCGCTGGCTCAGCAGGCTGCGCAGTTGCCGGACGGCTGAGCGAGGACGGCCGCTTCCGGGTGCTGTTGCTCGAGGCGGGGCCACGCGATCGCTATCCGTGGATCCATGTGCCACTCGGCTACCACAAGACCTTCAACAATCCGAAGGTCAACTGGATGTTCGACAGCGAGCCGGAGCCCGAGCTCAACAACCGCACCATGTATCAACCACGCGGCAAGGTGCTGGGTGGGACCAGCTCGATCAACGGCATGGTCTACATGCGCGGCAACGCCGCCGACTACGACGAATGGCGCCAACGCGGCTGCGAGGGTTGGGACTATGATTCGGTCCTGCCCTATTTCAAGAAGGCCGAGGACCAGGAGCGCGGTGCCGACGACTTCCATGGCGTGGGCGGGCCGCTGAAAGTCACCGACCATCGTTGGAAGCCGGCCCTCGCCCAGGCCATGCACGATGCCGCCCTCCAGGCCGGCATTCCAGCCAATCCCGACTTCAACGGCCGTGCGCAGGAAGGTGTCGGCTTCTACCAGACCACGATCAGCGGCGCCCGGCGCTGGTCGAGCGCACGGGCGTATCTCAACAACGCCAGACAGCGCCGTAACCTCTCCATCGTGACGTCGGCGCATGCGACGCGGGTGCTGATCGAGAACGGCCGCGCGACAGGTATCGAGTACCGTACACCGGACAGATTGCGGACCGCTCGCGCGCGACGCGAGGTGGTCGTCTCCGGCGGCGTCTACGGCTCACCGCAGCTCCTGATGCTGTCGGGCCTCGGCCCGGCCGAGCATCTGCACAAGCATGGCATCGAGGTCGTCCGCGACATGCCGGGTGTCGGCAGTCATCTCCACGACCACTTCAATACCTATGTCGCCTATCGCTGCGCCAAGGCTTGCACGATCAACGACCTGGCCAACAGCCTGGCTCGCCGCCTTGCGGCCGGGCTGCAATACGCATTCGGCCGGACGGGGCCGCTTGCCAGCATGGGCCTCTATGTCGGCGCAATGGTGCGCAGCGACAAGCGGCTGGAACGACCTGACCTCCAGATCAACATGTTCGCCTGGGCCGTCCGCGAGCGGAACCGCAACGGCGTGGTGCCACAGCCCTTCTCCGCCTTTGCGCTTTCGCCCGTCCATCTTAGACCGGACGGGCGCGGCACGGTTCGGCTGAAATCGCGCGACCCGTTGGCGGCGCCCGAAATACGCTTCAATTTCCTCAAGTCGCCCAATGACTGGAATGCCATGCTTCAGGGCCTACACATCTGCCGGGAGATCGGACGACAAGACGCGCTCAAGCCGTTCGTGACCGGCGAGATCCATCCCGGGCCGGACACCACCGATGAAGGCGCTCTTCGTGACTATATCCGGGCCACCGGCGTCTCCAACCTGCATCCCGTCGGCACCTGCAAGATGGGACGGGAGGTTGATGCCGTCGTCGACCCGCAGCTTCGCGTCCACGGCATCGCCGGCCTGCGGGTAGCGGACGCCTCGATCATGCCCAGCATCGTGGCGGGCAACACCAACGCCCCATCGATCATGATCGGCGAAAAATGCGCCGACATGGTAAGAGGCGTCGCGCCGTAGAGTCGGGCGGCGCGGTGTTCGGTGGAGGAGTGTTATGGTTGTTCGGCACGTCGCGTTCCTGATCGGAGTCTTCTGCCTGCCGGCTGGCAGCCATGCCCAGTCGTTGACCGCCCAGACGACGTGGATCAATGACCACGCGCAGTTCGTGGTCCAGTCGATCGATGCCGACGGCAGGCTCGCCGGTACCTATACCAACTACGGCTCCGACTTCGGCTGCGCGGGACAGCCCTTCCCCGTCATCGGGTGGGTGGATGGCGACAAGATCTCCTACACGGTGCGTCGCAAGAATCCGGGCAACTGCACGGCGATCCAGGCATGGACGGGGTTCGTGAAAGACGGAGAACTGCTGGTCGACTTCCATGCCATCGCGACCGAAGGCGGCCGAACCGGCATCCTTCGCGGAAGCGACAGATATCGACGCCAATGATGTCAGTGGCCGCCCGCCCCGGGATCGTGCTCAGGGGAGTCCGAAGCTCAGCTTCGTGGCCGTGACGAGGCCGGTAACTGCGATGCTGGTCAGGATAAGCCCGAACACGCGGCTGATGATCTCGATCCCCGGGCGGCCGAGCAGGCGGAAGAGGAGGCCCGCCCCGGCGAAAAGCCCGAACAGCAGCACCATGCAGAGCACGAGAATGCCGACGGTCGTCACCTGCTCGGTCACGGAACGAACCTTGTTGTCGGTCAGCAGCACGACCGTGAGGATTGCGCCGGCTCCTGCGATGCCCGGGATCGCCAAAGGGAAGACGGCGCGATGCATCAGGGACGCCTCGGGTGGCATGCCGACGGCCTCCTCCACCACTTTTCCAAGCACCATCTTCAGTCCGAACAGCAGCAGGACCAGCGAGCCGGCCATCTGGAACGACGCCATGGGGATCCCCAACCTGTTCAGCAAACCATGGCCGACCAGGATGAAGAAAAGCAGGACGAGGAACGCGACACCGAGTGCATAGGCTGCGACAAGCAGCGAGCGGCGTCGATCCATCCCTGCCGTCACTGACAGGAATATTGGCAGGGTCGCCACCGGGTCGAGAATGACGAACAGGGTGACGGCTTCGGAGAAGATGTCGTTGGGAAATGTCGGCGGCGTCACGCGAAGCTCCTGGTTTTCAGTTCGGATGGCCTGTGCGGCAAGACGGGTGGTCGCCCGCATTGGCCATGGGCCCCGAAAGCTTGGGACCTGCGCATTCCTTCGCAGCATGATTTAATGCCGCCGGATGTCAAAGCCCCTTCCCCTGCTCGAGCGTGCGCCCGACCGATGGCGCGATAGAATCCTGACGGGCGTGACGATCTTGATGGCGCTCGATCTATTCATCGTGGCGCCAACCGACGCGCTCGTCTCCTACGATCTTCGTCCCTTCAGCATCGCTATCGTCATCGCGCTCTCCGCGGCGTTGATCGTGCTGTCACGCAGTGTCCTGCCCATGATCGGCATTGCCGTCGCCAGCGGCGTCTTCGGCACCGCACTCGCTCTGAGGATCAAGGGGGACCATGTCACGCTCGACGCATGCCTCGAAGCCACCGCCTGGCTGATATCCAGCCTGATCATCTTCTGGGCGGTGGCGCGTGCGGTCTTCGCGCCGGGCCGGATCACCTATCACCGAATCGTCGGCGCGGTGCTGCTGTACCTGACGATCGGCCTGACGTTCGTCGCCCTGTTCACGCTGGTCGGCGCACTCTCGCCCGGTGCCTTTTCGGGACTGGCGATCACGGATCGCGTCACGCTCCCGAGCGACCTCATCTATTTCAGCTTTTCCACGCTGACGAGCGTGGGCTACGGCGACATCACGCCGGTGCACCCTCTGGCGCGCAGTCTCGCCAATATCGAATCCGTGGTCGGCCAGCTCTATCCGGCGACATTGGTTGCGCGGCTGGTGTCGCTCGAAATCGGCTCCGGCGCGCGATGAAGACGCGGCTACCTTGGCCTATAGTGGCAGCAACAAGAACCGGAGGAATTGCGCCGTGACGTCCCTCGACGAATTTCGCGGCAGTATCGTTGCCGCCCAACCGCCCTCCTCCACGCCCGCCCTCGAGGCGCTGTGGTGGCTGCTGAAGGGTGACTGGAGTCAGGCCCACGCGTGCGTGCAGCGACACGAGGGCGAGGCCGACTGCGACTGGGTTCACGCCCATCTGCACCGACAGGAAGGAGACCTCGACAACGCCAACTACTGGTACCGGCGCGCGAAGCGCACGGCGTCGGCCGCACCGTTGGCCGAGGAATGGAAGATCATCGCGAGCGAACTGCTCGTGCGTCAGGCCAACCAGCCGCAAGGAAACACCCCATGAAATTCGGAGTGACCGTCGTCCCGCGAGTGTCTGATTGGCGGCTGTTCGTCGACATCGAAGAGATGGGCTATGACGCCGCCTGGGCAGCCGATTCCCAGATGCTCTACTCGGACGCCTATGCCGTTCTGGCGCTCGCGGCAGCCAACACCTCGCGCATCCGCCTCGGCACCGGCGTTTCGGTTGCCGGTGTGCGCCTGGCCCCGGTGACGGCGCACTCGATCGCCACCATCAACAGGATGGCACCCGGCCGCGTGTTCATCGGCATCGGCACGGGCCATACCGCGATGCGCGTGATGGGCAAGGATCCGATGAAAGCCGGCGCCTTCCGGGAGTATCTGCGGATACTGCGTGCTCTGCTGCACGGGCAGGAGGTCGACTACGCATTCGCCGACGGCGACCGCACCGATATCCGCTTCCTGCATCCCGACATGGGCTTCATCGACGTTGCTCACCCCGTGCCGATCTACGTCGCGGCCGATGGCCCCCTGGCGCTGAAAGCTGCCGGCGCATACGGCGACGGTCGGGTCTGCTCACACAACCAGACGCGGACGCGCCTGCAGAAGAGCCTCGACACGATGAACCAGGGCGCCAAGGTGGTGGGTCGCATTCTGCCCGAGAACTTCCACACCGCGGCGCTGAGCTATGCCTGCGTGCTGCGGCCGGGCGAGAGCATGACGTCCGACCGAGTCATCGACGAGATCGGTTCGATGGCTGCCGCCACACTGCACTACTGGTGGGAACTTTATCAGAAGGACGGCGACACCAGCACCGTGGCGCAACGCTGCCTGAACCTGTGGGACGAGTACCTGGCCTTCACAGACAAGATGGAGACACCGCCTGCGAAGCGGTACCAGCAGGTTCACTTCGGCCATTGTGCCTTTCTGCCGGCCGAGGAACGCCGCTTCATCACCGAGGACCTGATCCGCTCCACCGGCGGCCTGGTCGGCACGCCGGATGACATCATCGCCATGTTGCGCGAACGGGAGGCAATGGGACTCGACGAGATCACCCTGCTGCCGGCGATGGCCACGGCGCGAGAGAACCTGAAGGACTTCTCCGAGCAAGTCATCGCGCGGTACTGAACAACAGCGGTATCGTCGATTATGGCGAACCTGCCACGATCTATCGCGAAAAAGCCCTGCCAATGTCAGGAGCGCGTCAGGTGGCCGGTAGAGCTTCCCGACATCATGTTGAAGCTCAACATCCTGCACGTCCTGATAGCCGGTGGCGCCTTCGGCGGGATCGCCGCTCTGCGGCGCGAGGCGAAAGGCCGGTCGCTGACGCCGGCCCGGCTCTTTCTGGCACCGCTGCTCGCTTTTGCGACGACGGTACTGCTCCTGACGGTTTCTCTGCCCAGCGCGCGCGAGCCCGCGCTATGGGGCGCGGGCCTGGCGGTCGGCCTGGTCGCCGGAACTGCACGCGGCAGCCTGCTGCGCCTCCAGGTCGACCGGCTGTGGGACCGCCTGCGCCTGCCGCGCGCCCGGGACGGGCTGTGGGCGGGCTGCCTTCTCGCCGTGCTGGCAATCGCCGCATTCGGCTCGGAGGCGATGCCTGGCGACCTGCCTTGGACAACCGCCATCGAACTCATCGCGTCGACGGCGGCGGCGGCATGCGCCGGCTTCCTGGGGGCACGATCCGTGTCGTTGTGGTTCAGATCCCTGCGCGCACCGCACAGCAACCTGCACAGGCCCTGACACCCCGACGGTCTGCCCCCCGACGGTCTGACCCTCGAACGGCCTGACCTCGGTGGGCGCTACGCTGCCGCCTTGTCGTTGCCCTCGCCGACGCGGGCGGCAAGGGACGCCGCCATGAACTCGTCGAGATCACCGTCGAGGACCTTCTGTGGATCGCTGCGTTCCACATTGGTGCGCAAATCCTTCACCATCTGGTACGGCTGAAGCACGTACGACCGGATCTGGTGGCCCCAGCCGATATCGGTCTTGCTGGCCTCAGCGGCCAAGCGTTCGGCCTCGCGCTTCTGCAGTTCGACTTCATAGAGTCTCGCTTTCAGCATCTGCATCGCCTTGGCGCGGTTCTGATGCTGGCTGCGCTCCTGCTGGACCGCGACGGCGATACCCGTCGGAATGTGCGTGATACGCACCGCCGAATCGGTCTTGTTGACGTGCTGTCCGCCGGCACCTGAGGCACGGTAGGTATCGACACGCAAATCCTTGTCGAGGATCTCGATTTCGATGTTGTCGTCGACCTCGGGATAGACCCACACGCTTGCGAAAGAGGTCTGGCGCCGCGCATTGCCGTCGAATGGGCTGATGCGCACCAGCCGGTGGACACCCGATTCCGTCTTCAGCCAACCATAGGCATTCGGCCCCTCGACCTTGAAGGCGCACGACTTGATGCCCGCCTCTTCTCCGGCGCTTTCCTCCAGCCAGCTCACCTTGTAGCCGCGCCGCTCGGCCCAGCGCGTGTACATGCGCGCCAGCATCTCCGCCCAATCCTGCGCCTCGGTTCCGCCGGCGCCAGCATTGATCTCGACATATGCGTTGTTGGGATCCGCCTCGCCGGAGAGAAGCGTCTCAAGTCGGGCCTTGGCCGCCTCCGCACGCGCTTCCGCGAGTGCCCGTTCGGCGTCGGCGATCATGGCTTCGTCGCCCTCGGCCTCGGCCATCTCGATCAGGCCGACATTGTCGTCGACAGATGCCCGCAGCCTCCTGATGGTCGCAATCGAACCCTCGAGGCGGG
>QFCS01001343.1_pt1 | contig 10322 bp, 10 predicted proteins | sample 3576561 | NCBI WGS metagenome assembly QFCS01 | reverse complement strand
TCGCAGTTGAGCGAGAAGCCGTGCATCGTGACGCCCTTGCCGACCCGGATGCCGAGCGCGGCGATCTTGCGCTCGGGGCCGCGCTCGTCGGCGCGCAGCCACACGCCGCTGCGCCCGGGGACCCGGGCCGTCGTCACCCCGAAGTCGGCGCACACCGCGATCAGCGCCTCCTCGACGCGCCGGACGTAGTCGACGACCTTCACATGGTCGGGCAGCCGCACGATCGGGTAGCCGACCAGCTGGCCGGGACCGTGGAAGGTGATCTCGCCGCCCCGGTCGACGTCGATGACGGGTGCGCCGCCGGGGTCGGCCGGACGGTCTGCGGGCTTGGTCCGCTTCCCGGCCGTGAAGACCGCGGGGTGCTCCAGCAGCAGCACCGTCGGCGGCAGCTCGCCGGCGACGACCTGCGCGTGCACCTCGCGCTGCAGCTCCCAGGCCGCCAGGTACTCGACCGCGTCGGCGCCGAAGCCGGCGTCCCGGAACTCCAGGGGCGGCACGCGGGGCAGGTCGGAGGGCACGGCACTCACGGCGACGAGCCTACTCCGCCCCTCGCGGCGGGCCTGTGGAGGAGCGGATGCGCTCCGGCGCCGCTCCCGGTAGGAACGAGGCATGCGCATCCCGGGCCTCCGCGTCGCCCCCGTTCCTCTCGACGTCCTCGTCGCCGTCGTCGTGCTCGCCGCGGGGCTCACGGCGGGGACGCTGGCCCTGTCCGGCGGCCCCGACCGCCCCGCCTCCCGTACGACGCCCGCCGCGCCTGTCGCCGTCGGCGCGCCCGCCGCGGGGCGGATGAGCGTGGCCCGCGCGGTGGGCTCGCTCGCGATCCTGCACGACTGGGACCGCGCCCGGGCCCGGGCCTGGAGTGCGGGCCGGCCCGCTGCCCTGCGGGCGCTCTACGTCGCGGGCTCGCGCGCCGGGGAGCGGGACGTGGCGAAGCTGCGCGCCTGGACCGACCGCGGTCTGCGGGGGCGGGGGATGGGCATGCAGGTGCTCGCCGTCGAGCTGCGCCGGCGCACCGCCGACCGGCTGGTCCTCGTCGTCACCGACCGGCTCGGCGCGGCCCGTGCCGTGGTGTCGGGTGGCGGGGAATCCGGAGCAGGGGCGGGCGTGGCGCTGCCCCGCGACACCGCGAGCACCCGGCGGCTCGTGCTGCGTCGTACCGGAGGGGAGTGGCGGATGGCGTCGGTCCGCGAGCTGCCCACGCCGTGAGGGCCGCTCAGTCCGGGCGGAGCCCGGTGGCCAGGATCGCGTCGACGTCCTCGTCGGCGAAGGTGAAGCCGAGGTCCAGCAGCGCCGCCGGACGGACGTCGAGCGAGCCGAGGACCTCGTCGGCCATCCGGCCCGCCGCCACCCGGATCGCGGGCGACGGCACGGCGAGCACCGCCGGGCGGTGCACCAGGCGGGCGAGCGCGCGGGTGAACTCGGCGTTCGTGGGCGTGACGGGAGCACAGACGTTGAACGGCCCGGCCGCGGTCGGGTGCTCCACGAGGAACACGGTCGCCGCCACCCAGTCGCGCAGCGAGATCATCGGCGCATGCTGGCGCCCGTTGCCCAGCCGGCCGCCCAGACCGGCCGTGAAGAGCAGCCGCTGCTGGCGCAGCGGCGGGTTGGCGCGATCCTGCACGGGCGCCGTGCGCAGCAGCGCCACGCGGGCGCCGGCCGCGACGGCCGGCTCGGCCGCCGCCTCCCACTCCCGGCACACGCGGGTGAGCAGGGCGTGACCGCGCGTGTCGGACCGCTCGGTGAGCGTGGCCTGGCCGTGGTCGCCGTACCAGCTGATCCCCGAGGCGTTCACCAGCGCCGGTGGCCGCGCGGCGGCGGCCACCGTCGAGGCGAGCACGCTCGTGGTCGACCGGCGGCTCTCCAGCACCTCGCGCGCCCAGCGGCGCGAGTGCGGGTTGCCGATGAGCGGCGAGCCGGCGAGATTGACGACCACGTCGGCCTCACCGACCAGCGCGGCGTCCACCGCGCCGGTGGCCGGGTCCCACGTGGACTCGCCCTCCCGCGCGGGTCGCCGGACCAGCCGGGTCACCTCGTGGCCCCGCTCCTCGAGCGCGGCACACAGGTGGCGCCCCAGGAAGCCCGAGGAGCCGGCGACGACGACCGCGAGAGCGCTCATGTGCGGCTCAGACCTCGAACTGGCCCGCCTCGAGGCGCTTCTTCAGATCGCGCAGGAAGCGGCCCGCGTCGGCACCGTCGACCACCCGGTGGTCGTAGGTGAGCGCGAAGTAGACCATGTGGCGCACCGCGATGGTCTCGCCGAGGTCCTCGTCGTCGATCACCACGGGACGCTTGACCACGGCACCGGGGCCGAGGATGGCGACCTGCGGCTGATTGATGATCGGGGTGTCCCACAGGGCGCCGAAGCTGCCCAGGTTGGTGATCGTGAACGTGCCGCCCGACAGCTCGTCGGGGCCGATCTTGTTGGTGCGGGTGCGCTCGGCGACGTCGGCGATCTTCTTGGCCAGGCCCGAGATCGACAGGTCGCCGGCGTCCTTGACCACCGGCGTGAGCAGGCCCTTCTCGGTGTCCACCGCGAACGCGACGTTCTCGCGGTCGTAGTAGGTGATCTCGCCCTTCTCGAGGTCGAGGTTGGCGTTGAGCACCGGGTGCTGCTTGAGGGTGTCGATCGCCGCCTTGGTGAAGAACGGCAGGTAGGTCAGCTTGACGCCCTCGCGCGCCAGGAAGGCCTCCTTCACGCTCTCGCGCAGCCGCGCGATGTTGGTGACGTCGATCTCCACGACCTGGGTGAGCTGCGCGGAGACGTGCAGCGAGTCGACCATCCGCTCCGCGATGATCTTGCGCAGCCGGCTGACCTTGGCGGTCTGGCCGCGCAGCGGCGACGGCGCCGCGGAGGCGGCGGGTGCGGCCTTCGCCGGAGCGGACGCGTCCGGGGCGGAGGCCGCCGGAGCGGGGGACTTCGCGGCGTCCAGCACGTCCTGCTTGCGGATCCGGCCGCCGACGCCGGAGCCCTCGACCTGGTTCAGGTCCACGCCGTGCTGGGCGGCGAGCTTGCGCACCAGCGGGGTGACGTAGCCGGGGCCCTCGGAGGCCTCGGCGGCCGGGGCGGCCTGTTGCTTCGGGGCCTCCTGCTGCTGCGGAGCGGCCTCCTCCTGCTGCGGGGCCTCCTGCTTCGGGGCCTCCTGCTGCGGGGCCTCCTGCTGCGGGGCCTCCGGGGCGGGAGCGGCGGGCGCCTCCTCCTGCCGGGGGGCCTCCTGGGCGGGTGCCGCGGGCGCCTCCTCCTGAGCGGGGGCGGACGGCGTACCGGAGCCGATGATCGCCAGCTCGGCGCCGACCTCGACGGTCTCGTCCTCGGCGGCCTTGATCTCCAGCAGCGTGCCGGCGACCGGCGAGGGGATCTCGGTGTCGACCTTGTCGGTGGAGACCTCCAGCAGGGGCTCGTCGACGGCGACGTCGTCACCGACCTGCTTGAGCCAGCGGGTGACCGTGCCCTCGGTGACCGACTCGCCCAGGGCGGGCAGCGTCACCGCGGTGCCCTCGGCGGAGCCGCCGGAGGACGCGGCCGGGGCCTCCGGGGCCGACGGGGTCTCGGGGGTGGACGGTGTGGGGGCGGCCTCGGCCGCCGGTGCCTCCTGCTGGGGTGCCTCCTGCCGCGGGGCCTCCTCGGCCTGCGCGGGCGCCTCCTCGGCCGGAGCCTCCTGCGCGGGCGCCTCGCCCGAGCCCTCGGACGCGTCCCCGACGATCGCCAGGACGGCGCCGACCTCGACCGTGTCGTCCTCGTTCGCACGGATCTCCAGCAGCGTGCCGGCGACCGGCGAGGGGATCTCGGTGTCCACCTTGTCGGTGGAGACCTCGAGCAGCGGCTCGTCGATCGTGATCTGGTCGCCGACCTGCTTGAGCCAGCGAGTGACAGTGCCTTCGGTGACGGACTCGCCGAGTGCGGGAAGAGTGACTTCGGTCGCCATGGACCCAATCCTTGCACTTCGGGTCGCACAAGCGGCAACGGCCCACCCGGGGATCGGGCAAACTGGTCCCATGGCTTGGTGGGACCGGTTCCGCGGTGGCTCGAAGGTACGCATGAGTAACCCCGCGAAGGACGCTGCGCGCACGGGCTCCACGCGGGTGCGCGCGTCGAGTCACGGCGACGAGCAGCACCTGTTGACGTGGCTGCAGGAGCGCCGCGGCGTCGAGGGCTTCGTCGAGCCGCGCACCGCCGTCAGCGAGATCACGCTGCTGCTGGTCGCCCACGACGGCGAGTGGACGCGGCGCCGCGTCCCCTCGGTGAAGTGGGCCCACGACTTCTGCAACCGCCAGCAGATCCCGTCGTACGACGCCGCGGTCGTCGGCGTCCCGCAGCGGATGCGCGACTACAACTCCCGGGTCCGCAAGGCCCAGAAGGAGCGGCAGCGCCGCGATCTCGGCTGACTCAGCCGGCGCGGGAGCGGAGCAGCTCGACGAGCGTCGCGACGCCGTATCCGGTCGCGCCGCTGGCGAGGTGACCCGACGGGCCGCCCTTGTTGAAGGTCGGTCCCGCGATGTCGAGGTGCGCCCACGGCAGGCCGCCGGTGAACTCGCGCAGGAAGGCGGCGGCGAACAGTCCGCCGCCCCAGCGGATGCCGTCGTACTGGGCGAGGTCGGCGACCTTGCTGCTGCGCACCCGCTCGCCCATGATCTCGGGGATCGGCATCGGCCAGGCGTCCTCGCCGGCGGACGCGGCGGCGGCGAGCACCTCGGCCACGACCGCGTCGTCGCCGAGGACGCCCGCCATCTTGTCGCCGAGCGCCATCACCATGTGGCCGGTGAGGGTCGCCATGTCGACGATCACGTCCGGGCGCTGCTCCACGGCCCGACCGAGGCCGTCGGCCAGGACCAGTCGGCCCTCGGCGTCGGTGTTGGTGACCTCGACGGTGGTGCCGCCGTAGGTGGTGAGGACGTCCCCGGGGCGCATCGAGGACTCGCCCACCATGTTCTCCGCGAGCGCGGCGAACGTCGAGATGCGGACGGGGAGACCCAGACGGGCGGCGGCGAGGGTGGCCTGGACGACGGCGGCCGCGCCGGCCATGTCCTCCTTCATCGTCGCCATGCTGCCGGCCGGCTTGATCCACAGGCCGCCGGAGTCGAAGGTGATGCCCTTGCCCACCAGCGCCACGTGGGCGGTGGCGCCCTTCGGGGCGTAGGTCAGCTCGACCAGCCGGGGCGGCGCGGCCGACCCGGCTCCGACGGCGAGGAGGCCCCCGCAGCCCAGCTCGGCGAGCCGCTCCTCGTCGAGGATCGTCGCCTTGACCTTGGTGCCGCCCGAGGGCAGCTGCTTGTTCGCGTCCTTGACGGCCGCGGCGATCGCGTCGGCGAAGGCCGGCGGCGTCAGGTCGGCGGGCGGGGTGTTGACCCAGTCGCGGACGGCGAGCACGGCGTCGACCACGACCTGGGTGGGCTCGATCGCGGCGGTGACCTCCGCGCGGCGCGCGGCCGGCGTCAGCACGACGATCTCGGCGGGCGTGGTCGGCGTACCGGGCCGGCTCTTGTACGCGGTGAAGGCGTAGGCCCCCAGGCGGTAGCCGGCGACGACCGCGCGGACCAGGTCGGCGGAGTCGGCCGGCAGCGCGACCGCGACCGACGCGGCGTTGGTGACGGCGCGGGCGGCGTTGCCCGCGGCACGACGTACGTCCTCGGGACCAGGGTCGGCGCCGAGGCCCACCAGCACCAGGAGCGGCGAGGAGATCGCCCCGGAGGTGGGGATCTTGTGGACCTCGCCGGGCTTGCCGGTGGCGCCGACGGTGGCGAGCAGGCCCGACAGCCTGCGCCCGTACGCCGCCGCCACGTCCTCGGCTCCGGCCGCCAGCCGGCCCTCCGGGAGGACCCCGACGACGACCGCCTCGGCGCGGGTCTTGGCGGGGCTGGCGGTGCGCAGGGCGAAGGTCGTCACCTCGGAACCATAGCGAGCGGCCCCGGTGCCGGCGGAGGATCCGTGGTGACGGGCGATGCGTCGGGCGGATGGCCTAGATTGCCGACATGGCCGACGCGACCCCCGAGCACTCCCCGCTGCACGACCGGCACGAGGCGCTGGGTGCCAAGTTCTCCGAGTTCGGCGGCTGGCTGATGCCGCTGGAGTACTCCACCGGCGTGGTCAAGGAGCACGCCGCCGTCCGCGACGGTGTCGGCATCTTCGACGTCAGTCACCTCGGCAAGCTCGTGGTGCGCGGCCCCGGCGCGGTGGAGTTCCTCAACGCGACCCTCAGCAACGACCTGCACCGGATCGGTCCCGGCAAGGCGCAGTACAGCCTGGTCGTCGACGACGCCACCGGCGGGATCGTCGACGACGTCTTCACCTACTACCGCGACGACGAGCACGTCCTGGTCGTGCCGAACGCCTCCAACAACGCCGAGGTGCGCCGGCGCCTGGTCGCGGCCGCGCCGGAGGGCGTCGAGGTGCTCGACCACCACCGCGACTACGTCGTGCTCGCCGTGCAGGGCACCCGCTCCGACGAGGTGGTCTCCGGCATCGGCCTGCCCGTCGGCCACGACTACCTCACCTTCGCCGAGGCGCCGTTCGCCGACGCGCAGGTGGTGGTGTGCCGCACCGGCTACACCGGTGAGCGCGGCTACGAGCTGATCGCGCCGTCGGGGGTCGCGGGCGCGCTGTGGGACGCGCTCGCGGAGGCGGGGAAGCCCTACGGCCTGGTCCCGTGCGGCCTCGGCGCCCGCGACACCCTGCGCACCGAGATGGGCTATCCGCTGCACGGCCAGGACATCTCGCCCGACGTGACGCCCAACGAGGCCCGCCTCGGCTGGGCCGTCGGCTGGAAGAAGCCCGCCTTCTGGGGGCGCGACGTGCTGCTCGCCGAGCGCGAGGCGGGCCCGCGGCGCAAGCTCGTCGGCCTCGTCGCGACCGGCCGCGGGATCCCGCGGCCGCACATGAGCGTGCGGCTGCTGCCCGACGTGCCGCTCGGTGAGATCACCTCCGGCACCTTCTCGCCCACCCTGCGCAAGGGCATCGGCCTCGCCCTGGTCGCGACCGCCGTCGACGACGCCGCCGAGGTCACCGTCGACGTCCGCGGCCGGCCCGAGGTCTTCCAGATCACCAAGCCGCCGTTCGTCCAGCCGTCGGTCCGGGAGGCCTGAGATGTCACTGCCCGAGCAGCCCAGCACGTTCCGTCCGCCCGTCCCCGCCGAGCAGCCGTGGCACTGGCGTCTCGAGAGCTCCTCCGGGGCCGTGGTGACGCTCAGCGGCGACGCCGCCGCCGAGTACGCCGACCAGACCTTCCCCAACCAGGGCGACGCCGAGTCGTGGGTCGGGGAGATCTGGGCCGAGCTCGCCGACCTCGGCGTGGCGCAGGTGACGCTGTTCGAGGGCGACCGCGAGGTCTACGGCCCCATGTCGCTCAGCGCATGACCCGCACCGAGCGCGACTTCCGGCAGGTCGACGTCTTCACCGACCAGGCGCTGCTCGGCAACCCGGTCGCGGTCGTCCACGGGGCCGACGGCCTCTCCGAGGAGGAGATGCAGCGTTTCGCCCGCTGGACCAACCTGAGCGAGACCACCTTCCTGCTGCCGCCGACCGACCCGGCCGCCGACTACCGGCTGCGGATCTTCACCCCCGCCCACGAGCTGCCCTTCGCCGGGCACCCGACTCTCGGCACCGCGCACGCCTGGCTCGAGGCGGGCGGCGAGCCCGCGGGGGAGCAGGTCGTGCAGCAGTGCGCGGCCGGACTGGTCGCGCTGCGTCGTACGCGGGGGCGGCTGGCGTTCGCCGCGCCGCCGCTGACCGAGTCCGGCCCGGCGACGTCCGCGCAGGTCGCCACGGTCGCGCGGGCGCTGCGGATCGACCCGGCCGACGTGCTCGACGCCCAGCGGCTCGTCAACGGACCGCGATTCGTCGGCGTCCGGCTCCGCGACGCCGCGGCGGTGCTGGCGCTCCAGCCCGACTGGTCGGCCTTCGAGGGCCTCGAGGTCGGCGCCGTCGGCCTGCACCCCGACGGTGCGGAGACCGCGCTGGAGGTGCGGGTGTTCGGGCCCGACCTCGGCTTCACCGAGGACCCGGTCACGGGCAGCTTCAATGCCGCCACCGCGCAATGGCTCACCGCCGACGGCACGCTGCCGCCGTCGTACGTCGCGGCCCAGGGCACGGCGATCGGCCGGCGCGGTCGCGTCCACGTCGACACCGACGCCGAGGGCACGATCTGGGTCGGCGGCGACACCCGCACGACCGTTCACGGGACGGTCACGCTGTGACCACCGGCGCTGACCTAGGCTGACGGTGTGCGCGCGTACCTCGACCTCGTCCAACGCATCCTCGACGAGGGGGCCGAGAAGGGCGACCGCACCGGCACGGGGACGCTCAGCGTGTTCGGCCACCAGATGCGCTTCGACCTCGCCGCGGGCTTCCCGCTGGTGACCACGAAGAAGATCCACACCCGCTCGGTGTTCGGCGAGCTGCTGTGGTTCCTGCGGGGCGACACCAACGTGCGCTGGCTGCAGGAGCGCGGCATCTCGATCTGGGACGAGTGGGCCGACGAGAACGGCGACCTCGGCCCCGTGTACGGCGCCCAGTGGCGCTCGTGGCCCACGCCGGACGGCGGCCACATCGACCAGCTCGCGCAGGTGATCGACCAGATCCGCGCGAACCCCGACAGCCGCCGCCACATCGTGTCCGCGTGGAACCCCAGCCAGGTCGACGACATGGCACTGCCGCCGTGCCACAGCCTGTTCCAGTTCTACGTCGCCCCGGGACCCGACGGGCGGGGCCGGCTGAGCTGCCAGCTCTACCAGCGCTCGGCCGACGTCTTCCTCGGCGTGCCGTTCAACATCGCCTCCTACGCCCTGCTCACCCACATGGTCGCCCAGGTGACCGGTCTGGGCGTCGGCGACTTCGTGCACACCATCGGCGACGCGCACCTGTACTCCAACCATCTCGAGCAGGCCCGCCTGCAGCTGACGCGCGATCCGCGGCCGCTGCCGACGCTGGTGCTCGACCCGGCGGTCACCGAGATCGACGCCTTCGAGCTGGAGGACATCACGGTCGAGGGCTACGACCCGCACCCGGCCATCAAGGCCCCGATCGCGGTATGAGCACCCCTGCCGGACGGCGGGTCACGATGGTGGCCGCCGTCGCCGAGAACGGCGTGATCGGCGCGGACGCCGACATCCCGTGGAAGATCTCCGAGGACTTCGCGCACTTCAAGGCCACCACGACGGGCCACGTGCTGGTGCTGGGCCGGACCACGCACGAGGGCATCGGGCGCCCGCTGCCGGGTCGTACGACGATCGTGCTGACCCGCGACGCGTCGTACACCGCCGCGGGGGTGGAGGTGGCCCACTCGATCACCGACGCCCTCGACCTCGCCGACCGGCTGCTGGCCGACCAGCCCGCTGACCGGCAGGTGATGATCGGCGGGGGAGCGGCGGTCTACGAGGCGGCCATGCCGTACGCCGACGAGCAGATCCTCTCCGAGATCCCGCTCGCGCCCGAGGGCGACACCCACTACCCGTCGTTCAGCCCGAAGCGCTGGCGCGAGGTCCGACGTGACCCGCGCGACGGCTTCACCATCGTGTGGTGGGAGCGGGTCTTCGCCTGCGGAGGCCAGCGCTAGCCGGGGATTGCTGCCGGCGAATCAGAGGGGCGTCAAGGCCAGGGTGGCGATGGTCAGCAGCCCCGGACGTCCCCGCATCACCGGGCCGGCCTCGTCGGTCGGCGGGCCGTCGCGCCAGCATGCCGGCCGGTAGCCGAGGGCCGTGACGCAGATCCGCGCGGACGAGAACCTCGGTCGGGCCGGGTTGGCGGACGGGCCCCCGCCGCCCGGGGGCATGATGGAGGTGTACGGGTAGGCGAAGCCCTGGGCGTCGGTGGGACCTCGGTGCCCGAGGTAGCCGTTGCCGTTCGCGACGATCAGCGTGACGTCCGCGCCGGCGATGGGCTCTCCGGTGGCCGCGTCGAGTACGTGGGCCCCGAAGACGTTCTGCAGGCCCACGACGACGGTCGTGGTCGCGGTCGCCCCGTCGGTCAGCGTGGGCATCGTGCCGCAGCCGGTGGTGTATCCGGCACGGGTTCCCGGGCCGACGGTGCTGCCCAGGCCGGCGCACACTCCGCCCGGGTCGGGGCGGTCGGCCGCGACGAGCCCCGTCACGGTGGCTCGGCCCTGGGCGTCGGTCGTGGCGGAGTAGCTGGGGTAGGACCGCACCCCCACGCGGACGCCGGGCGCCGGGCGTCCGTCCTGGGTGACGACCTTGACCCGCACGGCCGCGGCCGGTCGCATCGCGAGATCGGCGGTGGTGCGCGCGCCGGAGGTGACGTCGACGTCGGTCCTCATGGACTGGTGGTAGCCGCGCGGGCCGAGGTTGTTCCCCTTTGCCGAGAGTCGGTATCTGCC
>QFCS01005616.1_pt1 | contig 10357 bp, 9 predicted proteins | sample 3576561 | NCBI WGS metagenome assembly QFCS01 | reverse complement strand
TTGGTTCGCGCGGAGCCGCGGAGCCGCGGAGAGGCAGGTTCGGGCCGACAGGCCCGCCCTTTTTGTCGGGGATGCGGCAGGCCGCGGCGTTGCAGGAAGAAAGCCGCTTTGCGGCAAGCCCCATCTCTCCGCGTCTCCGCGTCTCCGCGTGAACTTCCTCTCTTCCTCTCTGCGATCTCTGCGATCTCTGCGCGAATCCCATCTACGTCAGCTTTTGCCGCGAAGCGGCCGCTTTACAGGTCCAGGGGGAATATAGGCCGATCAAGTCCAGGGTGACGAAATGGGGAGAATGGCGCTTCCTCGAGGTGAAAGGGGCTTTTGTTGTTCTTTGCGCCCAAGACAAAATCGACTAGACGCCGCCGCCATGAGCAAGGACAAATCCGCCAAAATCCCGACGCCGCAGCCGGTGCGCGGCACCCAGGACATGCTTGGCGATTTCGCCGACCGCTTCGGTCATGTCGTCGATGCGTTCGACCGGGTGCGCCGCCTTTATGGCTTCAAGCGGGTCGAGGTGCCGGTGATCGAGCCGACCGCGGTGTTCGCGCGCTCGCTGGGGGAAACGACCGACGTCGTATCGAAGGAAATGTATTCGTTCGAGGATCGCGGCGGCGAATCGATCACGCTGCGCCCCGAATTCACCGCGGGGATCGCGCGCGCCTACATCACCAATGGCTGGCAGCAGTTCGCGCCGCTCAAGGTGGCGACGCACGGCCCGCTGTTTCGCTACGAGCGGCCGCAGAAGGGCCGCTATCGCCAGTTCCACCAGCTCGATGCTGAAATCATCGGCAGCGACAGCCCGCTCGCCGACGCCGAACTGCTGATCTTCGCCGACCAGCTTCTGAAGGAGCTGGGCGTCGCCGAGGGCGTGACCTTGACGCTCAACACGCTCGGCGATGCGGACAGCCGCGAGGCCTGGCGCACGGCGCTGGTCGAGCATTTCATGGGCCATCGCGCGAGCCTCAGCGAGGATAGTCTCGCGCGGCTCGACAAGAATCCGCTGCGCATCCTCGACAGCAAGGATGCGCAGGACCGCCCGATTGCCGACAGCGCCCCCGACATCGATGCCTATCTGACGAGCGAGGCGCAGGATTTCTTCGGCGCCGTGACCGCCGGGCTCGACGCGGCGGGCGTGGCGTGGGAACGCAACGCGCGGCTGGTGCGCGGGCTCGACTATTATCGCCACACCGCGTTCGAGTTCGTCACCGACCGGCTCGGCGCGCAGGGCACGGTGCTCGGCGGCGGGCGCTACGACGGGCTGATCGAGACTCTGGGCGGACCGCCGACCCCGGCGGTCGGCTGGGCGGCGGGGATCGAGCGGCTGGCGATGCTGCTGGACGAGGGCGTGATCGACAATCGGCTCGATGCGGTGTTGGCGGTCGAGGACGACGGCCAGCTTGCGCGCGCGATGCGGACGCTCGCCGACCTGCGCGCCGCGGGCTTCGCGGCCGAGATCGTCGCGACCGGTTCGCCGCGCAAGCGCTTCGACAAGGCGGCGAAGATTCCGGCGCACGCGCTGGTTTCGGTCGGCACCCGCGACGGTGCGGCGCATGTCAATGTGCGCGGCGACGGCGAGCGGACGAAGAGCGTCGAGGCGATCGTCCGTGCGGTGCGCGATTGATGCATTTCCCTTCCTCGTCATCCCCGCGAAAGCGGGGACCCAGCTCCGACCTTCGTTTTTTCTGCAGCCGTTGCAGCTGGGTTCCCGCTTTCGCGGGGATGACGAAGTAGGGGAGGCGGTATGGTCAGCATTCCCGAAAAACAGATCGACGCGATCATCGAACGTCACGCCGCCTTGCAGGCGCGCATGGCGACGGGCGATATGGCGCCCGCCGATTTCGTCGCGGCGTCGAAGGAGTTCGCCGAGCTCGAACCCGTCGCGAAAGCCGCCGGGGAAGTGACGCGATTGCGCGGCGAACTCTCGTCGCTCACCGAGATGCTCGCCGACCCCGAGATGAAGGCGATGGCCGCGGAGGAATTGCTTGCGGTCGAGGGCGCCTTGCCCGCCGCCGAGCACGATCTTGCGATCAAGCTGCTGCCCAAGGATGTCGCCGACGAGCGCGCCGCGATGCTCGAAATCCGCGCCGGGACCGGCGGCGACGAGGCGGCGCTGTTCGCGGGCGATCTGCTGCGCATGTACAGCCGCTATGCCGATGCGCAGGGCTGGAAGGTCGAGGTCATCTCGGCGAACGAGGCCGAGGTCGGTGGTTATAAGGAAGTCGTCGCCAGCGTCGCGGGGCAGGGCGTGTTCGCCAAATTGAAGTTTGAAAGCGGCGTCCACCGCGTCCAGCGCGTCCCCGTCACCGAAAGCGGCGGGCGCATCCACACCAGCGCCGCGACCGTCGCGGTGCTGCCCGAGGCCGAGGAGGTCGATGTCGCGATCGACGAACGCGACCTCAAGATCGATATCTACCGCTCGTCGGGCGCGGGCGGCCAGCATGTCAACACGACCGATTCGGCGATCCGCATCACCCATATCCCGACCGGCCTCGTCGTGATCCAGCAGGACCAGCGCAGCCAGCACAAGAATCGCGCCAAGGCGATGCAGGTGCTGCGCGCGCGGCTCTATGACCTCGAACGCGCGCGCGTCCACGATGCCGAGGCGTCGGCGCGCAAGTCGATGGTCGGATCGGGCGACCGTTCCGAACGCATCCGCACGTATAATTTCCCGCAGGGACGCGTGACCGACCATCGCATCAACCTGACCCTCCACCGGCTCCCCGAGATATTGGAAGGGCAGATGGACGAGCTGATCGACGCGCTGATCGCCGAGGATCAGGCGCAGCGGCTGGCGGGGCTGGGTGAATAATTCGGTGAACGGAGCGCCGACAATCTTGCTCTACACTGATGGGTGTCTCGACTTCGCTCGACACGAACGGGATTTGAAGTGGGCGCGATAGCCGATGTCCTTCGCGACGCAGCGGTGCGGCTGGCGGCGGTGTCCGATACGCCGCGCCTCGATGCCGAACTGCTGCTGGCGCACGCACTCGGGGTCGAGCGGCAGGCGCTGTTGCTCGATCCGTCGCGGTTCGCCGAGCCTGCGGGTTTCGCGGCGCTGATCGAACGGCGCATGGCGCATGAGCCCGTCGCCTATATCGTCGGCCATCGCGATTTCTGGACGATCCGGCTCGCGGTCGCTCCCGGCCTTTTGATCCCGCGTCCCGACAGCGAGACGCTGATCGAGGCGGCCGTCGAACATTTCGGCGCCGATGGTCCGCGACGCATTCTCGATCTTGGAAGCGGACCCGGAACGCTGCTCCTCGCCGCGCTGGCGGAGTGGCCGGATGCCCATGGCCTCGGTATCGATGAATCCGAAAAGGCCGTCGACTGGGCAACCATGAACGCTGCCGATCTGGAGATGGACGCGCGCGCGCGGTTCCGGCTCGGCGACTGGGCGGCGGGTCTCGACGGGCCATTCGACCTGATCCTCTGCAATCCGCCCTATATCGCCGCCGACGAGGTGTTGATGCCCGACGTCGCGGACCATGAACCCGCCAGCGCGCTGTTTGCTGGCGCGGACGGCCTCGACGATTATCGCCGCATCCTTCCCGATCTGCCGCGGCTGCTCGCGCCCGGCGGCGCCGTGATCCTTGAAATCGGGCATACACAGTCTATCTTGGTAACCGAGCTTGCCGAAGCGGCCGGTTTTGCGGCCCGATGCCGCCGCGATCTGGGCGGACGCGACAGGGCGCTTGTGCTGACCCGCCCCTGATTCGCCCCCGCGTTGCTGCCGTATCGTGCGCAATTATTTTCTTGGTTTCCGCCGCAAAGCGCTGTAGGGGCGGCTCACAGACCCGACCGGGGTCCCTTGATGGTCCGGCTGGTCTGTTTCCCAATTACGATGCTGGTGCGGGGCCGTGGGGCCCGGCGCAAGCGGTAAAGGGCAAGAACCGCGCGGACAGCGCGGGCGCGACGCGCAAATGGCGCGGTCGGCCAAAAGGGGTTGGCGTAGCTTATTAGCTTATCAGGATGTCTCAGTTGAACATGAACAACCGACAGAGCGGTCGCCGTCGCGGCCGCAACAACAACGGCAGCAACAATAATCGCTCGCAGTCGGGCGGCCGGGGTGGTGCCGACCAGGCCAATCGCATCGACAGCCGCGCGCGCGGCAATGCGGCCCAGATGATCGAGAAATACCGCAATCTCGCGCGCGACGCGCAGCTTTCGGGCGATCGGGTCCAGACCGAATATTACCTCCAGTTCGCCGACCATTATTTCCGCGTGCTGAGCGATTTTCGCGCTCGCCAGGAAGAGAAAGCGGCGGCGAACGGGCAGGAGCGCAGCCCCGAGCGCCATCGCGAAATTCGCGGCGTCGAGGATTTCGACGGCCATGACGACAGCGACTTCGAGGCCGACGTCCCCGCCGAACGCACCGAGAGCGGCCGCGACAATCGCGAGCGGCAGGGCGGCGATCGCAATGGTGGCGAACGCCAGGGCGGCGAGCGCCGCGACGAGGACGATAATCGCGGCAATCGCCAGCCGCGCGAGCGCGGCAACAATCGCCGCGACCGCGACGAAAATCGTGCCCAGCCGATCGAGGCCGGGGATGGCGGCGAGGCTGCGGCCGAGGAAGCGGCGCCCGCGCCGCGTGCCAATCGCCGCGGTCCGCGCCGCGCCCGCCCGGCCGATACCGAAGAGGGCAATGCCGGCATCGACACCGCGGTGCTGCCGCCCGCGATCGGGCGCCCTGAGCCGGCCCCCGAAGCGAATGCGGCGGAAAGCGCCGATACCGCTGCGGAAGCGCCCGCGCCCAAGCCGCGCCGCACCCGCCGCACGCTGGCGGCGCGCGATACCGGGGTCGAAGCGGCCGAATAAGCCCGCGATTTCGCGCTGGTTTTTGCGCGAAACATGCCATAGCTTCCCCCGGACAGCCGTTCGGGGGAGCTTTTTATGCGCGCTTTGACAGTCCCTTGTTTTCTGGCGCTGGCGCTCGCCGCCGGCCCCGCCGCGGCGCAGGATGCCGCCGCGGGCAACGCGCAGGGCGACGTTGCCGTCACCATATATAATAATGGCCAGTCGCTGGTGCAGGACGATCGCCAGCTCAGCGTCACGCGCGGGCGCAACCGTATCGAATTTCCCGATGTGTCGGCGCGCATCCGACCCGAGACGGTGACGCTGTCGGGGCCGGGGCTCGGCATCGTCGAGCAGAATTTCGATTTCGACCTGCTGACCCCCGACAAGCTGATGGACAAGGCGGTCGGCCAGTCGATCACGCTCGTCCGCACGAACCCCGCGACCGGTGCCGAAAAGACCGAGCGCGCGAAGGTGCTCGCGGCGAACGGCGGCATCGTGCTCCAGATCGGCGAGCGGATCGAGGTGCTGCGCGACGACGGCCTGCCGGTGCGCGCGGTGTTCGACCGGCTGCCGCCCAATCTGCGCGCGCGGCCGACGCTGTCGGTCACCGTCGACGCCGCCGATGCGGGGACGGTTCCGGCGCGTCTCTCCTATCTCACCCCCAATCTCGGCTGGACCGCCGATTATGTCGCGCTGTTCGATGCCGCGAAGGGCGCGATGGACATTCAGGGCTGGGTGACGCTGACCAACAGCACCGGCACCACCTTCGCCAACGCGCGCACCTTGCTCGTCGCGGGCAATCCGGGCGGCGGGGGCGGTTTTCGGCAGCTCGGCGGCGCGATGGATTCGGCGGGGACCGAGAGCAACAATCGCGAACGGCTCGGCGATTATTATCTCTACCCGCTGGCCGAGCGGACGACGATCGCCAATGCGCAGCAGAAGCAGGTGAGCTTCCTCGACGTGAAGGGCGCGCCGGCGCGCTCGACCTATGAGTTCGTCAACAACTGGCTCGGCAGCAGCACCGAACCGGTCAGCACCGCGAGCGTGCTGCGCTTCTCGACCTCGAAGCAGGGCGGGCTCGGCGACCAGCTCCCGGCAGGGACGATCCGCGTCTATATGCGCGATGCGCGCGGCGATCCGCAGTTCATCGGCGAGAACAGCATCGGCCATACGCCGATGGGATCGGCAATGTCGCTGCGCACCGGCGACGCCTTTGACGTCAAGGTGCAGACGACCGTCGTGTCGCGCACCCGCAAGGGCGATTCGCGCTGGGTGACGAAGATGAAATATGTCGTCAGCAACGCGCGGCCCGAGCCGGTGACCGTGCTCGTCGCGCAGGACGGGCTTTATGGCGACGTGCGGATCGGCGACGAAAGCCTGAAAAGCGAGCGCGTCTCGGCCGACCGCGTCGAATGGCAGGTGCCGGTGAACGCCAACGGCAAGGCCGAACTGACCGCCACGTTCGACACGCGTTATTGAGGGCGGCGGCATGGCGCGGGCCTGGCCCCTGCTGATCGTCGCGGCGGCGCTGCTGGCGCCGGTGCCGACGCTCGCGCAGACCCCAGCACCCGAGCGGCCGGTGGTCGTCTCGGCACAGATCGCCGATGTCGCGGTGACCGTCTATCGCGCGCCGAATCGCGGCGGCGGCGCGATCGATCCCAAATGGCCGCAGGGCTTTGCCTTCATTACCGAGACGCGCAAGGTAACGCTTCCGGCCGGCGTATCGGTGCTTCGCTTCGAGGGGGTGGCCGAAGGGCTGCTTCCCGAAACTGCGGTCGTGAGCGGTCTTCCCGACGGCGTGATCGAAAAGAATCGCGATGCCCGGCTGCTCTCCCCCGCCGGACTGGTCGATGCCTATCTGAAGCGCAGCGTGACGCTGCGGCGGACGGACCGCGCGACGGGCAAGGTCGTCGAACAGGAGGCGCTGATCCAGGCCGGACCGAACGGCGGGGTGATCGTCGAGACCGCGAACGGCTATGAAGCGCTGGGCTGTTCGGGGCTTCCCGAGCGGATGCTCTACGCCCGCGTGCCCAAGGATCTGTCGGCGAAGCCGACGCTGTCGGTGCTGGTCGAAAGCAAGGCGGCGCGGACGGTGACCGTCCAGCTCCTCTATCTGGCCGAGGGGTTCGACTGGGCGGCGAACTATGTCGCCGACCGCGCCGCCGACGGCAGGACGCTGGGGCTGACCGGCTGGATCACCGTCGCCAACGGCGGGGTGACGAGCTTTCCCAAGGCGCAGATGAACGTGATCGCGGGGCGGCTGAGCAAGATGTACAGCCCGCCGCTGCCGCGTAGCGCGCCGGGGCCGCTGGTGCTCAAATGCTGGCCGATGGATATCACCAGCACGCATCCGCTGTGGAGCCTGCCGCCGATCGTCGAATATGAAAAGGCCTATGCGGAGGATGCCGCGATGGCGGTGGTTGTCACGGCGCGGCGCCGCGACCGCGCCTATGCGCCGCCGCCGTCCGCTCCTCCTCCCCCTCCGCCACCACCCCCACCCCCGCCGCCGCCGGAGGATTTGGGCGATCTCAAATTCTATCGCATCCCGTTCCGCGTCGATATTTCGGCGAAGGGACAGAAGCAGGTCGCGCTGCTGGCGAGCGACAAGGTCGCGGTCGAACAGCTTTATGCCGGGACGCTCTATCAAAATTATGGCGGCCGCCCGGTGCCGCTGACGATGCGGCTGCGGGTCCAGAATCGCGAATCGGACGGGCTCGGCTTCGCGCTGCCCGCGGGCATGGCGACGGTGTTCGAGACGGTCGGCGGGCGCCGCCTGCTCGTCGGCGAGGCGAAGATCGGGGACAAGGCGAAGGACGAACGCGTCGATTACGACATCGCAGTGAGCCCGGCGGTGCAGATGCAGACCGTCGTTCAGGTCGATCCCGACGACAAGGCGCGCCGGCTGTGGCAGGTCACGCTGACCAACGCGCGGCCTTTCGATGCCGAGGTCGAGATGCTGATCCCGCTGCGCATCGACCCCGAACCCGAGGGATGGGAACGGCGCGGCGATTCGTGGGTGTGGCGCGTCCGCGTTCCGGCGAACGACCGGATCGTTCAGACGTTTCGCGTGAAGTGAGCGTCAGACCGGCGGCAGCGGCCGCGGGCGGTGATTCGCGTCGAGCGCGACGAAGGTGAACACGCCCTCGGTCACCTTCACCTCATTTTCGCCGCGGTCGCGCGTCGCGACGACTTCGAGTCGAATCGCGAGCGAGGTGCGGCCGCGCCGTTCGATATGGGCGTAGATCGAAATGATGTCGCGCAGCAGGATCGGCGCGATGAACTCCATCGTCTCGATCGCGACCGTCGCGACGGCGCCCTGCGCTTCGCGCCCCGCGACGATGCCGCCGGCGATGTCCATCTGGCTCAGCACCCAGCCGCCGAAGATATGGCCGTTTGAATTGATGTCGGCGGGGCGCGGGACGACGCGCAGAATCGGGTCGCGCAGGGACGAATCGTCGGGTTTACCGGTCATGGTTCATGTCCGGGTCGTCTGCGAACGGGTCTTCGATCGCCTCGTCGTGGCCGCTGCCGCTCGACAGGAAAACGAGCCCCATCAGCGCGGCGCCGAGCATCACTGACAGGCCGACGCCGGCCGCGGTCGCGATGACCATATGGATGGTGAACTGGTCGCCGAGCGTATAGCGCAGCCAGGCGAGCGCGACGATCACCGCCACAAAGGAGACGAGCGCCATGCCGCGCATCAGCCGGCGATAGCGCGCCCAGGCGATATCCGACGTCGTGCGGTCGTCGAGCGGCGAGTGTTTGACCATGGGCCTTCCATGAACCAAGCGGGCGCGAAGGCCAAGCGGCAATGGGGGCACCGGGCAAGGGCAGGGGGCAGAAGCCGGTTTCGGCATTGCCGCGAATCATGTTAGGCTTTGCCGGCAACGGACGAGAACAAGGGAGCGGCACCTATGACGATCGGAGCGATTCTTCACGGGCGCGTGAGTGCGGTGATTTCGGCGCGGCCGGACGATACGGTGCGCGCGGTGATCGATCTGCTCGCCCAGCACCGCATCGGCGCGGTGCCCGTGGTGGAGGGCGATTCGATCGTCGGCATATTTTCGGAGCGCGACTTGGTGCGACTCATGTCCTCCTATGGCCCCGAGGCGCTCGACCGCAGTCTCGACGAGGTGATGACCAAATCGCCCGTCACCTGCGATTCGGGCATGGCGGTCATGGGGGCGCTGTCGCAGATGACGCAAAAGCGCATTCGTCACCTGCCGGTCGTCGACGGCGGACGACTCGTCGGATTCGTGTCGATCGGCGACCTCGTCAAATATCGTATCGACCGGATCGAAGCCGAAGCGGCGGCGATGCGCGACTATATCGCGTCGTAGCCGCCGGTTGCGGGCGTGTCGGCGGAGTCGAACGACGACGCGAATTTCTCCGGGGAACGCCGCGGGTTCGAGGAACCGACGCGGCACGTTCCATAAAGAATCCGCCGGGCGCGGCATTGCGCAGCCACCCGACCGTTCACCGGATTCGGAACGGATCGTCCGAATCGCCTTGCGCGAGCACGGCGCGAATCGCCGACTGTCGAGAAGGGCGAGGAGGGGCAGGAGCAACTGCGCCATCGCGAAAAGCGCATAATCGGCCGGAGCGAGCCGTCGAATCACGAGCGAAGTGGCGGGCCGGGGGATGGTCTGCGCGAAAATCCGGCTGTCCGAATGCCGGATGATGGCGTTGCGCACCGGCTTCCCGAAGCATGGCGGCTTTCGCTCTTGGCCTCGAAACCCTTGATTCCTGCGCCTTTGCCCCCATTTTCATTTTTCAAACCGGGGATTTCCGGGGCGCCCGACAACTTTTGAAACAAAATTGCAAAAAGGTTGTTGACGCGAATCACCGAGGGGCCTAGAGGCCTGTTCACCGGACGGGGCGCGGCGCCAGACGCCACGAACCACCCGGTCGCCAACAGATACGGACAGATGTCCCCCGATAGAAATAGCGGGGAACGACAACTGTCCGCCGTTTCTTGTCGGTGAGCTCTTTGACATTGTGATTGTCGATGAAGGGACATGTGGGCGGCGGCCCTGGGTCCGGCAGCTTTAAGGTGCCGGGTGCTCAGGATAAAAAGCCAAGCCTGACCTGCATGTCTTACACGTTTCCATAACGTGGAAGCAGCCTTTTCGAAGGTTGCTTCTTGTGTAGGCCAGGCTCCTTAAAATGAGCGGATTTGCGAGGGATATTCCACCTTTGCAGATTCGAACATCAAACTTGGGAGTTTGATCCTGGCTCAGAACGAACGCTGGCGGCATGCCTAACACATGCAAGTCGAACGAAGTCTTCGGACTTAGTGGCGCACGGGTGCGTAACGCGTGGGAATCTGCCCTTGGGTACGGAATAACTCAGAGAAATTTGTGCTAATACCGTATAATGACTTCGGTCCAAAGAGTTATCGCCCAAGGATGAGCCCGCGTAAGATTAGCTAGTTGGTGGGGTAAAAGCCTACCAAGGCGACGATCTTTAGCTGGTCTGAGAGGATGATCAGCCACACTGGGACTGAGACACGGCCCAGACTCCTACGGGAGGCAGCAGTGGGGAATATTGGACAATGGGCGAAAGC
>QFCS01002209.1_pt1 | contig 10377 bp, 7 predicted proteins | sample 3576561 | NCBI WGS metagenome assembly QFCS01 | reverse complement strand
TCGCTCGCCCATGGCGGCAAGGACCGACATCCCTTTCCCGTGCCAATCCGCGTCTATGACGAGACGATCCGGGTGCTGAAATCGGCTGTCCAGCAGGCCGGTCTGGGACGCAACGAAGCGCTCGATGCGATCCGACGACTCGATGACCAGGCGCGCCGCCTCGAACGGCACGCGCGCGGCCCGAGCCTGGATCAGCTGATCGCCACGGAGAGGCGCCTGTCGCCGGCCCTGGGCGGACGCAGTGTCTTCGGAAACGAACGCGAGAGCGACGAAAACTCCTGAGTATCGGAACTGTCGATGCGGGCGTTGGCGTGAGTGACGACCAGAATTCGCTGCGGTCGCGCGTACGCGGACCGACCCTGCCGAGGATATCCTCATGCGGGAGAAGATCACCCACTTCGATCACGAGCGCATTCGCGAGCGGGTCGTGCATGCCCGCGGTGCCGCTGCCCATGGCGGCGCCTCTGCAGGATCCCTCGGTCAGGACCCCGGTGTTCGTCCGATTCTCGACGGTCACAGGCTCACGCGGTTCGACCGACACGCCGCGCGATGTTCGCGGCTTCGCCGTGAAGTTCTACACATGACGGAATCTGGGATCTCGTCGGCAACGACATGCTGGTCTTTTTCATCCAGGATGCCGTCAAGTTCTCTGATCTGATTCATACGGTGAAGCCCGAGCCTCACAACGAGATTCCGCAGGCGCAATCGGCGCACGACACCTTTTGGGATTTCGCGTCCCTGACGCCCGAAAGCGCCCATATGCTGATGTGGCTCATGAGCGATCGCGCGCTGCCGCGCAGCTACGCCAACATGGAAGGCTTTGGTGTGTACACCTTCCGGCTGGTCAATGCGGAAGGGATCGTGATCGGTCAGGCAGGTGCGCTGGTCGATGGATTGACGGCGGCGCTCGGCCTGCATCGCTTTCCACGCCGGGTCTCACTGCTGACGCCGGTCCGACGCCGATCCTTGATGTCGCACGCGCGGCACTCCATGGTGCCTCGAAAGGGAGGGCACCATGGAACGGGTCGCGACCGGATACGGCTTGATCGAAGGGCCTGTGTGGGACGATCGGCACGGCCTCTATTTCAGCGACGTGCTCAACGGGGGTGTCCATCTGCTGGATGGCAAAGGGGCCATTTCGCTCGTCGTTCCGCGTCGCCGCGGAATCGGCGGGATGGCGCTTCATGCTGCAGGTGGTCTGGTCGTGGGCGGACGCGACATCGCCCTCATTTCGCTGCCTGACGGCACGAGCCGCACGCTGCTGTCGCTTGACGCCATCGCCGGTGCGACCGGCTTCAATGACCTCACGACGGACCAGTCGGGGCGTGTCTATGTCGGATCGCTGGCCTTCCGTGTGTTCGGCGGCGAATCTCCGAAGCCCGGGCATCTCCATGTCATCGACCTCGATGGCACGATGCGTACCCTGTCCGATGGCATCATGTTGACCAACGGCCTCGGCTTTTCGCCGGATGGCCGCTTTCTGTATCACAGCGATGCACGAGCGCCATTGGTGCGCATCTATGACGTGATGGATGACGGCTCGGTCGGCCCGTGGCGCACCTTCGCTTTCCTGGGAGAGGGCGGCGTGCCGGATGGACTCAAGGTCGCGAGTGATGGCTCGGTCTGGGTCGCAGATGCCCATGGTGGACGGGTGGCGGTTTTCGAGCCCGATGGCCGGCATCGCCGAGACATCGCGGTGCCGCTGCCGATGGTGACCAGTCTCTGTTTCGGCGGCGCCGATCTGCGCGACCTGTTCATCGTAACCGGCTCCCGCGGCGGGCCGCATGACGATTGCGGCAGCATCTTCCGCATCAGCGTCGATGTGCCCGGTCTTGCGCTTCCACCTGCGCGCGTCGCTGTCTGAAGACAGGCTCGCCCAAAAAGAAGGCCCGGCCGAACGGATCGGCCGGGCCCTCCTTCCCGCCAGCGCGGGACGTTCGAGCTGTATCAGCCGAGCTGGATCCAGGTGGTCTTGACCTGGGTGAACTTGTCGAAGGCGTGCAGGGACTTGTCCCGGCCGATGCCGGACTGCTTGTAGCCACCGAATGGCGTGGTGATGTCGCCGCCGTCATAGGTGTTGACCCAGACTGAGCCGGCGCGCAGGCCCTTGGCGAACTTGAACGCCTTGTTGATGTCGGCCGTGAAGATGGCCGAGGCCAGCCCGTAGATCGTGTCGTTAGCCACCGTCAGCGCCTGCTCGGCGTCCTTGACCGGGATGACCGAAAGCACCGGACCGAAGATCTCCTCCTGGGCGATCTTCATCTTGTTGTCGACGCTGTCGAACACCGTCGGCTCGATGAAGCTGCCAGCATTGTCGATATGGACCTGCTTGCCGCCCATCCTGAGCGTTGCGCCTTCCTTCTGGCCGGCCTCGATATAGCCCATGACGCGCTTGGTCTGGGCTGCGTCGACCATCGCGCCCATCTGGGTCTTCGGGTCCAGCGGGTCGCCAGGCTGCATCTTCTGGCCGATCGCCATGACCTTCTCGAGGAACTGGTCCTTGATCTTGTCCTCGACGATCAGGCGGCTGCCGGCCGTGCAGACTTCACCCTGGTTGAACCAGATGCCGAAGGCGGTGCGGCGGGCGGCGATGTCGAGGTTCGGAGCATCGCCCAGCACGATGTTGGGCGACTTGCCGCCGCACTCGAGCCAGATCTGCTTCATGTTGGATTCGCCGGAGTACCTCAGGAAGTACTTGCCGACTTCGGTCGAACCGGTGAAGGCCAGCACGTCGACGTCCATATGGCGGCCGAGCGCCTGTCCGGCGGTCTCGCCGAAGCCGGGCAGCACGTTGAACACACCTTCGGGGATGCCGGCCTCGGCGGCCAGCTCGGCAAGGCGGATGGCGGTCAGGGGCGACTGCTCGGCCGGCTTGAGGATCACCGAGTTGCCGGCAGCCAGCGCCGGCGAGATCTTCCAGCACGCCATCAGCAGCGGGAAGTTCCACGGCACGACGCAGGCCACGACGCCCGCGGCTTCGCGCGTGATCATCGCCACGACGTTGCCGGGGGTGGGGGCGACCTCGTCATAGATCTTGTCGATGGCCTCTCCGAACCACTGCACGGTGTTGGCCGAGCCGGGGATGTCGACGGTCGTGGAGAACGCAATGGGCTTGCCCATGTCGAGCGTCTCGAGCAGCGCCAGCTCCTCACGGTTCTTCATCATGAGCTCAGCGAGCTTGAGCATGACGCGCTTGCGCTGTGCCGGGGGCATGTTCGCCCAGGTGCCCTTCTCGAAAGCGGCCCGGGCGGCCTTGACCGCCGCGTCGACGTCGGCCTGTTCGCAGGCCGCGACCTTCGTCAGCACCTGACCCGTTGCCGGGTTGATGCAGTCGAAGGTCTTGCCGGTGACGGAGGGCACGAACTTGCCGCCGATGAACGCCTGGTTCCGGTAGCTCAGGCCGCCGACGCGGCCTTTCCAATCATCACGAGAAAGCTGGGCGCTCATTCTGATCCTCCTTATGGTTCGGGTCGCGGACGGGAGACCGCACCCGGGACAAGCTTGGTTCGCAGGGTATCGTCCGTTCGGCTTGCTGGCTTGGACGGATGTGCTTTAGCCCACGAAAAAGCCGCCCGAAAGGGCGGCTATGGGAATCTCGTTCCGGCTTGCGGATCGATGACTACTTGATCTTGGATTCCTTGAACACGACGTGCTTGCGCGCGACCGGATCGTACTTCTTGAGCTCGAGCTTCTCGGTCTTGGTACGCGGGTTCTTCTTGGTGACGTAGAAATAGCCGGTGTCGGCGCTGGACACCATCTTGATCAGGATCGAGGTCGGCTTGGCCATGGTCTTGTCCCTGTGCCCAGAAGGGCGAAATTCCGGAAGGCCGGCAAGGTAGTCAGCCGCGCCGTCGTGTCAAGCGTTGTGAACGCGGCCGGGGCTACTAACGGGCGGCCTGCTGCGTCGCTGCCTGCACGGCATGCGCATAGAGATTGCGATCTTTCAGGATCCGCGTGGCAACCTCGATGTCACGCTCCGGGCTGGCGTCGCCAGGGGGGCAGATCTTGCGCAGGTCCGTCACTTCCTGCGGGGTGGGGTTGCGCATGGCATGCCAGCGCATCAGCGTGTTCTGGTTGGAATCGACCGCCGACGTGTTGAGCCGACCGACATCGGTGACCTTCGAGGTACAGATGTTGGGGAGAACACCGAGCTCGTTCCAAGTGTAGCCCGACGGCGCCTGAAGGCGCGACCACGTCAGGATGAGCTCGCCTTCGTTGGCGAGCCTCACCACGGTCTGGACGGTGCCCTTGCCGTAGCTGGTGCTGCCCACGACCACGGCCCGCCCGCGATCCTGCAGTGCGGCGGCGACGATCTCCGCGGCCGATGCCGACCCGCCGTTCATCAGCACGACGATCGGCATGTCGGGCGTCTTGTGCCCGTTGGTGCTCTTGTAGGTACGCCGGCTGTCGGGATGGCGGCCCCGGGTCGAGAAGATGGTGCCGTTGCTGATGAACAGCTCCGACACGGTCTGCGCCTGGTCGAGCAGCCCGCCGCGATTGGACCGCATGTCGATGATCATGCCGGCCATGTCCTTGCCGAGCTCGGTGCGGGCGCGGTCCATGGCGGCCTTGAGATTGTCGGTGGTCGCGCTGTTGAAGCCGGTCAGATGGATGATCGCGATGTCGCCACGCCGCTCATAGGTGACGGTGGTCGGAATGATGCGGCTGCGCTTCATGGTAAGCGACAGTGGTGCGCCCTGGAGCTGCCTTTGCACGGTGAGCGCCACAGGCGACCCGATGGTACCACGCAGCCGGGCCACCACATCGCTGAGCGAACGGTCGACCATGGACTCGCCGTCGATCGCCAGGATCTGGTCGTCGATCCGTACTCCCGCCTTCGCTGCGGGAGAGCCATCCTGGACGGCGCGTATCATGATGCGCTTGTCGTCGGTCCGTTCGATCGTGATGCCGACGCCGCCACCGCCGTCGCGCTGGAAGCGATTGTCCCGCGCCTCGTCCGGATCGGCATAGCGGCTGTTGCGGTCGAGGTTCTTGGTCGTGGCGGCCATTGCCTCGCGGATCAGTGCCTGGCGATCGGTCTGCTGGAGAGCGGGCGAGGCGTCCAGGGAGCCGGCCATGAGTTCTGCCAGCATGCCCCCCCAAGCGCGGCCGTCGGAAGAATCGCCCGGCGCCGGCCGCGACAGAACCTCTCGACCGTCGCGCTTGACGGTGAAAGCGCCGTCCGACGTCTCAAGCGCCATTGCCGGGTCCGCACTGGCGAAACCGCGGTAGGTATCCGCAGATATGGTGCGGAAATTCGGTTCGAAAAGGTGCCTGTCGCCGATCGCGCGGTAGGCCTGCAGGACCACCCGCTCGATATTGACGTCTGCCGCCGTGCCAGTACTTCGCCCTGCGGCTTGTGGCGCGTCAGTCGATGTCGCGCACGAGACGACGAGGGAGGCAGCGAGCAGCACTGCTGCCGCACGCGGCAGCACCAAGTGAATAAAGGCGGTCAGCGACACTTCCATACTCAGCAGGTGACAACAATAGCACAGGCCGCAGGTGGGCGGCCACGACTTAGGCTGAGGTATCGATACTTCCGGTCGACGGCTTCGGAGCAGCGATCCGATGAGCCCACAGGAGCGCGATCACAGCTCCCTTTATGCGGGGGAGCAGAACCAGTGCAAGGGCGACCGAGAGCGGTAGCCAAAGTATCGCATGAACCCACAGCGGCGGTTGGTCGCCGTAGCGTTCGAACGCCAGCACCAGTGGCACGATCAGATGACCCACGACGAAGATCGTAAAATAGGCGGGAGCATCGTCGGCGCGATATGGCTCAAGCGCCAGCTCGCAGGCCGGGCAGTGACTGCGCATCTTCAGGAAGCTGCTGAACAGCGTACCGACGCCGCAACGCGGGCACCGCCCACGCCAGCCACGCTGCAAACACGTCCAGAAATCGACCGTCCGGGGTTCTTCTTCTCCCATAGCGAGAGGATGGGCCCTTCTTCTAGCGTCGTCGTCGCGACCCTTTGTCCCGAGCCGTATCGCGGCGCGCGACCGGTCGCCGCGGACCTTGCCGCGAGCCGCGCAATCCGCCGCGCGGCAAGGAATGGCGCTCCACCCGTTCCAACACCTCGACGATCTCGAACAGGAGACCGCCGGTGGCGACGTCCGCCTCGACCAGCTTCAGCCGCAGCCGATCGCCCAGCCCATAGGTTTCCCCGGTCCGTTCGCCGACCAGCATCTGGCGTCCTTCGTCGTGACGGAAGAACTCCTGGCCGAGCGAACGCACCGGGATCAGGCCGTCGGCGCCGGTGGCATCCAGTGCGGCGAACAACCCGAAGCGCGTCACGCTGGTCACGCGGGCCGGGAAGGTGGCACCGACATGCTCGGCCATGAAGGCCGCGACATAGCGGTCCATGGCGGCTCGTTCGGCCGCGATGGCGCGGCGCTCGCACATCGACAGGTGTTCCCCGAACTCGGTGAAACGGCCCTTGTCGGCCTCGGGCAGACCGCCTTCGCCCAGCCCGTAGGCGGAGATCAAGGCCCGATGGACGATCAGATCCGGGAAGCGGCGGATCGGCGACGTGAAGTGGGCGTAACGGGCGAGCGCGAGGCCGAAATGGCCGAGATTGTCAGGGCTGTACACGGCCTGGCTCTGACTGCGCAGCATGGTCTCGTTGACCAGTCGAGCCACTGGGCGGCCCTCAACCTGGTGCAGGACGCGATTGAGGTCTGCTGGGCGCAGGCGAGGACCGGGCGGTAGCGCGATACCCAACGTGCCGAGAAACTCGCGCAGGCCCTCGATCTTGGCCGGGTCGGGCTGGTCGTGGACACGATAGAGGCAGGATGCCTGACGCTGTTCCAGGGCCTGTGCCGCGGCGACATTGGCCAGCACCATGAATTCCTCGATCAGCTTGTGGCTGTCGAGCCGTTCGCGAATGCCGATCTCCGCAATACGTCCGTCCTGGCCCAGCGTGACCTGGCGCTCGGGCAGGTCGAGGTCGAGCGCACCCCGCTTCTCGCGGGCTTCGAGCAGCACCTTGAACGCGGCGTAGAGCGGCCGGACCACCGTTTCCATCAGCGGTGCGATGTCGGCATCCGGACGGCCATCCTGGGCGCGCTGGATCCGGGTGTAGGTGAGGCGGGCCGCCGATCGCATCATGGCGCGATGAAATCGGTGCTTCTTGAGATGGCCGGTGGCATCGATCCACATTTCCGCCACCAGCACCGGCCGGTCCTGGTGAGGCACCAGCGAGCACCAGTGGTTGCTGAGCGCCTCGGGCAGCATGGGCACGACGCGATCGGGAAAATAGACGGAAGTGCCGCGCCGGTAGGCGGCGCGGTCCAGCGGCTTGTCGTGGCGCACATACCAGGCGACGTCGGCGATCGCGACCAGGATCCGCCAGCCGCCGGGCGTCGCCGGGTCGGGTTGGGCGAACACCGCGTCGTCGAAGTCGCGGGCGTCCTCGCCGTCGATCGTGACCAGTGGCGTGTCGCGCAGGTCGAGGCGATGGCCGAGCGGTGCCGCATGTGCCCGCTCGGCTTCCTCCAGGGCAGCCGGCGGAAACTCGACCGGAATGTCGTTGGCGGCAATGGCGATGAGGCTCACGGTACGGGGGTCGCTCATCGGACCGACACGCTCGACCACGCGTGCGCGACGTGACAAGGTGCCCCCTGCCGCCTCGATCCAGACGATGTCCCCCGGACGGGCGTCATTGCGGTCCGCCGGCCGGACATCGAAGCTCTGGCGCAGCTTGCGGTCGGTCGGGCTCACCAGGCCCATGCCGTTGCTGCCGGGCGGCTCCTCGTACAGCCCGAGGATGCGGCGCGGCCCGCTGCCCAGGCGACGGATGATGCGCGCCTCGTAGCGTGACTGTCCGCGCCGCTTGAGATTGGCCAGCACGCGGTCGCCTACGGCCGGCGCGGGGCTGCCGCGCGCGGCCTGTGGCGCAACTTCTATATGCGGCGGCGGTCCGTCCTTCTCTTCGTCGTGGCGATGCGGCATCGCGATCAGGTGGCCATCCTCGTCGACGCGCACGATCTCCAGCACGGCGACGTCGCTCAGAGCCTCGGGGGGCCGGAAGGTCTTGGCACGATCGGCCGATATCTCGCCCGAATCCCGCAGGTCGCGCAGCATCTCCTTGAGGTCGATGCGCTGGTCGCCCTTGAGATTGAACGCCCGGGCGATTTCACGCTTGCCGACGGGCGTGGCGCTTTCTCGGATGAAGGCCAGCAGTTCGTCGCGCGTGGGGACGCGGCCTTTAGCCATCGGTTCCCGTGCGGGGTGGCGGCTCATTCTTGGCCTTCGCCGCCTTGCGCTTTGCCGGCGCCTTCTTCTTCTTCCGCGTCGCTCCGGAATCGTTGGCGGCGACAGGAGCCGCCTTCTTCGCGCGGGACGCCTTCGGCTTCTTTCCGCCGCCCTTGGCGGCCCGCTCGGCCAGCAAGGCCACGGCCTGCTCGACAGAAAGGTCCTCCGGCTTGACGTCGCGCGGCACGGTGGCGTTCACCCCGCCGTGCTTCACGTAGGGACCGTAGCGGCCGTCATAGAGCTCGATCGGCGCTTCGTCGGCCGGATGATTCCCGACGATCCTGATGGGCTTGGCGGCAGAGCGGCCGCGGCCGGCGGCCTTGGCTTCGGCCAGGAGAGCCACTGCCCGGTTCATGCCGATATCGAGCACGCTCTCGTCGGGTGGGACTGTCTTGTACTTGGCGCCATGCTTGACGTAAGGCCCGAAGCGGCCGACGCCGGCCAGGATCGGTTGCCCATCCTCGGGATGCGCCCCCAACTCGCGCGGCAGCGCCAGCAGCGCCAGCGCCTTCTCGAGCGTCACGTCGTCAGGCGTCATGCCACGCAGCAGCGACTGCCGCTTGGGCTTCTCCTTGCCCTCGGGTTCGCCGAGCTGCACGTAGAGCCCGTACGGGCCGTTGCGCAGCGTGACTTCCTTGCCGCTCGCCGGATCGATGCCCAACACCTTCGGCTTGTCGAGGTTAGCGCCGGAGGCGGCGTCGGCGTCCGCATCGACGATGCCCAGTTTGCGGGTGAAGCGGCACTCCGGGTAGTTCGAGCAGCCGATGAAGGCGCCGAACTTGCCGAGCTTCAGCCCCAGCCGGCCATTGCTGCAGGACGGGCATTCGCGGGGATTCTTGCCGCCATTGTCGTTGGCCGGGAAGAAGTGCGGCCCGAGTTCTTCATCGAGCTTGTCGAGGACTTCCTTGACGCGCAGTTCCTTGGTCTCGCCGACCGCGGCGGAGAATGCCTTCCAGAAATCGCGCAGTACCTGTCGCCAGTCGATCCGGCCACCGGAGATGTCGTCGAGCTCGTCCTCGAGATGGGCGGTGAAGTCGTACTCGACGTAGCGCGGGAAGTAGGTCTGGAGGAAAGCCGTGACGATGCGGCCGCGATCTTCGGGAATGAAGCGCTTGCGGTCGAGGCGCACGTAGTTCCGCTTCTGAAGGACCTCGATGATGCTGGCGTAGGTGGACGGACGGCCGATGCCCAGCTCCTCGAGCTTCTTGACGAGGCTGGCCTCGGAATAGCGCGGCGGCGGCTCGGTGAAATGCTGTTCGGGCAGCACCTCGCGGCGTTCCAGCGCCTCGTCGGGCGTGACGTCGGGCAGGAGGGTATTGCCGTCATCGTCCTCGGTCGTCTCGTCCTTGCCCTCGTCATAGAGCGTCAGGAAGCCGTTGAACCTAACCACCGAGCCGGTGGCGCGCAGCTGAATGGTCTTGTCGGCGCTGGCGATGTCGACCGTGACCTGGTCGAGCACGGCGCTTTCCATCTGGCTCGCCACGGTACGCTTCCAGATCAGCTCGTAGAGACCGAGCTGTTCCTTGTCGAGGTAGGCGGCGACGTCCTGAGGGGCACGGAACAGGTCGGTCGGGCGGATGGCCTCATGCGCCTCCTGGGCGTTCTTGGCCTTGGAAGTGTAGACGCGCGGGCTGGTGGGCAGATAGTCCTTGCCGTAGCGGCTCTCGATGAGACGGCGCGTCTGCCCGACCGCTTCCGGCGCAAGCTGCACGCCGTCGGTACGCATGTAGGTGATCAGGCCCACCGTCTCGCCGCCGATGTCGATGCCTTCATAGAGTTTCTGCGCGACGCGCATGGTCGTCGCCGCGCTCAAGCCGAGCTTGCGCGAGGCCTCCTGCTGCAAGGTCGACGTGATGAAAGGCGGCGGCGGGTTGCGCCGCACCTGGCGGCGATCGATCGACGCGACCGAGAAGGCACGCCGCTCGATCTCGCGCTGCGCCTGCTCGGCGCGCTCGCGCGTGTCGAGATCGAACTTGTCGAGCTTGCGGCCGTCGAGATGCGTCAGCCGCGCCTTCAGCATCTGTTTCTTGGCAGTGCCGAAAATGACGTCGACCGTCCAATATTCGCGGCTCTTGAAGATCTCGATCTCGGCTTCGCGCTCGCAGATCAGCCGCAGCGCGACCGAC
>QFCS01003808.1_pt1 | contig 10394 bp, 9 predicted proteins | sample 3576561 | NCBI WGS metagenome assembly QFCS01 | reverse complement strand
GGGCGGCGCGGCGAGCGGTCGGAGCGCCAGCGGTGGGTGCGGCTGTCCAGCACCATCAGCGGCGGCGTGGTGGGCCACACGTAATGCCAGTCGCGCCAGTGCAGCAGGCGTTCGATGAGGGCGTCGTGCGCCTCGCCGCCGGGCTCGTCGAGCGCGGCCTGCACGGCATCGAGCAGGGCACCGCCACCAAAGGCCTCGGGCCGGTTGCCCCAGCCCTGGTTGAGCAGGTAGGCGACCAGGGCGTTGCCGATGACGCGGCGCGAGAAGGGGTGGCCGTAGGCCACGTCTTCCCATTCGCGGCTGAGGTTCCAGTCGTCGGTGACGTCGTGGTCGTCGAAGACCATGGCCACGGGCAGGTGCGCGAGCACGCGCCGCACGGCGCCCAGGCCCTGGCGGAAGTTTTCGATGGCGCGGGCCTCGCGCGCGTAGCGCCGGGCGTTCTCCTCGCTCAGGCCGGGCGGGGGCGACAGGTCCAGGCCCTGCCAGGGCAGGGGCGACCAGACCAGCAGGTACATGGCCAGCACCTCGCCCAGGGTGATGAGGTGGTTGTGCGCGTTGTCGGTGGTGAAGATGGGCTTCTTCACGCCTTCGAACACCAGGTCGATCAGGCGCTCGCTCTTGGGGGTGCGGGGCAGCAGTTGCTCGCGGCGGTAGTAGGTGTCGGGGTGCGCGAGCAGGTCGCGGGTGCAGCGCACCTCGCTGCCGTCGGCGCCGGCAATGGCTTCTTCGCGCAGGCCCAGGCGCTGCATGAGGCCGTGGATGCCGCGCAGCATGGGGCCGGCGACGTCGTCGCAATAGACCTGGTCGCCGCTGAGCACGAGGGCGGAGGGCCACTGGATGTCGTCGCTGGTGGCGTCGCCCAGCAGTTCCTGCACATGCGCGTCGGCGCGCGCCAGGCCGTCGCCGCCATCGGCGTGGTGCGGTTTGCGGCAGGAGCCGTGCAGCAGCGCGCGCACCGTGGGCGCAAAGCGCAGGCCGGGTGTGTCCCGGCCGGGGTAGCAGAGCGTGGGGTCGTCGAGCGGGGTCCAGGTGCCGTCGGTGTCAGCGAGCTCGAAGCGGTAGCCGGTCCAGATGCCGGTGGTGAGATCGGCGTCGAGTTCGAGTTCGACCAGCACGATGGCCAGGTGCTCGCCCGCGCGCAGGGTGTGCACGGTGGGGGTGTGGGTGGTGGGCTCGCCGCCGTCGGGCAGCAGGGTCACGCGCAGAGCGGCGGGGGCGTGGCTGCAGGCCAGCCACCAGGCGATGCGGCGGGCCTGCACGCGGCGAAGAACGGGGCCGGCGAGAACGGGAGGCAGATGGTCAGAAGCAGCTTCGGTCATTCATGCGCATTGTGGCGAGCTTGTGTGAAGCGAGCCGCGTTCAGACTGCCTGGCGCAAGGTCTGCACCAGCACGCGGTGCAGCTCGTCCACCGCCGGCGCGCCGCGCGAGGCGCGGCTGCGGTAGGCCGCCACGGCCATGGGCGCCAGTGGCCCCAGGCCATGCTCGGCACCCAGCACCTGCAGGTGCGACGGCGCGCTGCATTGCGTGAGCACGGCCACCGCCAGGCCGCTTTCCACCGCCGCCAGCTGCCCCGCCAGGCTGGAGCTGTGATAGACGACCCGGTGTCGGCGGCCCTGCAAGGACAGCGTGGTCAGCGCGTGCTTGCGCGCGAGGCTGGCATCTTCGTACACGGCGATGGGCAGCGGGTCGCGGCGCCAGACGTCGAATTGCGGCGAGCCCACCCACACCAGCGGCTCGTGGAACAACAGCGTGCCGCGCTGCGCGTGGTCGCGCGAGACCAGGGCCAGGTCGAGCTCGCCGCGCGCCACGCGCGGGATCAGCCGCGTCGATTGCTCGCAATCGAGCTCGATCTCCACCGACGCGTGGCGCGACGCGAAGCGCTTGAGCACCGGTGTGAGGTAGCGCGCGGCGTAGTCGTCGGGCACGCCCAGGTGCACCCGGCCGAGCAGGGTGTCCGGTTTCATGGCCGCTTGCGCTTCGGCGTGCAGGTCGAGCAGGCGGCGCGCGTAGCCCAGCAGGGCCTGGCCGTCGGGCGTGAGTTCCAGCCGGCGCGGCCCGCGCAGCAGCAGCGGTTTGCCCACCGCGCGCTCCAGCTTCTGCAACTGCATGCTCACCGCCGACTGCGAGCGGCTCACCTCGGGCGCGGCGGCCGACAGCGAGCCCGCGTCGACCACGGCGACGAAACACTTGAGCCAGTCGATCTGCAGGTCGTCGGCGCGCATGAATTCGTTTTTCGGATGAAATGGATACGAATTATCCGCTTCTCGAAAATTTGAATGGCGCTGACAGTGCGGGCATGGACCAAGACGCACGCAACGAACGCCGGGCCGCCTGGCGCATGGCCCTGGGCGGCCTGATCCTGGGCACCTTGGGTGTGTTCCTGCTGGAGTCGGGCAGTGACCCCGCCTCGGCCGCGTGGTTCCGCTGCGCCTTCGGGCTGCTGGCGCTCACGTTGTGGGCCTGGGCGGCGCGCCGCGCGCCGCTGTGGCGCCTGCCGGCCGGCACGGCGGTGCGCGTGGTGGTGGCGGCCGCGCTGGTGGTGCTGAGCTGGGTCGTCTTCTTCGCGGCCATCCAGCGCCTGTCGGTGGGGCTGGCCACCGTGGTCTTTCACGTGCAACCGCTGTGCCTGATGCTGGCTGGCGCCTGGTGGCTCGGCGAGCCGCTGCCGCGCGCGCGCATCGCCGCCGCGCTGCTGGCCCTGCTGGGCCTCTCATTGGCCACGGGCCTGGTGGGCGGCGCCGGCGCGGTGGTGTCGATGCTGGGCGTGGGCCTGTGCCTGGTGGCCGTGGTGGGGCAGACGGTGGTGGGCGTGCTGCTGCGCGCGCGAACGCCGGTGCCGCCGCTGGCCCTGGCCTGGTGGCAATGCGCGGTGGGCGCGCTGGCTCTGTGGCCCTGGGTGCTGGTGGCGGGCTGGCCCGCGTGGGGCCCGGCCTGGGGTTGGCTGGCCGCGCTGGGCGTGGTGCACACGGGGCTGGCCTATGTGCTCATCTACGGCGGCATGGCGCGGTTGAGCACGTCGCGAACGGCGCTGCTGCAATTCGTCTACCCCGGCGCCACGCTGGTGTGTGACGCGCTGGTCTATGGGCGCTGGCTCGCGCCGGGGCAATGGCTGGGCGTCGGCCTCATGGGCCTGGCGCTGTGGTGGGGAGCCAGGCCCCCACGCTCCGCCGTTGCACGGGTCGCTGCCCCCCGAGTGGGCTGATCCGCCTCGGAGCGGCCCGGCGGCGGATCGTCTGCCTTACTCCTCCAGCAGCGAGCGCAGCATCCACGCCGTCTGCTCGTGCACCGTGAGGCGCTGCACCAGCACGTCGGCGGTGGGTTCGTCGCTGGCCTTGTCGACCAGGTCGAACATGGCGCGCGCGGTGCGGGCCGCGCCCTCGTGGCCCTTGGCCAGGATGGCCACCATCTCCAGCGCCTTGGGCGGCGTGGCCGGCGCGTCCGGCAGTGAGCTGAGCTTGGCGAACTCGGCGTAGCTGCCGGGCGCCACTTGGCCGAGCGAGCGGATGCGCTCGGCGATCGGGTCGACCGCGTTCCACAGCTCGGTGTACTGCTGCATGAACATGGCGTGCAGGCTGTTGAACATGGGGCCCGTCACGTTCCAGTGGAAGTTGTGCGTGGTGAGGTACAGGGTGTAGGTGTCGGCCAGCAGGTGGCTCAGGCCCTTGGCGATGGCGGCGCGGTCTTTTTCACTGATGCCGATGTTCACGGCCATGACGGGTTTGGTGGTCTTCTTGCTCATGGATGCGGGCTCCTGAAGGGGTGAACGACCGTCATAGCTTATCGCCGCCCGCATGCCGCAGGCTTGACGGGGGTCAAGCGCGGCTCAGCCCCGCTGCGCCCAGCCGTGGTCGAGCGGGCCATGTCCGCGGCCCAGACGCCACTGCGCCGAGGCCTGCAGCGCGGCGCGCACGTAGTCGCGCGCCTGCGCCACGGCATCGACCAGGGCCAGGCCGCGCGCCAGGCCGCAGGCGATGGCGCTGGACAGGGTGCAGCCCGTGCCGTGGGTGTTGGGGGTGTCGATGCGGTCGCCGTCCCAGCGCGCCACGCCCGCGTCGTCGAGCAGCAGGTCGGTGAGCACCGGACCGCTGAGGTGGCCGCCCTTGAGCAGCACGCCGCGCGCGCCGAGGGCGCGCAGCGCACGCGCGGCGCCTTCCAGCGCGTCGGCCGTGGTGATGGCGTGGCCCACGAACCAGCCGGCCTCGTCGAGATTGGGCGTGATCACCGTGACGCGTGGAAACAGCTCGGCCACCAGCACGGCCACGGTTTCCTGGGCGATCAGGCGGTCGCCACTGGTGGCCACCATCACCGGGTCGAGCACCACGCGCTGCAAGCGGTGGCGGTCGATGGCGCGGGCCACGGTGCGCACCACGTCGGGGTCGTGCAGCATGCCGATCTTCACCGCGTCCACGCCGATGTCCTCGACCACGACGTCGATCTGCTGTTCCAGCAGGGCCGGGGGCAGGCCCTGGATGGCGCGCACGCCTTGCGTGTTCTGCGCCGTGATGGCGGTGATCGCGGTCATGCCGTAGCAGCCCAGCGCGGCCATGGTCTTGAGGTCGGCCTGGATGCCGGCGCCGCCGCCGGAGTCGCTGCCTGCGATGCTGAGGACGCGGGGGGGATGCAGGGTCATGTCGGGAGTTCCGGCCCATGGTCCGATGGGACCATTCGTGAAGGCCTCGATTGTTTCATCTGTTCATGTTCGGTTTCCAGAATCGACCGGGGAACTTTCCCGGACACAACAGAGAGACCCAGACCATGCCCTCCTTTTCGTTCCAGCGTGTGGCGGCGGCCATCGCGCTCCTGAGTGCCTCCCTTGCCCCCGTGGCCGCGCAAGCCCAGGCCCTGGACTTGTCGCGCTACACGCTGACCTCCAGCTTCGCGCTGCCCGGCACGGCCTCCGAGTCCTCGGCCATCACCTGGAACTGGGACACCAACACCCTGTTCGTGGTGGGCGACGAAGGCGACACCATCACCGAAGTCGCGCGCGACGGCACGGTGATCGGCAGCATGAGCCTCAGCGGCTTCGACGACACCGAGGGCCTCACCTACATCGGCAATGGCGAATTCGTCATCGCCGAAGAGCGCATCCAGGACGTCTACAAGCTGAGCTACCAGTCGGGTGGCAACGCCTCGCGCGGCTCGCTGCAGAGCGTGTCGCTGGGCGGCACCGTGGGCAATGAAGGCATCGAAGGCATTTCGTTCGATCGTGCCAGCGGCCAGTTCGTGACGGTGAAAGAGAAGAACCCGCAAGGCGTGCAGGTCGGCGGCATCAACTTCGCCAACGGCACCCACACCATGAGCAACCTGTTCACGCCCAACCTCGGCGTGGCCGACCTGTCGGACGTGCAGGTGCTCAGCGGCTTCACCGGCGCGAGCTTCGCCGACAACCTGCTGATCTACAGCCAGGAGTCGCAGCGGCTGCTGGAGGTGACGCGCACCGGCCAGGTGCTCAGCTCATTCGCCTTCACCACCATCAGCGGCATCGCCGAGGGCGTGACCATCGCCGCCGACGGCACGATCTTCATCACCGACGAATCCCCCTTCGTCTACATCCTCACCGCCCCGGTGCCCGAGCCCGAGACCTACGCGATGTTGCTGGCCGGCCTGGCCGCCGTCGCCGGCGTCGCGCGCCGTCGCCGCCGCAACGCCTGACCCCCGTTCTTCCTCACTTCTTCCCACCGGAGCCTGAACATGAAAAAGCAACTCGCCGCCTTCGCCGTGGCCGCCTTCGCTGCCTGCAGCTCGTTCGCCGCCACCAGCGGTGTCGTCATCACCGAATGGATGTACCAGGGCGCTGGCAGCACCAACCGGGAATTCATCGAGTTCACCAACCTGGGCCCCACCGACGTGGACTTCAGCGGCTGGAGCTTCGACGACGACTCGCGCCTCTCGGGCACCTTCCCGTTGTCGGCCTTCGGCATCGTGGCACCGGGCGAGTCGGTGATCATCACCGAGATGAACGCCACCGCCTTCCGCGACGCCTGGGGCCTGGACGCCAGCGTCAAGGTGTGGGGCCCGTACACCAACAACCTGGGCAACGGCGACGAGATCAACCTCTTCGACGGCGCCGGCGGCCTGGTGGACCGCCTCACCTACGGCAGCGACCCGCGCACGCGCGGCGTCAGCGGCCGCGCCACCAGCGCCGACGCGCTGGGCGCGAACGACGTGTCGCAGTGGGTGTTCTCATCGGTGGGCGACATCGAAGGCTCCTGGGCCAACAGCCTGGGCGACATCGGCAGCCCCGGGCGCACCTCATTCGCGAGCCCGGTGCCCGAGCCGGAGAGCTACGCCATGCTGCTGGCCGGTCTGGGCGCTGTTGCCGGCCTGGTGCGCCGCCGCCGCAAGACCGGGCTGGCCGCTACGCCCGCCGCCTGATCGCCGCGCCCAGCGCGATCGCCGCCGCCGCGAGCGGCGCGAAGGCCTGGGCCTGCTCCATCGTCGCCAGCGTGGTGGCGCTGACCAGGCAGGCCAACACCCCCAGCCCCAGCAACGCCCACCACAGCCACCGCCCCGCGCGCGAGGCAGGGCGCGTGTGCAGCAACAGGCCCAGGCCCGCCACCGCCGTGGGGTCGGGCGCCAGGCCGATGAACTCGGCCTGCACGATGGGCCGGGCGTCCGCCGGTGCCAGCAACGGCCACGACAGGGACGCCATGAGCAGCAACAAGGTGCCCGCGCGCGAGCGCCGTCCCCGGCCGGCCGTTCCGTTCAGCATCAGCCAGCCCAGCGCCGCCAGTACGTACAGCCCCGCCAGCGCCTGCGCGCCCCAGTTGATGGGCACGTACAGCCGCCACACGAAGCCCCAGGCCACCAGCGCGCTCAGTGCGGCCATCAGCGCCATGCCCGGCCGCGCGGCGTGTTCGTGTCCCTGCCACAACGCGAGCGCCAGGGCCAGCACCAGCACGTTGGCCAGCAGCCCCAGCGGCCACCAGGCGGCGTTGTGCAGCTCGAACAGGCGCCAGTAGGTGTCGGGCGCGAACATCAGGAAATCGGAAGGGCGGTAGCTCAACCACTCGGTCACGGGGACACCTCCGTGCGGCGCACTGCGGTGCTCATCGGCCGGTCCTCACAGTGCGCCGATCGCGCGCGCGATGCGCTCGCGCTGCGCCGCGTCGGGCAGCGGCCCGCGCGCGGCGGCCAGGTTTTCGCGCACGTGCGCCACCTGCCGCGTGGCGGGAATGGCGCAGGTCACGGCCGGGTGGGCCAGCACGAACTTCAGGATGAGCTGGGCCCAGCTCGTGGCGCCCACCTCCGCGGCCCAGCCGGGCACGGGGTGGCGCGCCAGCGCGCGCGTGAGCTGGCCTTCGCGGAAGGTGCGGTTCACGATCACGGCCACGCCGCGCTCCCGCGCCAGCGGCAGCAGGCGCTGCTCGGCCTCGCGGTCCAGCGGGTTGTAAGTGAGCTGCACGAAGTCGAGCGTCTGCGTGCGCAGGAGGCGCTCCAGCTCGTCGTGGCGCCGGCCCTCGGACGTGGTGATGCCGACGTATCGCAAGCGGCCCTCGGCCTTCATGCGCTGCAGCATCGGCAGGTGCTCCTCCCAGGCCAGCAGGTTGTGCACCTGCAGCAGGTCGAAGCGCGGCACGCCCCAGTGCGCGCGTGATTGTTCGATCTGCGCCGGGCCGCGCGCGGCGCTGCCGGTCCAGACCTTCTCGGCCGAGAACAGTGCCGCCGGCGTGCCCAGCGAGGCCAGCGCCTGCCCGATCACGGGTTGCGAGGAGCCGTACATGGGCGAGCTGTCGATCAGGCGACCGCCGTCGGCGAAGAAGGCGCGCACCACCTCGGCGCACTGCGCGCGGGCGCGCGGGTCGTTGCCGACGTTGAAGGTGATCCAGCTGCCCAGGCCGATGGCGGGGATGGTCTCGCCCGTGCTGGCGATGCGGCGCTGCGGCGGTTCGGGCGCCGCTTGCGCCCCTGCCGGCGGCACGGCGAATGGCGCTAGGCCCAGGCCGAGCATGGTGCGCCGCCGCAGGCCTGAGGGGAGGCGGTTCGGTTGTTCCATTTCAGTACGCATGGCGTGCACCGGGGTTGGTTATTGCATGGATCCGTCCGGCGTGGGAAATATCCCTCCCACAATGGCCCGGCCAGCGCGCGCACGCTGCCAGCCCACAGAACCCGAGGAGACCCATGAGATTTGCCGCCCACCTGCCCCTCATCGGCGCGCTCGCCGCCACCGCTGTCCATGCCCAGAACCGGCCCCCCGAGGGCGGTGCGCTCGCGCCCGTGGTCATCCGCGGCAGCGCCGATGCGGCCCAGCGCTGGCTGGGCAGCGCCAGCGTGGACGTGGTCGACGGCAGCGAGCTGCGCGAGGGGCAGTTGCAGATCAACCTGTCCGAGGGCCTGGGCCGCGTGCCGGGCCTGGTGATCCGCCAACGCGAGAACTACGCGCAGGACCTGCAGGTGTCCATTCGCGGCTACGGATCACGCGCCACATTTGGCGTGCGCGGTGTGCGCCTGTTCGTGGACGGCATCCCCGCCAGTGCGCCCGACGGCTCAGGCCAGGCGGCCAACTTCCCCCTCGGCAGCGCCGACCGCATCGAGGTGGTGCGCGGGCCGTTTGCCGCGCTCTATGGCGCCTCCAGCGGCGGCGCGATCCTGCTCTACACCGAAGACGGTGCGCGCCCCGGCGAATGGCGCACCGGCCTGGCCGTCGGGCCCGACGGCCTGTGGCGCCTGTCCACGCAAGTGCTCGGGCAGACCGGCACGGCCGAGGCACCGGGCTGGTCGTACGCGCTGGACGTCGGCCGCTTCGAGACCGATGGCCAGCGCCCGCAGTCGGCCGCGCACCGCAGCACGGCCAACGCCAGACTTTCGCGCGCGCACGACGGTGGGCGCACCACGCTGGTGTTCAACCGCCAGAGCGCCTTCTCGCTCGACCCGCTGGGGTTGACGCGCGCGCAGTTCGACGCCGACCCCACACAGACCGACGCGGCGGCGATCAACTTCAATACGCGCAAGTCGGTGGCGCAGACGCAGGCCGGGATCGCGTGGGAGCAGGCGATCGGTGGCGGCCACAGCGTGGAGCTGATGGGCTACGCGGGACAACGGCGCGTGGTGCAGTTCCAGTCCATCCCCACCGGTGCGCAGGCCGCGCCGGGCAGCTCGGGCGGCGTGATCGACCTGGACCGCGACTACTGGGGCTTCAACGCGCGCTGGCGCCTGCAGCGCGAATGGCAGGGCGGCGAGCTTGACCTGAGCGCGGGCCTGGCGATGGACCGCCAGAACGACGCCCGCCGCGGCTACAACAACTTCGTGGGCACCGCGCTGGGTGTGCAAGGGCCGTTGCGGCGCGACGAGACCAACCGCGCCGACACGCTGGACCCGTACCTGCGCGCCGCCTGGACGCGCGAGGACTGGACGCTGGAAGGCGGTGTGCGCCGCGTGCGCACACGCTTCGAATCGAGCGACCGCTTTCTGGCCAACGGCGACGACAGCGGCAGCGCGCGCTACAGCGGCACGCTGCCGGTGGTGGGTGCGCGCTGGCGCATCGCGCCGAACCTGCAGGCCTTCGGCAGCGTGGGGCGCGGGCTGGAAACACCCACGCTCAATGAGGCCGCTTACCGCAGTGGTGGTGGCGCGGGGCTCAACACCGAGCTCAACGCCGCGCGCAGCACCAGCGCCGAGATCGGCCTGCGCGGGCGCCACGGCGCGGGCCTGTGGAACGCCACGCTGTTCGACATCCGCACGCGAGATGAGATCGTGGTGCAGAACAACACCGGCGGGCGCTCCACCTTCCAGAACGCGGGCCGCACCGAACGCCAGGGCCTGGAACTCGCGGGCGAGTGGGCCTTCGGCGAGTTCGCCTTGACCAGCGCCTACACCGCCATGAGCGCGCGCTACCGTGACGGCTTCCTCACCTGCACCGCGACGCTGTGCCCCAACGTGAACGCGCCCACGCCCATTCCCGCCGGCCAGCGCATGCCCGGCCTGCCCGCGCAGCAGTTCTTCGCGCAGTTGGCCTGGACACCGCGCTGGGCCGCCACCGTGGGCGGCGTGTTCACGCTGGAGGCGCGGCGCAGCGGGCGCGTTCAGGTGAACGACTTGAACACCGACGCGGCCGAGGCGTACACGCTGTTCGCGCTGGGCGCGCGCTTCGAGCAAAGCACGGGCCCCTGGACCTGGCGGCAGTTCGTGCGCCTGGACAACCTGACGGACCGCCGCCACGCGGGCTCGGTCATCGTCAACGAGGGCAATGGCCGCTTCTTCGAGCCGGGCGCGGGGCGTTCGCTGTCGGCGGGGATCGAGCTGACGCGGCGGTTCTAGGGGGGCGCTTCGGGTGGTGCAGGTGCTTCGTCAGCTTCAGGTGCAGCGGGTGGGCGGGCCGAGGGCCCGGGGTACGGTGCGGCGGGCTTCACTGCGCTGCCCCTCGCTGCGCGAGGGGTTCGCTGCGGTGCTCGGG
>QFCS01002208.1_pt1 | contig 10419 bp, 9 predicted proteins | sample 3576561 | NCBI WGS metagenome assembly QFCS01 | reverse complement strand
TGGTTGCGGGGTACGAGCCCCCGGTTTGAACCTGCGGCTGCAAGCGTTTGATTTTTTACCTTAGCCCTTTGCACCTCCGATTTAGGGGAGAGTCCGCAGGTTGCATCGGGCAATAGCGTGGAATCGGCGGTTTTCCATCCCACTTGGTGTCATGCGGCAATCGACGGGAATATCGGGCTATAGAGGGTAATCGACGGGGCTGGCGGGCCGTGCCCGACGAAGATGAGCACTACGAAATTCTGATAGCGATCTGATATATGTGGATATAATTCGCTTCGTGCGGCAATCGGCGGGTCTCGGCGGCGTTCGCGTGGCTATCGGCGGCCATGTCGCGCCTTTGGTGAGTCGACAGCGGATCGCCATCCTCAATACGTACTTTCGCTAAAGGAACGCGGCCTCCGGGGCGGAGCGCTGTTCTCCGCGCGCTATCGCTCGGAAACGACGGGTGTTCCTCCGATTTGGGTGTTGTTCTCCACGCAGTCGAGCATGAAGCGGGCAATGTTGGCGCGGCTGACCATCATGGCAGGCTTCGGCGTGCGGGCGTCGCCGACCACCAGCCGTTTGTCGCCCTTCGCATTGGACAGGCCGACGGCGCGCACCAGCGTCCAGTCCAGGTCGGTGGTGCGGATGAAGGCGTCGACCGCGTCATGGTCAGCATAGGCGATGCCGACATTGCTGTTGCGGATGAGGAAGCGAATGATCCACGGCGCGTCATCGAAACTGTCGGCCGTGCCGAGCGCGGAGACGATGACAATCCGCCGGACCGCTGCCGCCTGCATCACCGCAGCAAGGTTGCGGACCGAGCTTGCGACGAGCGTCGTCGGGCTCTTGGGTTTCGCCCAGGGGAAATCCGAAGTCCGCTGGTTGTTGAGCGCCACCATCACGGCGTCGCACCCGGGCATGGCCGCTGCGACATCCTCCGGGTTCATTGGCGTGCCGGCCCGGACAACAAGACCCGGCCGTGACGGCAGGGCCCAGGGATCGCGCACCAGCGCGACGACGTCATGGCCCGCGCAAGTGCCTGCTCGACAATGAGCCGCCCCGTGCGCCCGGTCGCGCCGATCACCAATAGTTTCATGACATTGATCCTTGATCATCGCGGCATCGTTCCCGCGCGACAGACTGCGGTTCGGCTACCAGGGCGTCACCCGCCCGGCCTCGCTGCCGCTATCCGGCCGCGATGAACGCCGCCTTGTTGGCGGTGACGAAATCGCGGACGGAGGCGGGGGGGGGGGCGCATGAAGGTCCAGCTCATGGAGCTCGCGGCGATCGCCTGCTCGGTCCAGAAATGGTCATCCTCGATGATGCTCTCGCTGTTCGGCTTGGGTGACGGGAGCGAGGTGTAAACGATGTGTTTGACGCCCACTTTTTCGGCGGCGGAGATGGCGGCCTTGTGCTGGGCGAGACGCTGGCCGGGCACATAGACCGCGTCGGTGCTGATCAACAGCAGGCGGTCGGCGCCGGCGAAAGCCGGTCCAAGCGCTTCCGGCTTGTCGAAATCCGCCGCCCGCACCTCGACGCCCTTGGCGGCCAGATCGGCTAGCTTGGACGGATCACGCGTGGTGGCGATGATCGGCCCGGCCTTGCGCTCAAGCAGGTATTCGACGACGCGACGGCCGAGCTGTCCGGCCGCGCCGGTGACGAGAAGGGTTTGGGTCATGTGATCGGATTCTTTCTTTGGAGACAAAAATTTAGCGGGGCTGGATCGGGGCCTTGCGCAGGCGTCCCCAGATGACGAAGAGGGCGAGCGCCAGCAGCACGATGTTGATCGGCAGTGTTGCGCCGGTCTCGCCGCGCGTGGCGTGGAAGCCGATGGCGAGGACCTGGATCGTGGCGAAGCCGGCGGCTGCGAGCGGCGTCAGCATCGGGCGGATGCGGGTGAGTGCGGGCAGGATGATGCCGATGGCGCCGAGCAACTCGACGGTGCCGATGAAGCGCAGGAGCATGACCGGCACATCGGTCGCCCAGGCGATGCCCATGGCGGGAAGCGCTTCCGGCGCCATAGTGGTCTTCAGGACCCCCGCCATGCCGAAGAGCACGGCGAGGATGATCTGCGCCGACCACAGGCCAATGCGCCAGCCTCTGGCGGCGCCCGCGCCGGGTGAAGATTGCCGAATTGCAGTGCTCATGCCTGTCTCCTGACTCCTAGGGTCGCTTCGCTAAAGGCTGCCGACGGCGTTCAGCAGGCAGGCCTTCTGTCCAGGAACAAAATGTTCTCTAATAACTTATTGTTCTTGATCAGATGCGCAAGAATGAACAAACTTGTTCGCTAGGATCACTTCTGTTCGTTGGGATGGCAGATATGGCGGCAGCTGACGGCGCTCGGATGCAGACATCCTTCGGCGAGGATGGTCACGACGCCTGCAAGGTGGTCGTCGATATTCTCGACCGCATCGGCGACAAATGGACGGTCATGGTGGTGGGCGCGCTCGCCGATGGCCCGATGCGTTTCAACGCGATCCTGCGCAAGATCGGTGCGATCTCACATCGCATGCTGACATTGACGTTGCGCGGGTTGGAGCGTGACGGCATGGTCGAGCGCCGCGCCTTCGCGACGGTCCCGCCGACGGTCGAGTACGAGTTGACGCCGCTCGGGCGCTCGCTCATCGAGCCCCTGTGGACGCTTGCCCAATGGGCGCAGGCCAAGCAGGCGGAAATCGAAGCCGCGCGCGTCCAGTTCGACGGCCGACCTTCGGCTCCGCATCAGCCGTGAGCTGAAGCGAAGCATGGAGAGAAAACGGCGGCAAGACGTTCGCTGAATTGGGCAATTCGAACAGAATGGCGGACCACGCGAGATTCGAACTCGCGACCTCTGCCTTCGGAGGGCAATCCATCGCGCCCCCGTTCATCGGCGGCTGTTCTTTTCGTGCCTATTCCACGAAGCATGTGACGCGGGCTCCGGCTCGCGTGGAGCGTTGCGTCGACTTCACCGCGATTCCTTGGGTGTCGCGGTCTCCTCGTATCGCAAGCTCGAGAAGGCGACGGTTCCGCTGGGCTACTCGCCTTGGCAGCCCGCCCTGCGTCTGGCCTTCTGGGGCGGGACCCAGCGCACCACACCCTGTGCCAGGCATTCGTTCATGAAGCGAACGGTCTGCTCGATACCGCGAGTGAAGGCGGCCTGATGGTGCGGTTGCTGAAGCACGCCCGGGTTGATGACGTAGCGGGAGCGTGTCTTCTCGACGATAATGCCGAGTTGCAGCAGGCGCTTCAGCTTGCGGCGGACCGTCTCGCGGGGGATGCCCGAGGCGCTCGCGATTGATGTCGCGTTGATGGCGCGCTGCCCCTCGATGCCGATCACGCTGTCGAAGGTCGCGTACTTCTCACGGAACGCGGCGTTCCGCAGGCCCGGCTCTATTGCACTGGTTCCGACCAGCTCGGCGACGAGCGCAAGGTCCAGGTCGCCCTCGTAAAGCCCGCGGCGCTCGCGCTCGATACGGTGCAGGTAGTTGCCGATCATGTAGATGAAGAGACGGGAGTTTCCCCCGCTCCCGGCCAAGGTCAGCCGTCCTTCGACCGCGACGGCCGTGGCGCGTCGCCCCGGCGACCGAACTTCCTTAACGCTACGCGGCATGCGCCACTACCCGACCATCGCTAGACCAGCCTCACGGTATCATCCAGGTGACGACAGAGGAAGCGCACCGCCGTAGCGCCGGGTTCGTCGCCGGGCGACGGATCGCAGGGCCCGAACAAGGAATTGGGGCGGCCAAAGGAGGGCTGCATTCCCGCCGACCCGGCAACCGTCAAGGACGGTTGAACGACGGAAGCGCCCATATTGAGCGGTCTGACGATTGTTGGCGCTTCAAGAAGAACATAGTCATCTCCCTTGTTTCACCATGGGGGCGCCAATGTCGCTCGAAGCCTTGCCGATCACGACAACGGATCAAGCCACGGCTTATCCGGATGAGGCCCGTTTCAAGAAGTTTCAAGAGATGCTCGTCGAGGTCCTGAAGGACCCCGAAGAGTCCGCTCGGTTCAACGCGGAGGTGACCGACCCGGCATCGCTGATCGCCTTCTGCGCGGCAAAAGGAGTTCGGCTGAGGCAGAAGGAAGCGCAAGGCATATTCGACGCCGCCGAGACCGCCGTGAAGGAGCAGCTGGAGGCCATCAAGGCATCCGGCAAGAAGCTCGACGACAGCGAGCTCGAGCACGTCGCTGGCGGCGGCTTTTGGGGGGCCGCCGGTCTAACCCTGGGCGCCATCGCAGGCGTGGCCTTGGGCGCCGCGTTCCTGCCGGCGATATTGGCCGGCGCGGCCGGCGCCGTCGCGATCCAGAGTGCCGCCTTTGTCGGTACAGCGGTCGTTTCCGCGGCAGCCGGCGGCCTGAGCGGCGCCGTCGTGGGCGGCGCCGTCGGCAGCGCCGTCGACGGCATCAAGAGCCTTTTCCAGGAGTGAGAGGCGTACCATGAGCACCTACAATCCGCAGCAATTCGCCGAGTACATGGTTTCCGTCGTCAAGGATGAAGCCAGGCTGAAGGGGTTCAACGAAGCGGTAAAGGACCCTAACGGTCTGCAGCAGTATGCTGCCGCCAACGGGTTCGAGCTACCCGATGCCGAGGCGGACCGCATCTTCGCCAGCGCGAGCGCGTTCGCAGCTTCGCCGGAGGCCCAGAAGCTCAATGATGAGACGCTTGACGGTGTTGCCGGCGGTATGAGCTGGGCTGGCATCGGGGCGATCGTCGGCGGCGTCGCCGGCAGTGCCGGCCTGGCGGTCGGTGTCCTGGCCTGCCTCGCCGCTGCGCCCTTCACCGGGGGCGGGAGCATTGTGGGCGCCGCCCTGCTCATGAGCGGTTCTGCTGCGGTCGGGTTGGCAGCCGGCTCTGCTGGGGCGGGGTTGGTCGGCGCCGGGCTCGGCGCCATGGGCGGCAATCTGATCGACGAGAGCGTCAAGAGCTGAGACGACAGCCGAGGTCACACGCGAACGGCGGCGCGTCGACACGTTCATCCGAATGATGCCGACGTGCGGATGCTGTCCTTCGCTCGAGGGTCCTTGAGGAAGTTCAGCAATCCGCATCATTTTCTGATGATCGTCGATCGGCGGCACTCGGTCTTGCCGAGCCGGACCTCGATGCAATCTGGATACGGAAGCGGAGAGCGGTGGTGAGTGAGCTCTTCCGTCGTGAGGCCTTGGAGCGCCTGTCCACTCTCGACCGGCTGGATCAGGCGCTCAAGGTGACATCGCCGCTCGCCTGGGTAGCGCTGGGCACGGCCGTTGCGATCATCGCCGGCTGCGCCGCCTGGGCAGTGTTCGGAACCTATCGCGTGACGGTGTCGGGTCCCGGGTTGCTCGTCCGCGAGAACGGCGCCTTCGTCAATATCTACGCCCCGAAGTCGGGATGGCTGGAGAGCTATCCCAATCGCGGCGACAGCGTCACAGCGGGCGAGCTCATCGCCCGGCTGTCGGCGCCGGAGGAGGAGGGGCGCCTCACCGACGCCACCGACCGTGTCGCGCAGCTGAAGCAACAACGGTCCGATCTCGTCGCCCGCTTCGCCGGGCGGCTTGCCAACGAGCAGCGCGTCACCCAGCGCAAGCGCGAGGCTCTTGAGGAAATCATCCATCTGGATCAGGCACGGGTGCGCGACCTTCAGGCGCTGCTCGAGGCGCGCGAGAGCCTGCAGGCGCGGAACCTCATACCCACCGACCGGGTCCTGGAGGCGCGCGAGCGCATGTTTGCGGCGCGCGAATCGATTTCCAAGGCCCATGCAGACCTTCTCTCCCTTGAAACCTCGCTATTGGCGTTGCAATCCCAGCATGCTCAGGATCTCGAATCGCTGGAGCGGCAGCTGCGCGACAGCGAAGGTCAGCGCACGCAGATCGGGCTCGTTCAAAATCTCGCCACGTCCATCCACTCGCGCGTCTCGGGGAAGGTCGTCCTCGACGAGGTGAGCGGCTTTGCCCTGGTGAGCGCCGGCCAGAAGCTCCTCGTCATCGAGACCGGGGACGGCCGGCTCGAGGCTCTGCTCTATGTGCCGGCGGACGCAGGAAAGCAGATCCGTCCCGGCATGGAGGTGCGCCTGTCGCCGTCCTTCGCCAAGAAGGAGGAATACGGATCGCTCGTCGGCACGGTCATCAAGGTCGATGGCCTGCCGCAGACCGAGGCGGCCATCGCGGAGCGGATCAGCAACAAGGATCTTGCCCACCAGTTCACGCGCGAGGGCGCGCCGCTTCAGGTGGAGATCCGGCTGCTCAAGGGACCGGCCGGCCCCGAGAGCTACGACTGGACGTCTCGCCGCGGCCAGGAAATCGACCTCACCTCCGGCACGCTGCTGGAGGGCCAGGTGACGGTGCGCACCGGGCGCCCAATCGCGCTCGTCGTCCCCGCCATCCGTCACTGGCTCGGCTTGTGACGGAACGACTGCAGTTCCGCCGGACCGTGCGGGTCCCGGTGCCGACCATCCTGCAGATGGAGGCGGTCGAATGCGGCGCGGCGTGCCTCGCCATGATCCTTGCACACTACGGTCGCTGGGTGCCGCTGGAGGATCTGCGGGTCGCCTGCGGCGTGTCGCGCGACGGCAGCAAAGCGAAGAACCTCCTGCTCGCGGCCCGCTCGTTCGGACTGAAAGCCGAGGGCTGGCGCGTCGAGCCCTCGCACCTCGGTCAGCGCCGCCTTCCGGCCATCCTCTTCTGGGACTTCAACCACTTCGTGGTTCTCGAGGGAGTCGGCCGCCGCAAGGTCTATCTCAACGACCCGGCCAGCGGGCCGCGCACGGTGAGCCACGAGGAGTTCAATACCTCCTTCACCGGCGTCATGCTGACCATGGAGCCAGGGACGGATTTCCAGCCGGGCGGCACCAGGCCGCGCGTCTGGGGCCCAGTGACCGACCTTCTGGCGAATTCGAAGGCGACGATCGCCTTTCTTGCAATCGCCGGCGTCGCCGCGCTCCTGCCGGGCATCTTCGTGCCGGCCGCGACCAAGATCTTCGTGGACGACATTCTCGTCAACAACCTGCGCGACTGGCTGAGGCTACTCCTGTTCGGGCTCGCCTTCGCGGCCGTCCTGCGCGGGCTTCTGAGCTGGCTCGAGGGTCACGCCCTGGCGCGGCTGCAGTGGAAGCTCGGCATGGCGCTCGGCGTCCGTCTCACCTGGCATGTTCTGAGACTGCCGCCGCGTTTCTTCGCCCAGCGCTATGCGGGCGACGTCGCCACCCGGCTGCAGGCGGCGGAGCAGATCTGCGCCCTCATCAGCAGGCAGGCCTCCACGCTCTTCGTCTCCGGCCTCGCCGTTGTGTTCTATGCCTGGCTGATGACGCTCTACGATCCGCTGCTCGCCGCGATCGGAATATTCCTCGCCGGACTGAATGCGGTCTTCGCCAAGACGGTCGCGCACTGGCAGGAGAACGCCGTGCGCGGCCTTCTGCGCGAGCAGGCGGGTCTCGTCACGGTTTCCATCAACGGCATTCAATCCATCGAGACCTTGAAGGCCAACGCATCGGAGGACGATTTCTTCGCCCGCTGGGCGGGGACTCAGGCGCGCTTCATGAACGCCCTGCAGGCGATGCAGGTGCCGGTCCAGTTCCTCAACCTCGTTCCGGGCTTCCTCAATGCGATCGCGACGGCGGCTGTCCTCGGCGTCGGCGGCTTCAGGGTGATGGACGGCCTCATCACGGTCGGCACGCTGGCGGCCTTCCAGAGCGTGCTCGCCAGCTTCTCAGGCCATGTCACATCGCTTGTCGGGATCGCGACCAGCACGCGCGAGCTGCGCGGCAATCTCGAGCGCGTCAATGACGTGATGCGCTATCCGCTCGACGAAAGATGGCAGGAACGTCCCACTGACGTCGTCCAGGCCGAGCAAAACGAACCGGCAAGGCTCTCGGGCGCCGTCGCCGTGCGTGGCCTCGTGTTCGGCTACAATCCGCTCTCGCCGCCCGCGATCGACGGCTTCGACCTGACCATCGAGCCAGGCGCACGCATCGCCATCGTCGGCCGATCCGGCAGCGGCAAGTCGACCGTCGCCCGCATGATCGTGGGCCTCGCGGAGCCGTGGTCCGGCGAGGTGCTGTTCGATGGGCGGCCGGCCAGCGCCGTTCCCCCCGCAGTGCGCGCGTCCTCGCTAGGCTTCGCCGACCAGAACGTCGTGCTGATGGAGGGCACGGTGCGGGAGAACCTCACGCTGTGGGACTTCGGAATCAGCGAAGCGAACGTCGTCAGCGCCGCCCGCGACGCGGAGATCCATGACGTCATCGCGAGTCGCAGGGGCGGTTATGAGGGAACCGTCGACGAAGGGGCCTCCAATTGGTCAGGTGGCCAGGCGCAGCGGCTGGAGATCGCCCGCACCCTCGTGCGGCAGCCGAGCATTCTCGTGTTCGACGAGGCTACCTCGGCGCTCGATGCAGCGACGGAAGCGCGCATCCTGGAAAATCTGCGGCGACGCGGCTGCTCGCTCATCCTCGTCACCCATCGCTTGAGCGCGATACGCGACAGCGACGAGATCATCGTGCTCGAGCAGGGCAAGGTCGTCGAGCGCGGCACGCATGACGAACTGTGGGCCGCCGGCGGGTCCTATGCGGAGTTGATCCGTGCTGGTTGATACCTTCGAAGATATTTTCGATCCGGCCGCCAGCGAGATCGGTCGCGGTCCTGTCATGCTTGGCGCAACGGCGTTCCTTGTCGAGAGCGGCGCACTCGACGTCTATCTGGCCGATCCCGACCGAGCCGGCAGCCGGCGCCATGTTCTCACGATCCCCGACGGCGAGGCTTTCTTCCAGGTTCCGGAGTCGTCCGGCTTCGTCCTGCTCGGCTTTCCCGCCGCGGACGGGACGCGCGTCCGCGGCCTCGACGTTGCCGGGTTGTCGCAACTGCTCGATGCCGGCGACAGCCGTGCACTCGGGCTCGCCGAAGCCTGGATCGCGCGGATGGACCGCGCTTTCGCGTCGGCGGGGACCGGCAAAACAGTCGAGTTGATCGCCCCGAACGACGGAGGGCGGCCATCCGAGATGTTCCTCGCCTATAAGGATCGTATCGCGTTCGCAATCGAGGCGCATTTGCGGACGGAGATCGCCGAAGCGGCGATGCACGTGACCGAGGCTCCGGAGAAGCTGCGTCTCCTCGTCCTCAGGCCCTTTCTCGGGCTCCTTGCTCGCGACCGGCGCTCGGCCCTGGCCGACCCGAAGGATCCTCTCGCTTCGGCCTTTCGTCAGGTGGCGGCCGCGAACGGCGTCACGCTGGCCGACGACGTTTTCGACACGTGCCCGCCGCACGGGACGGCGACGGCGGCGGACCGGCTTGCCGCCTTCGCCCGCGCCACGAAGATGCGGCTGCGGCCGGTGCGGCTGACGCCGGGCTGGTGGCGCAATGGCGGCCAGCATCTCGTCGTCTTCGCCCAGGCCGACGGTCTGCCGCTCGCCGCTCTGGCGCGCACCGGCTGGCGTCACGGCTACGAACTCGTCACGCCGGACGGGACGCCTTGGATGCAGCACCACGGCGCCGCACATTGCAGTGAATACGGCTACGTGGTGCAGCGCGCCTTCCCGGCCGAGCCGATCACCGGTCGCGGCATGCTGCATTTCTCGGCCAGGCTCGCCTGGCCACTCGCCGTCCCGGCCCTGATCGTTGCTCTCGCCATCTGCCTGCTCGGGCTCATTACGCCGATCGGCACCGAGATCCTGTTCGAAACGGTCATTCCCGCCAGTTCGCAGAGTCTGCTCCTGCAGCTTGTCGCCGGCCTCGCCGGGCTCGGCCTCGGGGCCACCATGTTCGAGCTGGTGCGCGGCTTTCTTCTGCTGCGCATGGCGACGCTGGTGAACGTCGATCTCGAGGGTGCGACGTGGGACCGGCTGCTGCGCCTGCCAGTGGAGTTCTTCCGTCGCTACACGGTCGGCGATCTCGCGCTCAGGGCCAACGCCGTCAACCAGATGCGCGACACGATCGGCGGCGCAGTGCTCAACACGCTCCTGTCGTCGGTGTTTTCGATCGCGAGCTTCGGTCTCCTGATCTACTACAGCTGGAAGCTCGCTGCCGTGGCGCTTCTGGTCGTCGTCGTCCAGATCGTCGTCACGGTCGTCGCGAGCCTGATGATGGTGGCGCTCAACAGACAGGCTCTGGCCACCGAGGGCCGGCTGCAGGCGCTATCGCTTCAGACGATTGCCGCCATCGGCAAGCTGAAGGTCGCCGGCGCGGAGGCGCAAGCCTTCTCGCGCTGGGCGCCTTTCTTCATAGCGCGCCGCGACATCGATTTCCGGAAGCGGCGGCTGTCGACGGCTGTCGATGCCTCGGGCGCCGCTATCGGCGTCATCTCCATAGCGTTCCTCATATGGATGGTCGGTTTCGGCGGAGTCGAGATCGGCATTGCCCGGTTCGTGGCCTTCAGTGCCGCCTTCGGCCAGTTCCTGTCGGCTGCTCTGGCGCTCGCGGGCGTGGTGCCGGCCCTGCTCGCGCTCGGCCCCCTCTACGAACGTGCCAAGCCGCTCCTGCAAGCACTCCCGG
>QFCS01002207.1_pt1 | contig 10428 bp, 9 predicted proteins | sample 3576561 | NCBI WGS metagenome assembly QFCS01 | reverse complement strand
CAAGATCCGCATCCCGATCAACGAGAGCACCGACGACAAGTCGCAGATCCAGGAATACCTGTCCGCCTACCACGGCGAAGGCATCCAGCACATCGCCCTGGGGACCGAGAACATCTACGAGACCGTCGAGACGCTGATGGAGCATGGCGTGCCGTTTCAGACCGTTCCCGACACCTATTACGAGCAGGTCGATACGCGCCTGCCGGGCCACGGCGAGGACCTGAAGCGGTTGGCGGCCGATCGCATCCTGATCGACGGCGCACCGACCAAGGGCGGCGGCCTGCTGTTGCAGATCTTCACCCAGACGGTGATCGGCCCGATCTTCTTCGAGATCATCCAGCGCCGCGGCAACGAAGGCTTCGGCGAGGGCAACTTCCGGGCGCTGTTCGAGTCGATCGAGCTCGACCAGATCCGGCGCGGTGTCCTGAAAGCATAAGGAAGAGGAGGAAGCGATGGCCAGGAACTGGATCCCGCTGAGACAGGTCGAGGGCAACGCCTCGCGCCAGGCGCATGTCCGCCTGCCGGAGGGCACCTACGAGCGCGAGATCGGCAAGGAAGGCTTCTTCGGTCCGTCGGCGCAGTTCCATCACAGGCACAAGCCGACCGACTGGATCGATTTCGAGGGCGCCATCCGTCCGCGCGCCTTCGACCTCAACAAGCTGCCGGCCACCAGGGATACTCCCTGGACGTCGCCGCTGGTGATGAGCAATCCCCACCTGCAGATGCGCATGTGGCGGCTCGAGACGCCGATGGCCGATCTGGCGCGCGACAGCGACGGTGACCTGCTGCTGTTCGTGCACGAGGGAGAGGGCGCACTGTTCTGCGACTACGGCCATCTCGACTACCGTGACGGCGACTACATCATGATCCCGCGCGGCACGATGTGGCGGCTGTCGCCGCGCCAGCCGACCATGGTGCTGATGCTGGAGGCGACCAACGACCATTTCACGCTGCCTGAGAAGGCGCTGGTCGGCCGGCATGCCATCTTCGATCCGGCGATGCTGGATACGCCGAGTCTCGACGATGCCTTCCGTGCCCAGCAGGACGAGCGGACGTGGCGCGTATCGGTGAAGCGCCGCAACCAGCTCTCGACGGTGACTTATCCGTTCAATCCCCTGGACGCGGTCGGCTGGCACGGCGATCTCAGCGTCGTGCGGATCAACTGGCGGGATCTGCGGCCGCTCATGAGCCATCGCTTCCACCTGCCGCCGTCGGCACATACGACCTTCGTGACCGGCAGGTTCGTGGTCTGCACCTTCGTGCCGCGGCCGCTCGAGAGCGACCCGGAAGCGCTGCGTCTGCCGTTCTTCCACAGCAATGACGACTTCGAGGAAGTCATCTTCTACCACAAAGGCAGCTTCTTCAGCCGCGACAACATCCATCCCGGGATGATGACGGTGCATCCGTCGGGCTTCACGCACGGCCCGCATCCCAAGGCCTTCAATGCCGCGACCAAGGGTGGCAAGGCGGAGACCGACGAGGTGGCGGTCATGGTCGACACGCGCGACGCGATCGACATGGCCGACATGCCGGCCGGCGTCGAGTTCGAAGGCTACGTGAAATCCTGGCGGCCGGCGGAGATGAAGCAGGCGGCGGAATAGCGACGTTCTGAACGGGGAAGGGAACGATGAAGCTGGGTTCGTTGAAGGACGGCGGCCGGGACGGCACGCTGATCGTGGTCGATCGCGCCGTGCGCCGGGCGGTGCGGGCGACGGGTGTCGCGCCGACGCTGCAGAAGGCGCTCGACGACTGGACTGCCGTGGAGCCGAAGCTGCGCGCCCTCGCCGAGACGCTCGAGGCAGGCAAGGCCACAGGGGCGTTCGAGCTCGACACGAAGGCGCTCGCCGCGCCGCTGCCGCGCGCCTATCAGTGGGCCGACGGCTCGGCCTACGTCGTTCACGTCGAGCTCGTGCGCAAGGCGCGCGGTGTCGAGATGCCGCCGTCGTTCTGGACAGATCCGCTGATGTATCAGGGCGGCTCGGATTCGTTCATCGGACCGAACGACGACATCGAGGCGGTCGACGAGGCCCACGGCATCGATTTCGAGGGCGAGATCGGCGTCATCGTCGACGACGTGCCGATGGGGGTCTCGCCAGAGGCGGCGCGTCGGCATATCAAGCTCGTCACCGTCCTGAACGACGTGTCGCTGCGCAACGTGATCGTCACGGAGCTGGCGAAGGGCTTCGGCTTCTTCCATGGCAAGCCCGCCACGGCCTTTGCGCCCGTCGCCGTCACGCCCGACGAGCTGGGCGATGCCTGGGATGGCGGCAAGCTCAGCCTGCCGCTGATATCGACCCTCAACGGCAAGGAGTTCGGGCATCCTGATGCCGCCACCGACCTGACGTTCGACTTCGGCCAGCTCATCGCGCATGCCGCGAAGACCCGCCATCTCGAGGCCGGCACCGTCGTCGGCTCGGGCACCGTCGCCAATCGCGACGCCGCGGTCGGCTGTTCGTGCATCGCCGAGCGCCGGGTGCGCGAGACCATCGACGGCGGCAAGCCGCTGACGCCTTTCATGACGTTCGGCGATCGCATCCGCATCGAGATGTTCGATCGCGCCGGAAAGTCGATCTTCGGCGCCATCGACCAGAAGGTGGTTCGATACACGCCTCCCGGCTAGGCCATGGTAGTGTGGCTGCGGAGGCTCTGATGAAGCTCATCGGCTATTTTCGGTCGTCTGCAGCATTTCGCGTGCGCATCGCCCTGAATCTCAAGGGGATCGCCGTCGAGCATGTCGCGCGCCACCTGCGCAAAGGCGAGCAGTCCGCGCCGGACTATGCCGCGATCAACCCGCAGAAGCTGGTTCCGGCACTGGTGCTCGATTCCGGGCAGGTGCTGACCCAGTCCCTCGCGATCCTGGAGTATCTCGAGGAGACGCATCCGCAGCCGCCGCTGCTGCCGTCGGATCCGGTCGATCGCGCGCATGCCCGCGCGCTGGCGCTGATCTGCACCGCCGACGTCCATCCCATCCAGAACCTGCGGGTGATGGCCTACCTGCGCAAGCAGCTCGGGCAGACCGAAGAGGTTGCCTTCGCCTGGTCCCGCCATTGGATCGACACGGGCTTCGAGGCCTACGAGGCGACGATCGCGAGCGATCCCAGGACCGGCGCCTTCAGCGTTGGCGACCAGCCTACGATGGCCGATCTCTGCCTGGTGCCGCAGGTGTTCAACGCCGTGCGCTTCAAGGTCGACATGACCAAGTATCCGACGATTCAGCGCATTCACGAGCGGTGCATGACGCTTCCGGCTTTCTCGGCGGCCCAGCCGTCCAACCAGCCGGACGCCGAACCATGAAGAAGATCCTGGTGGCGGCGATCGTCGTCGTGGCGATCGTCGGCGCAGCCGTGGCCGCGCTGCCCTTCCTCGAGAGGCAGGCGGCCGGGCAGCTCAAACTGGCCATCGAGCGCGACGGCTCGACCAAGGTCGCGGCTGTGGAGGTCGGCCTTCTCGATCGCGGCGTCACCCTGCACGATCTGCGTACGCGAGGGGCTACCGAGGTGAGCGTCGGCCGCTGGGAGGTCTCGGGCCTGGCGTGGCCGTTGACCGAACTGCTGCAGGGTCGCACGCCGCTGTCGGGCTTTCGCCTGGGCGATCCGCTACGCGCGTCGCGGGTCGAGGCGAGCGATGTGAGCGTCGTCGATCGCGCCGCCAACCGGACCTGGACCATCGAGTGGCTGGCGATCGACGCCCTCGACCTTGCCCGCTTCGAGCCGCCGCCCGGCGACACCCCCTACTTTTTCCAGGTGGCGATCGCGCGCGCCCTTTCCAGTCTCGACATGGGGCGCCTCGAGGAACGCAATGTCACGGTCAGTGCGCCCGAGGCCGGCGGCGGCACGATGGGAATGGCGTCGGTCCTGGTCGAGGGATACCGCCGGGGCAACATCGATTCGCTGAAGATCACCGGACTTGGCGAAGGAGCGGCCGGCGGCGCCACGACGGCTTTCCGCGTCGCCGATGTCAACGCCGTCCGGTTCGATCTGGGGCGCGTCCTTTCGGCAATGTCGTCGGACGACTGGTACCCGGGCGCGCCGGGCGGCCGGCTGAATATCGAGCGCCTCACGGCATCGGGCTTCACGGGGGAGGCCCTGAAGCGCTACGGCATCTCGATGGGCGAGGTGAGCTACGTGATGACCCACGAGGGCGATCACGTGGCGCGCTCTCGGCTCAAGCTCGACGGCTTCGTCCTGGCGCCGCCGCTTCTCAGCCGCGATGGCGTACAGCTTCGTCTGGCGCTGACATCGATGGGACTGAAGGATGTCAAAGCGGACCTCGACTGTTCCGGATCGGAGGATCGCGCGAAGGGAGAGTTGACGCTCGAGCGCTGCGCCGTCATGGCGCCGGGCTTGGCGGATATCGACCTGACGGCTCGGTTCGTGCAGCTCGACGAGGGCTTCTGGCAGATGGTGGATGGAGGTGATTCGAGGGCGCTGCTCGATTCGACGGCGGCGCTGGCGTCGGCTCGCCTCGTGCTCGCCGACAAGAGCCTCCTGGAGCGCAGCCTTCGCGGCGTGGCCACCGTGATGCGCCAGCCGGCGGCGCAGGTACGCACGGAATTGGCGCGTGACGTCAGGCGCTACCAGCCACCCGGCGTGCTGATCTCGCAGTCCATGACAAAGCTGCTCGACACGATTGCGCAGTTCGTCGAACGAGGCGGCACCCTCACCATCGAGGCGCGCCCTGACCCGCCGCTCGGTTTCGACCGGTTCGAATACCTGGCTGCCCCCGGTGCCGATCTGGTCACCACGCTCGGCCTGACGGCGACCCTTTCACGTTAGCAGACCGGGACGCCGGCAGACGGGGGCACGTCAGCCACCGGCATTCTCAGCGATCCAGGCGGCGTATTCCGGTTCGGCATGTGCGAAGGCAAAGGCGTGTATCGCCGGCAGCTTGTAGGGATGCAGTTCCCGGATCGTGCTCTCGACCAGTTCGTATCGTTCGTCCGTGGTCTTGAAGAGGATGCGGCATTCGGCTTCCTGCTGCACCTCGTTCTGCCAGCGATAGATGCTCTCGATGTCCGAGATCTGGGCACAGGCCGCGAGCTTGCGTTCGACCAGTGCCCGCGCCAGACGGTGAGCGTCGTCGCGGGTGGCGACAGTCGTAAAGACGGCGATCGGCTTCATGACACTGTTCCTTCCGTACGTTCGGCGGGCACCACCACCACCTGCCTGAGTTCCGCGCCGGCGATGACCGCCAGGGTGGTGGCGACGCCGATCCGACCGCCGCCCAGCAACCGGACGAGATCGTCGGCGCCCGTCACCGGCTCGCCGTCCAGCGCCAGGACGATATGGCCGGGCTGCAGACCGGCTTTTGCCGCCGGGCCGTCGGGCTCGACGCTCGTGACGGCGACACTGCGCGGCTGGCGCAGTCCCAGCGCGACGGCCAGCCGACGGGGCAGGGGCACCGTCTGCCCGGCGAGGCCAACGAAGGCACGCCGCACGCGTCCGTGGCGCACGATCTCGCTGACGACGTGACTGGCCGTGTTGCTGGCGACGGCGAAGCAGATTCCCTGGGCACCCGCGATCACCGCCGTGTTGATGCCGATCACCTCGCCCTGCGAGGAAACGAGCGGCCCGCCGGAATTGCCCGGGTTGAGGGCCGCATCGGTCTGGACGACGTCGTCGATCAGCCGGCCGGTCTGGGAGCGCAATGACCGGCCGAGCGCGGACACGACCCCTGCGGTCACCGTCGATTCGAAGCCCAGCGGATTGCCGATCGCAACGACCAGCTGGCCGCGGCGCAGCCCCTTGGAATTGCCCAGGCGGGCCGCGGGCAGAGAAACGTCGTCGACGACACGCAGCAGGGCAAGATCGGTATGCGGGTCGTTGCCCAGGACGCGCGCCTCGACGGTCCGTGTGTCGGCCAACACCAGCCGGACGGCGCTCGCGGCCTGGACGACATGGCTGTTGGTCAGCACGAGCCCGTCGGGCGAGATGATGACGCCCGAGCCGGTGCCGCCGCGCTGGCGCTTCTCGCGGTCCGGCCGGGTCTCGACGCGCACCACGGCCGGTCCGACGCGATCCACGACATCGACCACCGCCTGGGAGTAGGCGTCGAAAAGCGCACGATCGTCTGCGTTGGTTTCGCCGGAGGAACCGAGGTCCGACGGAGAGAGTGACTCGTCGGACACGAAAGCGGGATGGAAGTCGAACATGCCGCCAATATGGGGATCGACCCCTAAAACAACGAGAAGTACTCCCGCTGTTCCCAGTCGCTGACCTCGGCCTCGAAGCGGTCGATCTCCGCCTGTTTGAGCCGGAGATAGTAGTCGACGAAGAAATCGCCGACGCCGTCGCGCAGCGCCTTGTCCTCCCGCAATGACGCCAGGGCCTCGGACAGGGAGCGCGGCAGTGCGGGCGCCGCGGTGTCGTAGGGCGTGTCGGCAGAGGGACCCGGATCGAGCTTCCGGTCGATGCCGTCCAGGCCGCTGACGATCTGGCTGGCCATGTACAGGTAGGGATTGGCGGCGGGTTCGCCGACCCGGTTCTCGAGATGCGTGGACGCGTCGCCCGGTCCGCCCAGCACACGCACCATGACGCCGCGATTGTCACGGCCCCAGGTCGCATGGTCGGGTGCAAGGGAGAAGGGGCGATAGCGCTTGTAGCCGTTCAGCGTCGGCGTGCTGAAGGCAGCGGCGGCGCGCGCGTGATGCAGCAGCCCGGCCATGTAGTGCATGCCGAGTTCCGACAAGGGTTCGTCGGTGTCGGAGAAGGCATTGATATGCTTCCGCCGGTCGCGCAGCGACTGATGCAGATGCCAGCCGCTCGACATCACGTTGGGAATGCGTGGACGGCACATGAAGGTGAGATGGAAGCCGTGCCGTTGTGCGATCTGCTTGGCGGCACTGCGGAGCAGCACCATCGTGTCGGCGGGTTCAAGGCCGGTGCCGGTGCGGAAGGTGAACTCGATCTGGCTCGGTCCGAATTCGACCTCGATGGAGCGTAGCGGCAGGCCGAGATCGACCAGGTTGGTGCGCAGTATCTCCAGCACCGGATCCATCTCGTCGTAGCGCTGCTCGGTCAGGTACTGGTAGCCCTGGTTGAGCAGGGACACTTCCGGCGGCTCGCCCGGCTGGCCGGGCTGCGCGGCGGCGCGCGGATCGAGCTTCGCCTTCTCGAGTTTGAAAAGATGGAACTCGACCTCCAGCCCCACGCAGAAATCGTAGCCGCGATCCGCCAGCGTCGCGAGGGCACGGCGATAGACATGGCGCGTGTCGAGCGGCATGGGCCGGCCGTCGGCGAAGAAGATGTCGCACAGCATCCAGCCGGAGTGCGGCGCCCAGGGAAGGGCGCGGAAGGTCGCGGGATCCGGCAGCATCAGCACGTCCGCCGCACCTTCCAGCTCCTTCATGCCGAAGCCGGCCCCGGGCTGCCATACCGGGAAGACCGTGCGGTGCGAGGTGTCCTTGAGCAGCATGGTGGCCGAGAAGCCGACACCATTCTTCAGCGCGGCGTCGATTTCGCCTGCGGCATAGGTCTTGCCCCGCAGCACACCGTGCTGATCGGCGAAGGCCAACCGGACCACCGACATCTCGCCCGCCTGGATGCGCCGCTCCGCCTCGCGGGTCGCCGCCTTGCGGTCGTCCGTCCACAGACCCGCGCGTTCGACGAGGGTCATTGGCGGTCAGGCCACCAGGGGCGGCAGGGTATTCGACGCCCAGCTCGAGCTGCTGCGTCTTCGGGAATCGACGGATTTCCAGTAATCCTGCCAGCCGTCGGCCGTGGCCAGACCGTCGACGGTGACGGGTCCGCGGATGCTCGCCGCGCGTGCGGGATCGAGCCACATCAGGGGCTTCTCGCCGTTGGCGACCTGACCGATCGCCGACAGCAGAAGGCGGCGATAGGCCACGATCGCCTTGTCGCTGTAGCCCAGATGCTCTCGCGTGCGGTCCTGGATGCGGCCCTGGCTCTCGACGGCCCACTGGTCGTGGACGTTGATGTCGAAGCCCATGCCCGTGTAGGTCTGCGACGTCTGCTCGGCCGTGTTGTACCCGTAGTTGTTCTGTCGGCCGATACGCGGCCGGTAGTCGGGCAGCTCGTAGAGCTGCAGCCGCTGCTCGCGCATCTGCTGGTGGTTCACCGGCGCGCCGAAGCTGGTGAAGATGGCGTACCAGTAGCAGGAGGTGTCGTCGATCGGCACGTGCCACTGCGTGATCGTCATCTCGCCGCTCATCGGGATGACGAAGGCATAGGGGAAGACCAGGTTCGTTACGCGCACGTGCGTGTACTGCTCGTTGACCTGGCGCAGGGCGAACAGGCGCAGCCCGTAGTCCGTTGCCTCGACGTCGATCTTCGGTCTCGGGAATTCGCGCAGCAGCCGCGTCATCGGAATGTTGGAATCGAGCGAGGCCGCGCGGAACTGCTTGCCGTAGGCGGTGTCGGTGTCCTCGTCCTCGAAGAAGCGGTGCAGGTAGGAGGCATGGGCGGGGTCGATGCCGACTTCCAGCGCCTGCAGCCAGTTGCACTCGATCAGTCCCTTGAAGGCGAAGGCGTGCGTGCCCGGCGCCAGGAAGCAATCGAAGTCGGGGAAAGCCGGCGGCTCCCCCTCGCCGAGGTAGGCGAAGACGATGCCGTTCTTGACGACGACCGGATAGCTCCTCTGGCGGACGCGCTGGCAGAGCACGCTGCCCTCCGGCTCGGCGGGCGTCTCCAGGCACTTGCCCTCGACGTCGAACAGCCAGCCGTGGAACAGGCAGCGCAGCCCGCCATCCTCCAGCCGGCCGTAGGCAAGGTCGGCACCGCGGTGCGGGCAGTCCCGGTCGAGCAACCCGTGGCGGCCGCGTTCGTCGCGGAACAGCACGAAATCCTGGCCGAGCACGCGTACGGCCCTGGCCGGCCGCTCGTCCGGGAGTTCGTCGGCCAGGGCCACGGGATGCCAGTAGTGACGCATCAGGGCGCCACACCGGGTGCCCGGCCCGATGCGGGTGATCAGCTCGTTCTGCTCGGGGCTCATCATGGGTGCAGATTGGCGGATGCGGCGGTATCTGTCATCCGCCCGCGAGGAAGTTCATTCCGGGTGATCTTCCGGAGGACTTCCCCGCCGCGTCACTTCCTGCTGCATTCCTCTTTCCGTATATGGACGTCATGAGTTCCCTTAACGGCATGCCGGGGCCGACCTCCCGCCACTACTATTCCCAGCGTCTGCGCCTTCACTATGTCGACTGGGGCAACCCCGAAGCCCCGCCGCTGCTCCTGGTCCATGGCGGCCGGGACCATTGCCGGAACTGGGACTGGGTGGCCCAGGCCCTGCGCCACGACTGGCACGTCATCTGCCCGGATCTGCGCGGCCATGGCGACAGCCAGTGGTCGCCCGACGGCAACTACGCCATGTCTTCCTATGTGTACGACCTCGCGCAGCTGATCCATCAGCAGGGGCTGGCCCCGGTCACCATCGTCGCCCACTCCCTGGGCGGCAATATCTGTCTGCGCTACACCGGCATCTATCCCGACGCAGTGCGCAAGCTGGTGGCCATAGAGGGGTTGGGGCCGTCACCGAAGGTGATCGCCGAACGCGGCAGCAAGTCGATGGCCGAGCGCATGCGCGAATGGGTCGACGAGCAGCGCAAGCTGTCGGGCCGCCTGCCACGCCGGTACCCGACCATCGAGGACGCCTTCAAGCGCATGCAGGAAGAGAACAAGCATCTCTCCGCCGAGCAGGCGCGCCACCTGACCGAGCAGGGCGTGAACCAGAACGAGGATGGCACCTACAGCTGGAAATTCGACAACTATGTCCGCGCCTGGCCGCCGTACGACATGAGCTATGCCGACATCGAGCAGCTCTGGGAGGCCATCACCTGCCCGACCCTGCTGGTCTACGGCAAGGAGAGCTGGGCCTCCAATCCCGAGAGGGATGGCCGGATCAAGCACTTCAGGAATGCCCGGGTGGTCGAGTTCGACCGCGCCGGCCATTGGGTGCACCATGACCGGCTCAAGGACTTTATCGAGACGACACGGGAGTTCATCGAATGAAGGCAGCGATCTTCCGATCTGGCGAAATCGTCGTCGGCGAGGTTCCGGAGCCGCGGCCCGATGTCGGGCAGGTGCTGGTCAGGACGCTGGCTTGCGGCATCTGCGGCTCCGACCTGCATGCCGCCCAGCACGCCCACAACATGGTGGCGATGTCCAAGCGGGTGACCGGCCGGACGAGCATGGACCTGTCGCGTGACGTCGTCTTCGGCCACGAATTCTGCTGCGAGGTGCTGGACTATGGGCCAGACACCGACCGCCGGCTGAAGCCGGGCGCGCGGGCGGTATCGATGCCGATCATGCCAAGCGGCGAAAGCCGGTTCACGGTCGGATATTCCAATGACTATCCCGGCGGCTACGCCGAGCGCATGGTGCTGGCGGCGCCGCTGCTGCTCGAAGTGCCCAACGGGCTGCCTTCCGAGCATGCCGCCCTGACCGAGCCTCTGGCCGTCGGCATCCATGCCGT
>QFCS01005721.1_pt1 | contig 10431 bp, 8 predicted proteins | sample 3576561 | NCBI WGS metagenome assembly QFCS01 | reverse complement strand
TCAGCCTCGCCACCTCGCGTCCGAAGCGCGACAGCAACGGCAAGATCCTCCGCGACGACAACAACCGCCGGCTCGAGGATACCGAATGGCACCGGATCACCTGCTTCAACGGGGTCGGCAAGACGGTCGAGCAGTATGTCGGCAAAGGCATGAAGGTCATGGTCCGTGGCCGCATTCACTACACCCGCTGGACCGACAACGAGAATATCGAGCGCTACGGCGTCGAGATCATCGCCGATGAGGTGACCTTCCTCACCCGCGCCAAGGCGAACGACAATGCGGGCGGCGGCCACGAGCCCGAGGATGATGAAATCCCATTCTGAAATCGGTCCCATCAGGCCCGGCGGCGTCGCCGCCGGGCCTCCTTTCCTGTTCAGGCACGAAATGACGCAAGCGGTTCAACGGGATTGGCATCGCCCCTGGGCATAGCGATCCCAGCGCAGCACGGTGCCGGTGCGGATCATGGCGCAGCTCAGGTCGCCGATAGAGGGCGCGGCGCACCAGGCGCCGGTCCTGTTGCCGCGCGCATTGCCGGTTGAAAGGCAGCGCATGGTGGGACCATCGACCAGAATGTGGCCCGTGCTGGTCCGCCCCTGAGCGCCGCCGAGCAGATTAACAAGAGCGTCACGGGCGGCGAGAGCGCTCGCCTTGGGGCAGGGCTGACCTGGCCGGCAACTCCCGTCCATCTCTCGCGCCGCAATTCCGGCGAGACGGACATGCATGCCTTCGCGGCACCAGATCGGCCCGTCTCCATCCCAGACGCGCGTCGGTGTGCAGGTGAAGACCTGGCCATCTGGAATGACGGTGGCGGCAAGCAGGAGTGCGAATAGCATCCTAGCGACGCTAGGCCAGAGGCGCGTGCTTGTCATGGGTGTGCCATCTGACAAATCGGCGGGGCGGGGGTGACTGCCGGGGCAAAAATCGGCGGGATCACGGGGCCTGGCCGGCGGGTCTACCCGCTCTCAATCGGGCGCAATCCTTGGTCCGACCGGCGGCCTAATGCGATCAACCCGCAAGGGGTCCGGTCGCTGCGCTACGGCTTTTTGGGCTGCGCCAAAAAAGTGATCGCGGCCGCCGGCCGGACACGTCGGGCGCCAGTCGAGCGGGACGGACCCGCCGGCGCGCAAAGGAGCCCCAACATGTTCACCGACATCGCAACCGCTCGTCGTCACGCCTTCAGTCTCTCGCGCAGCCTCATGGTGGTCACCTTCGTCATCGCCATTGGGCAGCAATATGGGGTTATCACCGCGGAGGATGCGGACGGCAGCGTTGCCCTGGTGGCCGAATATGATCCTTTCGCCTAAGCCGCGCGCCGGGAGCCGATCGGCTCCCGGTTCTGCGGGGGCAGGCACGGCACCATGCGATTCAACGAAAATAAAGGCGCGGCCGCTAGACGTTGGGCATGGATGACAGTGCTGCGGGCGAGATTGCGAACGATGATCCGGTATGGAACCAGGCCATTCACGATGTGAATGCCTGGCGCGGCGCGTGCCTTCAGCATTTCTCGGCAGCGGAAGCCGCCGTCACCGAAACTCTGCTCCTTCTCAAATCCATGCCCACCAGAGGCGATACGGTGCGTCTGCGGCATCTGATCGGTCAGCGGTTCGATGATCTCAGCAAGCTCGTCGACGATGACGGGGTGTTCGCCAAGGAGGGCAAGGCTGCCGCCAAAGCGCTGTCGGATCTGCGCACGATCGAAGGCTTTCGTACCTGTCTGGCGCATGGCCAGGCCAAGATAGCGCTCGAGCGCACCGGCAAATGGATTGTGATCCTGCGGCATGTTGCCATTCGCGCGCAACAAGCCGAACGCTCAATGGTCCTGCTGGAGCAGGCTGAAGCCGAAGACCGGCTCGCCGACCTCAAACGCAAGAGCCAGAAGCTATGCTCTGTGCTCGGCAATTTTCGGCGCAGTCTTAAGGGTTAGAGTGGCGGCTCCGGCATGGCCGGACCGGGCTCTAGGCTTTGCCCTGAGCCTTGGATCGCCCAAGTCTCAGTCCCTTCGGGTGACGATCCCTGCCGCGGTGTATCCTGCCTATCGAGGAAGAGATTTCCAACGCTCTGCTTGCCGATCGACGGCCAGGTGCTTTTCGGGGGGCCATTCAATCGCCGCCAGAAAGGCATTGAGCTGATCTACAGGGTCAATCGCGCTCAGCACCCGGGCATCATTCCAACGCTTCGCGTCTGCTGGTGCCGCTGCCAGGACATTGGCTTCAAGCGAAAGCAGCTCGGCCCAGGAAAGACCAGGAAGCGCGATCGCCACCGCACGGCAATGTTCCCTGACGAAGAGCCGGCGTAATTCCTTGGCGATTTTGCCATCCCTCGGGCAGGAGGTCGGTGCTTTGCGTGCGTGAAACATGCGGCCCGCATTGTAGACGGTCGAAAATTTGTGGCTGTTGTCATCGCCGCCCACATGACGCTTGACGATCCGGTCGTTCAGGCATTTGGCGGTAATGCCGATGTAGCGCGCGTGGCCTTCATGATCGTAGAGCGCGTATATACCTTGGCCTTGCGGGATCGTCTTGAGGCGCGCGGGCGTGGATTCCAGCAATCTGCTCAGGATCGATGTCGGATCGTACATAACCTACCGCTAAAATCAGATCAGCACGTGCACTTCAAGTGCCCCAGATGCCGTCGTGATCCGGAACGGTCAGTCCGGACGGGTGATCAACTTGGCCTCCGCGATCGCCATCCGTAGGTGACGACACGCCTTCAGCCTGTTTGGATCTGCTGGCTGAGCTGGCTGTAGTGACCCAGCAGACGCTCGGTTTCTTCTGGATCAATGCCAAGCGCACCGTCCAGCTTGCGGACGAAATCCTGTTCGGCGCTGCCGTCAAGCGAGGGCCAGTTCTGGGTGGTTTTCCAGATGGCGACCGTGCTGCGGGTCACGAATGCCGCAAGCTGCGTTTGCTTGCTGCCATCGGCCGCCATTACCGAGCGGGCAAGTGCCCACCGGCTGAGCACGATCAGAGCGAAACAGTCATAGGGCAGCTCGGTTTGATGCTGCCCGATAGAGATACGGGATAGCAGCGCTGCTTCCGATCGGCTTCCCAGCCACAGCCGTTGAAGGATACGCCCGGCGCGAACGACGAAGGCGCGTTCACGATCGTGCTGTTTGGGAACGAGGTCGAGCGCGAAGAGCTCGTCGCGCTGATCGCCATCCTTGATCTGGAGGGGACGGCGGCAGGCCTCGACCATCAACCGAAGGATGAAACAGACTTCGGCCGTGAGTTTGCGTGGCGGAGGCGTCTCTTCGCTGGCCAGGCGGGCAATATAGGCCTCGAAGCTATCCAGGGCCTTCAAAATGTCGAGGCTTTGCCTCTCGGCTTCATCGCGGCGGTAAACCCGTGGCTGTCGCGCAGGCGGATTGCCGTCTTCGCTACCTGATGGATCCTCTAAGCGGTTGCTATGATCCGGGCCGGGATCATCCTCGCTTTGCGGCATCTCGTCGGTGTAGAGCGTATCGTCGTCGGCATCATCACCCTCTTCTTGCTGGGGCTGGTTGATCCCACGCAAGATGATCCTGAGGAGATTGACTGCGTCCGGATCATCAAAATTGAGCCGCCCGCTGTCGCCCGTCGCCGGGACACTTGCTGCCATGGCCGTTCGGAAGGCTTCCGGGCTATCATAATCATAGACCTCGTGCTCGGCATCGCTGCCGCTGCTCTTCGTTCTTGCCCGTCCCGCCGACGTGGCAGGTGTCACCGCTTTTCGTCGGCCCTGCGGCGTCTCGGAAAATATGATGGCGGCCAGATTTGCCAGTTCAAGAAAGTCGCCATCCTCCAGTTCGACCTTCGCAAAGGCTGAGCGCAGGCGCTTGTCGCCCATGCCAGGCGCGGCATGGGTCAAGCTGACCTCATCGTTGACGATGACGGCGCTGGTCAGCGTTCCATCGGCCAATCGCACCCGCGCGATCAGAGGAGGGCGGGGCTTGCTGGGTAGCTCGACTGACCGGCCCCGGCTGCGGGTCGGATGGAATGGAAACTCCCCTTCGGCGATGACAAGGACGGCACCCTCCGGCTCCGTAATGCGGTTCGAGGGTGTCCATCGGATGGTGTTGCCGGCGGCTTCCAACGTGCCAGGAGGGATGCCCGCGTCGGACTTGGTATCGGTCAGTTGCTTGGCTTGCGGATATAGATCCTTACGATCAATCGGCACCGAAATATCCAGACCCAGAGCGCCTAGGCCGGTGCCCGCCTTGAGCCGGCGATAGATCGAACACTCCGCGTTGCGGGCCGCTTTGTCGGCGAGGCCAAGGGCATCATCCGAGCAATTCGCGCTACCATAAACGAGATGATCCCAGTGCTCGGTCTGGATGAGCAAAGCCTTGGCATGGATGAAGCGCGCGCGGTCATTACCATCAAAGATGCTTGCGAACCGGGCATCGGGTATGAGCGGCAAGCCATCGAGTGGGAATTCGGGCCGGTGGGCGCTGAGCGCGATAATGATTTCCTGGGGGCGCATGGCATCGATCAGGCCGAGCAACCCGTCGAGATTTGCGTCCCAGTAAGGGGACATGACGATGAGCCGGGTTACGGGCACGGTGCCGACAAGCCCAGCCAGGCGCGTGAGGATGCCAGCCTCGCCTTTTCCGGCTTCGCACAGCAAATCGACAAGCGAGCCATCACTTAGCGCGAGCGGCGCGTCATTGCCGTCTATCTCAAACAGCCAGGCCGCATCGCGTTCGATCAGATCAAGCTTGCGCTTCATCGCTTCAAGCCCAGCGTCCCTCAACCAGGGCGCGACATAGTCGAAGGCCTTGCGGATCAGCTGGCGACTGGCGTTCGCATCCTCATCGTCGCGTTTGCGCCACCATTCGATTTGACCGACGATCTCCCGGTTGCGTCCCCAACCCGCTGCCGTCGCATTGGCTGAACCGATGATCACGCAACCGGCATCGCTGCCCAAGCGGATGCTGACTTTCGGATGGAAGGCGCCGGGCACGGAAATCGGCAGCAGGGCATAGGCTGAGCCCGCTCGCGCAAAGGATTCCGGTGTCTGCGCGATGGCGCGCTGCAGCATGTTGGCATCGGCCATGAGAATGTTGTTGTCGCAGCCATAGCTGCGCAGCCGATGATGGAGCGATCCATCATAGAATGCCGCGTCTACAGAGTAGGTCGTTGTGATCGATGTATGGAATCCGGTCCGCGCCAGATCCTTAAAGAGGCTGATTCTGTTCAAGGAACGCCTCCCCGTCCGCTGTCACACCGCTGGCATGCAGATATCCCGCATCGCGCAGCACCCGGGTCAGATTGAAGAGCCGGGGCGTGGTGTAGCCATACTCCCCCAACCGCCCTTCGCTCAGCAGTCCGTCTTCAACCAGGAAATGATAGGTGAAGGTGCCCGCCGCCGAAAGCTTGCGGCCGGCGATGATCTGATGATCGATGATAATATGCCTGAACAGAACAGTGGCGATCGCTTGCTGAACGGGCTCCTGTCGTGCCGTATCGAGCGTGCGCAAAATGCCGTCCAGCGACCGACCGTCACGCCCGGCTGCGGCGGCGATGATAGGTCGGACATTTCCGTCGTTCTCGGCCCATTTCGCCCAGAGGATGCCGAGCAGCTTGAATGCATCGAGTAGTGTCTCCGGTGTTGGCTGCAAGCCCGACCTCAGATTTTCAAGGACGACTTCGGCGTGAAGCGCCTCGTCATTGTCGGCGAGCCCGACCAGAGCCTCCGCCCAATCCGACCAGGTTGATGTGTTCTGCGGGATCGCCTCATCGACCAGTTTGGCGACGAGTTGTCGTGGTTCGATGCCGTTGGTGTAGCTCTCGCATTGCAGGCCTACCAGGCCATTGAGGGCGCACTCCAGGGCAATATGTCCATATTCATTGGCTTGATAGGCGCGCCATCGGTCGACGGTCTTGCCCGGGGGCTGATACGGTTGCCCGTTTGGAAGCGCGCGCGTATAAAGCGCCTGGCGCAACCCGTCGATGTCGCCAGGCTCGATGCCGTTGCGATAGAGGTCGAGCACGAGCCAGATAGACGCCCGGCGCGCTAAACTCGCCTTGGATTGATCTCCTTGCCCGAGCAGAAAGTCGCGCAACGCGGCCTGTTCGGGCGAACCGTGCGGAATGTGTGCAGGGTGGATGGCCGTACCAATGTTTTCGAGCTGCTGTGATGTCGCAGTTCCAGAAAGCAGGACGGTCTCGATCTCATCTGCGATCGGACCGATCGAACCTGCAAAAGCGGCAGAAACCAGCTGGCCTTGACCCTGGGTAACCGGCACGGAGGATGCGGTGAGCCAGCCCATTTCGGTCAAAGTGGGCGCATAAGCCGCCCCATAGTTCCCCCGCGCCGCTTGCAGATAGGTTTTCTCGGATGTTCGGTCGTCGGTGAACGGCCTGAAGTCGATGCCATTGCTGCGCGCCACGTCGCGCTGCTGGTTGGCCCAATTTGCTCCGCCCAATCCATCGCTGCCGTCCATATCATTGACGATCGTCGCGAGCGCGTAAAGCGCCTCGCCCCGTCTCATGAAGCGGGCAAAGCGGGCTGGATCATCCGAGTGGTGCTTCTTTTCGTAGAGTTCAATCAACCATGGGAAATAGGCATAATATCTGAGGCGATTGGTGATGTTCGTGATGTTCGGAACCAGAGATTGGTAAATCCTGATGCTCGTCGCCTGGAGGCCAAGAGGGTCGAGGCCCATCGTCCAGCTGCCGGTCTTCGTCCAATAGGGATCGCCGTCCTGTTCAGATAATTCGAGTGCTACGCTCACTTCGTTCCCATTTTCCATTATATTGACGCTGGAGAATGCCACTTTGATACTTCCACAATCATATTGGCGTGGTTCTAGGCGGTGGCTCGGCAAAGAATGTGCGCGAGCATCATGTCATCTCCGGCCCGACATAGCTGGGCTCCATCCGCACCAGCGGCGTGATGGAGGGCACTTGTGATGGCAGCTTGATCTCAGGAAGATCCGGTAGATCGCGGGTCAGGCCATAGGCGAGCAGCAGCCGTGATCGATCACATGACATGTCGGTCATGGCCTTCGGCGGGAGCGGGTGGATCGTCGGGGCTGCGCCCAGCACCCTTTCCGTCGGCATTTCAGCGATGAACCGGTCATGGACTTCTGTTTTGCAGCCGCCACCGGTCACGAGCAGTTGGACCGGTTTTCTGCGGTAGGCGGCGTGAAAGCCGTCCTGAGCGCGTTCAGGCGAGCGCGCCCGGCCATAGACCTCCTCGAATTCATGGTCGCACGCGCGCTTGAAATCTCCGGCGCTCAGCTGGCGACTAAGCGCGCTGTCCAGCGCGGCTGCGCCGAGAAGTTCGACGGCGGCCGAGAACACCGCGACACGCTCGCGGCCCACGAGATTGAAAGCGACGATATCGAGAGTCGATGCTCCAACATCGACAAGCATGTGGGAGCCTGGTTGGGAGGTCGGCGCGAACGCATAGCCCGCGACTGCTGCGGTCAATTCCGGCACAAGGTAAAAGCCTGCCGGCAATCGGTCCGGCGATCGAGAATGTGTCTGCCGCACCAGATCTGTGGTCAATCGCGAAGCAAAAGGGGCGAGCTCGACAGCTGCGGCAACGATCCGTTTGAAGATCGAGAAAGATCTCGCATCATCATGCGCGGCAACCGGGATACCGACATTCACGGCCATGAACTGATCCGCACCTGCCGGACCGAGCGGCTTGGCCTGCCTGTACCATCCGAAGAAATGCGCGAAATGAAGGGCGAGAAAGGCGGCAGCCGCTTGTGCGGCGCATAGGCTTCCTTGACCTTCTGAAGAATGCTGTCGCCATGCGCCACCAGCCCAGGGGCTTCCCGCTCAAGCTCCTCTGCCTGCATTTTCCTCTGCTCTGCAGCCTGGATCGAGCGATCGAATTCACGTGCCCGTGCCTCTGGAGAAAGCTCGGGATTGGTCAGGATGAATTCGATGTCGCGGATGATCTCACCCAGGATGGGTTCGAAGTCGCCCAGCGTCTCCTGAATGATCCCCAGCCTCAGATAGAGCCGGTCATAGACCTGCTCTTCGATCGTTTCAGCGGCGATCAGATTGATGATGTCGATTGATGGCGATCGCTGTCCGATACGGTCGATACGACCGATCCGCTGCTCCACTTTCATGGGGTTCCAGGGTAGGTCCCAATTGATCAGAATGCGGCAGAATTGAAGATCGAGGCCTTCACCGCCGACCTCGGACGTCAGCAGGATCGTGCCTGCGGGAGCGTCGGCAAAACGCGAGACGATTTCCTGGCGGTCAGCTTTGACGCCGCCATGCAGTTCCATGATCGCAAAGCCGACGGCCTGGAGCTTCGCAGCGAGATAGCTGATCGTGCGGCGAAAGCTCGAGAAGACGATGAACTTTTGATCGGGATCCCGCTCGCGCAACTGGCGCAGCCAATCGAGCAGCTTTGCAAGCTTGGTATCGGCGGCTTCCAGTTCCGCTAGAACGGCGGGATCATCGCAGATTTCGCCAAGCGCGCTAATCAGCGGGCCTGGCAACGCTCCAGGGGGTGATGCATCGTCCTCCTCGTCGAGCGTGAGGAAACCGCTTCTTTCGCCCCAATGGCGATAGGCAGTGGCCAGGCTCGAGGCGAGGAGTCGCTGGGTTTGGGCGAGCAGGAACCGCTCGTTGATGTCGTTGGCAAAGGCATATGCCTCGATGCGCTGTGTCGCCCGCTGATAGAAGGCGTCCTCCGCCTCATTCATCGGCCATTTTACCGTCTGGGGGCGGCGTTCGACCTTGAATTCCGCAACATCGCGCCGTCGCGTGCGATTGATCGTGGATCCCAGCAGCGACATCTCTTCGATCCGCGCTGCCAATTTCACGCGGTTTGCCGGGATATCGACGATGCCTTTTTCGAGCTCTTCGCGCAGGCGTTTCAGCCGTTCGCCGGTCTTGAGAACCCGCCCCTCGGGCAGATCCCCGACAAGCTCCGCCAATTCGTGCATCGGCACGCGCGTATCGCGTGCCGCTTCCCAAGCCCGCACTAGCGGGACATTTTCTTCCTGGAGGATGTCGAAGAGATATTCGCGTTCGAATGTGTCCGGATCGATGAGCTTCAAAAGCGCGCGCAGGTCGTTGGCGCGCAGATTGATCGGGGTGGCCGAAAGAAACAGCGAATAATCGCTCACATCGGTCACAAGCTTTGCCAGCTTATGGTTCATCGTCTCGGCATTGCGCAGATGATGCGCCTCATCGAAGATCGCGAGATCGAACAAATCCTGAGCCGAATCATTGAGTAACCGCGCGAGGTCGGCACGCGCACCCGAGGCGGGCTCGTCAGGATCATCCCATCCGCGCGGCGGACGGATGGCGGAAAGCGATGCAATGACCTGAAAACCCTCGCGGCGCTCCTGGTCGTCGCGCAGCGTGTCGAGCAACTCGGCGGCGCCGCAGATACGCGCGTCGACATTGAATTTGGTGCGCAGCTCAGCGCGCCATTTTTCGACGAGCGGCTTGGGGCAGACCACCAGAAGTCGCCGACAATCGTGATTCCGCGCCACCAGCTCTGTCCAGATGAGCCCCGCTTCGATGGTTTTACCGAGACCGACTTCATCGGCGATGAGCAAGCCACGAGAGGGCGCGTTCAGGAGCTTGAGGACTGGCTTGAACTGGTAAGCGTGAAACTCGGTGTTCGTCGCGCCCATGCTATAGATCATGTCGGCAAGGCGGCCCGTCATGCGCAGATGGGTCAGAGCGCGTCGCAAATCGGTTGGGGCGGAGAGCTTGCCGTTTCGCAGATCCACGAGCGCGTCGGGGGCGGCCAGGACATGTTCGAGCTGGTTTGCCGGCAGACTTCGGCGGCCTGTCGGAAGCTCAATCTGAAAGAAGGTGCGTCCTGCTCGTTCTTCGGGCGGCCGGTCGGTTACGACACCGACAACCGCCGGATCGTTTTTCAGCCGTACCCGCTCGCCTGCCTCGAACATAGTGAAACTTCCCCCCTCACAGGATGATCAATAGAAAGCCGACAGCGTCAAGTGTCAGGCGAATGTTAAATCATTCAAAATCTGCGCCATTCGCTTTGATAGATGCTGGCATTGATAGATGTGCGCTGTCCTCTCTTGCGACGGGCGGAAGTAATTTCCCGGACCATTCGGGCATGCAGGAAATTCATCGAGTCGATCCTTCCTCGTCCTGGGTGGGGCTATTATAGCTCGAAGGGGTGACAAATTCTGTCGCGGCCGATAGGCGGCCCGGCGACGGTCAGCGTCTGCAAACTGGGTGCGATACCCGGGGAGGAGCAACGCCATCCGGTTCCTTGTTCCGTTGTTGGCTTCCTGGTCGGCGCGCGGGGCCGAGCAAGCCCGCATAGGCGGGCTTCTCCACTGCGTTGCGACCATCCGGGTGCACGACCCCGCTATGACGCCGCCCTTTGGGGCGCCTGTCGGAAGGCCCCGATGGGCGGGGCTGATCCAGACCGGAGTCACAGCCATGTCGCAGCCTTCTCAACAATCGGCAGACCGAGCCGAGCGGATCGACC